>JABAOF010001046.1_pt4 | contig 50186 bp, 41 predicted proteins | sample 7062171 | NCBI WGS metagenome assembly JABAOF01 (sample SAMN14538628, study PRJNA623070) | marine sediment metagenome | biome: marine biome [ENVO:00000428]; feature: marine pelagic biome [ENVO:01000023]; material: deep marine sediment [ENVO:00002113] | place: India: Gulf of Khambhat ... | reverse complement strand
AGCGGAGTGAGCCGCTTTCGCGGCAAACTTACCTCCTCCCATCATCCTGAGCGGAGTGAGCCGCTTTCGCGGCGAACGAAGTCGAAGGATGCCCTGTAACCTTGAAGCACTACGCGGATTTTTTTATCAGTGTTCTTGTTCTCCCGTCCTTCGACTACGGTCCACCCTACGGGTGGACCTCCGCTCAGGACGACTATCTATCTTCACCATCCTCATCCCAATTCCTTGAATACTTTATGAACAATGTGATACGCTCTTGATAGTTTCGATATTCCGCATTGAGGATTGCTCACGCAAATAATTCTTCCACACATAGGATGCAACGATGTCAGTGATCAATGTGCGAACCAAAGAGCAAACGGATTGTGAATGGGTGGTCGACCTCTTGAACACCCATTGGGGTGCCGTCCGGATCGTGAGCCGTGGTCGGGTCCACGAGGCCGATACACTCCCTGGCTTTGTTGCCGAATTGAGAGGTAGACGAGTTGGCCTTCTGACCTATCACATCGATGGTGATGATTGTGAGATCGTTTCACTGAACAGTCTTGTGGAAGGTCAGAGGATCGGCACCACATTGATGGAGGCAGTATCAGATGAGGCCAAGAGAGCAGGTTGTCGACGCTTGTGGTTGATCACCACCAACGACAATCTACCCGCGCTTCGTTTTTATCAGAAAAGAAACTTCAGACTGGTCGCCGTCCACACGGACGCAGCAACTGAAGCACGCAAGCTGAAGCCAGAGATCCCGCATGAAGGCGTTTATGGCATTCCCATCCGGGATGAAATCGAGCTTGAAATGATTTTGTGATAGTAGACTTCCAAAGTCTTTCAGACTTCGGAAGTCGATATTTTCCAGAGTTTCATCTACAAGGAATCCGCCGAATTCAGTGTCGCTAATGCTCAAGGGATCAAACCTGCTCACCGCCAGACGTCGCCGTAATCGTGCTGGCCCTTTAGTAATTTCCCTTCCGCGAAACGGTCGAAACCGAACGGAGAAATATCGACTGTCTTCGCTTGACCGTCAAGGATAAGTTCGGTCATGCATGCGCCGACCGCCGGTGCGATTTTAAAACCTGTCCCGCTGAACCCACAAACGAGATAAAAGCCGACGGGACCCGCTGGGCCAAGGATTGCCCTCTGATCGGGTGTGATGCCGTCGTACCCTCCCTGTGCACTGTGCAGCGAGCCCAACTCCATGGCCGGAATACGTTTGCATATACGCTCCACGGCGCGATCGACGAAACCAGGCTTGGCACGCTCTGTGTCCCCGTCGGGGGATTCACCGATGGGATTCCCGTCCTCCAAACCGACCAGGGTCAAGGCGCCCGTTTCGGGCCGGAAGTACATCGAGAAAATATCGTCAATGACAGCTGGGTGGGAGGGACCGACCTGCGCTGGACGACGGATGAACATGGTGTCGTGCTGCCACGTATCGACTGGCAACTCAAGTCCAACCATACGCCCCACTTCCACAGCCCAAGGACCGGCGGCGTTAATGACGATAGGTCCCGAGAACGTACCTTTGCTCGTCTCGACTCCTGTGACCATACCGCCCGACTCGACAATACCCGTCACCCGACACTCCTGATGAAGCTCAGCCCCTCTGTCTCGAGCAGCCTGGAGGAAAGCGCTCGTCACGCCATTGGGATCCGCGTAGCCCGATTCAGGTTCATATGCCGCGACCTCGAAATCCTCACACTGAAAGGAGGGGGCAAGCCGCTTGACGTCGTCCGCGTTGATCAACAAACTGGGAATGCCGATGCGCTGATGCATGGCGACGTTCGCCGTGAGCTCTTCTTTATGCTTTGCGTCAACGATGCGGACAAAGCCGGTTCGAGTAAAACCACAATCGCCGCCTACTATTTGGCTCCAGTTGCGGAAATAATGGAATGACTCCCAGGCAAGACGCGATTCCGGTTCAAGATCATAGTGCATGCGCACCAGGCCACTCGAACGACCAGTTGATCCACTCGCAAGGAAGTTTTTCTCGAGCACGACTGCCTTCAACCCCCGTTGACTAAGGTGATACGCCAGGCTGGCCCCAACAACACCAGCGCCAATAATGAGCGCGTCCGCTTCTTTCGTCATGAACGATCCCCTTTTATTATGAGCGACGAGGCCCCGGCACTTGGGAACATTATAGAACAGCTTCTTGCTTATCCGGTGGCTCAGATCAACGCTCAAGCTGGTGGCAAATCCTGACCTTCAACCAACCCAACTCGGCAGCATGTCAGGAGGGCGAGTTTATGGTAGGATGCAGGACTGAACCACAGAACCTGCCGGTTTCACCCATACCTCAAGGGCGAAACCCAAATGTTCGAAATTTGAACAAGGTGAAATTATGCGTATCGTCCGTTTTCGCCAGAGTCCCAATTCACCGCCACTCTGGGGATGGATTGCAGACGATCATATTGGGATTCTCGATGGGTCACCCTTCGAGGAGTTTCGCAGGGAGGAAGCCGTTCACCCCGTGGAGAGTGCCGAGATTCTGCCTCCCATTGCGCCGAGCAAGATCGTGTGCGTCGGCCGCAACTATAGCGCTCATGCAGCAGAACACGATGCTGAGGTCCCCGATTTACCGTTGCTATTTCTCAAGCCGCCGACGACGATCATCGGACCAGGCGAAACAATTCTGCTACCGCCGCAATCGAGCCAAGTCGAGCACGAAGCGGAGCTGGCCGTGGTCATCGCGCAGGAGGGCCGCTGGATCCGTCCCAAACAAGCAGACGAGTATATCCTGGGATATACCGCAGCTAACGACGTTACAGCGCGCGACTTACAATTTCGCGACGGCCAGTGGACGCGCGGCAAGGGCTTCGACACCTTCTGTCCGCTTGGTCCCTGGATCGAAACAGATTTCGATCCCTCGGACGCCTTAATCACCTGCTCGGTCAATGGCCAGATGCGCCAGATGGCATCTACGCGCGACATGGTCTTCACGGTGGATCAACTGGTGACCTTCGTCTCCTCGATCATGACACTTCACCCGGGAGATGTGATCCTCACCGGCACACCTTCCGGTGTCGGTGCTTTGCTCGACGGGGATGAAGTGAGTGTTGAAATCGAAGGTCTTGGAACCCTGAGCAATCCAGTGCAATCCGATCCAAGAGGCGGCTAACACCAAATCCACATGCAGGAGGAGCTAGATGGGTCTCAAGCCCGACCATTGGATCGTGCGTATGGCGCACGATCACCGCATGATAGAACCTTTCGCTGAAGAACAGGTACGGGATGGTGTCATCTCCTACGGCGTCTCCTCGTATGGATACGATATCCGTGTGGCGGATGAGTTCAAGATCTTCACCAACGTTTACTCGGCAATCGTAGATCCAAAGCGATTTGACAAGGCATCGATGGTCGACTTCAAAGGGGATGTTTGCATCATCCCTCCGAATTCTTTCGTGCTAGCGCGCACTGTGGAGTATTTCCGCATTCCACGCAACGTACTTACCATTTGTGTCGGCAAATCCACCTATGCTCGTTGTGGGATCATCGTGAACGTAACACCGTTCGAGCCAGAATGGGAGGGCTTCGTCACGCTTGAGATTTCCAATACCACGCCGCTCCCGGCGAAGATCTATGCCAACGAGGGAATCGCCCAGGTATTGTTCTTTGAGGCCGATGAGGAGTGCCATCACTCCTATGCGGACAAGAAGGGAAAGTATCAGAAGCAACAGGAAATCGTTTTACCGAGGCTCTGAGTTCAAGCTGTTGACTTGGTAAAGCATTTTCATAATACACAAAAGCGCCGGCAGCCTTTTGAAGGTAACGGCGCTTTGATTGATTCGCATCATTCATGAAGACCAGTGCTGTGAAAAATTAACCGAACGCCCGGCGAAACTCTTCCACCGCCTTGGGACCGTTACGCTCCAATCCACGGTAAAACGCCTCGCGGTCCTGTTCCCGAAAGTCGAGTCTCTCGACCCGGAATGGAGCCAATCGTTCGCCTCCTCGACGTCGCTCAAGTACATCGAGGAAATACACGGCAGCGTTTTCCACACTTTTTGCGTCAGTCCAATCCGATTTGTAAACTGGAATCCCTGCGCGGGAGAAGATCCAGGTCATGTTGGGCATCGATCCGTATGCCCGGTGAAAGGCACCATCCAGAGCGTCAAGGAAAATTGGACGCCTCACACCGAGAATATCCCTCAGGTCCCGACCATGCTTGAACTTTTGCTCCATTGAAGTCAAGTGAGGATAGTGCTCACCCGGATGTGCCTCATGGGTATACAGGAATACTGAGCCCAAGCCGAGATTTGCTAAACGTCCGGCAATGGCATCCATGGATGGCGCCGCCATCCCACAATAAGGTCAGGTGAAGCTGCCAAACTCAACAACCGTATAATCCTTCTGTGAAAGGATCTCATGTAAGCTCGTGTCATCCCCATCCAAATTCCAAAGCGGGAAATCAGGACCACGTTCACCTAACGTTGGGCTCTGGTCGAAGCGCATCCAAGGCATGAACTTATCTGGCACAAACTCATCATAGTTGTAGCGGGTGACGATATCGTCTTTTGGCATCCCTTGGACCCCTTCCCAGAGATAAGAGTGAGATTTTATATGGATTTTGGAGTATAACGGACAACTTACGGCGTGTAGAAGGTGGTGTCGGGGTAGAAATCCTCCCAGGCCCAATCAAACGCTGTCGAGCCGGGGACAGGTTGCAGAACCTCGCCAGAAAGTGGTCCTTCAACCGCTCTTCCACGTGCGATGTCCCAAATCGACCCCGTTTCGTCATCAACCAAGGCTTCACCGTCCAGCGAAAAAGTAAGCGTGCGCTCCCCTACCTGGCGGATATAGGCGTGGAAATTATCTTCCTGAGCCCATACGACGATCGGTGCAGGTCCCAACCGATCGTTGATGACCCCTTGCATGGCGGCATCGCGGAAATAATATGCCTTGGCTTCACCAGCCAGTAACAACCCGATGACAAAGTCCGGGCTGAAAGTCTGTCGTCTTGAGCCGAGCCTTTGCATGTCATTGATCATGGCCAACGTGTCGGGGTGTTCGGTCCTCCAACTTTCCCAAGACGTCACTTGGGAAGGCAGCAAGAACAACTCTACGCCCTTGTATGTGCCGCGAATGGCACGCCCCCACGGCTGCGACCAGATGGATTGCGTCTCGTGATCCCACCAGGTCATAGCCGTCATGAAGAGCGCTCCCGCATTTCCAAACGTGTGGGGAACCCCGTCGATCCTCCGGTCGTGCACGAGACCGGTGTAGCAAAGCGGTCACCAGGTGACTAGAATTGGGATCCCGGCCAACTCGTCGTTGACCATCTCGCGGGCGCGCAGCACGGTGATCGGGTATGCCTTGGCTTTTTCCTCTAAAACGATACCGATCACCAACTCATCATCGTTTAGGGGTGCTTCTTCCGCTCCTACAAATCGAGGCTCGTAGATCGGGGGAATGCCATCGAAAGGGATTAGCTGGACGTAACTGTATTCTCTCGGGTCGTCGAGGCGATTGTTGATGCGGACCGAAGCCGAATCGTTGCCCTCCTCCTCCGGCAAGACCTGCCGTGAGGATGTGTCCGCATCGGGTGGTTGCAACTCCGAGGGCTCATTACCCTGTTGATCGATCGGATCTTCTGTAGGCAAAGACTGCACAGCTGGCCCGCATGCGGTCAGCGCAAGAGTAATTAGCAACAGCAAACCTGCCCAACGCATAGCGATACCTTAATTACAGGCACACAAGCAGTCTGTAACGTGGCCTACGGAGTATGAAATGAGAGTAGTCAAGAGGGACTTGGGACATGAGTTGTCGTATTGCTTCCCCCCTCTACATCAACATAAGAGCTAGAACGGAGCGTTGTTGGCCCATCTGGACGACCTCGAAACCATTGGCTATGTACATGGATTCGGGGCCGTTCCACAAATCGTTCTCGTCGAGTTCGTCGCCATGCTTGGGAAAGGCCTCCACTCGTTGTACCCCACGTGCCTGCAGATCGCGCAGCACCTCCGCCAACATGAACGAAGCCAATCCTCGGCGTCGATAGGCCGGAGAGATGAGAAAGCAGGTGATTGCCCATGTATTCGTATCGGGTTCCAGGGCGAATTGGTGAACGAGCTTTTCAAGGCGATCGCGTGGTCCAACCTGACACCATCCCACAGGTTCGCCGTCGACATACAGTAAATAGCCGTCATGTTGACCCTGGTTCAGGAGCGACGTACGCAAATCGCGGTTCTCCTCTGCCGAGCGCTCTGACCAGCCTTCCCATGTGGCTACCCACCAAGCAACACAAAAACACCACCCACAACCATGTTTCTCTGAGTGAACCTGAAAGAAATCCCCATGTAGCGCTTCGGTAAAGCGGACAACGTTTCGTGACATCATTGGTTTAGTCCTCCCGCTGAACGCGGTTAAAATGTAATTAGGGAGGAATCGCCCCATTGTAACTGGAAACGAATTCAAGCTCATCCATAACCCGGGATTTCCGAATGTCCGACGGTGTCTTTGAGCCCAGTAGGCAACAAACTGAGAAGCGCAAGCACTTCATCCTGGCGTTTACTGAGGATTTGATTTTCGTCGCACGCCTAGAAGACGCCGCACGGGCATTGGGATTCGACGTGTTGGTTGTCGATCGTCCTCATGTACTCGGCGTCGAAGGTGACCCTGCAGTACGCACGACACCGCTCACGGAACCACTCGTCGGACCGGATGCCGTGCTGGTTCGGCGCCTAGTCGAGCAACCTCCAGCCCTGATTTTGGTTGATCTCACCCTACGCTCCATACCGTGGGCACGCTGGATACAGGTGCTGAAGACATCCGCGGCAACCCGCCGCATACCGATCCTCGCATTCGGTCCTCACGTCGAAAAGGAGGCATTTCTTCAGGCGAGTGACCTTGGCGCCGATCGCGTCCTCACTCGAGGTCGAATACACACCTCAATCGTGCAAATACTGCGGGAGTGGGTTAGGACCCCCGAATACGAGGCCCTGGCAACCGCTTGTAAGGGTGAGCTCTCCGGGCTCGCGAAAGAGGGGCTCGATCACTTGAACGCCGGAGAGTACTACGATGCCCACGAGTTCCTGGAGCGCGCTTGGATGGAGTCTCCCGAGCATGAAGGATACCTGTACCGCGCATTGCTTCAAGTCTCAGTGGCCTATCTTCATATCGTCCGTGAGAATTACGCCGGCGCAATCAAGATGTTGCTTCGTGTTTACCAATGGCTAAACCCACTCCCTGAGACATGTCGCAGGATCGATGTTCGTGCACTACGTGACCACCTACAAGTTGTCAGGATTGCACTCGAGGGCGTTGGACCTGACGGTCTGTCACGCTTCGATCGTGGCCTATTACAGCCTATTCCCATGTGCCCTGAGTAAGAGGATCTTGACCCTGAAAGGAGAACGATCATGCTCATAGTTCATGTCCACATCCACGTCAAGCCCGATCGCGTCGATGACTTCAAACAAGCCACGGTTGAAAATGCCCGCAACAGCGTACTTGAGCCTGGCGTGGCTCGTTTTTATCTCATACAGCAAGCGGATGACCCAACCCGGTTCATCCTTGTAGAGATCTACCGCACCGCGGAAGACCCTGCCAAACACAAAGAGACCGCACACTACCAGATATGGCGCGACCGCGTTGCAGAGATGATGGCTGAGCCACGTTCAAGCGTGAAATTCGGAAACGTCTTTCCCGATGACCAGGGATGGGGATAGGCGATGTACTTCGAATTTGCGACGGCCAATCGAATCTTGTACGGTCCAGGGACTAGTAATGAAGTCGGCACCATCGCAGTTGGCCTGGGACGTCGAGCGATCGTCGTTATTGGCAAATCAAATGACCGTGCGCAACCCTTGATCGACCTACTTGATCAGGCCGGAGTGGCATGTTTTACCTTCAATGTCAGCGGGGAACCGACGGTTGAAGAGGCTCGGGAAGGGACCCAAATCGCTCGCACGGAGAAATGCGAACTTGTGATCGCTATCGGAGGTGGTAGCGCGTTAGACACGGGTAAGGCCATCTCAGGGTTGCTGACAAACGGCGACGACCCACTCGATTTTCTTGAAGTCATCGGCCGAGGCAAGCCACTCACCCAACGCGCAGCACCATTTATTGCAATCCCGACAACAGCCGGCACGGGATCGGAAGTGACACGCAACGCCGTGTTGGCTTCCAAAGAACACCGCGTGAAAGTCAGCATGCGAAGCCATTTGCTATTACCAAGTCTAGCCATCGTGGATCCAGACCTTACACACAGCGTGCCTCCCTCCGTCACCGCCAGCACCGGGTTGGATGCGCTCTCGCAGGTAATCGAACCTTTTCTCTCTCATCGCGCGAACCCCCTTGTGGATTCGGTATGTCGTGAAGGAATGATACGCGCTGAGCGTTCGTTGAGAAGAGCCTACCACGACGGAAACGACGCAACCGCGCGCCAGGATATGGCGCTTGTGAGTCTCTTCGGTGGCCTCGCGCTCGCCAACGCTGGACTGGGTGCTGTGCACGGTTTCGCGGGCCCGTTCGGCGGTATGTTCGACGCTCCCCATGGGGCAACCTGCGCTGCATTATTGCCTGCTGTGATGGAAGTGAACCTGCGTGCACTTAAGGAAAGAGACAGCGATAACCCGTTGTTGCGCCGGTACGACGAGATCGCAACGATCCTTACCGGTCGCGAAGGTGCTATGGCAGAAGAAGGCACCGCCTGGTTGGAAGCACTTTGCGAGGAATTGAAGGTGCCTGGTCTCGCAGAATATGGGCTTACCGGGGAAGATTTCCCCCCACTAATCGAGAAAGCATCCCGGTCTAGCAGCATGAAGGGCAATCCTATCCAGCTCGCCGCGCACGAGATGGAGGAGATCCTTACCAAAGCGATGTAGCTTGCAAGAACAACGTTTCATCTTTCGCGCAGCGAGAGATTTCGTTCTCCAGTATGGTTTGGACTAATGTGCATACGAGATTCCTCGCTCCTGCGCCTCTCGGAATGACATAGGAGAGTAGATGCCACACTGAATGCCATCCCAGTCGTAACGAGGGATCTCGTTCTCCGTGAATTGATATCTATCGGGCGGTCGAGATTCATCAAGCTCACACCATTAGCCTGACACTCTTGATAATGTGCCTCTAAGTCGAACCCCCAAAGCCTAATCCGGATAAAAATAATAGAACTCGAAAGATTAGAACAAGTGTGCTATTCTTGCCTTTACCACAATCCATTCCCCAAAGGAGGACCTCATGACAGAGCACCCCGTCGTCCACATCGAATTTTCAGCGAAGGATCCGCAGGCTGCGAGCGAGTTCTATAAGCAAGTGTTCGACTGGAAGATCGAACATGCCTCTGAAATGGATTACTACATGTTTGCTGCCGAACCCGGTCCTGGTGGCGGATTTAACACCATCGATGGCGAAACGACCCAAGCAGGCGACGTACTGGTCTACATCCAAACCGGTGACATCCAAGCCACACTGGAAGCGATCGAGTCGCTGGGAGGAAAAGCCCTTACCCCAAAGACCGAGATTCCGAATACTGGTTGGTTCGCTATTTTTTCTGATCCTTCAGGTAATCGCGTCGGTTTATACACAGGGATGCAACCAAACCCCAGCTCTTGATCGCATCTCCGCCCAGCTCCCCATACACGCCGGTGCTGCGCGCTACGCCTTTCCTGATCACAATTCCGGCGCTTGACCGTTAATACAGCAGCTCACTCACACAACGGCGCGGTACAATGGGATTATGATCGAGCCGCTCATAGAAATCGACGAGCAACGTCAAACTCGCGCACGCGAGTATGCACGCCTACGACGCAGGTTGTGGCTTGTTGGCTTGCTTATCGATGGCGTGTACATCACAATCTGGTTGTGGCAGGGTTGGGCGATCCGGCTTAGGCAGGCATTCGATGCAACCGGCCTTGCCTGGTGGACTGTATTAATCGGGGTTGCGTTTGGCTTTGCAGTCCCATTGCTCCTGATTTCTCTGCCACTGAGCTTCTACAGGAGCTTTACACTGCCCCATCGGTATGGACTCTCCACGCAGACGCTGCGCGGTTGGTTTACCGATCTGGTAAAAGGCGGAATCCTCTCTCTCGCCATCGGTACCCCGCTACTTCTCGCGCTCTATACCACAATCCGCTTGTCGCCTACCGCGTGGTGGTTGTGGGCAGCTGGCGGGTACAGCCTCGTGACCGTCGTGCTCACCGCGATCGCACCCATTTTGCTCATGCCAATCTTTTATAAGTTCAAGCCGCTGGATGAGAACCACGCTGAACTTGTCGAGCGACTCTTAAGACTTGCGAAACGCGCGGAAACACGTGTCCGGGGTGTGTTCACGTTCGACATGAGCCGACGGACCCGTACCGCCAACGCTGCTCTTGTAGGGATCGGAGGGAGTCGAAGGATTCTACTGGGCGATACACTGATTGAGGAGTTCTCCACGGATGAAATCGAGACGGTTATGGCTCACGAACTCGGGCATCATGTCCACGGGGATATCCCGCTTTCAATCCTGGTGCAAAGCGCCTTCAACTTCCTGGCTTTCTTCCTCGCTTTTCAGGGTTTGGACCTTGCAGTATCGCGCATGAATCTACTCGGCGCCTCCGATCCTGCTGGACTGCCTGTCCTTGGGCTTCTATTCGCCACCCTTGGTTTGATCACCATGCCTTTCGCAAACGCCCTCTCGCGCTGGCGGGAGACTATGGCTGATAAGTATGCACTAAATATCACAAACAAAGGCAGGACATACGCAAGCGCCCTTGCGCGGCTGGCCGATCAAAACCTAGCGGAAGTAGATCCCGAGCGCTGGGTCGTTGTGCTGCTGTACTCCCACCCACCTTTACAGAGCCGAATCGCTGAAGCGCTTCAATTCGAGGAGCGGAGTTCTTGATCAACTGAGGAACCGATCAAGTTGTACGTTGTTACCCTGCTGTAATGCAGTGGCATAAAAAAAGAACCGCCGCGGATGCACCCGGCGGTTCATGCACATGCAATCAGAGAAAGGATCAGACTTTAATTTCACCGGATTCGTAAAACAGTTCCCCATCCACGAAGATCTGACCTCCGTTACGCATGTCACAGATCATATCCCAATGGATGGCGCTCTTATTACCCCACCCGCAATTTCGAAACCGTAACCGAGCGCCAGATGTATCGTGCCTCCAAGCTTCTCATCGAAGAGAATATTCTTGATGAATCTATTGATACGCTTATTGGTCCCAATCGCGAACTCGCCCAGGTAGCGCGCACCCTCATCCGTGTCAAGCATGGATTGTAGATAAGCCTTATTTTTCTTTGCCGTAGCCTTCACCACTTGGCCATCATCGAAGTGCAACTCCACACCCTCAACCTCACGTCCAATACGGATGGCAGGATAGGTGAAGCGTACCCAAACGTTCACGGATTCCTCAACCGGGCTGGTGAAAATTTCTCCATCGGGCATATTGAGTTTGCCATCAGAACTGATGAACTTCCTGCCATCTACCGACAAGGTCAAGTCGATGTCTGGACCTTTCACAACGATTTGTTTCCTACCCGCCAGCCAATCAACAAGACGCTGTTGTTCATTCCGGATTCACTGCCAAGCGCTTACCGGATCATCGCTATCAGCGTAGCAGGTTGAGAATACAAAATCTTCAAACTCTGTAAGGCTCATCTCAGCGTCCTGAGCATAAGCATCTGTCGGAAACATGCCAATCACCCAATGCAAATCGCCGCTCATCGTTCGCTGCATATACGTTTCAACGATTGGCGTGTACGCCTTATGGCGTAGACTTTGCCGTGTTGGATCGACGTTGGTTAAGCTGCGAGCGTTGACATCACTCTCAAGGCTTATGAAACACTCGAACTCCTCATAAACCAGCTTGGTCACAGGAGAGACGAATTGTAGTTGTTCATCACTCGCCTCCGTAAAGAGTGTAAATTGCCACTCAGGATGGAAAGCCAAGACGAATGGATGACCTCCTGCGCGCAGGATCTGGCGATAAAGGGTATGGATGAGCGCCTCGGCTACAAAATGGTCGAAGATAGCTACGCGATCCCCCTTTTGCACATCGAGAGAGTATTGGACCAAAATCTTGGCAAGATTTTCTAGTCTTGGATCTGCCACGGATGTTCCTCCCTAACAATTCGAGCGAGTTAATAATCCTTTCAGATCTTGAATTCACCAGACTCGTAAATTAATTCATCGTCGACAAAGATCTGTCCACCGTCACGCATATCACAGATCATGTCCCAGTGGATAGCGCTTTCATTCTTTGAGCCCGTCTCCGGATAACCGGCGCCCAAGGCCATATGGATCGTTCCACCGATTTTCTCGTCGAAGAGGATGTTCTTGATAAAGCGGTCGATGCGCTTGTTGGTTCCGATGGCGAATTCGCCCAGGTACCTGGCTCCCGAATCTGCATCCAGCATCCCTCGTAAGTAATCCTCGTTCTTTTGAGCGCTCAGTTTCACCACTTTGCCTTCTTCAAAGTGAAGTTCTATGCCGGAAACCTCCCGGCCGCCTCTCACGGCAGGATATGTGAATCGCACCCAACCATTAACAGATTCCTCCACGGGACCGGTGAAGATTTCGCCACTCGGTATGTTGCGAGTGCCATCGGAGTTGAAAAAAGTTCGGCCTGCAATCGAGAGGGTAAGCTCTACGTTAGGACCTTTGACCTCGACGTGTTGCCTTCCCCTCAGCCAATCGACCAAACCTTGCTGCATGTCGTGAATGGCTTGCCACTCGGCGATGGGGTCTTTTGTATCCGCAAACATTGCGCTGTAAACGTAACGCTCAAAGTCAGATTGGCTCATCTCTGCATCTTGCGCGTAAGCTTGCGTTGGATACATCGTAAGGACCCAACGTAGATCGCCTGTCGAAGACCGCTGGAAGAATGTTTTTTTTACGTCGGAATAGGCTTTGGTCCGCAAACTCATTTTCTCTGGGTCGACGTTGCTCAAGACGCGTGTATTGTTGGAGCTATAAAGCGAGATCATCACATCGAATTCAGACCGCACAGCTTCCTCGAAGCGGTTCACATGCACGATTTGATCCTCACTGCCCTCCGTGAAGAGAATGTAATCCAGGCCTTCCAACTCGACATGGGATTTTAGTAGCCCGAGTTGGATGTAGGGATATCCGCCCGCACGGATGATCTCCCGATAAATCTCTTGAACGAGTGGAAGGCCAGCGGGTTGTGAGAAGATCGCAACCTCATCCTTCGGCTGAACTTTGGTCGAGTACTGTACGAGAATCTTGGCGAGGTTGGCTACGCGCGGGTCTGGCATGAGAAACGTCTCCTGCAATAGAATGGATTCCGTCATTAAGGATGGGATCGTCGTGCCGGATTATACCCCCACTGGACAGGGAGCATGACAGGAGGAGTTCATCTCGATAGAGAAAACCTTCTAATTACAATCAGCATTCCAATAATGATAGATGCCCGGCACTTTCGAAGTACCAGACACCTATGAAGCGAACACGCCAGATATTAGGAATATGTGAAAAGATCCCTCAGATTTTTCTTATGAAACCAAAAGGATCCCTGTCATACGGTGCTTCATTCACCACACGCCGCCTAAAGTGCAGCCGGCGTCTAGATCAAAATTAAAGGTAAAGACCTGCGAAGAAGGATCTCCCCATTGAAAATTTAACGTGATAATGGCTGATCGAGTTGCAGGGATTGTTTTGTTACTTCCGTCCCTCATCTGGAGTTCTTTCCCCTGCCCTAGATCGTTCAGCTTAATATCGCCTTCCCAGACCACCTCATCTCCGAAACGAACCTCCCGCAACTGACCTTTCACCAGATCCCATGAGATGTCTCTTAAATATTGGAGGCTCACCGATTGTTCGGTCTGATTATCCAATAACCACTTGACATCGTTTCCTTCCTCACCAAGGAATGAAAGGCTGATGCCCGGACACAATTCCGAACTTACCGCAGCCTGGGGCGTTGGCCGAATAGCGGTTGTAGTCGCAGGTTTTGTAGGAGTCTGGAGGATTGGAATCCCAATAAGTGTGACGACCGGAAACGGGGTTGCCGTCGCATCTGCCGAGCCACCGAGTCCCAACCACGAAGGATTGATGATAAGAATAATCACGACAGCGACAGCGATCACGAGGCCCACAGGTAAGAACCACGTGAGCCTCTTCTTTTCAGGGGCGGTCTGCTGCTCAAGAGGAGTCGTTGTTCGTGACTGAGGGATAGCCTCAAGAGCCAGGCGGATCTGAGGTGAGGTTTCCGGCGGCAATCGAAATTGCGGCAATCGTTTACCGTCCAGTGCAGCTTGGCAGGCCTCATTCATCTCCCGAATACTGGGAAAACGATCTTCACGCCTTTTGGCCATCGATTTGAGAATTACGCGCTCCAAATCCGGCTTAATAGATTGATTGAAACGACGCGGGCGTGGAACCGGCTCTTGGATATGTGCCATGACCGTCCCCATAGGTTTATCGGAGTCGAATGGCAGGCGACTGGTCGCAACCTGGTAAAGCAGGACACCCAACGAGTACTGATCGGATCGAGCGTCGAGCTTCTCGCCCCGACCTTGCTCGGGGGAGATATAGGCTGGCGTACCCATTAAGAGAGAACCTGTTAGCGTATCTGAGCCTTCAATGTGGCGCGCTAGACCGAAATCCGTGAGCAACACTTCGCCGTTCCCAGTGATGAGCACATTGGAAGGTTTGATATCACGGTGGATAATCCCTTTGTCGTGTGCGAAAGCCAAAGCGGAGGCAATTCGATCGATCCATTTCTTGCATTCCTCGGTTACCACATCGCCTTTTTCGAGTCGATCTTGGAGGGTTTCCCCATGGATAAACGGCATGACGAGATAGACGTAACCATTCGCCTGCCCATAGTCGATCACGGGGACTATGTTCGGGTGGGTGAGATGTTGTTTCACAAGCTGTGCTTCGCGTCGGAAGCGCTTGAGAAAGCGCCTATCTGAGCTGATCGTTGGTGAGAGCACCTTGACGGCAACTTCGCGCATTGTGCGAGTGTCCACCGCACGGTATACGGTAGCCATTCCACCCTTGCCAATTCCCTCTCGCAGGTGGTAATGATCCAGCATTTTGTCTACCAAAGCGGCCATAACCGGTCCTCGAACGTACAAAACGCTCGGAACTAAACAGGTATTACACCACCCCGGCTTTTATGTCAAGCGTGCCATATGAGCTACAAACGAACGACATGCCGGTGGTCTTATTTGCAGAGAAATTCATCCACGACCAACTCCTAGGCTGGCCTGTCAAGGCTCGAGACTGTTTGGGTCAAGTTGTAGGGAAGGCTGAGCGTTATCCTTTGCGAGGATCCCGATGTCTTCTCGAGTTCGAACACCTCCACCTCTCTGCTTGTACACTACCTGTTTTTAGACACGTCCACCGAGTAATCTATCCTGTATCCAGTTGGATGGAGATGGCAGCCACGGATTGACATTAAGACCGAATTTATCTAGAATTTCCTCAGAAAGCCTCTTGACCAGTATGATATCCTCATAGATGAATGGACTAGACACGTGAGTAGCCATTGATTTAAAATTCATCTCTGCAATTCTTTATCTCAGACACACACCAATCCTATTTCGGTGACACATACGCTACTCAACAGAGATATAAGGAGGTGCCATCCCGATAAAAGAATGGAAGATAATTTACACCCCGTGATAATTTCATTTCCAATGGAGGAGATTAAATGAGGAGGAATCAATTCGTATGGTTGGTGGGCATACTCGTGATCGTAGTGTTGATGGCCGCGTGTGCACCAGCCGCAGAAGAAGCGACAGAGGAAACCGCCGCACCCGGTGGACGACTCCAACTGATTAAAGATCGAGGTGAGTTGATCTGCGGGGTTAACCAAGAGCTACCCGGGTTCGGCTTCATCAACCCAAACGGCGAGTTTGAGGGTTTCGACGTTGACTTCTGCAAGGCTATTGCAGCGGCAGTATTTGGCGACGCCACGAAAGTAGAGTATCGCCCACTGGTCGCAGCCGAGCGGTTACCTGCCCTTCAGACCGGTGAGATTGATGTCTTGATCCGCAACACGACCTGGACCCTCACACGCGATACAGCCAACGAGCTGGATTGGGCCGCGGTGAACTTCTACGACGGCCAGGGTATGATGGTTCGTGCGGATACCGGATGGGAGACTTTGGAAGACATGGTCGGTGCCACCATCTGCACGACAACCGGCACCACCACAGAGATGAATCTCACCGATTCCTTCCGCATGAGAGACGTTGAGTTCACTCCGCTGCTCTTCGAGAGCACGCAGGACACCAACACTGCCTATGAAGAGGGTCGTTGCGACGGAGAGACTTCTGACAAGTCACAGCTTGCTGCACTCCGTTCAGCCATGGCCAATCCCGCAGACCACGTCATCCTCGATGTCACGATGTCGAAAGAGCCTCTAGGACCCCTGACCGCCCACGGCGACAACCAGTGGAACGATGTCGTGCGTTGGGTGACCTGGGGCATGATAGAAGCAGAGGAATCAGGCGTCAACTCCCAGAACGTGGACGAGATGATGAACAGCACCAATCCAACCGTCAGGCGTCTCTTAGGCGTCGAGGGTGAAGTGGGCGCCTCTCTGGGCCTCCCCAACGACTTCATGGTCAACGTGCTCAAACAGGTAGGCAACTATAAGGAAGTGTATGAACGCCACTTGGGGCCGGCGGGAATAGACATTCCGCGCGGGCCCAACGAATTGTGGATTAACGGCGGGCTGTTGTATCCGATGGCCTGGCGTTAGAACACATCGTTCCGGTATAGAAGAGGTGGGTGCAGCCCGATATGTCCGCCTGGGCCGTGTCGGGCTGCATTCCCTGTAGAAGGGAGCAAGGATGAGCGAAGGCGCAGCAGTTGCGGAACGCCATAGTGCGGTGCCATTCTGGCGCGACGAACGTATTCTCAAAATGCTAGGGCAGATCGTTTTCATGATCCTGGTTATAGCCGTGGCTGCATGGATGATCTCAAATTACTTAGAGCGTGGCCTCACTTTCAGTTTTGCTTTTCTTAATGAAGAAGCCAGTTTTGATCTTGCAGAGGGACTGCCGTTCAGCCCTACCGACTCCTATGCACGTGCATTCCTGGTCGGCGTGGTAAATACTGTCCGGGTCGCAGGTTTGGGTATCATATTTGCCACCCTCCTGGGTCTGGTCGCTGGAATCGCCCGCTTATCTGACAATTGGCTTGTCAACAGGATCGCCAGTGTTTACATCGAGATCATTCGCAATACCCCACTGCTGGTTCAACTCTTCTTCCTGTACTTCGCTGTTATCCTGAAGCTTCCAGCCCTCCGGGACGCAATAGAGTTCTCCGGACCTATATACTTTAGCAACCGCGGGGTAGCGTTTCCTGCGCTTCGTCCTACTCCCTTGTTCGGCTTCTTATGGCCATTCCTCCTCGCAGCGTTGATCGGAGCCCTGGTACTGCTCTTCATTCGAGGGCGCACTGTACTGCGCACAGGCCGCCCTGCGTTTAATCTGCTGTGGGTAGCTGTCCCACTTGTCGTTTTACCAGCGATAGGGTGGCAATTCACTCCCGGCAACCCTCTCGTCCTCGACCCTCCAGAGCTGGTCACCATGTCGGGTGGTGTCTTAAGGATCGTTGGCGGCACAACGTTCTCACCCGAGTTCACGGCGTTGTTGTTCGGTTTGGTAATCTACACAGGCGCCTTCATCGCCGAGGTTGTTCGAGCTGGCATTCTGGCTGTGCCGAAGGGGCAAACAGAGGCCGCCAGGGCGCAGGGATTCACCCAAGGGCAAATCCTTCGCCTGATCGTCCTACCTCAGGCACTACGGGTGATCATTCCACCGCTGATCAGTCAATACCTGAACCTAACCAAGAACTCCAGCCTGGCGCTCGGCATCGGGTTTCTGGATCTATATGCCGTCTCTAATACCATGCTCAACCAATCTGGTCGCGTAGTCGAAGTCTTTATAATGATTATGGCCAGTTATCTATCTATGAGTCTGACCATCTCTTTGATCATGAACATTATCAACCGCCGCATTCAGATCGTGGAGAGATAAAAATGGCAGTGCAACCGGAAGTACTCAAACCGCCTCGCACAGAAGTCGGCCCGCTTGGTTGGCTGAGAAAGAACCTGTTCAGCACGTGGTATAACGGAGTGCTCTCGATATTCTCGGTAGTTTTTATCTTCGTCGTATTACGCGCCGTCATCACATGGGTTGTACGTGATGCTCGCTGGGAAGTGGTTTCTACCAACCTCAGGGTCTTTATGATCGGCCGCTATCCCCCTGAGGAGGCATGGCGCGTGCTGGTCAGCCTAGGCATCGTCGTGCTCCTGGCGGTTGTTACATGGATTTCCCGGAAAACGACAGACAATTCGATGCCACGTTGGTTGGTGATCGGCTGGTTGATATCACTCCCCCTCATCGGCTTCCTGCTTAGGGGCTTCTCGGGAGAGAGATCGTTCCTGCCAACTGTTTCGGAGGACCTCTGGAGCGGATTATTACTGACTCTTGTTCTGGCTATCGTCGGTATCACCGCCTCATTCCCGCTGGGTATCCTGTTGGCCTTAGGTCGCCGTAGTAAACTCCCGGTCATCAAGGTGCTCTGCACAGTGTATATTGAGACCATCCGCGGCGTTCCGCTCATCAGTGTGCTCTTCATGAGTCAGCTTATGCTGCCGCTCTTCTTACCACCAGAGGTACGTCTTGGCACTGTCATGCGTGCGCTAACCGGCATGACACTTTTTAGCGCAGCTTACACCGCCGAAAATGTGCGCGGAGGACTGGCGGCCATTCCCAGAGGCCAGTACGAAGCTGCAAGAGCGGTGGGGTTGAATGAGGCAACGTTGATGGGATTGATTGTATTACCCCAAGCTCTGCGAGCCGTGATTCCAGCCATCGTCGGCCAATTCATCAGCTTGTTCAAGGACACGACACTAGTGGTCATCGTCGGACTTCTCGACCTCTTGGGAATCGCTAAGGCCGTGACCGGTCAACGGGAATTCATTGGCCTTCATAAAGAGGTCTATGCGTTCGCCGCGGTCATATTCTTTGTATGTACCTTTGCCATGTCTTATGCCAGCCGCCGGTTGGAGCAAGCGCTTGGCGTGGGAGAGAGATAAGAAGAGATATAATTAAATTCAGTCCCTTATCGATCGGCAATGAGCACAAACATCTACCATGCAATGCCTGGAACTTACTACCCCACCAAGGAAGGGGATTAAATGCAAAACCAGAAGATAAACACCGAGGAAGAAATCATCATCTTTCGAGATGTACATAAGTGGTTCGACGATTTCCATGTCCTGCAAGGTGTTAACGTAACAATCAAGAAGGGGGAAGTCGTCGTCGTTTGTGGTCCGTCGGGAGGTGGTAAATCCACCTTTATCCGCACCATCAATCGCCTGGAGGAGCACCAGCGCGGCGACATTATCGTGGATGGCATCGAATTGACCAGCGATATACGCAATATTCACGCAATTCAGCGCGAGATCGGCATGGTGTTCCAATCATTCAACCTGTTTCCACACCTGAAGGTTATCGACAACATCACCTTAGCCCCCATCTGGGTTCGAAAGCGGTCGAAAGATGAAGCCACAAAGGTGGCGATGGAACTCCTTAAAAGGGTTGGCATCCCGGAACAAGCCAATAAGTACCCCGGACAATTGTCTGGCGGACAGCAGCAGCGAGTCGCGATCGCTCGCGCCCTGGCGATGCAACCCAAGATCATGCTTTTCGATGAGCCCACCTCGGCTTTAGATCCGGAAATGATCAAAGAAGTTCTCGATGTAATGGTTGAACTGGCTCGTTCTGGAATGACCATGGTCGTTGTCACTCACGAGATGGGATTCGCCAAAGAGGTGGCAAATCGAATCATCTTCTTCTCGGATGGGAATATCGTCGAGCAGAATACGGCCGAGGAATTCTTCCAAAATCCACGTGAGGAACGTACCAAGATATTCCTAAGCCAGATCCTTACACATTAATCATCTTCCGATATCCTCATAATCAATCGATTTCATGCTTACTGCGATTCGCCTTGACCATGAGCCCTTTCGAAGCGGATGAACCGTCGGCACGTGCGGAATTCTTCGCAGGCGTGCGCGCCCAATTCCCCCTTCTCATTGGTGTTTCGCCTTTTGCGATGATCTTCGGCGCCTTGGCACTGGCGTCTGGCATCCCTGCATTTGAAACACAGGGGTTCTCGCTCTTCGTGTTCGCTGGAAGCGCTCAATTTATTGCCACCGGACTGATCGCCGATGGTATCCCACCCTTGATCGTCGTCCTGACCATCTTCATCGTGAATCTTCGCCACGCTCTATATAGCGCTAGTATTTCACCCCATACGCATCACTTGTCGCGACCCTGGAAAGCTGTTCTCGCCTGGTTGCTTACCGATGAAGCCTTCGCCGCGGCATCGCTTCGCTACCAGCGCCAAGTCAACAGACATACGCACTGGTTTACATTCGGAACCGGGCTCACGTTGTGGCTGACCTGGCAGATCAGCACAGCGATCGGAATCTTGTTAGGTACAGGAATTCCTGAGGAGTGGTCCTTGGATTTCGCTCTCCCCCTCACCTTCATGGCCCTACTCACGCCAGCTCTGATCTCCCACCCTGCTTGGATCTCAGCGACGGTTGCTGGGATTTCTTCCGTTGCGCTCGGTGGCCTGCCTTATCGCCTCGGCTTGTTGAGTGCGGTCATCCTTGGGGTGCTCGCCGGGTTGGTCACAGAGTTTCTTAGACCTTCGAGTGAGGAGGCGGTTGGATGAACGGCATCGACAGCGGCAATCTGTGGGGAATTATTCTTGGGGGCATGGTCGTGACCTATGCAACCCGGTTATCGTTCATCGCCCTGATCCCACAAGAGCGTGTCCCGACACTACTCAAACGTAGCCTACGCTACGTACCGCCCTCCGTTCTGGCCGCGTTGATCCTACCAGAGCTCGTACGACATTCAGGCAGCGTTGATCTCAGTTTAAACAACCATCGGCTGATTGCAGGTATCCTGGCTGCACTCGTCGCCTGGCGCACGAAAAACACCTGGCTGACCATCGCCGTGGGAATGGCCGTGTTGTGGCTACTCTCTCCTCAGTAGGCTCAGGAATGCGTACAACGGAACCCAAATCCAAAGGATTGCAACCATTTTGAATACGACTTCTCGAACCGAAAAACGAAACGGAGCAGTACATCATGCTGCTCCGATAACCACGCCTTGTGAAGGTAGCGGAATTCTACAAGTAACGTCTGCCCTGTTGCCGTCTAACCTTTCTTGCAGCCATTGGTCATGATGACCGTAAACCCATATGAATCCGCCTCGGCTTTGGATTCGAAATGAAATTGGATGCTTGCCGAACCTCCTGAAGGGACTCTTAACCCAACGCCACTGTATTCGGTGGGCGAATCACTGTCGTTCACCGTTTTTTCTTTATCACCTACAACGATCTTTCTCACGGCATTACCCCCATCGCCTGGCCAAGAGAGCCTGACAAGACTGATGGTGATGCTACCGCTACTATTGTTCTTTAAACGTCGGGAGACCTTCTTATTCTGTATGGTTTTTTCTCCCATCTTTATCTGGGAGCATACGTTCACCTTCGTTGGAGGGGGCGGAGGGGGTGGCGGGGGATTCGTCCTGGTAGGTTGAGGAGACGACGTCCAGGTTGGCGGTAGGGGTGTGACCGTGCTGGTTATGGTGGGTGTACTCGTCTCTGTAGGCGTCAACGTCGCTGAGGGTTGGGAAGATGCCAGGGCGATCGCAGCTAACGTTTTCGCTTCCGGTCCAGAAGGAGTAGCTGTGTTCCCATTTTGGGTTTCCACAGCTAGTGCGGTCAAATTCGCCGCTATAACCGTAGGAAGGTCCTCCGTGGAGATCCCCCCTCCTGCCGTCGCAGATGCCATAATCGAATCCCAAACTTCAGTCTGCGCTACGCTTAAAGCCCTACCTGAGGCGTCAGAGCGAAATGCGGAGGCTGCCCAGGCGGTGAGCGGAATAGCAAGAAGGAGTAAGAGCAAGGCCACGCGACCAGACATACGAGCGTACCATGGTTTCAGTGCCTCCATGGCTTCAAGATCCGATTCAAAAACCTCAGTCACCGGGTCTTCCCCGACGGCACCAGGGAGCAGATCACCTGTTTCCGGATCGTACGACACTTCGATCGCCTCTTCCAACGCATCGTGGAATGCGACGACGCTTTCGTATCGATCTCCAGGCTTCTTGGAGAGGGCACGTTTAATGACCTGCTCAACGGCGTCAGGTAACTCAGGATTCAGCCAGCGTGGTCTGGGTAACGGCTCAGTTACCTGACGGATCGCCGTTGCCATCGGGGTTTCTGCCTCGTAGGGCAAATAGCCCGTTGTAATCTGGTAAACGATCATCCCCAGAGCATATTGGTCAGACGACGCCGACAACGTATCACCTTGCACCTGCTCAGGAGACATATAAGCCGGTGTACCGATCAACGCTGATCCCGTCAGGCTTAAGCTGGCATCGTGTACGTGGGCAAAACCGAAATCCGAAAGCCAGGCTTTCTCGTCGACGTCCATCAGGATGTTCGATGGCTTTACATCGCGGTGGATCACACCCGAATCATGCGCGTGCTTCAATGCAGATGCGACTTGCTTGATGAGCGGCGAACATTCGCGGACGTCAAGAGGGCCATCTTGTAAAAGATCATTCAAGCTGCCCACTCGCATGAATGGCAAGACGATGAATGTCAGCCCATTTTCTTCGCCGTAGTCGAGGATAGGAACGATATTGGGATGTTTAAGCTCACTCAAGACTTTGGCTTCGCGTTTGAAGCGTTCCCGAAAAGTGCCGTCCATTGCAAGCTGTGGCGCAAGTACCTTGAGCGCGACATCGTGACCGTTGGCTTTATCTCTTGCGCGATAGACGCTCGACATCCCTCCACGCCCAACCTGCTCGAGGATCTCATACCCCCCCACGGTCTTCCCGATCAATTCACTCATGCTCTATATCTGATGCCACTCGCCACAGTAAGCAAATATATTGCCGTACAGCCTTCCAATTTAGTCCTAAATAAAAGACTGTTGTCCTTTTTTTTATATCCCTAGCCTTAGTTTCCTTATCGTCTGTAGAGCACGCGTAACACCCTCCCGCCACCACCGTTTCGCGCCGTGCGCAACTCGAGGAGGGGAATGCATGATTAAACATAAAAGGAGGCATGAAAGAATGACACCCCAGCCTCCCTCCCTCGATATAATAGATTAGCATGACACCCCAATGAATAGAATAGGCGTAATTTCCTAGTGGTTTCTTTCCTTGCGCCGTTTCCCTATAGAATAAGAAATCTGCGCCCGATATGTTAGGAAAGCGCAAACAATAATCGTTGGGCGAAGCCCGCCTTGAATGACGTCAGTTAACGACAGGCCCCCCCAAGCCTGTCGAGCTATGATGGTAAGTGTTCAGGGGGGATCAATCGAGATGTCGAGTGAAAGGATTCAGTCGACTTAGGAATATTTTCTCGGGATCTGATGAACGTACCGTACCGCTAACCTTCACGAGATTATTTGACACCTTTAGGTTTGCATTCACCATCCCGTCATTATTTCTTACAAACGTTGGTCCACACGGTCAGTGAGTAACCAGAGGATGCAGCAGCTTTCTTAAAGGTGAATTTAATCGCTTTCGATGACCCGGACCCAACGGATTGGCTCACACCACCAACCTCCGTTGGAGACTCTTCATCGTTCACGTCCTTTTTAAACCCTCCCACTTCAACTTTATTAAGGAATTGCTTGCCATCGGGATCCGGCCATCCAAGCTTGACGGAGGTGATGGTGACGCTCTGGCTGCTATTGTTCTTGAAGCTATAGCTGACCTTGTTCCCGGTTACACTTGGACTACCTTTACTCAATTTCTTGCACACATCTTCTGTCGGTGGAGGGGGTGGCGGTGGAGGTGGGGGCGTGTTGGTGTTGGTTGACGGGGCGGTTGTGTTGGTTGACACGGTGGGTGTGTTAGTCGGTGGAGAAAATGTATTGGTTGCTACTGAGGGTGTGTTGGTGAGTGGAAGCGGAGTATCGGTAGGTTCCGGGGTCGATGTATCCATAAATGCTGTCGTTGGTGTAGACGTCGTTGGGAGGGCAGTTTCCGTAGTGTCTAAAGTCTCCTCCCCAGAGGGACGTGTCGGCGATGCACCTGCCTCGCTTCCTTTCGGCCAATCCGTTTCTGGAAGCCCTCCAGGCGGTTGGGTACTTGTAACTTGAATCCCCTCTAGCGCAAGCTGAGTGGCGGTCTCCTCCTCTCCCGTGAAAGGCAGTCCTTGATCGGTCTCCTCTGCTTGCGCCGTGATCGTGGCGGCAAGCAGCGTTTCGATTTGCTCCTCTGACAGACCCACCCCTTCTCTGCCCACAATCTCTGTGCCGAGCGCGTCCAGCGTAGCCTGAACATCGATTGCGGTTGGTGTGGCCAGCGCCACGCTGGCGCCACCACCTATCAAATTCGGGATCACACTCGTCATCGCCCAGACCCCAATGGGACAGGCAAAGAGCAACAATAAAGCGATTGCAAGAACAGGGCGCCGTAGTAGACTGGGCTTTCGCCTTTCCCGTCTCTCCTGCTCAACTGGCTCCTCGCCGATCAAGCCGTTCAATTTCGTGGACAGCGCATTCGTGCGAATCTCCGTTGGCAGCCCATGCTTGATCTCATCGATGGCTTCCTGAAGGGCAAGATGAAAGGCACGGTTGAAAGCCTTAACTGAATCATAGCGTTGTGCGGGGTCCTTCGCCAGGACTCTTAGCAGAACGCGCTCCACCGACGCCGGTAAATTGGGATTGACGACCCTCGGCCTCGGCAACGGTTCCGTGGCGTGTTTCAGCGCAATGGCGATGGGCGTTTCAGCATCGAAAGGTAAGTAACCCGTGCTCATGCGATACAGTACCACGCCCAATGCATACTGATCGGAGAGTGGCGTGACCCTCTCGCCCTGGATCTGCTCCGGCGACATGTAAGCTGGAGTGCCGATCACGGCCGAGCCCGTCAGGCTTATCGTGGCGTCGGTTATGTGCGCAAACCCGAAGTCCGAAAGATAGGCCTTCCCCTCTTCATCGAGCAAGATATTGGATGGTTTTACGTCCCTGTGGACCACCCCCATATCGTGGGCGTATTGTAAAGCGGAGGAGATTTGATCGATAATGCGCGCACCTTCTTTGACGCTCATCGGACCGCGCCGGAGACGATCATGCAATCCTCCAACTGGCATGAAGGGCATGACGATGAACATCACACCGTTGGCTTCGCCGTAATCGATGATGGGGATGATATTGGGATGTCGAATTTCGCTGAGGACTTGTGCTTCGCGCTTAAACCGGACCTTGAAACTATCATCAAGATAAAGATGCGGGGCAAGAATCTTGACGGCGAAAACCCTGTTCGTCGTCAATTCAAGCGCCTTATAGATACTTGACATCCCCCCGCGACCGATTTTTTCAACCAGGTGGTAGTTCCCGATACTCCTGCCTTCTAGCTCTGCCATAGCTCAATTCCCCACCCGTACTTCCACAGCCTGGTGATTACCAAAAACGGCTGGCTAACGAGCCCCCAGATCGGTTTGAGGATCGACTATTGCGAAATATTCGCTGCGTGAAGCCGATCCAGCTCCCCTGGCATCTTTAATCCCAGTCCTCTAAGCATCCATGTGGTTTTGTGGAAGGAACAAGTCGAGCAAGATATGGCAGCGTAGGAACCCCCCAAAATCCGATGTGCCTCCAGTACGTTACGTTTTCTGATCTTCATTTGCCCAATGCAGCTCGTACATACCACTCCAAATGTGATCCATTATCCTTTTGTACACCCACCAGCTTTTACACTAACTGAGTACGAAGATGCATTGGTATCACCCTCAAATTCGAATTGTATCTTCGCCAACCCTCCGGAAGGTACATTCCAGCCGACGCCGCTTTTCTCGGAGGGGGAGCTTGTATCGTTGACAGAAAAATTCTTCTCGCCGACCTTTATGCGTAACAATGTGTTGCCCGGATCATCCGGCCATGTTAGTTTGACGTAACTTATCGTCACGTTGATGGTGCTGTTGTTATTGAAGTTCCAAGTGACTTTCTTCTTTTGGACCGATTTCCCACCCACGCTCAGGTTTGCACAAACGTTCTCTGTTGTGGCTGTGGGTGGTGGCGGAGGCGTGTTGGTCGGTGGGATTGGCGTGCTGGTCGGTGGGATTGGTGTGTTGGTTGGCGGAGGTGGGAGCGGAGCATCCGTTGGCGGCGCAGTTGGATCCGTGTCACCTCCCCCTGATGAACTTGTCGGTGATGGCTCTACTCCAGCCCCGTTTGACGTGGCCGTCGCCGGAGAACCACCTAACGTTGGCGTTCCAGTCAGGAGAGCGCCCTCGAGCGCAAGCTGCGTCGCGGTCGCATCCTCTCCGGTGAAAGGCAACCCCTGCTCGGTCTCCTTTGCTTGTGCCGTGAGCGTAGAGGCCAGCAGCGATGCGATTTGCTCCTCTGACAGACCCGCCCCTTCCTGACCCACAATCTGCGTGGCGAACGCATCCAGCGTGGCCTGGATGTCGATAACAGTTGGCGTAGCCAGCGCCACGCCGGCACCGCCACCAGTCAGGCTGGGAATTAATCTCGTCATGCCCCAGACACTCAACGGGCATACGATGAGCGCCAGCAAAGCGATCGCAAGTGCAGGACGCCGCAACAGGCTCTGCCTTCTCCTTTCCCGTCTCTCCTCTTCGACTGCCTCTTCGACGATCGAGCCATTCAATTTCGTGGATAGCGCCTCGAGGGGGATTTCCGTGGGCAGTCCATGTTTGATCCCCTCGATAGCTTCCTTCAACGCCAGATGAAAAGCACGATTGAAAGCCATGATCGAGTCATAGCGTTGCGTGGGGTCTTTCGCCAGAACTTTGAGCAGCACGCGTTCTACCGACTCCGGAAGATTAGGATTGACGGCCCTCGGCCTCGGCAATGGTTCTGTGGCGTGCTTAAGCGCAATGGCGATGGGCGTTTCGGCGTCGAAGGGTAAGTACCCTGTGCTCATGCGATACAACACCACGCCCAATGCGTACTGATCCGACAGCGGAGTGGCTTTCTCGCCATGGATCTGCTCCGGCGACATGTAGGCCGGGGTGCCGATCACGGCCGAGCCCGTCAGGCTTATCGAGGCATCGGTGACGTGCGCGAACCCGAAATCCGATAGATAGGCATTCCCTTCTTCATCGAGCAAAATGTTCGAGGGCTTTACATCCCTATGGACCACGCCCAAATCGTGTGCATATTGCAGAGCGGAGGAGATTTGGTCCAGGATGCGGGCACCTTCTTTGACGCTCATCGGCCCGCGCTGGAGACGGTGATGCAGTCCACCAAGCTGCATGTAGGGCATGACGATGAACATCACACCTTCAGCTTCACCGTAATCGAGAAAGGGTATGATATTGGGGTGTCTGAGACCAACGAGGACCTTCGCCTCACGTTTGAAGCGCGCCCTGAAGCTGGAATCCATGTAGAGTTGTGGCGCCAACACCTTGACGGCCACAGCCCTACCCTTCGCCAAATCCCGAGCCTTGAATACGCTCGACATGCCCCCGCGGCCGATTCTCTCAATAAGATAATAATTTCCGAGGGTCTTACCTTCTAATTCTTCCATGCTGTCTTCCCTACCCACGTTAATACCACCAGGGCCTTACTCACCCTGGCTGGCTACGAAGCCCCCAATTCGAGACAAGGATCGGCAAACGAGAGGCGAACGACTATGCAAGCCGATCCACCTCCCCTGGCATTCTTCATCCCATCGACAAGTGGATTATTGAGCAGATATCGGCAAAATATCAGGTCAATTCGCACCATTTTTACCCGAATTTTACCGAAACCGCAATCCTTTCCCTTCCCACAGAAAAGAGGAGCTCGTAGCGCTGGAAGGGAAAGGAGGAACACGAATAGGAATGAAGTACTATATCATAGCATAAAAGATGAGAAGCACACAAGAGTCTATCTTCAAACCCTAATATTTCGCCCAGGTGATGATACGGGGGAATTGGCAGAGGGAGGAACAGAAGTAGGAACAGGATGCGAATCGAACATATGTTCCTGTTTACTTCGTGATTTTGCTCCACACCGGACTAAAAGTGGTCACACAGGACACGCGGAACCTCACCTGAAATCACCCATGGTTAAAGACCAGAAAACAGCACATCATTCAAAAGTGCCCCAGTGGGTCGCCTCTGCATAATACATCAGGCTGACGAATTCTGTCGGCCTCGGGCTTGGTTTCGATTTTTCATACTTTCAGGATTAAAGAAGAGCAACGCTTGTAATACGCTAATTCTCTACAGCAATCTTGCACCCATTCCCAAAGAGCAAGACGAGTTCGTAATCCGAGGGTTTAGCATCCACCGAAAAGGTGAAGACGAGCGGCGCGATCGAGGATGGCGGGATGACATTGTCCCCCGAGCCCTTGCTCGGCAGATCGATGCTCGTCGGCGGATTATCATCGATTCCCGACCACAAGATCTTCCCCGACAGCGTAACCAGCACCAAGCTCTTGTTATCCAACGGCCATTCGATGTAGATGTTGACAAGACGTATCGAAGAGCTTTTCCCGTTTCCAATCTTCCATTCCACCCTACGGTTCGTCACGGAGAACCCCCCCACTCCGACCCGATCGCATGGATCGGCCGGAACGTTCGTCGTCGTCGTCACGATGGGGGGTAATGTTGGGGTAATCAGTGTTTCTTTTGTCGTCGTCGGGGTCACCGTTATCGTTTTGGTCGGGATGATGGTTGCGGTGATCGTATTCGTTGGTGTAGCTTCGGTTGGAGTGGTTCCGGTCGTGGTCGTCGGTGGAGGGACCGTCGGCGAAAGACTGGAGGACAGCGTCTGTGTAGGCGTTGGAGAATGCGTTGCGGTCGGTGGATTCTCTGTACCTCCAGGTGGGTCGATCCCGCCTGGTGTACTTGTCGGACTCACCGATCCACTACGCTCTGTAGCCGTCGAATGTCCCTCTGTGGAGGTTGGAAGCAAGCCTCCCTCAGGGGTATGGCTTGCATCGGCAACCATCGCCGTCAACGTAGCGGCAACTGCCGTCTTGACTTCGTCCGTTGATTGAGAGGGTCCAACATTCCAAACCACATCGGTTGAGATTACATCAGCCGTGGCTCGGTTGTCGACGAAAGGGCTGGCAGTCGTGGTCTGCCTCCCGACCCCTAGGATCGAAAGCAGCTGCGGGGCCGCATTGACCGTCACCCAGCATGTTAAAGGTAAGACCAGCATAAGCAGGAGAATCGCCGCACGAATGGATCTGCGCGTGCTTCGCAGTTGATCTTCAACCACCGCATTCGAATAATCAACCGGGGATATGGGAGGGAGCGGAGGCACTGGGCTAACAGGGCTGACTGGAGAGTCATCCCTTGGCATGAATTTCTGACTTCTGGCTCCGGCCTTGAGCGCACCCGCGTCCAAATCAACTGCTGAGTGTAAAGCTTGCTGAAAAACTTGATTGAGCTGCGCGACAGAGCGGAAGCGTAGCAGTGGATCCTTGGCTAGTGTCTTGATCAATACACTTTCCACAGCGTCAGGGAGGTTGGGATTGACAAGGCGCGGTCTTCTCAAGGGTTCGTTGGCGTGTTTAAGGGCCAAGGCCATGGGCGTTTCGGCGTCATGTGGTAATGCCCCGGTACACATCTGATACAGAACCACACCGAGCGAATATTGGTCCGACAATTCGGATACGGGATGTCCGAGGACCTGCTCTGGAGCCATGTAGGCCGGCGTCCCGATGAGCGCCGAACCCGTCAGGCTCACGGTCGCATCGTGCACATGGGCAAATCCAAAATCCGAGAGCCAGGCATTTCCTTCCCCATCCATCAAGATGTTCGAGGGTTTGATGTCGCGATGGATGACGCCTCTCTCGTGGGCGTAATGCAATGCGGAGGCGATCTGGTCGAAAACCTTTGCGCCTTCCTGAACCGAGAGGGGACCATCCTGTAAGCGATCATCCAAGCTTCCCACCGTCATGAAGGGCATCACGATGTAGTTGATTTCTTCAGATTTCCCGTAGTCGAGGATGGGAACAATATGGGGATGACTTAGTTCTATCAGGACCTTCGCCTCACGCATGAAGCGCGCTTGGAAGGTTTCGTCGAGCGCAAGCTGTGGCGCCAAAACCTTCACGGCCACAATCCGATTGGTGATCAGATTTTGGGCCTTGAAGACGCTGGACATGCCTCCGCGACCGATCTGTTCGAGAAGAAGGTAATTCCCCAGAGTCTTTTCAACCAAAGCGACCATTAACCATCTACCAGCCCGGCATCCAAACTACCCTACCGGCTCAAAAAAACCCATGACGGCTCCTTGTTTTCCATTACAAGATTAGCACGTGTAAGTACCGTTCAACCCTTGCAATTGACTAACAATCTTCTGGATTAAAATTGCGGAGTAAAACTATGTGGAAACCAAGACAAGGGTTGAGGAGAGACGCATTAATCGTTGTCGCATCTGAAACTATCCCTCATGCAGCCCACATCGAAGCTCACTTCGAGGTCATAGCACGCTTCTTCCTTTTCGTCACCAAATTGGAACATGAGCTCCTTTCTTGGACCGGAGGGGATGCTTCGGCTCACACCGCCCTTCCAGCCGGAAGTAATGTCCGTAGGGGGTGAATAATCCTTCGTATCCCAAATCGCATTGCCAGCCAATTCGATCTTGTCTAACAGACCATGGCCGCTGTGCCAATCGATATAAATGCCTGTGATCGTGATGGTCGCGCCCGTTGTGTTGTCAATATTCCAACTTACCTTTTGATCATCAACCCTGAAGTCCTGCAATCTGATGTCCCCACAATTAATCGCAGTTGTTGGCGTGGAGGTCCTGGTCTGGGTTGGTGTGTGGGTCCGGCTTGGCGTTGGCGTGATGGTCGAGGTCACCGTGTGGGTACGTGTCGGTGTGTATGTGATCGTGGGCGTATAGATTTCCGTTGGAATCTGCGTGGCCGAAGGTGTGACGCCGGGAGGTAGCGTGTTGGTGGGGGGTGGCGTGTTGGTTGGAGGCGGCGTGTTTGAGGGCCCAGGACCGGACCCAACCGCAGCGGTGGGAGGCGACCGCGTTTCGGTCGCCAGGGTTGGCCCCTCCGTCGACGTGGTTGCAGGCAAGCCATCGTCTGTCGGCGATCCCGAAAGAAGCAGCTCACCTTCCAGGGTGAGCGTGGGTGTGGTGCTCGCCAGGATCAACCCTTCCCCCTGCTGTGCCATCGACGTAACGGTCATAGCCACCTTTGTCTCTACTTCCCCGGTTACTACGGCAGTCCCTTCTCTGGGTGCCAGCTCGGTCGATATCGCAGATAACGTGGCATCAAAATCTTCCTGAGCATCTGCCGCTGCGACCTCGGTAACCTGACTGGCCATCGAGAAAAAACCGGTTCCCAAGCGCGACCCCACCCAACAGGCCAAGGGAAGCGCCAGGAAACTCACGAGAACCAGCGCCAGGATCCGTCGCCTGCGTTTATTCTCCTCTGGCTCCTTGTCTTCTTCTTCGCCAAGGCCCTCCATTTCAAGCGATTCGTGAAGCTCCGTACCTACATCGTTTCCGCGGGCTCCTGGTTTGATGGCGCCCGATTCGATGTCGATGGCTGTGTGTAATCCTGCCTGGAAGGCCTCATTGAAAGCCGTTACAGATTCATAGCGTTTCTCCGGGTCTTTCAAGAGTACCCTGAGAATGACTGCTTCAACGGCGTCCGGGAGATTGGGATTCACCCATCTCGGCCTCGGCAGCGGCTCGGAGGCATGCTTGACCGCCACCGCCATCGGGGTCTCGGCGTTGTACGGCAGGTATCCTGTACTCATGCGGTAGAGAACCACACCGAGAGAATATTGATCCGACAAGGGTGTACAAGGATTCCCTAGCACCACCTCGGGCGCAATGTATGCTGGCGTTCCGATCACAGCCGATCCCGTCAGGCTCATCGACGCATCACCCACGTGCGCGAAACCGAAGTCCGACAGCCAGGCATTCCCTTCTTTGTCCAGCATGATGTTGGAGGGTTTCACATCCCGATGGACCACACCAGAGTCATGCGCATACTGAAGCGCTGAAGCGATCTGGGCGATGACGCGTGCCCCCTCCTCAACGTCCAGCGGGCCGCTTTCCAATCGGTCATCCAGGCATCCCACCTGCATGAATGGCATGACGATGTAGAACAATCCGTTCGATTCCCCCCAATCATGGACGGGCATGATGTGAGGGTGCTCCAACCGCGAAAGGACTTCAGCTTCGCGCTTGAAACGCTCTCGGAACTTCGGCTCCAATGCCAATTGCGGTGTTAGGATTTTGAGGGCCACGATCTGTTCGTTGGTCTGGTCCTGCGCCTTAAAGACGCTCGCCACGCCCCCGCGGCCGACCATAGAAAGGAGGATGTACTTCCCTAGCGTCTTGCCAACGAGCTCAAACATATCACCAGTACTGTACAGACCGCTCACAAAGGCAGATAAATCCCATTAAATAAGGATTCTTTGTTACATCGCTATATCCAGCCGTACAATGAATAAACCTCGGCGCTCCAACCAAAATAAACATCATATGGCACATTCATTCAATGGTCATATCATCCTATCAGAGCCCGATTCGAAGTGTATTGATAGGATATGACCAATTTAATTTGAGAAAACTACTTGGTTGGATAACAGGGGGGCAATTACGCCTGTAGATTCATCGAGCGAGCTTACTTGTGACTTTCCCTCATGCAGCCGACATCGAAGGTCACTTCGAGATCGTAACCCGTACTTTGCCCATCGATGCCAAATTGGAACAGCAGGGATTTATTTCCTGGGGCAATGCTCCGGTCCGCACCGCCCTTCCAGCCGGATGTGATGTCCGTTGGGGGCGATGTGTCTTGCGTGTCCCAAATCGCCTCCCCACCCAACTCAACCCAGTCCAATAAATCGTTCGCGCTCGGCCAATTGAGGTATATCCTAGTGATCGTGATCGTTGAAGTCGTGCCGTTTATGAGCCTCCAACTTACTTTTTGCCCTTGGACTTTAAAGTTCTGCAACTTTATTTCCCCGCAGTTGATTGGCACCGTCGTTGGCGAAGGCATCCATGTCTGGGTCGGAGTGAAGGTCCATGTTGACGTCGGCGTGGTTGTCATAGTCGACGTTTGCGTTACAGTGGGCGTGGGTGTTTTGCTAGGGATTTGCGTAGCCGAAGGCGTTACGCCAGGAGGCAGCGTGTTGGTGGGGGGCGGTGTGTTCGAAGGTCCAGGTGTAGCTGGAGATGTCGGCGGAGCGTTGGTCTCCGTCGCAGAAAAAGGAGCCTCTGTAGAACCCGGCGTGACGGAACCCGTGCTAACAGGCGTTTCGGATTGAATGCCCTCCGTCCCAAGGAGCATATCAGGTGTAATGCTTACCAGGGAGAGCCCTTCACTTTCTGTGGCCATTGCCGTCATGGTCAGCGCTACCATGGTTTCGATTTCACCCGTCGCCATCACAGTCCCCTCTTTAGGCGCCAGTTCGGTCGTCAAGGCGGTTAATGTGGCCTCCAAATCGTACGGTAATCCAGCCTGCACGACCTCGGTAACCTGATTAGCCTCAGAAAAATATCCTGATCCAAATCTGACGCCTGCCCAACAAGTCAGAGGTAAGGCCAACAAACTGAATAAAAGGAGCGCCACGGCACGCCGCTTACTTTTTTGTTTATCAATCCTTTCTCTTTCTCCAGTGTCGAGTTCCTCCGTCTCGACCGCCTCAAAAAGATCCGTACTTACATCTTCCCCCCTTTCGCCAGGTTTGATGATGCCCGATTCGAAATCAATGGCCTTGTGTAACGCAGCCTGGAAGGCATCATTGAAGGCCATGACGGATTCATAGCGCTTATCGGGCTCTTTTGAGAGTACCCTGAGGATGACCGCTTCGATGGCGTCGGGTAGATTGGGATTTACCCATCTCGGCCTCGGTAGCGGCTCGGAGGCATGCTTGACCGCCACCGCCATCGGCGTTTCAGCGTCGTAAGGCAGATATCCCGTACTCATGCGGTAGAGAACCACACCGAGCGAATACTGATCCGACAACGGATTGCATGGAGCACCTAACACCACTTCGGGCGCAATGTATGCTGGCGTTCCGATCACCGCCGATCCCGTCAGGCTCACCGATGCATCGCCCACATACGCAAAACCAAAGTCCGACAGCCAGGCGTTCCCTTCTTTATCTAGCATGATGTTGGAGGGTTTCACATCTCGATGGACCACACCAGCGTCATGCGCATATTGAAGCGCTGAAGCGATCTGGGCCACGATGCGCGCCCCATCCTCAACGTCCACCGGGCTGCTTCTCAACCGCTCATCCAGGCAACCCACCTGCATGAATGGCATGACGATGTAGAACAATCCGTTTGATTCTCCCCAATCGTGGACCGGCATGATATGGGGGTGATCCAACCGCGAAAGGACTTCGGCTTCCCGCTTGAAGCGCGACCGGAACTTCGGATCCATCGCCAATTGCGGTGCAAGGATTTTGAGGGCCACGATCTGCTCGTTAGTCTGGTCCTGCGCCTTAAAGACGCTCGCCATACCCCCACGGCCGATCATGGAAAGGAGGATGTACTTGCCTAACGTCTTGCCAACGAGCTCAAACATATCACTAGTACCATACAGACCGTTGGGAATGGGAGATCAAACCCAATAAACAGGGATTTTTCGTTACATCTCGATGCATAGGCGTGCAACGATCAATGCTCGGCGCTCCAACCAAAATAAACATCAAAACACCTGTTCATTCAATGGTCATATCATCCTAGGGAGAATATTCGACGCAGGGGAAAGGTCAATTCTTGCGATCCGACTTTACAACGTAACTCTGGGGGTCTCCAGGGGAGAAATCACATCCGTGAGCTGGTCATTTGTTCGAGGCTTGTTGCCTGGGGGCGAAGTCCTGCTAGACGGATCCCACGATGAGCTCACGCAAAACATATTCTTCGGGCACCTCAAAGAACGCTCACGGATCTCCCCATCATAGATGCTTTGGAGCTAGTTTACGCTTCTTAAAGTACATCCAACGTCGAATGAGATTTCGAGGTCATAACCGGATGGGCCCCGCTTTTCGTTGAACTCAAGTTTAAGCTTTTCCTCCCCACCGTGTCCGACTGACGGTCCTATAGATTCCCATGCCAATTGGAGGTGATCCTCATCGGCAACTCCTCATCTCCAACCTTCCAGATTTACTCGCCCCCTAACTTCACCTTCTTGATCTATTCCCCTCGCTCGGCCAATCGAGATTGATTTCCGAAATCGTGATCGTTTCGAACTGCTGCTTGTCACATCCCAATTTATTTATATCCTCATCGACATCGAAACCATCGAGTATGTGAAAAGCAGAAATATCCTCTGTTGGGGTTGGCGAAGGTATCAACATCTAGATCGGTGGATCCTCTAGCCCCCAGCATTGATCTGGCAGGTATTGTTCAGGGTCAGCGTAAGCGAGTAGCCGGACGAGGCAGCGTTCACGTCGAACTCGAACTTGAGGGTCTTCGACATACTCGGTGCGATCGCGCGGCTGCCCCCCTCCCAATCGGAACCGAGGGTTGTAGGTGGAGATTCATCTGTCTCGTCCCAAATCTTAGATCCACCAAGATAGACCTTGATCAATTCCTCGTTACTGCTGGGCCAGTTGATATAGGTTTCTGTGATATTGATGGTCTCCGTCCCGTTGTTGGTTAGCGTCCAATTAACATACAATCCACTCACGGAAAAGTTGTTAAGGGTAGCCGTTGAGCATACGTCTCCTGATGGGGGTGTAGTCGACGTCATCGAGGGGCTCGGAGCGGGGGTTCGTGTCGAAGTAGGAGATGAAGTAAAGGGAGGTGTATTACTCACAGTAGCACTGACAGTGGGGGTTGTTACTTGCATCGTGGTGGTCAAGGTCAGTGTGTGGGTTAAGGTGGGCGTATAAGTATTTGGTGGGATCTGCGTGGCTGAAGGTGTGACCCCGGGAGGCAGGGTGTGTGTTAGGGTTGGTGTGGTCACCGGTGTTGCATCTGCTGCTTCTGTCGGCGAGGGCTGAAGCTCGGTCGCTAACGGTGGATGCCCCGTCGATGTAGCGGTTGAGAAGCCAACATCTGTTGACGTTCCTGAAAGAAGCGTCTCGCCCTCCAATGTCACCGTGGGGGTTACGCTTACCAGTACCAATCCTTCCCCCGCCATCGCCATCGATGTCACGGTTTGTGCAACCTTTGTCTCCACTTCCCCAGTCGCCATCGCAGTCCCCCTTTGCGGCGCCAGCTCGGTTGACAATGCAGTTAATGTGGCATCAAGGTCATTCAGTGATCCTACTGCAGCGACTTCTGTCACTTGAGGGGTCAACGAGACAAATCCAGATCCCAAGCGCGCCCCCGCCCAACAGGCCAACGGCAGCACCAAAAGACTCAATAAGACCAAGGCAAGGACACGTCGCTTGCGTTTTTTCTCCTCTGGCACCTCCGCTTCTTCCACGCCAGCGCTGTCCAATTCAGGCGAATCATAGAGCTCCGTACCAACGAGTTGTCCCCTGGCTCCCGGTTTGATGACGCCCGAATCCGGATCGATGGCCTCGTGTAACGCATTCTGGAAGGCTGCATGCAACGCCGCAATGGATGGGTAGCGATCTTCCGGATCCTTTGAGAGCACCCTATAGATGATTTCTTCGACGGCATCGGGGAGATTAGGGTTCACCCATCTCGGCCGCGGCAAGGGCTCTGAGGCTTGTTTGACTGCGATCGCCATCGGTGTCTCGGCATCGTACGGCAAGCGGCCTGTGCTCATCCGATAGAGCACCACACCGAGAGAATATTGGTCCGACGCCGGTGTCACTGGGTCTCCTAAGACCACCTCGGGTGCAATGTACGCCGGGGTCCCTATTATCGCCGATCCTGTCAGGCTTACCGAAGCATCGCTCACGTGTGCGAAACCAAAATCCGATAGCCAGGCGTTCCCAAATTTATCCAACAGGATGTTGGATGGTTTTACATCCCTATGAACCACCCCACTGTCGTGAGCAAACTGAAGCGCCGCAGCGATCTGCTTAAAGATACGTGCCCCTTCTTGAACGTCCAATGGGCCGCTCTCCAACCGATCATCCAGGCAGCCCACTTCCATGAAAGGCATAACGATATAGAACAAACCATTAGACTCCCCATAATCCAGAATCGGCATGATGTTGGGGTGTTCCAATCGTGACAGGACTTGAGCTTCCCGCTTGAAGCGCTCGCGGAATGTCGGCTCTATCGCCAGCTGCGGAGCAAGGATTTTCAAGGCCACGATCTCCTCGTGGATCTGATCCTGCGCCTCAAATACGCTCGCCATGCCTCCACTGCCGATCTTGGAAAGGAGCGTGTAATTCGCCAAAGTCTGTCCTACGAGTTCAACCATACCACGAACGTCCGCCAATCCGTCGGGGAAGATAGATCTTCCCTATGCTAAAAACGCAATCCCATCAACGGTTTTTGATGTAGTTACTGAACGATTCACATTTGGCGCTCATCACAAAAGTAGCACCAATCATTCCTCGATTACAATGGCATCGTCATCCTATCTAGAAGACGCTGCGAGGCGTTGCGATAGAAACTGGCGCAATTTACCTAAATGGAAATACAAAGCTCAACAGGAGTATAGGTTGGAGACTTCCGTCAAGTTCGGGAACCACGTCATGTAGTAGGGTGCAATCGAAAGTTGTTCACCGACCCACAGGTAAGGAATTGCAACGAAATGAAAATACGGGTTGGCTTTCCAAAACCAAATTGTCGGTCAACAAGAGGGATAACATCGATCGCAGATGAATCATCTGTGTGGCGTTTGTTGCCAGGGGGCGAAGTCCTGCAAGATGGAGCCGCCGATGAACTCACGCACGATGGAGTTGTCGGGAATCAATTCGACATCGAGGGGCAAGAACCAATCCAAGAATGCCAGCAAGCGTTTCGCTTCCACGTGTTCTACGGTGCCAAAGGGCACCTGACGTATTAGGGGTTCAGCGAGCGGCGCCAAGGCTGAACCCTCATAGACCAATGCCGAGTTGAACATCACGTCGGCGTTCTCCTGGAAAGGAAAGATGTAGCGCTTTTCGCCGCGGCGCACGGATTCCCATCGGCGAATGGTCTCGCTTGCAGAATACCCACGCTGCGCTGCGTCACGTACAATGCGGCGAATCAAACGTGTGTCCGTCGTCGAGACTCGGTTGAGACGGTCCAAGTTGAGTTGTGTAAGTGCAGACACATAGATGCGAAAGGTATTCTCTGCCGGGATTTCAGGGACCAATTGCGGGTTGAGACCATGTATCCCCTCCAGGATGATGATCTGATCCTCCTGAAGGTGGGCAAATTCCCCCTCCTCCTGCTTCCCGGAAATGAAATCATAGCGCGGTAAACGTGTGCCCTTACCGGCGATCAGTCGCTTTAAATCGGAGTTTAACCTTGCCAGGTTAAGGGCGTACAGAGATTCATAGTCGTATTCCCCATCCTCATCCCGGGGGGTCTGTTCGCGGTCGATGAAGAAATTATCCAATTCGATCGGGTATGGGGAGACTCCACGTGCCAACAACTGCACAGAGAGTCGTCTTGAGAAAGTAGTTTTCCCAGAAGAGGAGGGACCTGCAATCAACACCACTTGCGCATCACCACGTCGTTGGGCGATCATCGCTGCGATCTCAGTAATCCTACCTTCATGTAGCGCCTCAGACACTAGAATGATTTCCCTCGCTCTACCTGCGCGAATAGCGTCGTTCAGCGCACCCACACTGGGTACGCCGAGCGTTTCAATCCAATCCCCATATTGGAGAAAAGTCGCCAGCAGTTTTGGATATTCGGGCACGGGTAACAATTCCGTGGGCCGGTGCCGGCGAGGAAAGCGAAGCGTAAACCCTTTGTCCGTTTGCTGTAAGGCGAACCATTTGAGATAACCCGTTGAAGGGACCATGTAACCGTGATGGTAATCGCGGAACGTGCCCACCTGGTATATGACCATATGGGGTTTCTTCCGATGCGCGAGCAGGCGGGCTTTGTCCTCGTAGCCTTTCTGTTGGAAGTACTCGATGGCTTCTTGAAGAGGAACTTGGCTCTTTGCGAAGGGAATATCCTCTTCGACCTTCATCCGCATGCGCTCCTCTAAGCGGTCCAATTCTCCCTTAGAAAGCGGTGGGCGGCCGCGCACTTCACAGAAATATCCCCCAGAGGCGATCGAGTGATCGACAGCAAGCGCAGCCCCGGGAAAGAGTTCCTCAAAAGCGGCCGCCAGTAGAAACGTCAGGGAACGGCGATAGAGACGCATACCATCCGCCGTGCCCATGGTCACAGGCCGAATGCGCGCGTCCATTTGAATGGGATAGGTCAATTCACGTAACTCCCCGTTGACGATACCGCCAACGATGGGTGCTTCAGGGGTATCCTCTTCCCTCAGAAAATCCAACAACTGACTTCCGCGTGGACCTTCCAGAACGCGTCCATTGGGAAGATGTACCTGTACGGTATCCCGAGGTTGTGTTTCACGAATCGTCACATCGGACTTTACAGACATCTATCCGTCACTCCAGCAAAACTCATTCTACCTTAAGATAGATTCTCACGCCTATTCGCGACGCAGCCCGCCCAGGGATGGTTCTGAATCCTCACCGAGATCAAGCCCCAGCACCTTCTCCCCTGTTGGGGGAGAGGGAATTTCGACCTTCACCGGAGACCGTGGGAAAGCTATCAATTGACGTTTAGAATCGATTGAGTAATGAAGGGTAGACTATAACCATCCAAAGATTGACCAGGCCCCGGACTCCAGGGGACCCGGGGCACTATACTTCCCTCTTTTCGGAGCGTCTGCATACGTGGGGTAGACGCTCCGACAAGTTTATAAGACAACGAGGAACGTTAAGGTCGGATCTGTTCGCCCACCATCAGCTTGGCTCAACCTTCGCTGGCCAACAGCACAAGACCAACTCTCTCGCAGCTTTCACTTCGTCCATTCGACCGAAAGGTGTCTTGTGCGGCGCTGTGGTTAGAGTCTCCGGATCTTCTCGAGCCTCTTTGGCGATGTCCACCATCGCCTGCACGAAGGCGTCTAGAGTCTCCTTGCTCTCCGTCTCTGTCGGCTCGATCATCAAAGCCTCAGGTACGATGAGTGGGAAGTAGTTCGTCGGGGGATGGAATCCATAGTCCATGAGACGCTTGGAAATGTCAAGCGCATGGATGTCAGGAGCATCTTCCCATCGGCCTTCCACCACGAATTCATGCATACAGATGCGGTCGTAGGGAATGGAATAAACGTCACGCAATTTGACACGCAGATAATTCGCGTTCAAGACTGCGTAATCCGAGACCGCACGCAGACCACTTTTCCCTTGCATACGCATGTAGGCGTAGGCACGAACGCACATGGCAAAATGGCCGAGGAAAGACTTCACCCGCCCAATGCTCTTCCCCGGATTCATCAGGCCATACAATGGCGGGATATCCTCGTCCCCCTCTTCAACAATGGCGACAATAGGTCCGGGAAGAAAATCTACGAGATGCGGAGCTACGCCGACCGGACCCGATCCAGGACCGCCGCCACCGTGTGGGGTCGAGAAAGTCTTATGCAAATTGTATTGCAAGACATCAAACCCGAGATCACCTGGTCGCACGATGCCCAGTAAGGCGTTCATGTTGGCACCGTCGCCATAAACCAATCCGCCGCAGTCATGAATGAGCCTCACCACTTCACCCACCTGCTCTTCGAACAATCCCAATGTGTTTGGATTGGTGAGCATCAAGCCGGCGACGCAATCATCGCAATGTCCTCGCAATGCCTCTAGGTCAACGTTGCCGCGCGCATCTGAGGGTACTTCGATCACCTCCATACCGCTCATCTTGGTCGAGGCTGGATTCGTGCCGTGTGCCGAATCAGGTACCAAAATCTTCGTCCGCTTCTGATCGCCTCGATCCGCGTGATAGGCACGGATGATGAGAATGCCGGTCAACTCACCATGTGCTCCCGCTGCCGGCTGTAGGCTCACCCCCGCGAAGCCACCGATTTCAGCCAGCCACTGTTGCAACGCATACATGAGCGCCAGGTTACCCTGTGAGAGCGCCGTATCTTGAAGCGGGTGAGAAAATGCAAATCCGGGCAGGCGGGCGACATCCTCGTTCACCTTCGGATTGTATTTCATCGTGCAGGATCCAAGCGGATAGAATCCCGTATCGACGCCATGATTGAACTGAGAAAGGCGGACGAAGTGTCGGACCACGCCCATCTCGGACAACTCTGGTAAGGGGAGATTTTCACGGATCAGGTTTTCCGGCAACGTCGTCAGTGGGACGTCCGCTTCCGGCAGCGTCATTCCCATCCGCCCCGGTGAAGAAAGCTCATAGATAAGCGGCTCAGTCACGGCTCACCTCCTCAAGCGCAGCCACAAGATCATCGATTTCCTCCTTGGAGTTGATTTCCGTGACGGTGACCAACATGTGATCTTGGAGTTCTGGGTAATCCCGACCGAGATCGTATCCACCTAAGATATCCCATTCAAGGAGAGACTCGTTGATCGCAGCGATAGGGCGAGGGCATGCGATCACGAATTCGTGGAAAAAAGGACCCTTGTTCCACAAATGATAGCCCTCCAACGCAGAAACTCTCTCTGCTGCGTAATGCGCTTTGTGGTAACACAACTCTGCAACCTCTCGTAGTCCACGTTTCCCCATGACCGATAGATATACGGTTGAAGCGAGCACCATGAGGCCCTGGTTGGTGCAAATATTGGAAGTCGCCCTCTCTCGCCGAATGTGTTGCTCCCGTGGGGTTAGGGTGAGAACGAAGCCCCTTTGACCACGGCTGTCTACAGTCTCACCTGCCAATCGTCCGGCCATCTTGCGCACGTAATCCTTGCGCGTGGTGAAGAAACCTAGGTACGGACCACCGTAAGAAAGTGGAATCCCCAGCGGCTGTCCCTCGCCTACCACGATATCAGCGCCAAAATCACCCGGTGGCCTCAGCATCCCAAGCGCTAACGGATTGGCGACAACACAGAACAGGGCTCCCGCTTGGTGTACGGCGGCCCCAAGAGCGGAGAAATCATGAACGCGCCCGAAGAAGTCAGGGTACTGGACCGCCACCAACGTCGTCGCTTCGTCCACCAGGTTTGCCAACACATCTGCGTCGTTCTCGAACTCCTCATCACCAACGAGCTCCAACCCCATGCCCTGTGTGTAAGTTCGTACAACTTGGCGATATTGAGGGTGGATTGCGGGGGAAAGAATCACCCTTCGTTTCTTACCCCGGTGGACATTGAGTGCCATGATAACCGCTTCTGCCAGCGCCGTAGCTCCATCGTAGTGCGAGGCGTTAGACACCTCCATACCCGTCAGATTACTCATCAAGCTCTGATACTCGAAGATTACCTGGAGCGTGCCTTGGGATATTTCAGGTTGATATGGCGTGTAGGCTGTATAGAACTCGCTCCTCTGCAGGATGTGATCGACCACGGAGGGGATGAAGTGGTTGTATGCACCGGCTCCCAGAAAACAAGCCACGTGGCGCATACTCAGGTTGACTTCTGCGAGCGCCTGCAATTCGTTGCTGATCTCAATTTCCGAAATCGGCTCGGGTAAATCAAGATCCGGAAAGCGAACATCGGCAGGAATGGCTTCGTATAAGTCCTCGATACGCTTCACCCCAACCGTCTTGAGCATCGCTGTACGGTCATCGTCCGTATGCGGGATATAAGCCATGCGAACAACCCTCCTTATTGTACGACCCTGATTTTCCCTACTTCACACACCTAATGTTCCCGGAAACGGGAGGACTCATTGGCGTCACCTCACCTGCGGTTCGAGATCGGAACGATTTAGTGTTCCCTATCCTCGTTGTACTTCGCGTAAGCCGCTGCGTCCATCAATCCTTCAATCTGTGAAGAATCCTTGAACTCGAACTTGATCATCCACGCTTCGCCGTAGGGATCGGCATTGATTGTCTCCGGTGCATCGGACAGCGCTTCATTGACCTCCGTGATCACGCCATCGATGGGCATGTAGATTTCAGCGGCCGCTTTAACCGACTCCACCTCCCCGAAGACCTCGCCTTGAGAGAGCATTTCGCCAGTTGCGGCGGTGATCTCTAAAAAGACGATATCGGAGAGTTGATCCTGGGCATAATCTGTGATCCCGACCGTACCTACATCCCCTTCAACCCGGATCCACTCATCGTTCTCTGTGTACTTCAGCTCGCTAGGATATTCCATCCGCGTATCCTCCTTCGAGTTCGCAAACCGGCGTGCTTGCAGATGAAGCGAGGACGCACGCCGAAGCGGTGTGCGTCCTCTGTCGATAACCTGAGAGATTCACCGCCTTCAAGCGGCTTGCACCTTCGGTGTCGGGCGACTTTCCAGAGGGACAACCAGAGAGGGTCCTTTTACCTGAGAGTTTCACCTCGCCTTTGCACCTATTAACGAGGTTTGCCCCTTCGGTGTCCGGCAGAGCCAGATCTCTCCCCTACCTGTGGTCGGTTGTTGCGTTCATTCTACGGAGCGTGGGGACAAATGTCAAGCAAACACTCCTTGAAAGGTGAGTTGATTTATAAACGTGCTGTCTGTGGCGTTGCCAGAAGATCGACAGGGGAGACTGATCGGTCGCCCCGACGATATCCATGGAACGGCCATAGACAGAAAGGCAATCCCTGATCCCGAATGCCGCCGTGAGGTGCGAGGGAACTCGTTCGGAAGCCAATCCCCCCAGTGTGAACGATATTCCTAACCTCCAGCGGAATGGCCTCATGAGCGCCTGGTCCGGCGAGAATCTGGCCTTCCACGATTACAATCTTGGAATCAGATCGGGCAGATCAGGAGACCTGTCACTAGCGATCGCGACGACACTGTAATACTGTGTTGAAGCCTGAAAAGCACGGAGGGGATATGAGAAGAGAAGTAGTGCTCATCACCGGTGCAAGTGGCGAAGTTGGTCATGGACTCATCACCCACCTTGCGGAGAATACCGACGCCCGTATCGTTGCTCTCGACATTCAGCCACTTGGGGACGATCTTGTTGCACACTGCCACGAGTTCATTCTAGGCGATATTCTCGATGTGGTCCTTCTAGGACGGATCGTCTTGCAATACGAAATCCGCACCATCTACCACCTGGCTTCAATCCTCTCAACAAGCGCCGAATACAACCCTGAGGCCGCCCATCGGGTCAACGTCGAAGGGACGCTCAACTTACTCCATCTGGCGATTGAACAATCTCGATGGCAGGGCAAACCGGTCAAGTTCCTCTATCCAAGCTCGATTGCGGCTTACGGCATTCCCAATCTAGAGACCAAGGCCGCCCTGGGTCCTGTAGAAGAGGGTCAGTACTGCTCCCCCACCACCATGTATGGTTGCAATAAGCTTTACTGCGAACATCTGGGACGCTATTACGCCCAACACTACAAACAACTCGCAGCCGATCGAGAACCTCACGGTGTCGACTTTCGTTGCTTGAGATACCCTGGTCTAATTAGCGCCACCACAATCCCGATGGGGGGGACAAGCGACTACGGTCCAGAGATGTTGCATCACGCCGCACAGGGGAAACCCTACCAGTGCTTCGTCCGCCCGGATGCACAGTTACCCTTCATGGTCATGCCTGACGCGATTAAAGCCCTCACGCTACTCGAGAGGGCAAACCGTGAATCGCTTTCACGCCACGTTTATAACGTCACGAGTTTCAGTCTTTCCGCAAACCAGTTCATGAAGCGCGTTAAAGCGGCCTTTGCGGATGCCGTCGTCGACTTCGAGCCGGATATTTCACGTCAGGAGATCGTGGATAGTTGGCCGGCAGATTTGAATGACACCGCCGCTCGTGAAGAATGGGAATGGGAACCTGATTATGGTGTGGACCGTGCATTCGATGAGTACCTCGTCCCGACGATTACAAAACGGTATGCTAAATCGAAGTAGTCCTGGCGTGGCTCCTCACGTGCGACTTTACTTGTATCCCAACTTTAGATAGAATAGGCCTATCAAGGATCAGCCACAATCCAAGAATTGATCAAATCTTACGTCTCGATTCTGACAACTCAAAGTGGGAAATTGCCCCAATTCCTTGTGCGATAATGACGAGTTTACTTCCACTACAGGCTTTCAATACTTGCTCACAATTTTTCATTTTCACCCACAAACATCTGTCCAGACCGTGCTACTTATAATCAAAAATGAGAGCACACCATTGAGGTGTGCTCATGTCGTTTCGTGAGTCGAGAACACTGAAACATAGGGGCAATCATCTAAACCATCTTTCACAACTGGGAAGGAGGTGAGTGAAGAGGTCAAGCTTATTCACCAACCGTCATTGAAATCCATCAAGGAACCAAGTAAGCAGGAGGAGATAGACAAGCATGTCTAAGAAACTTTTCATTTTCGTATTGTTGGTCGCCTTCGTCTTAGCAGCCTGCGCTCCTGCAGCCCCGGATGTTATCAAAATAGGCGTCAACGCGCCACTTACAGGTGACATCCCAAAGGAAGGGGAGCAAACGAAGTTTGCCGCTGAAATGTGGCTTGAAGAGGTCGGCGGTGAAATTACAGTCGGTGGCACGACATACACTGTCGAACTCATCATAGAAGACAACGAATCCAAGGCCGAATCTGCAGCTGCCGTTAACACCAAGCTGATCACCCAGGACGAGGTACTCGTGATCGTCGGCCCCCAGGCTTCCAAGCAAGCAGTCCCTGCAGGTGGCGTTGCCAACGACAATGAGACACCGATGATCAGCCCTTGGTCGACGAATCCCAACACGACGCTCAACCGACCCTGGGTCTTCAGAGCCCCGTTCCTTGATCCTTTCCAGGGGCCGGTGGTAGCGAACTTCGTCTCCGAGGAGTTCGGTTATACCAAGGCGGCAGTTCTCTATGACGTTGCCAGCGACTACCCCAAAGGGCTGGCCGACAACTTCAAAGACGGCTGGGAAGTCATTCATGGTGCTGGCTCCGTGGTCGCCTTCGAGAGCTTCACAACTGGTGATACCGATTTCAGTGCTCAGATCACCAATATCAAGGATTCAGGAGCCGAGTTCTTCTTTACACCACAGTACTACAACGAGGTGCCTTTGATCGTGCAGCAAGCGCATGAGCTCGGTTTCATGGCACCAATTGTGGGAAGCGACAGCTGGGGTTCACCAGACACGGTCGAACTTTGTGGCGAGGATTGCTTTGGCTTGTACTTCAGCACCCACTACGCGGCAGAGGGTGCGACCGGAGCCACGAAAGAGTTCATCGACGAATACAACTCGAAATACGGTTACGTACCCGCTGATGTCGCCGCGCTGACCTGGGATGCCTTCCGGATCGTCGAGCAGGCAATCCAGGACTGCGGCGAGATCACAGGTGACCTGGCGGCGGACCGCAAGTGCGTGCGCGATGCCATGGCTGACATTAAGGATTTCCATGGCATCACCGGCGATATGACCTTCACGGAGGAGGGCGATCCCATCAAGTGCGCGGTGATTGTGCAAATCACCGACGAGGGTAAATTCGCCTTCTACGAGTCAGCTTGCCCGTAGCAGTCAGTTGATCTTGGACCTGCTATGTATCGCTCGCGAGCGCACTGCGAGTGTTGGCAATAAGGGGCGGGCCCAGGGCTTAATGCCCTGGCCCGCCCCCGCGACAATGAGGAAAGGCATCCATGGAATTCTTCCTACAGCAGTTGATCAACGCCTTGCAACTCGGTAGCTTTTATGCACTCATCGCGCTTGGTTACTCCATGGTTTACGGCGTGCTAATGCTGTTCAACTTTGCCCACGGCGATGTATTCATGGTCGGTGCATACATCGGCTTCGGCGTCTCGACCACCTTACTATCGCTCGCTTCGACAGGGATCATTGTCCTGCCTGACGGCGTCATGCTGGGTCTAGTCCTGGTACTAACCCTGATTGTCTCGATGTTTCTCAACTCCCTAGTTGGAATGCTCGTCGAGCGGATCGGTTACCGGCCATTAAGAAACGCCCCGCGCGCATCTGCCGCTATCACCGGTCTCATGATCGGCATCATCCTTGAGACAGGTAATCTTCGCCTTTTAGGTGCCACGCGCCTGAGCTTTCCCGCCTTGATTGAAACGGCAACCTTCCAATTTGCTGGCGTCAGTGTAACCAATAAGAAGATCGTAATCGTATTGGTTTCTATACTGCTCACACTCGCATTGCACCAGTTTATCAGGCGGACGAAATGGGGCATGGCCATGCGCGCCATGGCGTTTGACTTCGTCGTTGTTCCTCTAATGGGCGTCTCAATAAACCAGATCGCCCTCCTAACTTTCGGCTTGGGCTCCGCACTTGCCGCTGCGGCGGGGATTTTATACGGCGTCGCCTATCCTGTGTTGGACCCCTATATGGGGATTCTTTTCGGTTGGAAAGCTTTCGTGGCCGCAATTCTCGGCGGTCGAGGGTCGATCCTGGGAGCCGGACTCGCAGGCTTCCTTCTCGGTTTCATCGAGATCTTCGTTGCCGCCATCTTCCCCTCTACGATGCGAGACTTGATTGCCTTCTCGATCATACTGATTATTCTAACCTTCCGTCCCCACGGTTTTTTCGGTGAACCGTACAGTGCACGCATGCGTCTGTGAACCCATTCCTGGAACGTATCAACGAATCTCTTGAGGAAACGTAATGGGACTCATCGTGGAAACAATGCAAAACAATCGTGAACGAATCCAAAGAACCTTGAGTAAGTTTTGGAAACCGTACCAGCAAGTCCCAATCCTGGGTTGGTTGGCAGGAGCGTTGGTCGCCGTGCTACTCGAGCAACTCATCGGGACCTGGCTTGCACGTAACCTGGGGATGTCTAAGATTCCAGCCCTCTTCGGCATGGTTTTCATCCTCAAACAACCGGAGTTTATCCCTAGTGCCTTCCTCTATGTGCTCTTGATCTACCTTTTACCTATCGGCCTTATAACCCGCTTCACATCGAAAATTACCAATGGTATCGCCCGTAGGCTTTTCAATGCCTCCATTGTGCTCTCGGCTATCGTCCACATCCTGCTGTTATACGCTAACATCCACCTCTGGTCTGGGATCAGCGATTACCGTCTTCTCGTCGTGAAACTAACCCTGATCGCCATCATCATCACGCTCAGTCTGAATGTGGTGAACGGGTACATGGGAGAATTTTCCTGCTCCCACCCAGGTTTCATGGCGCTTGGTGCGTACACGGCCTCTGTCTTCACCGTCGTGCTCTTCGTTCAGGAAAATCGCTTCGGGCCTCCGCTGCTCCCACCGGAGATCGGACCCTTCTTATTCCCTGTCGCTTTGATACTCGGCGGCATCGTGGCCGCCATCGGCGCCTTAGCCGTCGCGATCCCCTCTTTCCGAACTCGTGGAGATTACCTGGCCATCATCTCCCTGGCTTTCATGTTCATTGTCTTGAGCATGTTCAACAATCTCGAGGTCGTCGGCGGACCACGCGGTCTCAGCAACCAGCCAGATTATGCCAATCTTCCTACGATCTTCGTTTGGAGCATGCTTTCGATTTGGATTATCAATAATTTCGTTCGATCTACCCTCGGCAAAGCACTCAACGCCGTGCGCGACAGTGAACTGGCAGCAGGTGCTATGACGGTAAACACACGGCGAACGAAAATGATCGCCTTCCTATTCGCAGCCTTCTGGGCTGGGATAGCCGGTGGACTTTTCGCTCACGTCATCCGCTACATCAATCCTGGGACTTTCGGCATCCGCAAGTTGGCCGAAGTACTGGGGATGGTGTATCTGGGCGGATTGAACTCGGTCGCGGGATCTGTCGTCGGAGCCGTCGGCTTCAACTTGCTCAATGAGGCACTGCGGCCGCTCGAGATCATGAAATGGATCATCATCCCGGTCTTACTGATCTTGGTCATGATCTTCCGCCCAACGGGATTGATCGCATTCACCGAACTCGATCCAACATCGCTCCTCAGGCCCAAATCACCCCCAGAGAAAGGAGTGGACCATGGCACTCCTTGATATCCGCAATATGACTCACTTCTTCGGCGGGTTGCGTGCAGTCCACGACTACAATCTCACGATCGAGCCTGGTCAGATACGCGGATTGATCGGCCCTAACGGCGCTGGCAAAACCACGATCTTTAACCTGATCATCGGTATCTATACGCCGAATGAAGGAGAAATCCATCTAGACGGCCAATCGATCAAGGGCTTGCCGCCCTACGAGATCGCTTCCAGGGGCTTGGGAAGGACCTTCCAGAACTTGCGACTGTGGCGTCACATGACGGTACTCGAGCACGTGAAGATGTCTCAATACTCAAAAATCAGCTACGGCTTGACTGGAGCCTTCTTTGGAACCTCAAAGCGTCAGAAGGAGGAGGCTGAAATTGAAGCCTTGGCTAACGAGCTGCTCGAGCTGGTAGGCATCCGCCACTTGGCGGATCAGCTTGTGACCAATCTGCCCTACGGGTCGCAACGCAGGGTGGAACTGGCCAGGGCGTTGGCGATGAAACCGAAAATACTTTTTTTGGATGAGCCCACTGCCGGTATGAATCCCGAAGAGTTGGTACAAATGATGGAAATTATCCGACAGATTCATATGGAACTAGATCTGACCATCTTCCTCATCGAACACAGAATGAAGGTGGTCATGGATCTCTGTCAAATCATTCAAACGCTCGACTTTGGTGAGGTCATCGCCGAGGGAACTCCGGACGAGGTACGATCCAATCCGAAGGTTATCGATGCCTATCTGGGCAAGGAGGTGGAGATCTAATGCTCCTCTCAGTGAAAAACCTGCGGGTTTCATACGATCAGATTAAAGCCTTACACGGCATTGACTTCGAGGTCGATGAGGGGGAGATCGTCTGCATCATCGGCGCAAACGGCGCAGGCAAGAGCACCACCTTGCGCGCCATCTCTCGTCTCATCCCGACAGAACCCGGATCGACGATCACCTTCCAGGATAGAGATCTTAAGGACTATCCTGCAGATAAAGTGGTTAGCGAACTTGGCATCTCCCACGTCCCCGAAGGTAGACGGCTCTTCGATAATCTCACGGTCATGGAGAATTTGAAGTTGGCTACTTTTGCCCGGAAGAACGGCTCTGAGATTGAGGATGATCTTGAGCGAGTGTTCACCATCTTTCCACGCCTAAAAGAACGAATCGAACAGAAAGCAGGCACGCTAAGCGGTGGAGAACAACAAATGCTCGCTGTAGGCCGTGCACTCATGAGCGCCAGAAAAATGATGCTACTGGATGAACCTTCGATGGGGCTCGCCCCTCTCCTCATGCAGAGCGTGTTCTCTGCACTGAAAGACATCAACGACGAGGGAACTACCATCCTTCTCGTGGAGCAAAACGCTCGCATGGCTCTTCAGTTCGCACAAAGGGGGTACGT
>JABAOF010004650.1_pt3 | contig 50391 bp, 49 predicted proteins | sample 7062171 | NCBI WGS metagenome assembly JABAOF01 (sample SAMN14538628, study PRJNA623070) | marine sediment metagenome | biome: marine biome [ENVO:00000428]; feature: marine pelagic biome [ENVO:01000023]; material: deep marine sediment [ENVO:00002113] | place: India: Gulf of Khambhat ... | reverse complement strand
CGCGCGAAGCCCTCGTCGACGCAGCGCTGCGAATCCTGGAGGACCCCTCCCGCCAGTTCGACGCCCGTTCGGTGGCGACCGAGGCCGGCCGCAGCCTCGGCACGCTCACCTTCCACTTCCGCCAGAAGGGGCTGTGGGAGCTGCGCGAGGCCGTCGCGGCCCGCGGTTTCGCCATGCTCGCCCGCGCCGCGCGCGCGGCGAGCGACGCGCCAGGCACCCCCGAAGAGCGGCTGCGGCACATGGCCCAGGCCTACGTCCGGTTCGCCGCGGAGCATCCGCGCCTGTACCTGCTGATGTGGGCCGATCAGTGGGGGGTGGCAGTCGAGCAGGGCCGGCAGGAGGTACGCACCGTGGCGCACGAGCAGATCGCCCAGTGTCAGGAAGCCGGGCTGTTCCGACTGGACCCCGCGGAGCGGTTCCAGCACTCGGGCCAGGCCCTGCTCCACGGCATCGCTGTCCTGCACCTCGAGGGCCAGATTACCGCGGACAAGCTGGAGCGGTTCGTGGACGGCGCGCTGGACGACCTGTTCGAGGGATTCAGGGTACGAGGCTGATGCTGCACCGCGAGGATCGAGGCTCGATCGCCGTGCTCCGCATGGACCACGGCAAGGCCAGTGCGCTGGACGTGGAGCTCGTGGCGACCTTGGAGCACGAGCTCGAGGAGATCGAGCGCAGTGCGACGCACAGCGCCGTGGTGCTCACCGGCACTGGCTCGGTGTTCTCGGCCGGCGTCGATCTGTTTCGCTTTCTGGACGGTGGCGAGCCCTACCTCGACCAATTCTTCGAGGCCCTGGTCCACTGCTTCCGCAGCCTGTTCGTGTTCCCACGACCCCTCGTGGCGGCCGTGAACGGCCACGCCATCGCCGGCGGCTGCGTCATCGCCTCCGCCGCCGACTACCGCATCATGAGCCGCGGCAAGGGAAAGATCGGCGTGCCCGAGCTCCGCGTCGGCATCCCGTTTCCCGTCGCCGCGATCGAGATCCTGCGGTTTGCCGCGTCGACGCAGCACCTCCAGGAGCTAGTCTACCTCGGCCGCACCTATTCACCGGAGGAGGCCCACGAGGTGGGGCTGGTGGACGAGATCGCCGAGCCCGACGCCTTGCTCGACCGGGCCCTCGAGGTGGCCCAGGGCCTCGGCTCGATGCCGCCGGCCCGGTTCGGGATCACTAAGGGTGAGCTGCGCGCGCCTTCAGTGGACCGCATCGAGCGTTTGTCGCCTAAGATCGACCCGGATGTGCTCGCGGGATGGAAGGCGGCCGAGACCCACGCGGCCGTTCGGCAGTACGTGGAGCGGACGCTCGGCAAGAGTCGGTAGAAATCGCGGCCCGGCACCCCGTGGCGTGCCTCCACTATAGACGCATATTGTTGCCAGACCGACACTCGGAGCTCAACATGCCTCGCCTCAACCTGCTCTTCTTGTCGGCGCTGTGCTGGTTCGCCTCCGGCTGCACCGCGACCGCCACGGTGACCACCACGGAGGACGAACCGGAACCCGCCGCCCACATGGTCTACGTGTGTCACGGCAACAAGGAGCCCAAGTGGATCCGCGTGGCTCGGAGCGCGGCCGACGCGCACCGGCGCCACGGCGATCGCGTATCCGAGGAACCGCAGAAGGAAGGCGAGCCCTGCCAGCAGTGAGGCCCCCGCCAACCGGCAGTCGTTGCTGGCAGGGAAGCCGTAGCGCGCGCTAGCGACGCCGCGGCTCCGGCAGCCTCTCCCCTCGTAGCGTGGCGGCGACCGCCCGGGCCCGCTCCACCAGCGGTTGCGCGGCGTCGTCCCCGTACTCCCAGGCCGCGATGAAACGCTCGTACATCTCGATCGCCCGGTCGTTCTCACCCAGCTGCTGGTACAGCACCCCCCGCTCGGGCCAGGAGCGCACGCGCAACGTCACGCCATCCAGGTCGGCACCCTCGTCCCCATCGAGCAGCGCGTAGGCTTGCACCGCCGCACGCAGCTCCCCGAGCTGCGCCAGCAGGTCTGCCCACGCAAACAACCGAACGCGCCCGGGCCCGCCGCGGGTCTCGGTGTCGTCCCGGTCGTGGAAGTGCGCAGCCAGACGCGCACGGGCCGTCGCCGTGTCGCCCCGCCGCAGCGCCAGGTGCGCCAGCATGGTGCGCCAGGTTCGGGAGCCGGTGGTATCGATGCCGGCGAGGAACCGCGAGAGGAGGGTCGTGTCACGCGATGCGAGGTATGCGATGAGGGTCGGCGAACCCGAGACCGAGAGGCGCCGCTGGTGGGCGTCGGTGCCCGGCTCGTAGTCACGGGCGAGCCGGTCGAGCCAACCGTGGGCGGCGGCGCTCACCTGGGCGCTGTCACCACTGATTACCGCCACGCCTCCAAACGTGATGAACTGCGCGATCTGGCTCTTGGTGAACGACTGTGAGCTCGGCCCCACGACCGAGTCGCCGGGCACCACAGCCATCACCGTCGTGAAGAGGCTGTCGATCTCCTCCATCATCGCCGCGTTGCCCAGCACGCCACCGACTATGTCGGGCTGGAGTATGGTCAACAACCGAAGGGGGGCGCGCGGGTCGCTGTGCAGCACTTCGCGCATGCGCCTGCCCGCCTCGCCGTAGTCGCCCTGCTGGTGCACCAGCCAGGCTTCCCACCCCGCAGCCAACACCGGTTGGCCTTCGGCTCGCAGCACGGCAATCTGATCCCCCGCCTCCTCGAACCGCTCCTGTTCGACGAGCAGGTTCAGCAGCACGTTGCGGGCGCGCATCGCAGTCGGGGCCGCCTCGACCCAGGCATGCGTTGCGCCCAGGCGCGCCTCCCGTGCCTCCGCCCGCAGCCGCTCCACCCGCCACTCCCCGAAGCGCTGCACCAGCGAGTCCCGCGGCGCATACACGGCGGAGTCGGGGAGGCAGAGCCACGGGTTATCGGCGCCGCACGAGCCGAGTGCGTCGGTGATGTGCAGGTACGCCAGCACATAGGCCGAGTCGAGCTCCAGGGAGTGCCGGAAGGCGTTCAGCGCCACGCCCAGGTTGCCTGCGGAGTCGGGGTGGGGGAAGGTATGCGCGTCATCGTGGAAGTGTGCCTCGCCCAACTGGTACCACGCCTCCACGTCGCCGGAGTCGCGCGCGATCATCTGCGCGGCGATCTCACGGGCGCGGGCGTACTGCCCCGCCTCGTACGCGGAGTGGAATCGCGCGAGCATGCGATACCGCGGGGGTAGGGTCTCGCTGTACCTCAGCGCCTTGGCCACCAGCTCTCGGCGGCGCGCCGGGTCACCGCGCTCCAGACCGGCCCACCCGTCGGCGTCGAGCAGGCGCATATACGCCAGGGCGAACGTCGAGTCGAGCGCCACGGCGCGTTCCAGGCGAGCGCGCGTCGCGTCGATGTCCAGCAGCTGTAGCGCCTCGATCCCCGCCAGGTATTCACGGTAAGCCTCGAGGGACCGGGTAGTCTGGACCACGAGGCCGGGCATCTCACCCGCGGGGGCGCCGCTCACCTGCAGGATGCGTCCGGCCACCGAGTCAAACAACGGCCGGGGGTCGGCGCCCGCCGCCGCGCGCACGATCTCGGTCGCGATGCGCTCGCCGGTTGCCACGTCATGCACCTTCGCCTCGATGGCGAGCGAGTCACGCTCGCGCCGGATGTCCCCCATCACGAACGTGCCGACGCGCGCATCCTTGGCCATATCCTGCGCCGCGTCGAAGTCGATATCCGCCGCAGACCCGATGTCGCGCCGGCGCAACAACGAGGCGGTGCGCTCGTCGTCGTAGACCCGCATGTCCCCCCAGTGCCCCACCGCTAGGCCGAGGAGGTTCATGGATGCTTCTTCGAGGTAATCGTTCTCGGGAAGTCCGGTCTTGTTCTCGAAGGGGAACACGATGACGCTGTGGCGGGGGTCACCCTCGACTTGGTAGCCCCGTGGCCAGAAAGTGAACAGCAGCGCGGCCAGGAGCGCGACCGCCAGCGCGCCCGCCGCGAGCCTCCAGCGCCCGGCGGACCGACCGGCCTGCGCGGGCGCTGCCACCGCGCGCAGCGCGTCGCGGAACTCGGCCGCCGTCTGGTACCGGTCGGCTGGATCCTTGGCGAGCCCCCGGGCGATCGCTGCCGTCACCGGCTCCGGCGTGTCGGGACGCAGCGCACTGACCGGCCTGGGTTCCTGGGTGAGGTGCGCGGCCATCACGCTCTGCGGGGTCTCACCCGTGAACGGCTGCTCCCCGGAGAGCATCTCGAAACCCACCACCGCCAGCGCGTACACGTCACTGCGGGCGTCGAGGTTGTGTTCGCCCGCCGCCTGCTCGGGAGACATGTAGCCCGGCGTTCCCACCGCGATCCCCACCTCGGTGAGGCGCCCGCCCTCACGGGCCTCCTCCACAGCACGCGCCACCCCGAAGTCCGTGAGCACGGCGTGGTCCTGCAGCAGCAGGATATTCTCCGGCTTGATGTCGCGATGCACGATCCCACGCTGGTGCGCGTGCGCCAGGGCGTCGGCCACCTCAGTGAGGATCTGCAGCGCGAAAGCCATGGGGAGCTTGCCCCCGGCGTCGAGACGCTGCCGCAGTGACTCGCCTTCCACGTAGGGCATCACGTAGTAGACCAGGTCCTCGCTCGCGCCTGCGCTCAGCACGGGAAGCACGTGCGGGTGCTGCAGCTGGGCGGCCACCTCGATCTCGCGCTTGAAGCGTGCCGCGCTCACCTCGCTCACCATTTCGGGGGGAAGCAGCTTGAACACGACGCGTCGATTGAGGGAGGCCTCGGTAGCCAGGAAGAGGCGGCTCATGCCACCGCGCGCGAGCTCCCGCTCAACGCGGTACGCGTCACCCACAGCGGACTGCAGCTTGTCGAGGAGATCAGGCACGGGCTGACCGGCCGAGAAGGACCTCACTCAAGATAACGGAAGGTCGGGTGCACGTGGCTCACCGCCGGTACCAGATCTCCCGGCTGCCGTCGTCGTACGTGATGAGCATGCGGTCGCCCTCGACGTAGTAGCGGCAGCACGGTGTCCACTGCGGGAGGCCCTCGCCCCGGACGTAGATGACGTTCTCTTCGGCCCGCCACTGTCCCACGTCCCGTTCCTCGCCCTCGTCCGACCGAAAGCTGAATCCCGCTCCGCCGCCGGCCGTCTCTCCGCCATACTGCACGAAGCTGCCGTCGGCGTGGAGCTCCATGATGAGCTGCGTGGTGACCGACATCTGGGGATCCACCGTGGTGTCTTCCTTGACCCAGCGGCCCACCAGCACCGGATCGCCGATGCCGTCCGCCGATCCTGCACCCGGCTGCGACCCGGCGGGCGCCGCTCCGGGCGCGGCCGGCTCAGGTTGCTGCGTCGCCTCCTCGGAGCGCTGGAACATCACGGACTGGCCCATGTCGTGGAGGGGCTCACCGTCGAATCCCACGGGAAAGATCGTGAACCGGAGCTGCCCGGACACGAACTCCGCGTGGAAGTGTAGTCTCCCCATCTGACCGCTCATCCATCCCGATACCATCGCCTCCTCGATCTCGCCCTCGAGCTGCATGGCGATGGTCCCCTCCGTGACACTGCCGCTGACCGCGCCGCCCCCTGCCTGGATGAGTGACAGACTGGTGGCACCGTCGGAAGTCACGTACGACCCCGCGAAAGTCTGGGCGGACAGCGGTGTCGCTGCAGCGAGGAACGCCGCGAGCGCGAGCAGTCGCGCAACACACATACATCGCTCCGGGAGTTAGATGGCGAGGAGAGCGGGACCGGTGTTGTCGGAATACTGAACGCCCGAAAGGGGCGTGTCAACACACCGGTGACGGCCCACGATCTATGTTTCCCGGGAGGAGATCGCAGCCATGGCAATCGAGGCACTACTCTACGAGCCGTTGTACGACGGGGCGGTTCGCTGCGGAACCTGTCAGCGACGCTGCATCATCCCACCCGGGAAGGCGGGCTGGTGCGGGACGCGCCACAACGAAGACGGCACGCTGGTCAGCTCGATCTACGGCGAAGTCTCCTCCGTATCGATCAACCCGATCGAGAAGAAGCCGGTGTTTCACTTCCACCCAGGGTCGCTCTGGCTCTCACTGGGGACAATGGGGTGCAACTTCCGCTGCCCGGGTTGCCAGAACTGGACACTCTCTCACGGGAGGCGACGCAGACACCACACGCAGTACCTCTCTCCGGCGGATGCGGTCGCCGCCGCCAAAGCGGCCGGATGCCTCGGCATATCCTGGACCTTCAACGAACCCACCATCTGGCTCGAGTACACTCTCGACGGAGCCAAGGTTGCGAAGCGGGAGGGCCTCTGCACCAACTACGTCACCAACGGAGCGATCACCGATGAGGCACTCGAGGTGATCGCTCCGCACCTCGACGTCTTTCGTGTCGACATCAAGGGTTTCAGCGACACTACGTACGACCGCATCGGCCATCTGCCCGCGGCCCGCGGGATTCGCGAGGCGGCGTGCAAGGCGAAGGCACACGGGCTGCACGTCGAGGTCGTGACCAACATCATCCCCCGCATCAACGACAGTGACGAGGAGCTCCGCAATATTGCGGAGTGGATCGGCGGTGCCCTCGGCCGCGAGACTCCCTGGCACGTCACCCGCTTCTTCCCTCATTGGCGGCTCGCGGATCTGCCGCCCACGCCGATCGCCAGACTCGAGAGCGCAAGGGAAATCGGGGTGGCCGCAGGCCTCTGGTACGTCTACGTCGGCAACGTTCCGGGGCACGAGTGGGAGAACACCTACTGCCACACCTGCGGTGCACTGCTCATCGAACGGCGGGTGTTCGACGTGCTGCGAAACGAAATCGAGGACGGCCACTGTCCGACGTGTGACGAACGGATCCCGGGGAGGTTTTCTTCACCTCTGCCGTAGCTGGGCTGGCGCACACGCGCACATGCCGTAGGTTCTACCCCCAACCGCTACGACCGAGTCCGACCGGACAAGTCTCGACGGAGTGAACATGATGCGAGTGTTGCCACTTCTGGCGCTTTCCGCCGTCGCCTGCCAGGGCGACGCGCAGACGGTCGCCGAACACATAGCGCGTGTGGAGAACGAGCTGCTGCCACCGGTGCTCATCGTGGGACAGCCGACGGCCACTAGCACGCTAGCAGAGCGCATGGCGCTCCACGCTGTCCCCGGGGTGAGCATCGCCGTCATCGACGACGGCGAGATCGAGTGGGCCCGCGGATACGGCATGGCCGATGTGGATGAGGGACGGCCGGTCACACCCAACACACTCTTCCAGGCAGCCTCGATCAGCAAGCCCGTTGCGGCTACGGCCATGCTCACTCTGGTCGAAGACGGAACGCTGCATCTCGATCAGGACGTGAATGCCGCGCTCGCGAGCTGGCAGGTGCCCGTCAACCGGTTCACCACGGAGCAGCCGGTGACGCTCCGGAGACTCGTCACCCACAGCGCGGGCATGACCGTGAGAGGCTTTCCGGGTTACGCCCACGACCAACGTGTGCCCAGCACCATCGAGGTCCTGGACGGGAGCGGCAACACGCCCCCCATCAGGGTCGACACCACCCCCGGAGCCATCTGGCGTTACTCCGGCGGCGGGTACACCGTCATGCAGCAACTGTTGACCGACGTCACCGGCGAGTCGTTCCCGGCACTCATGAGACAGCGAGTGCTCGGGCCGGCCGGCATGACACAGAGCTCCTACGAGCAACCACTGCCGGAAGCGCGGCGCGGGCAGGCCGCCACCGGATACCGCAGCGACGGCGCAGCGGTGAGCGGCAAGTGGCACACCTACCCAGAGATGGCTGCGGCCGGGTTGTGGACCACGCCGTCCGACCTGGCCAGGTGGGCCATCGCCATCCAGCGGAGCGCCGGCGGCGGCTCAGGTCACATGCTCTCGCGAGAGCTGGCACAGCAGATGCTCCGACCCGACCAGAACGGCTGGGGGCTCGGCCCTGCGATTCACCCGAGCGGCACCCTCTTCCATCACAGCGGCGGCAACGAGGGATTCCGCTGCCGATTGGTAGCGTTCATCGAGGGCGGGCGCGGCGCCGTGATAATGACCAACTCCGACAACGGAGCGGACCTGGTCGGGGAGATCCTGGGCACCCTCGCCGTCGCGTACGATTGGCCAGCACTCAAGCCGGTGGAGAAGGTGGTGGTCGAGGTGGATGCCGCGATCTACGAGGAGCTGGCCGGGCGGTACGAGCTCCCGTTCGGTATCGTCACGATCGCGGTCGAGGATGGCCGCCTGTGGGCCGAGGTGCCAGGCCAGCGACGCAGCGAGCTGCTGCCGGAGTCCGAGGCCAAGTTCTTCGCTCGCGACACCGGAACCGAGATAACCCTCATCCGCGAGGGCGGACGGATCGTGGCGTTTCGGGTTTTTGGGATGAGGGCGGAGAGGGTCCAGTAGCGACTCGCTCCGTCTTGACAGGAGAGCGCACTGCCAGCTACGAAGGAACCGGGCAGGGATTCCACTTGAGACCGGCTATCACTTTCCTCGAGGATCAACTGCTAGAGCGCATCGTCGCGGAAGCACGCGATGTGCTCCGCACGCTGGGCGTGGAGATCAACAACCCCGGGATCCACTCCATGCTGTCCGACCACGGCGCCGCAGTTGACGCCGCGAGGAACCGCATCCGGCTGACCGATGACATCATAGACACGGCGCTCGAGACGGCACCAGGGGGCTTCCACCTGTACGACGTGCGCGGCAACGATACGCTCGACCTATCGGGACACAATGTGCACTTCACACCGGGCTCCGCCGCCGTTCGCATACTGGACCACGCCGCGCACGACGCCCGCATACCCGACACCGCCGACTACGTCAGGTACGCCAAGGTGGTCTCGCAGCTGGATCACCTGGCTTCCCAGAGCACGGCCCTCATACCCGGCGACGTCCACCCCCACATCTCCGACAGCTACCGGCTGTTTCTCAGCCTCATGCTGTGCGACAAGCCGGTCGTCACCGGAGCATTCACGATCGACGCCTTCAACGTGATGCGGGACCTCCAGCTTGCGGTGCGCGGAACCGAGGAGGCGCTCGCGGCCAAGCCCCTGACGGTCCTGTCTTGCTGTCCCACCGCTCCCCTGCGATGGAGCGACGTGACGTCGCAGAACCTGGTGGACTGCGCCCGGTCCTCGATCCCCGTGGAGTACGTATCCATGCCGCTGGCAGGGTTCGTGGCGCCGGTGACACTCGTCGGTACCCTGGTGCAGCACACGGCGGAGACGCTGAGCGGCGTCGTCATCAGCCAGCTCACCAACCCGGGCACCCCCGCTCTATACGGGGGCTCGCCCGCCATCTTCGACGTGCGCTACGAAACGACGCCGATGGGCGCAGTCGAGACCATGATGGTGGACTGCGCCTACAACGAGATCGGCAAGTACCTGGGATTGCCCACGCAGGCCTACATGGCGCTGAGCGACACCAAGCTGCTCGACGCGCAGGCTGGGCTGGAGTCCTCCATGGGCGCCACCCTCGCCGCTCTGGCCGGCATCAACAACGTGACTGGACCCGGCATGCTGGATTTCGAGAGCGCGTTCAGCCTGGAGAAGTTGGTGGTGGACCACGAGATCTGCGGCATGGCACTGCGACTCGTCAGGGGCATCGAGCCTAAGGAGGACTTCCCGGCGCTCCCCCGGTTCGAGGAGCTGCTGCAGGACGATCACCTGCTCATCTCGCAGCACACGCGCCGCTACCTGCGCGAAGAGCATTACTTCCCCGGGGCGGTCATAGACCGGGCGAACCGCTCGCGGTGGCAGGACGAGGGCGCCACCACTCTCGGTGAGCGGGCGCACTCCGAGGTCGAGCGGTTGCTCGCCGAGTACGAGCCCACATCGCTCGCCGACGATGTCACGCAGCAGCTCCGGGACCTCATGACCGCCGAGGCCGGGCGCCACGGCATGGACGCGCTGCCGCACGAGAGTCCATGAGCGAGATCGTGCGATTCTCGCCGGAGGACGTGCTGCCCGACAGGGGGCCGGTGCTCGAGAGCCTGGGCATTCCGGCGCAGATTACTCTGCCGCAGCACATCGCCGAGCTCCACGCCGCGGGCCTCGACCTGTTCGAGCGGACGGCTGCCCCCGTGGGCCTGCTCGCCGAGATCTCCAACGAGGAGTTCGCGAGCGTCTACCAAGGAGAAGGTCAGAACGAGCCCCTCACCCCCATCGGCGAGATCTACGAGCAGGCCGACTACCTGGCGCTGTTCACCGTCACACTGGGGGAGGAGACGAGCAGCGAGATCCGGCGGAGGTTCGAATCGCGCGACTTCGCGCTGGGCTCGATGCTCGATGCAGTTGCGTCGGAGGCGGCCGACCGGGCCGCCGACCTGATGGAGCGGCGCTTCGGCACGGTGCTCCAGTCGAGAGGCTGGGCCACGCCCCCCGGGGGCGTGCTGCGATACAGCCCGGGGTACTGTGGCTGGCACGTGACCGGACAACGGCGGCTGTTCAGCTACCTCCATCCCGAGCAAATCGGGGTTACGCTCACGGAGAGCTGCCTGATGCAGCCGCTCAAGTCGGTGTCGGGGGTGGTCATCGCGGCGGCCAGAGACGTACACGACTTCAAGCCGTCGTATCCGTTCTGCCGGGAGTGCGAGACCAAGGGCTGTCGCGTGCGGATACGGACCTTGCTGGCGGGCTGAACTTCATCTCATCGGGAGAGTGCCGATGGATCTGCTGGCGGAGATCGCCAAAGGCGTGATCGACGGCGACGACGAGCGAGTAGCGAAGCTCACGGGACAACTCATCCAACAAGAGATCCCACCCAAGGCGATCCTGGACGACGGACTGATCGCCGGCATGGACATAGTGGGCCAGCGGTTCAAGAGCCACGAGATCTTCCTCCCCGACGTGCTGCTCGCCGCGAAGGCAATGTATGCCGGCATGGACCGACTCAAGCCATTGCTCATCGAGGAAGGCGTTTCCTCGATGGGCAAGGTCGTCATCGGCTCGGTGCGCGGCGACCTGCACGACATCGGCAAGAACCTCGTGGGCATCATGCTGCGAGGCGCGGGGTTCGAGGTGATCGACCTGGGGAGGGACGTCGTGCCCGAGCAGATGGTCCGGGCCGCCAAGGAGCACGACGCTCCGGTCATCGGAATGTCCGCGCTGCTCACTACCACCATGCCGGTGATGCGCGAGGTCGTGGAACAGCTCAGGGAGGAGGGGCTGGCCGGGAAGGTCAAGACCATCATCGGCGGGGCCCCAGTCAGCCAGGCGTTCGCCCAGGAAATCGGCGCCGACGCCTACGGCTACGACGCCGCCAACGCGGTGGAGCGGGTGAAGCAGCTCATGAGCGGGGCCTGATATGCAACCCTTCGCCGAGCGGCTCGCGTCGGGCCAGGTCCTCGTATGCGACGGCGCCACGGGGACCATGCTGATCGAGCGCGGACTCGAGCCGGGCCGCCCCCCCGAGTCGATGACGCTGTCCCATCCTGAGGTGCTGGAGGAGGTCGCCCGGCTCTACGTCGAGGCTGGCGCCGACATCATTGCGGCCAATACGTTCGGCGGATCTCCGCTCAGGCTCGCGCAGTACGAGCTGGAAGAGCGGACCGAGGAGATCAACCGCGCAGCAGTGGAAGCGGCACGCCGGGCCGGGTCCGACCACGCCCACGTCGCCGCTTCGTGCGGGCCCAGCGGAATGCTGCTCGAGCCCTACGGCGACACCAGTCCGGGCGCCGTCTCGGCCGGCTTCCGCAGGCAACTCGAGTATCTCTTCGACGCCGGGATCGACTGTGTCATAGTCGAGACCATGGTCGACCTGGCCGAGGCGAAGCTGGCCGTCGAGGCGGCGAAGGAACTCTCTCCGACCACCCCGGTGCTCGCCACGATGACCTTCGACGCCACGCCGCGCGGGTTCTACACCGTGATGGGCGTGAGCGTCGAGGCGGCAGCGTCTGGTCTCCTGGAGGCCGGCGCCGACGCAGTGGGCTCCAACTGCGGCAACGGCAGCGAGAGCATGATCGAGATCGCTCGCGCGTTCCGGGCCTGCACCGACTTCCCGCTGGTGATCCAGCCAAACGCCGGTCTGCCCGAGATCAGGGGTGGCAAGACCGTTTACGGCGAGACGCCCGAGTTCATGGCCGCCAAGGCGAAGGAGCTGCTCGACATCGGCGTCACCGTCGTCGGAGGCTGTTGCGGCACCACGCCCGAGCACATCAGAGCCCTCCGCGCTACGGTAGGGTCGGTGGCCTGACCCTCGGCCCTTGCGGCGCCGCGGAGCGCCGCTAGGAGCGCCGCCAGGGCCCAGAGGCGCGGCATCCGGACCGGCCGGCGAGCGTCGGGCGCCCGCCGGGCGCCCGGAACTCGATGGGAAGGCGTGACTTCCGCTTCACCGCATGAGGCGCTAAATTGTAGCGGCTCGGCACACTGAGCCCGGTGTGTCGCGCAGAGAACAGGCACCGAAACGGGGACCTGGCACAGGCGCTGGCCCCGTTCNNCCCGTTCTTAGTTGTGGAGGATCGACGCCGGCAGGAGCCGCTGCGAGCGTTTGCGGACCTGGCGGCAGCCCGACGCGGGGGCGTTTCCGCGGAAAACATGATGCGCGATCGGTGGATACGGCATAGCCGGACTCCGACGAACATCAGCAGAGCCAAGGAGTGCGGCAATGCGTACGACCGGAACCGTGAAGTGGTTCAACGACTCGAAGGGCTTCGGATTCATCACGCGTGACGACGGCGAGAAGGACTGCTTCGTCCACCACTCGGCCATCCAGGCCGAGGGCTTCAAGACCCTGAAGGAGGGCGAGCGCGTGGAGTTCGACATCGTCCAGGGCGAGAAGGGCCCGGCGGCTCAGAACGTCGTCAAGCTCGACGCGTAAGCCGATCCGAACCGATCGTCATGAACGCGGGGCTGCCCCGGCCCATCCGGGGCGGCCCCATCTCCCTAGCCGACGGCGGGACCGTGACCGAAATCATTCTGGACGATAATGACAGTGTGGACTGGGCGCTCAAGGCGTTCCGGCGGAAGGTGCAGCGGTCCGGCATCCTGCAGGAGCTGCGGAGTAAGCGGTACTACGTGAAGCCCAGCACGGCCAAGCGGCTCAAGGCGGCCGCCGCTCAGCGACGCCGCCTGCGCGCGCGGCGCAGGCGCCGCTAGGAAGCGACGCGCCCGGCACTCGCCGGGCGTTTCTTTTGGCTCTCACGTTGCCGTGGGAACCACGTAAAACAGCACGGCAAGGAAGTGCAGCGCGCTGCCCGCCAGCACGAACAGGTGCCACACCGCGTGGCCGTACGGCAGTCGCCGCCAGGCGTAGAACACGACTCCCACCGTATAGGCAAGGCCCCCACTCACCAGGAGCGCCAGCCCACCGGCGGCCATGGAGCCCAGTAGAGGCTTCACTGCGATCAGCACCGTCCAGCCCATCGCGAGGTACAGCAGCACGGACGTCACCGGCCGGCGGAGCATACCAATCTGGAAGACGATCCCCAGCACGGCGAGTCCCCAGACGACGCCGAACAGCGACCAACCCCAGGGGCCTCGCAGGTTCACCAGGGTGAACGGCGTGTAGGTCCCGGCGATGAGGAGATAGATGGCCGAGTGGTCGAGCACCCTGAACACGGCCTTGGCGCGGGGATGTTGGATGCCGTGGTAGAGGGTGCTGACCGTGTACAGCAGCACGAGCGTGGCGCCGAACACGCTGCACGTCACTACGTGCCAGGCGCTCCCCCGCAGGGCCGCGAACGTGGTCAGGACGGCCAGCCCACCCAGAGCCAGCAACCCACCGACCCCGTGGGTCACACTGTTGGCGATCTCCTCGCCGAGGCTGTACCGAGCGAGGCCGCGTCGCGGGGCCATGGGCTACTTGGTCCAGATCACGATGGCGCCACACGCGGAGCCAGTCACGTTGAACCGCGCCGGGAGCTGGGCGGGTCGCGTGTAGATCTCCATACCCGCCACGTACTCCGGCAGAACCACCATATCCAGCGGTGACGTGCCTCCGGCGAGGCCACCTCCCGCCGCCCCGCCCACCATCAGCGCGCCGTCGAGGAAGACGAGAAACTCGCATCCTCGGAGAATGCTGCTCCGTCCCATGACCTCGATGACATTGCGACCCAGCGGACCGGGGCGCACGTACACCCCGGGCACGAAGCGCAGCATGTCGGTGACGAACCGAGGCCGCCGCCGCTCGATGTCGGAGGCGGTGAAGTAGTGCCCCTGGCCCTCGGTTCGCCGCCGGTAGAAGCCCCGCATCCGGCCGAACGCGTAGATGGTGCGATCCCCCTCGACGACGACCTCCTCCAACGGCACCGCGAGCGGCAACAGCTTGAACTCGAGGTCCACGGCCGGCCGCTGCTCCGCGATCCACAGATGCGCGCTGACCGGGGCGTAGCCGATGCGCCGTACGAGCAGCCGGTTCACCCCCCACTCGCCCGTGAAACCCGTCGCTCTGAAGGCGCCGTCCTCGCCAGTGATGGCCGCCATCTGGCCGTTGATCGATATGCCGGCGCCCACCACGGGCTGGCCGGTCACGGAGTCCACCACCACACCGGTGACCGTGAGGCTGGGAGGAGGAGCGGCGGGCAGCAAGAGGGGGCCGAGGTTGATGTCCCTGGGGCTCGTCTCCACCAGCTCGAACCGCAGCTGAAGCGGCACGCGACCGATGGCGTGCAGGGAGAGCAGATGGGAGCCGAGGGCCAAGCCTGCGAGCGCGAAATCACCGAGGCTGTCCGTCCGCGCTTCCGCTGCCCCGCTGTCCACCGAGACGACCACTCCGGCCAGCGGTTGCCAGGTCGCGGAGTCGAGCACCATCCCCCGCAGGGCCCGCTCCCCGGTCTGTGCCGTGAGCGGGGCGGCGACCAGGCCGGCGAGCACGGCCACCGCACACGACAGGCGGCACCGCCGCAGCACCAGCGCGGACACGTGAGAACCCCTCATGTGGTGTGCCGTTTCACTCGTCTCAATCCCGGCCCTGCTACCCCACACCCTGCACTGTGTGCCGGCGAGTTGGGCGCCCTACGGTTCCTCCACCACGGTGAACTCGGCCGTCGCAAGAAGCGGCGCATTGCGTGCTGCCACTAGGCCGGTAACCGTGTAGCGTCCCGGCGCGAACTGGGCATCGCACCGCTCGTGGTAGTCGATCACCCCGCCCGGCGCGAGCCGCTCCTCGCCCAGCACCTGCATGAAGCCCCGCTCAGAGCCCCAGCGCCACACGGTGTCCTGGGTAGCGCTCCTGACCACGAAGTCGTAACGCTGAGAGGTCACGAACTCGAGCGTCACGGTGTCCGCCGAGGCGTTCTCCACGCGCAGCGTGAAGGTGATGGCTTCGCCAGGAGCGATTTCGGCCTTGTCGGTGGTAACCGACGCGCGAAGGGGGTTCTGAGTCATGCCACGTTCGCAGATGAAATAGCTATCCTGGGCTCCGAGTCCCAGCAGCACGCACCCAGTGATCAGGGCGCCGGTCCGCAAGAGCCCGTCAGCCAAAGGGTCCTCGCAATCGGGGGGCGCCGGGCCCCCGCCCAATGCGCCCCCCTTCCTCCGAGCGACCACCTAGAACGTGATCGTCGCGTCGTTGGAGCATACCGACGTGCCGGCCTCGCACACCTTGTAGACGTACGTGCCTCTACTCGGTAGATAGTCGCGATAGTAGCCGTCGTTCGCGGTAGTCGCGATCAAGTAACCCTGGAGGTAAACGTCCACGTTCGCGGAGGTCGCTCCGCTCCACCGCAGATCGACGTACCACCACCACCAGAATCTCCCAGCCGTGGTTGTCAGGGTGATGTTGCTGGGAGGCGGCGCGGTCACGGTGACCGACTCGGAAACAGTGTCCGTCGCATCATCGTCGTCCCACACGGTGAGCGTCACCGTGTATGTCCCCGCCGCTTCGTACGTGTGGGTGGGGCTGCGCATCCCCGAAGCCACCTCATCCCCGAAGTCCCACAGCCACCCCGCCAACGTGCCATCCACGTCGCTGCTCATGTCCGTGAACTCGCAGGTGAGATGCGTGCAGCTGTACGTGAACGACGCCGTGGGCGGCTGGTTGGGCGGCTCGGTAGCGGTCACCTGCTGTGATACCGCGTCCGTAGCCCCACTGTTGTCCGTCACGCTGAGCGTAACCGTGTACGTGCCGGCTGCCTCGTACGTATGGCTCGGGTTCTGCACCGCGGAGGTGCCTCCGTCACCGAAGTCCCACTGCCACGACACTATCGTGCCGTCCGAGTCATCACTCGTGTCGGTGAAGTCGCACACCAGATCGGTACAGTTGGGCGTGAATGAAGCGACGGGCGGTTCGTTATCCGCAGGAGCCGTGACCGTTATCTGCTCCGAGGCGGAGTCCGTCCCACCGCGGTCGTCCGTGACGGTGAGCTGCACCGTGTAGGTGCCCTCCGCAGCGTACGTGTGACTGGGGTTCTGCTCCGTCGCCGTGCTGCCGTCGCCGAAGTCCCACTGCCACGCCGCCAGCGTGCCGTCTGGATCGCTGCTAGCATCCGTGAAGTCGCAGGTCAGATCCGTGCAGCTGTAAGTGAAGCCCGCTGCAGGCGGCTGGTTGCCGCCGCCGATGAAGCCCGTGTAGAGCAACAGGTTCGGCGTCCCGCGGCTGGCGCTCCGACTGTGCAACGTGATCCGCCCGGCGGTGGCGTTGCCGGTGAGTGCCTGCGCGACTTCAGCCGGCGTGGCGCCGGGGTTGGCGGTGAGGTACAGCGCGACGGCGCCGGTCACGTGTGGCGCGGCCATCGACGTCCCCGTCATCACGGCCGTGGCCACGTCGCTGGAGTAGTACGCCGATCGGATGCTCACGCCGGGCGCCAACAGGTCCACGCAGGTCCCGTAGTTCGAGAACGAGGCCTCGACGTCGTTGCTCTGCGTCGCGCCCGCCGTCAGGGCTCCGGGTGCGCCGGCCGGGCTCTCGTTGCAGGCGTTGAGCGGGTAGCCGAACAACCAGTGGCCGTTGCCGGCCGCCACCGCGTAGTTCACGCCCGCGGCGACCGACTGCTGCACTGCGTCGCGCAGCGACTGCACGTTGCCGTAGCCCAGGCTCATGTTGACCACGGCTGGACGGATCGCGCTGGCCGTCGCCCAGTCGACCGCCGCGATGGCCATGGAGGCCTGCCCGCTCCCGCTGCAGTTCACCACGCGGGCCGCCCAGATCTTGGCGTTCTTCGCGAGGCCGTGCGTGGCCCCAGCCGCGGTACCCGCCACGTGCGTACCGTGTCCGTGGCAGTCTTCGGCACTGCCGTGGCCGTCCCCCACGAAGTCACCGTTGTTGCCGCTAGGCACGTACTCGACACGGCCGCCGAAGTCACTGTGCGTCTTGCGCACGCCCGTGTCGAAGATGTACACGTTGGCCCCCGAGCCGTCGTTGGCGTAGGTATAGCTGTTGTCCAGAGGCAGATCGGTCTGGTCGACGCGATCGATGCCCCACGACGGAGGATTCGACTGCGTTGCCACGAGCCGGACCTGCCGGTCGGGCTCCACGTACGCAACGAGGGGGTTGCGCCGCAGCTGCTCCAGCGCCTCCGGTGTGAGGCGCACGGCGAAGCCCCTGATGGCGTGGCCGTAGGTCGCGAGCAGGTGACCATCGAGCTCAACTACCAGCCCCTGGGCGAGCTCCTTGGGGCCACTCACATCGTCCCGGAACACGACGATGTACTGGTCGGGCACGATCTCACCCGAGGTCGCCTCCAGAATCGGCGCCTGGTAGGCGGGCTCGGTGGCGCGCTCGCACGCCGTGACGGCGAGCCCGACCCCGAGAATGAGGAAGCCAGCTAGTCGTTTCATCTGACTCCTCCCGTGAGAGAACAACATGGAGATGGGATGCAGCGATGCGCCCGTCGCCGGAGGGCGGCCCGAAGCGGGCGTATTGCGCTCACCTCGCTGCCAGGTGTCATGATCCACCCAGACGGCGGCCCCGCAAACGGAGAAGAGGGGAGCGGGTCGCCTTTCTCGACGCTACCGCCCGGTTCCGGAGACGTCAAGCAAGCGTGGGGCTCTCCAGGGTTGACAGACGTCGCACATTCGAGAGACGACACGCCGGACATACGATGACGCCACAACACACCACCGCCATCTTGATCGAGCGCCACGGACGGCCCGAGGTGCTGGTCCAACGGGAAGTACCGCTGCGCGCACCTGGCCCCGACGAGGTGCACCTCCGGGTCCAGGCCTGCGGCGTGAACTTCGCCGACTTGCTCATGCGGGAGGGATTGTACGACACCGTGCCGTCCCGGCCCTACAGCCCCGGCTTCGAGGTAGCCGGCGAGATAATACGCGTCGGCCACAAGGTACCGGCCTGGCGACCCGGCGACCGGGCGGTCGCGCTCATGCGGAACGGGGGGTACGCTCGCGACGTGGTGGTCCCCGCCCGGCAGCTGTTCCGCTACCCCGACTCGCTCACGCCCGCGGAGGCGGCGGCCGTGCCGGTTGTCTTCCTCACCGCCTGGGTCGCCCTGTTCAATTCGGCCAACGCCCGCAGCGGTGAGACCGTGCTCGTGCTGGTCGCCGGAGGCGGCGTGGGCTCGGCCGCCGTGCAGCTGGCCGTGCACAAAGGCCTGCGCGTGATCGGGACCGCGGGCTCAGAGCGCAAGCGCTCTTTCGTGGTCAACGAGCTGGGGGCAGACGTCTGCTACGACTCCCGCGGGCAGTGGGAGCCGGAGGTGCGCCATCTGGTCGGCGACCGGGGGGTCGACATCGCACTCGACGCCATGGGCGGCCGCCACACGGCGGCGTGCCGGCGCCTGCTCGCGCCGCTGGGACGGCTCGTGTTCTACGGGCTGAGCGACGCGATGCCGAAGTTGAAGCGGAGCTGGGTGCGCGCTGCCTGGGCGTGGCTGCGCACGCCGCTCATTCACCCGCTCTCACTCATTCAGCCGAACATCGGCGTCTTCGGCATCCACCTGCTACACCTGCAGAAGCGGGGGGACCTAATGATCCCCGCGCTACAGGAGATCTATCGGGGTATCGAGGCCAGACACTGGCGGCCGGTGCTCGACCGCACGTTCGGTCTCGATCGCACTGGAGCCATCGAGGCGCACAAGTACATCCACGCGCGGAAGAACCTGGGCAAGGTGGTGCTGGTGAGCAGTAAGGTGGGATGAGCGATCCCAGTTCCCGCATCCTGCAAGTCGACGCCGACGCATTCTACGCACAGGTGGCGCGGCTGCTGGACCCCGCGGGCGCCGGGCAGGCCGAGCTCCTCCTGGTAGGCGGCTCGCCCCAGGGCCGCGGGGTGGTGACCTCGGCCTCGTACGCCGCGCGCAAGTACGGTGTGCGCTCGGGGATGCCCATGGCCACCGCGGTGCGACTCTGCCCGGGTGCCAAGGTGGTGGGCGTGCCGAGGCGGGCGTGCAGCGAGAAATCCCGCGCCATCGTCTCCGTGTTGGAGCGATTCACGCCCGTAGTGGAGCCCGCCTCCATCGACGAGATGTACCTCGACCTCACTGGCACCGAGGAGCTGTACAAGAACGAGTCGCTCGAGGCCACCGCACGACGTATCCGCCGAGCCGTGCTGGACGAGACAGAGATCGCGGTCTCCATCGGCGGCGGCACCACCCGGCTCGTGGCCAAGCTCGCGGCCAAGCGCGCCAAGCCGCACCGCACGCCCGCTGCCGAGGGCGTCGTCGTGGTACCCCCGGGGAAGGAAGCCGAGTTCCTGGCGCGGTTCGACCTGGCCGACATCCCTGGCGTGGGACCGCGGTTTCAGGATCGCCTCCACGTGTACGGCCTCGTCACCGTGCGCGACGCCCTGCAGCACGACGAGGCCGCTCTCCAGAGCTGGCTCGGCGAGCGGGCCGGCGCGTGGCTCTATAGAAGGATCCGCGGCATCGACCCCACACCGGTAGAGGCGCGGCAGCGGGCCAAGTCCATCAGCCGCGACGAGACGTTCGCCAAGGACCTGAACGACGACCGCGCCCTCACCCGCGAGCTATTGCGCCTCGCCGACAAGGCCACCTCCGACCTCCGGAAGCACGGCTGGACGGCTCGCACCGTCACGGTGCGCATCCGCGACCACGACTTCCGCAACCGATCGAAGAGCCTCTCGCTCGACGAGCCCGTGATAGCCGACCGCATCGTGGCCCAGGTCGCCAAGGCACTTCTCGGTCAGCTCCGCACGAAGCGCCGTGTGCCCGCACGGTTGCTCGGCGTGTCGCTGTCAAACCTCAAGCCGGTGGACGAGGTGGATCAGCTCTCGCTGTTCGAGGAGGGGGGCACGGAGAGCGAGCGCGACCGGGCACTGGCGCGGGCCATCGACCAGGTGCGGGAGAAGTTCGGCTACGGGGCGGTGGGAAGGGGGGCGTGAGCACCCCCTAGCAGCCATGCCCGAGCTCCCCGACATCGTCGTCTACTGCGAGGCCCTTGAGCGGTTCGCCGTCGGATACCGCATCGAACAGGTGCGTGTGCGCAGCCCATTCGTGGTGCGCTCGGTGGAGCCGCCGGTTCAATCGATCGAGGGCCTCCAGGTCCGGGACGCCCACAGACTCGGCAAACGCATCGTGCTGGGGCTCGATGACGAGCACTTCCTCGTTTTCCACCTCATGATCGCCGGCCGGCTGCGCTGGAAGAAGCGCGGGGTGACGCTGCCCATGAAGCGCGGGCTCGCCGCGCTCGATTTCGCGCACGGCTCCCTGCTCATGACCGAGGCCAGCACCCAACAGCGGGCGTCAATCCACGTAGTAAAGGGATCGGCCGCCCTCGCCGCACACGATCCCGGAGGCCTGGAAATCCTTGACGCGGACGTGGCAGCATTCAGGGCGGCGGTCACCCGCGAGCGCCACACCCTCAAGCGCGCGCTCACCGATCCACGCATTCTCTCGGGCATCGGCAACGCCTACTCCGACGAGATCCTCCACGCTGCACGACTGTCGCCGCTGCAGCTCACCACGAACCTGGGCGACGAGGAGATCAGTCGGCTGTACCACGCGACTCGCGACACGCTCACCGCGTGGATCGAGCGAATGCGGGAGGAGGTCGGCGATGGCTTCCCCGACAAGGTCACCGCATTTCGCAAGGGAATGGCGGTGCACGGCCGTTACAGGGAGCCGTGTCCCGTCTGTGGCTCGCCGGTACAACGCATTTGCTACGCACAGAACGAGGCCAACTACTGTGCCACCTGTCAGACGGGCGGGAAGGTGCTGGCAGATCGGGCGCTATCGCGCCTGCTCAGGCAGGACTGGCCCAGGTCCGTGGAGGAGTGGGAGGGCATGCTCGGAGGTACGTGACGGGTTACGAGATCACCAGCACCCCCACGGTCCCACCGAACTCGTCCTCCTCGGCGCGCATCCCACCCGGTACCAGCCACGGGCCTCCGTCGAAACGCAGGTTGAGGCGATGCACGCCCGGCGCGATGGGAAGCGTGATCTCGAACGTGTGGTCATTCAGACGTGACAGCGACACGGGCACCCAGTCGGTGAAGTCGCCCATGATCTCCACCGTGCTCGCCCCGGCTACTTCGACGCGGAGCCGTTGCACGCCCCACTCGACCGACTCGACGTCCAGCCGCACGGCTGCTGCGTCCGGTGCCAGCGCCGCCTCGCCGTACGCTCGGGCGAGGGCCTCTCTCAGCTCCCGTGACGGCACGCGGCGGGTTGACGACGAGGTCAGACGCATGCCGACGCTGGCGTAGCTCGCCGCCAGCACCCCGCGCACCGGATCGGACGGGTAGCTCCCGCCGGCCACTACCACAGCAAGATGGCGCGACACCGGGACGCGCACCGTGAGCTCGCCGTACGCGCTCTGGTCCACGCCGGTTACCCAAGTGCGAAAACCCGCCGAACCATCGAGCTCGAGGAACTCACCTACCCAGTGAGCCGTGGCCACGACATCGAGATAGGCCAGTTCCCCGAACCAAGTGCGCGTGGCGGTGGCGCCGAGCGTTACGGCCGACTCCGCAGTCCAGCCGCCCAGCGCGAGCTCGTAGGGAATCTCTAACGAATCGCCGAAGAAGGACCGGCCGGTGGCACCACCCAACCACCCACCCAGCCGCGCGTCCATGACGTGCGCGCGTCCCCGTAACAGCACGTGCCCGTAGGCCGGCGCGTCGGCGTACGCCGCGACGCCGGCCGATCCCGACAGCTCCGCCCGCACGGGCCCGCCAACCGAGGCCAGCCAACCCCCGGCTGCCGACCCCTGCAGGATCTGATTGCCGCTCTCGAAGATCACCCAGCTCGCCTGCGCGCCGACGGAGAGGCCCGGCTTCTCGTACCGGACGGCTGGAACCAGGTAGCCCGCGCCGGTGCCGAGAAAGCTCTCGTAGTCGACCGCCGACACCCCGGCCTCGATCGCCCCCGTCGTCTGCGCCGCCAGGCTCGAAGCGACGGTGAGCTGCCAGGCGAGTGTCGCAGCGGCGGCCGACGGGCGGCGGCGCGTCACTCGGGCGGTCGGCCTTTAGGGCTTCCGGGGACGCTGCCCGCCGGCGCCTTGGGGCCAATCGAGCGCCTCTGCCACCGGTCCCGACTCGAGCCGCACGCCAAGGGCGGCGACCGGCGAGGCACCGAGGGCGATGTCGCGCTCCACGTTGCGCCGAAAGGCGACGTACTCCGCGTCGTCCACGTACTCGGCCAGCGCCAGAACCGCGGCCACGGCGGTGTCGGTCGGGACGCCGACCGCAACCAGATCGGCCAGCACCGCGGCGGCGACGGTGAGGGATTGCGCGCGGCGCAGCTCGCGCAACTGCGCGAGATCGTCCTGCGACGCGCCAGCCCTGAGCGCGCTGGCTCCGGCCACGATCTCCGCTGACGAGGACATCTCGCCCAGCGCGTCCCGCGCCAACTCGAGCTCTCCGGCCAGTCGCCGCACCGCCGCGACGATGCGCTCGCCGTCGGCGCCCTTGCTGGCGCCTTCCAGCGCGCGGTCCACGAGCGGCTCGGTGGGCAAGTCAGCCGCCTGCGCCGAGTCGAGGATGGCATTTACCTGCGACCGGTGTGGCTCCGTCAGGCGCCCCTCGAGGCGCGGTTCCTGAGCCCACGCCGCGCGTGACGCAAGCGCCAGCCCCGCGACAACTATTGCTATGGAGAAGTAGCGTGGCGTCGTCATGAGCCCCTCACCGTCACGACCGAGTTCGGTCGTCCGAAGTCATCCTCCAGCGCGGGCGGTGCCGCCGGATCCCGGACCCACTCGGTGTCATCCACCAGGAACCCGTAGCGGTAGCGCCCCGGCGCCAGCGGGACGGTCACCGTCCAGATGCCGTTCCCCGGTGCTGTCTGCATCGGCGTGGCCGAGGTGCTCCAGTCGTTGAAGTCGCCGACCAGCGCGACCGAGGAGGCACCCGGAGCGACCAGCACGAATTGCACGACGCTCGCCTCGGCCGCCGTCACGGGAGCCGCAGCTTCGCCCGGCACCAGCCACCGCTGCCCCACCAGCAGCAGGGCGGCGATCGCGGCGGCCGCGGCCAGCCCGCCGAGCGGGCTCACGGTCACGGTGCGGCCGCGTCGCAGCCACTCGAGTGCCGCCCAAGCGTGCCGTGCCCCCAATCGCGGCGCCCGCAGCTGCTCGATCTCCGCCATGACGCGCCGGTCGAGGTCCGGATCGAGACGCACCGGCTCCTTGAGCGTGTTCACCGCCCGCTCGATTACCGGATCGTGCTCATCCATGCTCGACCTCCGCCAGCAACCGGCGTAGCTCCTCGCGCGCGCGGGCCACCCGCATCTTCAGCGCCGACACGCCGGCCCCTGTGAGCTCACTCATCTCGTCGTAACTAAGCTCCTCGACGTACTTCAAGAGAAAAGCCTCCCGCTGATCTGCCCCGATCTGCGCCAGGGCCCACTCGATCGCATCGCGCCAGGCATCGCGCTCGGCCGTGTGCTCCACCGAGGCCCGCTCCACGGCGGCCTCTTCCTGCACCACCGTCCGCTCGCGTCGCGCCCGCTGCGCCCCCAGGGTGCGGCACCGGTTCACCAGGATGCCGAACAGCCACGCGCCGAATCGCTCGGGATCGGTACAGCGGGCCAGCGAGCGGTAGCCGCGCACGAACGCGTCCTGCACCGCCTCCTCGGCGTCGGCCGTGTTGCCCAGCATCCGCATCGCGTAGCGACCGAGCCGATCACGGAAGCGGGCGACGAGCCCCGCGTATGCGGCGGCGTCGCCGGCCAGCACCCGCCGCACCAGGGCCCCGTCGCTCTCCCCCCTCACGTCATGAATACCCACGAAGCGGGGGCCGGGTCACCCCACCGCGCCTGTGTGACGCCGATGCGGCGGTTCGGGTATCCGCGATGAACCGGGCACTGTCGGCCCACGCGACGAGGAACTGCGAACCCATCGAGTGGAAGTGTAGGGCGTTCGCTTCCCGCCGTCCACGGAGGCCGGCGCGGTCCGGCGATCCGCCACCAGGAGGACCTCATGTCCGCATCGTCTTCCGCATTCCGTCGCGCCCTGGGACTGCTGAGTCTGCTACTGGTCGCTCCGGCGACCGCGGCGGCGCAGCTCATCGCGCTCAAGACCGTGCCCGTCGCGGCGGGAGACCAGTTCCTGATCTTCCCCTCCCACAACTTCGGCATGGGAAGCCTGTCGATCGCCGTTGACGACTCGCTGCACGACCCGTTCGTGAACCCGGCCAAGACGAGCCGGCTTCCCGGGTCCGTGGTGTTCGCCACCCCCACCTACTACAGCATCTCCAACGACGCCGGCAACGCCAAGACCCTTCCAGCGGGAGCGCTGTTCAACGCCAAGGGCTGGTTTGGGAGCGGACTGGTGGCGCTGCAGCAGCTCGAGGCAGAGGAGTTCTTCGGTCCCGTGCGCGTGGCGGACATCTGGCCCGGTCCGAGCAACGCCTTGAGCGATCGGTCGGCCACCAACAAGTACGCGTACCTCAACTTCGGCAGGCAGCTTCCGGCCGGGCTCGCTTTGGCGGGCAGCGTGTTCTACTCCGACCTGAGCGCGGTGGACGGGGTCGAGCATCTGTACGCGACCGCCATCCATATCGACCAGTCGGGCGAGATGGCCGACTTCCGCATCGGCCTGACCAAGGAGTTCGGCGGCGGCCGGGTCCTGGAGGCGCTGGTGCTGCACAACCGGTTCGACATGAACCACGACGTGGTGTACCTGGAATGGGAGCTGGTGGATTCCACCAACTGGGAGTGGCGGCAGTCGCGGCGTGATGAGCACAACCGCGACGTCACGCGCACCTGGGGTGTGCACCTCGGGTACGTCCAGCCCGTGGGGACCAGCGGCTGGCGCGTGGGCGGCATCTTTACAGCCAACCGCAAGGACCATCCCAAGATCCCGAACTACGAGCTGGTGAACATCCCGCGCGACCCAGGCCATAGCACCGCGTTCGACATCGGCGTGGGCTTCGCGCGCATGGCGGAGCACACCACCTTCGGAATCGACATCGTGTTCCAGCCCGCGTTCAGCGACACGTGGGCCGAGGCGGAAGCGCCCATCGAGACCGTGAACGGCGACACCATCCCCACCGGCGGCAAGACGATCGAGAACTCCTTCCGGTTCTCCAACGCGTTCGTGAATCTGGGGGTGGCGCAGGCGATCGGTCCGGCGCAGTTCCAGCTCGGACTGCAGGTGCGGGCCTACGATTACCATCTGGACCAGTGGGACAACGTGGAGGACACCACTCGACGTCAGGACGAGCAGTGGATGGAGTGGATGCCGACCTGGGGCGCGAGCGTCCGGTTCGCGCAGCTCGAGCTGCGCTACCAGGGACGTATCACGTCGGGTACCGGCCGACCGGGTGTCGCGTGGACCGACATCGCCGCCGAGGCGGCGGCTGACGCCGCCCTGGCAAACGACATCGTGGTGGCACCCAGCGGCCCCCTCACGCTGCAGGATGCCACGGTGATGACGCACCAACTGATGGTGTCGGTGCCGATCAAGTAGGCAAGAGCCAGGAGTGCCAACACAAACGGGGCCGCCTCGAACCTCTCGAGGCGGCCCCGCCTTGCTTGGGCGTCGCCGGAGCTTCGCTTACTCGCTCAGCTTGGCGACGTTCTCGGCGGCCGGGCCCTTCTGGCCCTGCACGACGTCGAACTCCACACGCTCGCCCTCGCGCAGCGACTTGAAGCCTTCGCCCTGGATCGCCGAGTGATGGACGAAGCAATCCTTCTGCCCGTCGTCACGCGTGATGAAGCCGAAGCCCTTGCCGTCGTTGAACCACTTCACGGTTCCGGTGGTACGCATGCCGTACTCCTTGTGTTGTGTTGATGCTCGTCGGAGTCCGGACGTGCCGTACCTACCGATCGCTCATCAGCTTCCGCGGTCATCGCCCCCGCGTTGGGCTGCCGCTGGGGGCCGGCCCTGAGACTGCCCCGTCCCGGCGTGGATCATATGAGAAAAGGGGATCCGCGGCGTGCCAGATCCCCTTTGCAGTGTTCTCCGGTCCTGCGGCGCGCGCAGCGAGGCGCGCCTAACGCGGCATGAACCTAACCCCATCCGGGCAATGGCGGTAGTGGAGGGACCGCCGCTACTGCCTGACCCAGGTAGGTCTGAGGTCCCGCGTCACCTCATAGATCAGGAAGTCCACCAGCTCGCCATAGGCCTCCTGAGGGTCTCGCCCTCCGAAGATCGGCACTCCGCCATCCATCGACAGGTGGGCGACGTCCGCCGTGGCCCGGGCGGAGTTGCTCCACAGCGTGCCGCCCGACCCGGTGGACAGCAGCCGCACCGACAGCGAGACGTCCACCTCGGCACCCGCCTCAACCCGCGGGAAGTCGAACGCAGCGCGCGGCTTGACATTGGACACGATCATGTGGCCCGTGAACACCACCGGGACGTCGTGCTCCTCGCCGATGGCCCGCGCCGATGCGGGGCCGTAGCGTCGCTCACCCGTCTGCTCGAGCAGCCACTCCTGTTCGCCGAGCTCGAGGATCTCAATACCGGCTTGCGCGGCGAGGGCCTCCTCGGCAAACCGCTGCGTGGCGAACTGGTTCAGCGATCCCTTGGCGTTCTCGACCGTGAACGTGACTAGCGCAACTCGTTGGTGAGGAACAAGGTCGAGACGGGGTGGCACCATGACCTTGGAGCCGCCGCATCCCATCGCCGTGAAGGTCAGCAAGGCGGCTCCGCCTACACATCCACTCATCCGCATGTGGCACACTCACCGACTTGGTTCGATTCAACGGGCCGGAAAGTCAGGCGCCTCCGGCTCGGAACAACCACACAATAACTCAATTCTGCCTCGGATCGAAGGCTTCACCCAGACGCTTGAGGTAGCGGCGTAGCCGCCCGTCGGCCGTGTGCGCATCCGGTCCCACGTAATCGGCTGCCGCGCTCTCCAGCGCCTCGCGCAACAACTCGATCCGCTCGGCCGCCCGCCGGTACAGCGCGGCCAATCCCGATCCATGCCCTTCGACCAGGTGCGCCGTCTCCCACAGCATCATCGCACCGAAGTCGAGGTATGCGCGGATAATGCCCCTGCCGCCGCGTCGCTCCACGTGTTGGCGGAAGCACCCGCTCCACCACAACGCCAGGGCGCCACAGCGCGAGGCACGCTCAGCACGAGCGCGGCTACCCGCGGGCAGCCCGACCACCGCCCGCCACCACGCCGCGATACCCCGCTCTCCCGAGCGCCCCACCTCCGTGGCGGAGGTGCGCAGGAACGCCAGCGGGATGCTGGCGGTGTAGTCGGCAAGTGGGATGTCGTTCTCTCCCCGCGCTCGCAACTCCGCGCGCACCGGGATGTACCACAGCAGGGCGAGCGGCAGGGGCGCCGGGGCACCACCGTGGCCCCGCACGGCCTCCACGGCTGCGGGAGCATCTAGCACCTCGTGCACCGCACCCGCCTCCAGAGCGCGCGCCGCCGCGCGGGCGGCGTGGGCATCGCCCCAGTAAATCGCGTCTACCAGCTTTGCGAGGTCCTCGCGCCGCAGTGAGCGATGCACGGTCGGCTGGATCATCACCCCTCCTCTCGCCCACCACGGCTCGGACGCTTGGCGGGCCCATGCTCAAGAGTCGGGGTGTCTCAAACGGGAGGAAGTGACTCGTGTCACCGCCATGCGGCGCGTGGCGTAGGTCACAGGCGCGCCTCGGCGCGCGTCACTCAGAGATCTGCCAGCAGTGCGTGACGCCGACACTGCGTGCAGTGCACGTCCTGCATGCGCGTGTCGTCGTGAGTCTCCAGCGGGCCCAGCAGCAGGTTGCCGTCGCACTGGGGACAAGCGGCCTGGAAACCGGGATGCAGTACCATCTCCCGAATGAGCAGGCCGTCGGCGATGGAAAACTGCGTGCCGAGGGGACGGCGCCGATCGGCGCCGGAGCGGCGGTCGTGAGCGCCGGGTCGCGACGTGCGCCGTCGGTCGGTTCCAGTGCGGCGCTCGCCGCCGGAGCGGAGGTCAGTGAGGAACCGCCGCACGCCTTCCTCAGGGCCGGGCACCGAATTGTCGGTCATCGGCATCAACCAGCGGTGGTGTCGCAGCATCGCTAAGCTACGTCTCGCGTGCGTAGCCTGCCAGCAGGCGGCGCCCGGCGCCGCTCCACCTTGGTCAGCAACCACGGCTCCACGCCGCTCACGGCACCCTGCCCGGACCCCCGTCCGCAATCACTTCGGCCGCGCTCTCAAACGCGTAGCCGTGCGTGTACACATCCGTGTGCCGGATGATCTGTCGACGCCCGATGTCGGTATGCGTGAAGAACCGGACGGTTCGCGTGCCATTCGCGCAGTGCTCCACGTTGGGACGCCAGTCCTTGGGTCGCTCGCGCAGCCACTGCCACTCGCCGCTCGGCACCGCTCTCTGGACCACTGTCAAGCTATGGTCGCCCCAGCGCACCCCGTGCCACAGGGCTCCGAGCTCGCGCACCTCTCTCGAGAACAGGGAGGCCTCGAACAGCGAGAGAGGAGTGTACTCCCCCTCCAGGTAGGACTCCACATCCGTGCACGCCCAGCTGGGGAGCGTTCCCTCCGAGCGCGACCTCGGCACCCCCGCGCCGGGCCGGCACCAGCCTGGCTTCGTGCCGGCGGCAGACGGCGGCGGCAAGCTCCGTCCATCGGGGATGACGAACACGAACCCATTCGCGTTCCCTCCGGTCACGCACTGATACGAGGCGAGCCGGAATCCCTCACGCAGCCGAATGCGGGTGAACAGCTTGAGCAACTGATTCGGGTCGTACGGCGCCAGATGCCACCCTTCCGCCAGACCGCAGACAGCTTCCGCCGCGCCGTCCCGGCACCACTGCACCCCGCGCAGGAGCCGGCGGACGACCGTTCCCGGAACGGGGATCACCTTGCGCCGCATCACGACTCTCATGCCGTCTCCGACTCGGGCACCGGCCCATCCGACACTAGGGCCCTGATCCGACGTACCAGCTCCCGGATGTACGCCATTGCCTCTGGATCGGGCCCCTCCCGCACGCCCCACCAGCGCCGCTGCTCGTAGAACAGGCAGGTCCTGAGCTCCGTCAGCGTGCTCCCGGGGCGCGCCTTGGCGACCTCCGCGCAGCGCTCGGCCGAGCCCCAGTACTTGTAGCCGTCGAACATCAGCGCGAACCACTGGATCTCCTCCCAGGAGGCAGCGTCGCCGGGCACGTCCGAGGGCCGCAGCTGGTCGTTGGGGATCATGGGAGGCACACAGTCAGACCGATCACGGATTGTCCGCCCCGAGCAGCTCCTCGACGGTCACTCTCACCAGGTCCCGAGTGGGCAGGTAGTACACCGAGGTCACCACCCCCGTCTTTGCCATCACGTCCAGTGTCGCGACTTGGGGGGCCAGGCTGGTCACGTCGGCACGCGGTGCGCGCACCGCGCAGACGCACGCAGGCAGCGGAACCGTATCGCCCCGGTGCGGGACTATGGCGCACTTGGTGAACCACTCCGACAGACCGGGGAGCACGCCGACGTACGCATCGCCGCAGAGACTGCACTCGACCGCGAAGGACTTGCGGAACATTCAGAGCAGGCGGCGCACGATCAGCGGCGCGAATTCCCGGTGGTCGCGGGCAATTAGGGGGCCGAGCCGCGCCTGGACGTTGACGACGATCGGCTCATCCAGCTGGACGGTGCCGGTGCCCGCGCCCTCGAAGGCAAGCTTCTGGAGACGCTCGGCCACCCAGCCGGGCGCCGAGGCGACGAGCTGCTCCGCCAGTCGGCCCTGCAAGTCGAGCGCGACCGTGACGTCTTGATCGCCGTATGCCGTGCGCAGCGCTGTCGAGAGGGTGCCGTCGGCGGTGAGCGTCACGTGAGCTACGGGGACGTCGTAGAAGTGCAGCTCGACGCCCTCGATGAAACCGTCCTCGTGCAGCAGCCGCCCCAGGTCCGGAGGCACGGACATCCCCCCTTGGCTCATCATGGCTCTCAGGGCCGCTGTCCTCCGCCCCGGTGTAAAGAGTGCCCGCGGCCAACACCCAACCATCACCGCCGCACCCAAGCCGTCGCCCGCGGGCAGAAAGGGGCAGTGGTCCAGCGCACCGAAGCGTATCATTACCGTATCAAGATGCGGTTAACAACGCATTAAGAAGCCCTAAAGGCGACAGAAAACGTAGTACAAGCGTTGGGCTGCGCCGAGACCCAATCCTCAAGTGCACTGATAGGATACGGTTACCGTGCGCTGAAGCGGCTAGATCTGGGTCAAACCCGTTGCCAGGGGAACGACAGCGTGTACCTTCCGTAAGGTGCCACGGGTAGACGTGGACAGTGCGGATCCAGAACCATCACCGAGTGCCATAGGAGGATGCGTGGGAACCCTGCGGCTGCCGGATCGCATCCGCTACCTGCGTGAGCGACTGGGGCTGACCCAGGCGGAGCTCGCGGAGCGAATCGGCGTACGGGACGCGACGGTGAGCGACTGGGAACGCGGCACCGCGAAACCGCGCACGAGGTCGCTCAGGGCCCTCGCCGAGCTCACCGCCCAGCCGGGCGAGTGGCGCGCGTGGCTCAAGACTGGTGAGGGAAACGCACCGCGGGTGGATTGGGCGTCGGACCAGCCAGACCCGCGGCTGGACACCCCGCCCGAGTACCCCGAGTTCCTCCGAACGATGGCCGACTACATCGCCCGGGGGGAAACGTCGATGCCACTGGAGGAGGTCGAGGAATGGGCGCGAAAGCTGGTTCGACGGCAGAAGCAGCAGGAGGCAAAGGAGGGGTGATGGACCACGACACTACAGCCACCATCGACCTCACGGACGAAGACAGGACGATGGTGGCAGACTTCTTCGTCAAGGTCGGCCGCGTGCTGGTTTCCGGTCACAGCCCGTGGGGTACCAACGTCATCGAGTGGGCTGCGGCGCACGACCCGGCTTCCCTGTTCCGTGAGCTCCGCTCCCGCACGCGGAAGCTGCGGGCCGTGGGGTGCAAGCGCATGCCCCTCGGCGAGGCGTACCTCTGGATGCAGGCGTTCGTGCTCCTCACCGCCCAGACCGGCGACGGCGGACGCGAGGAGTTGCAGCTGGTTTCGTAGCGCCCGCACGATATCGCCCCACACTCCTCGCCGGCACCGCCCATCGGTGCCGGCTAGGTGCTGCAATCCCAATCAACGTCACTGGAGTCGCTCCCGCCCTACCCCACCTGTATCTTCTCCCAGCCAACAAGTACGTGAGGAAACCGACGATGAGATCCCTCGTCCGCACGGTCGTGCTCGCCTGCCTGCTCGCACCGTCAGCAGGCCTTCTCAGCGCACAGTCGCTTCCGGAGTCCGACAAGGACACCACGTGGTACACGGTGAAGGGGGAGCGCCACGGCGTGAGCTTCTTCAGACAGCAGCGACACCCCGGTGTCGAGTACGAGGCCGGCGAGCGACTCACCTTTGACCGCTACCACACCGTGAACGTGATGTACGAGTGGCTCGGGCGCTGGGCCGAGCAGTATCCCGACATCGTGGACCTCTATGAGGTGGGGAAGAGCTTCGAGGGCCGGCCCATCATGCAGGTCACGATCACGAACAAGGAGACGGGCAGAGCCGAGGACAAGCCGGCAGCCTTCTTCGAGGGCGGACGCCATAGCGGCGAGATCACCAGCTCCGAGTCGGTGCTGTGGCTCATCCAGCACCTGGTAGAGAGCTACGGCAAGGACGAGGCGATCACCGAGCTGATCGACACCAAGGCGATCTACCTCAAGCCGCAGAACAATCCCGACGGCTCCAACCTCTACCTCCACACGGCGCAGGCGAATCGCAGCTCGCTCCGGCCGCATGACAGCGACCGCGACGGACTGGTGGACGAGGATCCGCCGGAGGACCTGGACGGGGACGGTGTCATCTATCAGATCCGCTATCGGCCCGGGCCCGACGAAGAAGACGAGGCCGACCGGGTGCTGGACGACCGCGATCCTTCGGGCCGGCTCATGCGGCGCGCGGAGGAGGGCGAGGGCGAGTGGCTGGTGATTTCCGAGGGCATCGACAACGACGGAGACGGCCGCTACAACGAGGACGGGATCGGGGGCCTCGACCTGCATCGCAATTATCCCGAGAACTGGCGTCCCGAGCCGGGACGGGACGAGACGCGCCGCGGCTACACACAGACCGGCGCGGGAGAGTATCCCCTGAGCGAGCCGGAGACGAGAGCGACGGTCATGTGGCTGCTGACACACCCTAATGTGTCGGTGGCCCAGTCCATGGACACGCGCGTACCGATGCATCTGCGCCCACCGTCCACCTCCAAGAGCGCCGAGCGCATGTATCCGGAGGACCTGGCCTATTACGAGTACTTCGACAGCGTGGGCACGTCACTGACCAACTATCCGTGGGCCGGAGACGTGTACGACGTGTACCGGACCAGGGTGCCGATAAGCCCGTTCACGGGCGACTCCACGCGCCCCAGCCCCCTGTTCGGGCACAGCCCCGACTTCGGCTACTGGTACTACGGCGCGATCTGGTACGGCGACGAGCTGTGGAACAGCGGCCGCATGCGCGACTACAATGACGACGGTCTGCTGGATGACGTGGACGGGCTCACGTGGGACGACGAGAGCAACGGCGGCCGGGGCTTCCGCGAGTGGCAGCCGTTCCAGCACCCCACGCTGGGCGATGTGGAGCTCGGTGGGTTCCACCCCAAGTTCTTCTCCCAGAACGGGCCGCCTGAGGAGCTCGAGCGCTGGGCGCGCAACCAGGCGCTGTTCAACCTGGCGATGGCGCTGCACCTGCCACAGATCAGCGACGTCGAGGCCGGCGCGCGAGCCGACGCGCACGACGGCGATAGCACGACCTACCAGGTCACCGTGAGCTGGACCAATAGCGGCAGGCTGCCTACGGCCCTCAAACAGGCGCAACTCGTGAAGATCGTGCAGGAAGACCGGGTGCGGCTCGAGTTCGACACGTCACTCACGCGCGGCAGGACACCGACGGTACGCGTCGTCACGCCGGGCCGGCGCGACAAGGTCATCAGAGCGGGGTGGACGGAACCGGGCGAGCGGAAGTCGGTGACGTTCGAGGTGCGTACGTACGGGGTGCCCGGGGTCGAGGCGACCGTGCACGTGATGTCGACACGGGGCGGGCTGGTGAAGGTGCCGCTGACACTGGGGAGGCCCGAGGAAGGGACGGGGCGGTAGACGGCTCAGCCGCTACACGAGAGCAGACGGAAGGGGCAGCGCACTGCTGCCCACCCCAGCCGCCACACCGTGCAGGCAAAGGCTAGGGTAAGCGCCGCCTACTGACAGTTTCACTCCCGTGATTCCGCGGCCAATCTCAACAGTGCGGCGCGCGCCTCGTCAACGTACGGCTGGAGCTCCGGATCGGGGTCGCGCCAGGCGTCGAGCACATAGGAGAAGTCCTCCCGCGCGGCGTCATCGTTGCCGAGTATGAGGTTGAGCCGCGCGCGCTCGAGCGCCCACAGCACCATCTCAGCGCGCATGCCCACGGTGGGCGGCCAGCGCCACTCGTCGAGCAGCGCGAGGGCTGTCGCGTGGTCCCCGAAACTGGAGAGCAGCTGCGCCTGCACCAGGCGCTCGTGGTAGCAGTAGAAGTGGGGCCAGGTGCGTAGCGCGGCGAGCTGGCGCAGGGCCTCGGCGGAGTCACCAGTCGCCAGTGCCCGGTACCCCCGCGTGGCGCTCCTCGCATAGGGTAGCTCCACGGCCTCGAACCAGGACGCGGCACGGTCCAGCATGACGGTGTCGCGCCGTGACGCCCACCAGCGCAGCGAGCCGTACGCCGGCCACCCATGGCCCCGCTCGAGCGCCAGCGCGGTCACTGAGTCCGCCGTCTCAGGCGGGACGATACCCAGAAGCGCAAGCTCGAGCAGCAGCTGCCACGAGCGCGTCCCAATCACGGCGTAGGCCTCCCGCAGGTGACCGCGATGCGCCAGCGCGAAAGCCAGATACGGTTTTCCCTGGACCGAATCCGGCGACGCCGCCCACGCACGCGCGAGCCGCACCGCGGTCTCGGCCGAGTCAGGCCAGAAATCGACATGGATTGCCGCGAAGAAGAACCCATCCGGGGGCAGCGAGTCGAGCAGCGCCTGCACTTCTGTCGAGCCCGCCAGCCTGGGGTCCAGCAACCCACCCAGCAGCCTGCCGCTCATCTCGTGCACGCCGCCGACGCCCTGCGCGAGATAGCGCTCCACATACTCCCGCGCGGCGTCCGGGCCGTCGCGCACCAGCGACAGCGTGATCAGATGCACGTACGCAGGGGCGAACGCCGGGTCGAGCTCAACGGCGCGCTCGAACGCCGCCCGCGCGTCCGCCAGCGGCATGCCGACGTACGTCCCGTAATGAAGCCGAGCCTCGCCCAGGCTGTACCACGCCTGGGGATCCATCGGGTAGGATCGGGTTGCCTCCTCCGCCGTGGCGAACAAGCGGTCAAAGCGCGACCAGCTCGCGCTGTCGCCCGAGAACCCGGTGGTGGCCGCGAACAACGAGTCGGTGGCGAGGAGCAGGCTCTCGCGCAGCGCCAGCCCATGATTGAGCGCGCCGGCCTTCAGGAAGATGTCATAGAACTCGTCGTGCGTGCCCCAAGAGCTGGCGCGCGCCAACCGGTTGTAGGCGAGCGCGAAGCCGCTGTCCTCCGCGATCGCCCGCTCGAACATCCGTCGCGCCGAGTCCAGATCCATGCGCCAGTAGAGCTGCTCCCCCTGCAGGAACGCCTTGACCGCCGTGGGCGACGACGAGCCCAGGGAGCCGAGCCGTACAACCCCGATGGGCCGCACGCGGCCCACCTCGCGGATCACGCGCATCGACAGGGAATCGGCGAGCCGGTCGATGCGGCTCGTCTCCTCGCGCAGAGCAAACTCCGCCAATGCGACACCGGCCATCGCATCGAACAGCGTGGCGCTGAGGCGCACGGAATCCGCGCCGGCGGCCACCAGCCTGCCGTACACGGCGAGCCCCGCACCGGTAGCCACCGCCGCCTCGCGCACCGTCGCCGCGTCGGCGCTGCCGCTCCACTGACGGAACACCACCGAGGGGGGCACCGCCCGCAGCGGCCCTGCGCCGTCCAGATTGTTGGCGACGATCTGCGCCAACCCCTCCCGCCACGGTTCGACCAGTTCCGGATCGAGCACATCAAAGGGGGGCACGACGAACAGGTCGGTGTCGAGCCGCGGTCCCTCCCACGGCCGGAACACGGCCATAGCGATCATCACGACGGCAAGCGCCGCGACCGCAGTGGTCCACACCCAGCGTCGGCGGCGTGACGCGGCGGCGACTGGGCGCGCGCCCGCCGGGACGCCGCCGGTCGGTGTCGTGAGCGTCTCGAGTTGCGCCAGGAGCTCGCCCGCGTCCTGCCACCGATCCGCCGGCTTCTTCTCGAGACACCGCATCACCACCCGTTCCAACGCGGGCGCCACGTCTTCGCGGTGGCGCGACACCGGCTCAGCGGCCTGGGTGATGTGCGCCGTGAGCACCTGCTGCGGCGTCGGCCGCTCGAACGGGGGGCGCCCGGTCAGCATCTCGTAGGCCAGCACGCCCAGTGCGTAGATGTCGAGGCGGTGATCCAGGTGCGCGGCGGCCGCTGCCTGTTCGGGCGCCATGTAGGCCGGCGTGCCCAGGGCGATGCCCGCGGCCGTGATGGGCCGCCCATCAACTGCCTCGCTCACCGCCTTCGCCACCCCGAAGTCCGTGACCAGCGCGTGGTGCCCCGACAGCAGCACGTTCTCGGGCTTGATGTCGCGGTGCACCACCCCCCGCTGGTGCGCGTGCGCCAACGCGTCCGCCACGTCCCGCATCACCCGCACGGCATCCGTGATCGGGAGCGGGCCCTCTCTGTCCAGGCGGCTGCGCAGCGAGTGCTCGGGCACGTACGGCATCACGAAATACAGGAAGCCGTCGGCATCGCCTGAGTCGTGCAGCGGGAGGATGTGCGGATGGTGCAGTCGGGCGACGATCTCGATCTCGCGCAGGAAGCGCTGCGGCCCCACGGTCGCCGCGTACTCGGGCTTCAGGACCTTGATGGCCACCTTCCGGCGGTGCCTCAGATCCCGCGCCAGATACACAACGGCCATCCCGCCGCGACCCAACTCGTTTTCTATGGAGTAACGGTCGGCGATGGCCGGTTCGAAACCGTCCAACAGATTGGCCAGTGAAACGGCTCCCGTGCGGTCCCGAGAGTAAGCTATGAGCCGGGGTGAGGGAGTGCTAGGTACGCCGCCCTACGGCGCCGACCCGCCCCGAACCCGAAGCTCCTCGCCCTCCGCCACCACGGAGTTGTAGCGCTGCACAAACGACATCGGGCCTTCCCGAATGGTCTCGATCAGCGTGTTCCTCCCGAGCTCGGAGTCGATCGTCCGGGCCATGTGCGCGCCCACCACGTAGTAGCCCCTCTCCATGACTCCAAGGTCCCACGACCGCTGCCGCACTTCCTCGGGGCTGCTGACACCCACCTGGGCAAACAGGTCGTTCAGTCCTCTCAGTAGTCGTGTGAGGTCGTCCGGGTCGCCCAGCATGGGATAGTCCTGATCGTCGGGAGCCGGGAACTCCCGTAGCGCTCGGTACCCCACATAGGTGGCCGTGCCCTCGTTCTGCAGGGCATCGAGCATTCCATAGAGTTGCTCGTTCTCGAGAACAGCCTCCGTCCGGTTGTCACGTGCCCTCGAATAACCTGCGTGGAAGATCTCGTGCACGAGGTTGTTCAGGATATTGTCGGCGTTGCCTCTCCAATAGTCTGCGCTCACGTTGATGACGATCCCCTCCCGGAGAAACGATCTGGGAGGGATGAATGCCGTGAAGTGGATCGAGACGTCCACACTGGCCGCTGTTGGCAGGAAGGAGCATACGTGCGGCACGGCCCGTCGGAGGAATTCGTCGCGCCCAGTTACGATACGCTCGGTCATCTGCAGCAGCCTGTTGCTCTGCCGCTCCGAGTCCGTGAGCCCGATCAGTGAGGCGACCTGCTCCCGCCAGTCCTCGTAAGAGATCTCCCAGTCGACGCCCTCGGCCCAGAGTCTCGTGTACTTCTGCGCCTCTTCCTGTTCCCAGAAGGCATCCTCGTTCTCGAGAACCCACTCCGGCTGGTCGACGATCTTCTGAAGCGTTCCAGTATCGAAGTCGATCTGCGCGTCTAGGCAGGAAGCCGGATTGGCCGCGGGGTTCTGCCCGGCGGCCGCAGGCGCCACCAACAGCGTCAGCAGCAGAGCACTACAGTACCTGACCATTACGTCCCTCCATAAGAGCGGCCTCACCTCGAGCGGGAGTGTCCCGGCGAAGTGGGGCTCAGCCGTCACGGGGTCTCAATCCCATGAATAACGGGGGCCCTCGCGTGTACCTCAATGTAGGGACGGGGGAACCAGCTCGGCAGAGGTGGCCTTGGCGGTATCTTCAACCATGGACGACACCGGCGCAGAAGGTCCCTTGATCCTTCAGGCACGGGCCGGCGACAGGAGTGCCTTTGGCGAGCTCGTCTCGCGGCACATGCGCAGGGCCTATTTCGCCGCGCTCGGCTTGGTGGGCTCCCACGACGACGCCCTGGATCTTTCGCAGGAGGCCTTCGGCAGAGCGTTCCGGGCACGCCGCTCCCTCGACCCCGAACGACCGTTCTACCCGTGGCTCTATCAGATACTGCGGAGACTGTGTTTCAACTTCTTACGCGACCGAAAGACCCGCGACACGCGGCTCGCGGAGGCAGCACCCTGGCTCGTGGAGGAGGCAGGAGCCCGCGCGGTGGCAGGCGATCCTGCCTGGCAAGCGGAGCAGCAAGAGTTGCGGGACCGCATCGAGGCAGCGATCGCCGGGCTGGCGGCGAGGGAACGTGAGGTCCTGGTGCTCAGAGAGTTCGAGGGGCTGCGCTACCGAGAGATCGCGGAGCTGCTCGACATCCCAATCGGCACCGTGATGTCGCGTCTGTACACCGCGCGTAGGAGCTTGGCGGCGGCCCTCAGGGAGGACGCATGAACGGTCCTGATCCGCAGGGTGACGAGCGCGCTCGCCACCTGATGATGGCGGCGCTGGATGGAGAGATTTCCGATAGGGACCGGGCGGAACTGGACCGCCGCGTCGCGGCCGACTCGGCGCTGCAGGCCGAGTGGAACCAACTCGAACGACTGAAGGAGGTGACGAGCAGAATGACTCTTCGAAAGCCCCCAGACGAGATCTGGGACAGCTACTGGGGCGGGGTATACCGCCGCCTGGAGCGCGGCATCGGCTGGATTCTCATATCGCTGGGCACTATCGTCCTGCTCTCCTATGGTGTCTGGAAAGGCGTAGAGGATCTACTCGCCGATACCACACTGCCCACTGTCGTGAAGGTAGCAGTGGTTGCCCTGATCGTAGGGCTGATCGCGCTGCTGGTCTCAGTCATCCGAGAGAAGCTGTTCGTGAGAAAAAGCGACCCGTACAAGGACGTGATACGATGATCGTCACACCAGCACCGACCGTTGCCGGTCACAAGATCGTGAACACCCTGGGCCTCGTGCGCGGCAATACCATTCGCGCGCGCCACGTAGGCAGAGACATCCTGGCGGTGTTCAAGAACATTGTGGGCGGCGAGATCGAGGAGTACACGAAGATGATGGGCGAGGCGCGAGAGCAGGCCATCGACCGCATGGTCGCACAGGCCACCGAACTGGGCGCAAACGCGATCACCAGCGTTCGGTTCTCGACCTCGTACTTGATGGGCGCCGCCTCCGAGATTCTGGTCTACGGGAGTGCCGCGGTCATCGAGCCCGAGTAATCCAGGCTAAGGTGGAGGAGGAGAGATGAGGAGAGTGGTTCAAGCACTCACGCTGTTCGCGATGCTCAGCATCGTTGGGCATCCGGTCACTTACCGTGAGCTCGCGGCTCAGGACCGGCTCGATGGCCGGTGGCACGGGGCGATCCTAGTGCTCGGCTCGGAGCTGGGCATCGTCGTCGGCTTCGAGACGACAGATACCGGCCTGTCGGCGACAATTGACATCGAGCAGCAGGGCGCCATGGGTATCCCCCTAACCGCGGTGTCCTTCGATCCGCCGAAGGTACACTTCGAGCTTCCGGCGGGACCCGGGCTCGCAGTGTTCGACGGGGAGCTCACGGGAGACAGCATCGGCGGGCCGTTCACCCAGGCGGGGGTGGCTGGCACATTCTGGCTCAAGCGTGGGGAGCCCAAGCCCGAGGCGCCGGCGGAACCCGTCCCGTACCTGGAAGAGGAAGTGCAGTTTGCCAACGGGGATGTAACCCTGGCCGGGACCCTCACGCTGCCCGAGGGCGGCGGCCCACACCCCGCTGTCGTCATGATCACGGGAAGTGGTCCGCAGAACCGAGATGAGGAGCTCTTCGGGTTCAAGCCGTTCCGCATCATTGCTGATCACCTTACCCGCAACGGGCTGGCCGTACTGCGGTACGACGACCGCGGTGTGGGCGGCTCGACGGGCAACACGATGGCGGCGACGAGCAGCGACTTTGCAGATGATGCTTTAGCGGCTGTGCGTCTCCTCGTCGAGCGTACGGAGATCGACTCCGAGGCGATTGGACTCGTGGGTCACAGCGAGGGGGCGCTCGTAGCGGCCATCGCGGCGTCACGCTCGCCGGATCTTGCCTTCATCGTCATGCTCGCCGGGACGGCCGTCTCGGGGGAGGAGATCCTCTACGCGCAGTCAGCGCTGATCATGCGGGCCAATGGCGCGACAGATGAGGAAGTCAGTGACAACGCCGCGCTGCAGCGTCAGATCTTCGAGGCCGTGCGCACCGACGAGGGCTGGGAGGCGGTGAGGCAAGGCGTGGAGGTGCAGATTCGCAGGTCCATCGACGACCTGCCGGCGGAGCGCCGTCAAGAGATAACCGATGTCGATTCGCTGGTGGCGTCGCGGGTCGAGCAGCAGCTCGTGGCGGTGCGTTCGCCGTGGTTCCGATCATTCCTCGACTACAACCCGGCTACCGACCTCGAGCACGTGCGGGTGCCGGTGCTCGCGGTCTTTGGCGAGAACGATCTCCAGGTTCCTCCGGCGGTGAATCGTGTGCCCATGGAGCAGGCATTGCAGAAGGCTGGAAACGCCGACTACACGATCACGGTGATCCCCGGCGCGAACCATCTCTTCCTCGCGTCGGAGACCGGCAATCCCTCGGAGTATGCTACGCAGGAAAAGGTGTTCGTGCCGGAGCTGCTGGAGACGGTGACTACCTGGCTCACGGAGCGGTGGGGAGGGCAGAGGTAAGAGACGTTAGGCCAGGATGAGAAGCGCCTCCGATCGCTAGCAAGTCGAGCGAGCGGGGCTCGGGTTGTGCCCGTCGCACAAACCCGAGCCGCTCATGCGTGGGGGGGATGGGAATGCAGCGGTTCCGACCCAAACGAGTAGCCCTCTTTCTCTTTCTCACCTTCTTCCTCTCCTGGGGCATCGATTGGGTCATCGATCTGACCACAGGCGTCGGAACCTATGCCGATCTTGGGATGACCCCGTTGGGGATGTTCATTCCGGCCTTCGTTGCCCTAGTGCTGCGAATGTATGTCTTCACGGACAGTCACATCCATGTCGCCAACTACCGCGGGACACCACGCTGGATTCTGCTGGCGTTCTTGGTTGTGACGTTGGCGTATGGTGTAGTCGTTGTCCTGGCACTGTCCCAGCCAGATTTGCGAACGATCTTGCAAGGCGTCGGGCCGCTTCTGCTCACGCTGTGGACACTCTGGGTGTTCTTCGTCTTCGGTCGCTCCCGCTCCGAAGCAATCGATCGCGCTGGCCTGCGACTCGGAGACACAAAGAGAGGTCAGTGGTTCATCCTCGGCGTCGTGGCATTCTTGCTCGTCCAGTCCGGCCTCAATTTGATTTTCGGACTCGGCGAGCTGCAGGTTAGCGGTGATTACGTCTATGGCCTCCCGATTCCAGCCAGCCTCCGTGTTCCAGCATTAGTCGTCCTGTTCATCCCCGTTGCGGTGATTGGCCTTCCACTCAGCGGATTGGCAGCCACCTTCGGAGAGGAGTACGGTTGGCGGGGATTCCTTCAGGATGAACTGGTAAAGCTCGGTGTGTTACGTGGGGTGTTGTTGATTGGGGTAGTCTGGGGCCTTTGGCACTTCCCCGTGATCCTGAGCGGGGTCCATACCTACTTTCAGACTTGGGTGGGTTTGTCGCTTGGCATGGCTTTCTTTGTTCTCTGGGGCGTCGTGCAGAGCTATGCGGTGCTGAAGACGGGCAGCATCTGGGTCGCAGCGTTCATGCACGGGGTTGTGAACAGCGTGTACAGCTTCACGCTCTCATACCTCGTTCGACCGATGGATAAGGTGTTCTCTTTTGGCCTTGGCGTGTTTGGGCTGCTGTGCCTCGCTGCCGTAGTGGCCGCTATCCTGCGTGATCCCGTCTGGCGCACACGAGCGACTCAACCTGTGTTCGGCAGCCCAGCCCCAACGGAATAGCGGGTTCAGGGATCACGCTCGGGAGCCATCCGTCGAGCCCCAGTCGCCGCCACACCTCGCTCTATGGCCGACCAGATGGCCGGGTGCCACTCGTCGGAGATGAAGGGATGGAACAGCACAACCCGTGGTAGCGAGTAACGGGCATCGGATCCGAGGGAAGCGTACGGCAGTCGTGGCACGAGGTAGATCTCGAGCAGGAACGCCCGGGCGTGTGGGTAGTCGATCACCTCTAGTGCCATGTAGTGGTCGTCGGGATCGAGCACGACGCCGTCCGCGCTGTCGGCGGCGACGTCTCCTGGCAACTCCTCGCATGACACGAGGAACCAGCCCGGCGGTCGCTCCGGATCCGGCTCGCGCACGATGCGGCAGGGCCTGGGATACCCGTCCGGCGCGATTCCCGTGGCACCGAGCGCAGCAATCAGGGAATCGCGCACGAGCGTACGCGCCGCCTCGGGACTCGCGCCGCTGTCGGGCCGCACCAACGCCCACGAGTGATGCGGCCCCGGCACCGTCTGCGCCGAGGCCAACGAGGGGAGAATGCCGAGGGCCGCGAGCCTCACCGCGCGGGTGACATATGTCCTCGTGGTCAATGCATCGCCGCTCGATTCCGGGACAGTCTCTAACTTAACACCCGTCCCAGGAACGCCAGCAGCCGCTCCCACGCGTCTTGGGCAGGCGCCTCACGCAACTCGCGATCCCCGTCGACCCGCAACCAGAACCCGTGGTTCACGGCATCGTAAACGTGGATGTCGTTCTCGATCCCGATCGAGTCGAGCGCCGCAGCGAACCGCTCCACCTGCTCGGGCGGCATGCCCTGGTCCATCTGGGCGAACGTGCCGTACACCGGGTGATCGAGCCGGGCCAGCTCCGCAGGGTCCTCCACCAGCGAGCCGTAGAAGATGGCGGTGGCGTCGTGATGCTCGCCGCCCAGCGCGTAGCTCAGCGCGATGCCGCCGCCGAAGCACCAGCCCATGACGGCCACTTTCCCGGTCACGTCGTCCCGCTCGCGCAGCAACCGCTGGGCCGCGTCGAGGTTGGCGATCACGGCATCCATGTTGCCGCGCGTCTCGCGCACCAACGCCATGTTCTCGTCGCGGCTCGCGCCGGTGCGCCCCGCATACAGGTCGGCGGCGAGGGCGACGTACCCCTGCTCGGCGAATGCGTCCGCCACCTGGCGCACCCGATCGACCAGGCCGTTCCACTCGTGGACCAGGATGAGCGCCGGGAACGGTCCCTCACCTTGGGGCACCGCCAGGTAGCCGCGTGTCGCCGGGTCACCCGGCATGTACGTCACGGTCTCTCCCTGCGGCGCAGGCGCCTCTCCGAGGATGGCGGCAGGAATCGAGGTCGTGACCGCCTGCTCTGCCTCACGCGAGCACGCAGCGATCATCACAATCGCAGCGAGCAGCAGAATTGGTGGTCGAGCCATGTGAATCTCCCCCTTTGGGGCGTAGTTGGGGCCGGGCGCCAAAGGGGAGGAAGATACTCGGATTGGAGGGGTCCGTCACCCAGCGATTCCAGTCGAACGGGTGCCGCCTGTCACCAGAATGCCAAGCGCCCGGCTCGGTGCCGGGCGCTCTTCGCATGAGGCCTCACTATACCGCCAGGCTATGAGCGCGGCTCACTCCTCGTCGTGACAGTCACCGCACCCTGAATAGCCGCGTCCTCCACCACCTGCGAGGCCACGGCCGCCTCCGTTATCCACTGATCGGAATGAAGGTCGAGGATGATGGAGCGCCGCACGGTGGTATCGGCCAGAACCTGGAAGCCGCCAACTTGCGTGATGACTTCGACGCCGTGGTCGGATCCGCCCAGCGCGATCGACACATCGCTCTGCAGCGTCGTCGTCCCGACGGTAGACCCCGCGAGCAGCTCTGCCGAGACGTTCTGGAACGTGAGCCGCACGCGCGAGTACTGGTCCGCGGGCACGGTCTGCTCGCCGTGGACGTTCGTGCTATCGGTGTTGGATTGCAGCATGATAGTCACGCCGTTGAGCGAGCCGAGATCGAACCAGGACGAGCCATCGCTGGAGATCGAGACCTGGACGTTGCCGTTGAGCTCGCCCATGAACGAGGCGCGTGCGGGATCGTGAACCACGCCCTGGGCGCGGCCGGAGCCCTCGGGTCCCTCGTCACCGCAGGCCGCCCAGATCCCGGCAGCAACGAGCAGCAGTAGACCATTGAAGCGCTGTTTCATGAGTCCCTCCCGGATCTAGGGCTACACGCATTCATTATGGCGCCGGGCACGCCGCTTAGACCGTGACTCAGGGCACAGCAGAGGTGGACGTACACCCCTTCTACCGACTCGTCCCGCGCGGTATTGTGAGCGTGACACCGTGGCGCAACGCTTTCCCCTTTGAGGTCCAAAACGATGCACGCACGTTTCTCGCTCGCTCTCGTCTCTGCCGCCGCTCTCGCGGCCGCGGCCTGCGCTCCCGACCCGGCTGACCGGATTACCGCCGACGGCATCCTCGCCGACGTCGAGGCCCTCTCAGCCGACAGCATGGAGGGCCGCGCACCCGGCACCCCGGGCGAGGCCCGCGCTGTGGCGTACATCGCGCAGCGCTTCGAGCAGATCGGCCTCGAGCCGGTGGGCGAGAGCTACTTGCTCCCCATCGAGCTGGTGGGCATGCGCAAGAACGTTGAGCGCTCCTCGCTCACCATCCGCAGGGGGCGCACCACCCTGCCGCTGGAGAACGATCAGAACGTGACCTTCTGGTCCACGGCGGAGCGGGAGGCCGTGAACCTGCGCAACGCGCCGGTCGTGTTCGTGGGCTACGGGGTGGAGGCGCCCGAGCACGACTGGGACGACTTCAAGGGCCACGACGTGCGCGGGAAGGTGCTGCTGTTCCTCAACAACGACCCGCCGGTCGTGGAGAACGGCGAAAAGCTGTTCGGCGGCCCGGCGCGCACCTACTACGGGCGCTGGACCTACAAGTTCGAGCAGGCGCAGAAGCACGGCGCCGCCGGCGCGATCATGATCCACACCACCGAGTCGGCGAGCTACGGGTTCAGCGTGATCGGCAACACCGGCTCCCGCCAGCTATGGCAGCGGACCTACCAGCTCGACCTGCTCTCCTGGATCGACTCGACGCTGGCGGAGCGCATCGCGTCCTCGATGGGCACCGATCTCGCGGGCCTGTTCGCCGTGGCGGCCCGGCGTGACTTCCGGCCGCGCGACACGGGGTACCGCGTGAGCGCGCACATCGAGACGGCAATTCGGCGGGTAGAGGCGTACAACGCCGCCGGCGTGCTGCGCGGCAGCGATCCCGAGCTGGCCGACCAGCATCTCGTATTCACCGCGCACCACGACCACCTGGGCATGAACCCCAACCTCGAGGGTGACGACAAGATCTACAACGGCGCCCAGGACAACGCGCTGGGCGTCGCGGCGATCCTGGCCGCTGCCGAGGCGTTCGCAGCCACCGACCCGCGACGCTCGGTCACGTTCGTGGCGGTGACGGCCGAGGAGGGTGGCCTGCTCGGCAGCAGCAGGTTCGTCGAGAGCCCGCCGATACCGCGGGCGCAGATCGTCGCCAACTTCAACGTGGACTCACCGCAGTCCCTGGGCGTGACCCGCGACGCCGCCGCGATCGGGATCGACATGAGCAGCCTGGGCAGCGTGTTCGCGGAGGTAGTAGAGGAGAACGGCCTGCGACCCGCGGGCGACCCCAACCCCAACGCGGGCAGCTTCTATCGCTCCGACCAGGTAAGCTTCGCCAAGGCGGGCGTCCCGGCGCTCTATCTGCAGCGGGGCAAGGACTTCATCGAGCCGCTGGGATTCGACGCCGATTCCTTTCGGCTGGCGCACTACCACCAGGTGACCGACGAGATCCCGCCGCAGTGGAACCTCGAGGGCACGGCACGCGACGTGCGGATCCTGTTCGAGGCGGCGCTACGCGTGGCCAACGCCGACGAGCAGCCGCGCTGGGTGCCGGGCCACGAGTTCGAGGAGGAGTGGAAAGAGCTGTACGCGATGGAGCCGTAAAACGGGCCGTGCTCGGCTAACGAGCTACCTTCGCTGGTCAGGAGCGCCCAGTTTCGTGCCGGGCGCTCGGCGCATCAGGACGAAGATCCGGCCGAATCCCGACAAAGCTTCTCCTTGATGAATCGCGTACGGAACTCATCTTATAGGCAATCCTTTCTAGCCGCCGACGGCCGCGGCGCCCCGCCGCCCGGCACACATCCCACCTCCCTGAAAGACGCGGGCCCACGGCACCGACGGACGCGTGCGAACGTTCTCGATGGAGGTGGAATCATGCGTATCACAAGAGTGATCGCTGGTGCACTAGCCGGCGCCGCACTCCTCGCCTGCGAACCGATATCAGAGCCCACAACCGACGGCATGTTACAACCCACGTTCTCGATGGGAGCGGGGGTGACGCAGTCCGTCACGGGGAGCGCGCACTACCATTGGATGGGGCCCGGCGGCAGCTTTGGCGAGCCCAAGTGGCGCACTTCTTCGTTCAACGCCCGCAAGTACGCCGACGGTTCGGTCCACGGGAAGTATCAGTCCAGGGTCCACGGCGCAGACAACTGGTTCAAGGGACGCATCGTTTGCTTCACCATCAGTGGCAATGAAGCCTGGTTGGGAGTGGTAGTAGACGAGGCGTACAATCCGGACCTCGTGGGCTCCAAACGCAAGCTGTATGTAAAGGACAACGGCGAGGGCAGCAACGATTTTTCCGATGTATCGACCTCACTTCCTCCACTGAGACCCACTGACTTTCCCACGCTCGAGGAGTACTGCGAGGCCCAACCCCCATTTGCGGATTTCGCCCTGCATGAGATAGAGGCCGGCAACATCCAGGTGAGGGGTGACGGGGAGAGCGGCTCACCCGTCGGCGGCGAGTCAGCGACGCTTCTCAGCGCCGGTGGGCCGGACGACTTCGGTTACCAGTTCCTCGACTCCGATGAGCCCGGTGGGCCGGCATACGACTTCGAGGATATCTCGGGGTCGGGGACACCGATCTCCTTGGGGGACGACCAGGTGAGTGGTGCTATCCCGATCGGATTCACGTTCGGCTACTACGGCATCGACTACGCCGATATCTATGTAAGTTCGAACGGTTTTTTGACCGTGCTCCCGGGGCAGTCAAACGGTTGCTGCACGGGAGACCCCATCCCAAGCGATTGGTCTCCAAACGGTGTGATCGCCGGGTGGTGGGAGGACCTGAATCCCAGCACAGGTGGCACCATTCATTACCAGACTCTCGGCACGGCTCCAAACCGGCGCTTCATCCTCCAGTTCACTTCCGTGAACCACTTTTGGGCGCACACCCCGGTCACCTTCCAGTTCAAGCTGTTCGAGGGTTCGAACTTCATTGAAGTGCACTACCAGCACGCGCCCTCAGACGGATGGTGGCACTCGGCAGGAATCGAGAATCAGGACGGGACCGTCGGTTTGCAGTACTTCCGTGGCACGGGGTCTTTGACCACGCCCCTGGCCGTCCGCTACCTCAACAGCGCTCCAACCATCATCTCAATCGGCGAGACACCGGCCGAGGTCGGCTCCCCCTTGGTGGCGGAGTTCACGGACCCCATCGAGGGTGAGACCCACACCTGCACGATCGCCTGGGACGGTGTGACTGAGCCAGGCGCGATCGTGGAGCCGGACGGGGACGACCCCGGCACCTGCACCGGGATGTTCCCCGCCGAGGCGGGCATCTACGACATCACGGTCACAGTCACGGATGATCTCGGCGCGAGCGGCTCAGCGACTATCAGGGCAGTGGTATACGACCCGAGCCGATTCGTGACGGGTGGTGGCTGGATCGAGCCGCCTGAGGGAGCCTTCAAGGATCCCTCGTCAATTGACCCGCCGGAGATACTGGTAAACCAGGTCATCGACTTCGAGGATCTGTATCCGGGATACGAGACTCCCGACATACCGCTGCCAGCGGGCTATGCAGGGTTTGACTGGAGTCCATACTCGTATGCGATAACCAAGTACTACCATGCGGGTTCGGGCTACGAGTACGGGACGATCGGTATGGTAAGCCTGTATACCGCGTGGGCCGCCGACATCTCATTCGGTGGGAAGCCCTTCGACTTCAAGGGGGCGTACATCACCGCAGCGTGGGATGCCACCGAGAATGTCATCGTCGAGGGATGGGCCGACGGGAGCTTGCTATACCAGACCACCATCACCACGCACAACGACGACGCATACTGGTTCGACTTTGAGTTCGAGGGCGTCGACCACGTATGGTTCCGACCGCAGGGAGCGCACATCGCGATTGATGACATCACCGTCTCATTCGTGAGGCCCACCACGGTCGATGACTGCGTGCTCCCCGAGGTCACATGCCCGACCGGCAAGACCAACTTCGGCTTCAACGCGAAGTACAAGAAGAACGCGACCGAGCCGACTGGTCAGCTCGAATTCCAGTTCCGCGCGGGCGAGCTCAACTTCCACAGCTCGGGATACGACTGGCTGGTCATCACCCCTGACGACCTTGCAATCCTGAGGGGCTCCGGCACCATCAACGGTCAGGGCGAGTATCAGTTCAGGCTCTGGGCCAGGGACGGTGAGCCCGATACCTTCCGGATGAGGATCTGGGAGGTAGACGAATTCGGTAACAGGACACCGATCTTCGACAACGGCTACGCTCAGCCGACGGGAGGCGGTAACATCACGGTCCATCACTGAGCGGTCATCGGAGCGGACCGCAGACGCTGCGGTTCCCACGACCGCACTGGCAACAGCGCCCGGCTCTCGCCGGGCGCTGTCTGCGAGTGAGAGCCGCAAGCCGAGCGATTGACCGGCAACCGCGCGGGGGAGGTGGACGCCGATCCCCATCTCCGCGTCGGGGTATGGTCACCTAGATCACTACGCGAGAAGGCCCTCATGCCACGTCGACCAAGGCACGCCCTCCGCGCTCTTCTCCTCGTAGCGACTCCGTGGCTGCTCTGCGCAGCCTGCGACCGGGGCCCGACCAGCCCTCAGGACCGCTTCCCCCTGGCCGAGGCCATGGGCTTCGACCCATGGGTGCTGGACTCGGTGTACGACGCGGCCGCACTCTCCGGCTGGAGCCGCAGTCTCGTGGTGGAGCGCCACGGCGAGATCGTAGGAGAGGATTACTTCCAGGGCTACGACGCAACTTCGCTACAGACTGTCTGGTCCGTTACCAAGAGCTTCACCTCCACCCTGGTGGGCATCGCCCTGGACCAGGGGTTGCTCGACAGCCTCGGCGCGCCGCTGAGCGACCTCATCCCCCCGGAGGTCTACGCGCTGGACGCAGCCAAGGGAGCGATCACGCTGCGGCACCTGCTCACCATGAGCGTCGGCATCCCCTGGGTCGAGGGGAGCGACGGCTCGGAGTTCCCCCAGTGGGTGTCCGCGCCCAGCCAGGTGGCGTACTACCTGGACAAGCCGATGACGTCGCAGCCTGGAGAGGTGTTCGACTACAGCGACGGGGCAGCGCACATCACGTCGGTGGTCCTCGAGCATGCCACCGGGCAGAGCCCCTTGCAGTTCGCCAACCAGGTCCTGCTTCAGCCCCTCGGTATCGCGGCCTCCGACTGGTGGCTGGACAGCGACGGGTATTGCTTCGGGGGCGTGGGGTTCTGGATCCGGCCGCGGGACATGGTGAAGCTGGGGCGCCTGTTCCTCGAGGGCGGAGTGTGGGACGGCACACGGATCGTATCCCAGGAGTGGATCGACGAGGCCACGCGCATACAGATCATGGCCTACCCCGACAGTCCCACCGTACAGCAGTACGGCTACTACTGGTGGGTCGGGACCGCCAACGGCCACCCGGCGTACATCGCCAAGGGATACGGCGGCCAATTCATCTTCGTCTTCCCGGAGCTGGACATCGTGGTGGCCACCACCACCGACTGGTCCGGCACCCGGGAGCAGGCCAGCGAGCGCTACATCTTCGCGTACTATCTCGTGCGGGACGGGATCGTGGGGGCCATCGTCGACTGATCGATCACACGCGCGCGAGCGCCGCCAGCACCCGCTGCGGCGTCATCGGCAGGCGGTACACCCGCGCTCCGGTCGCGTCGAACACCGCGTTCGCCACCACCGCCCCCACGTTGACGATGGCGGGCTCGCCGCCGCCCTTGGGCGGCAGGCCGTCGTTGGGCACCAGCACCGTGTCGATCCGCGGCATCCACGAGAACCGGGTGAGCCCGTAGGTGTCGAAGTTGGTGTCGAGGATCTTGCCGCCCTCGAAGCGGACCTCCTCGCTCATCACGTAGCCCAGCCCCATCGCGATGCACCCCTCCATCTGCATCCGGGCGCCGTCGGGGTTGACCACGAGGCCCATGTCCTGGGCGCAGACCACGCGCTCCACTTTGACCGCGCCCGTGGTGCGGTCCACGGTGACGTCGGCGACGAGGGCCACGTAGGTCTCAGCATCTATCCCGCACGCCAGCCCGCGGCCACGACCGTCGCTGCGCGGACGGGCGGCCGGCTCCCAACCACTGGCATCGGCCACCGCCTGCAGCACGGCGATCATCCGCGCGTCCTTGGTGTTCTTCAGGCGGAACTCGAGCGGGTCCAAGCCGGCGGCCGCGGCCATGATGTCCATCTGCTGCTCGGCCGCGAACCGGTTGGAGTTGGCCGCCGGCGCGCGCCACGCACCCACCGCGAACGGGTGCATCCCCTCCGGGGCGCGTCCCCACTCGCCGTACACGCGCACGCTGCGGTTCGGGATGTCGTAGAACACATCTGAGCCCCGCGACCCGGCCCCGTACACCTGGTAGTCCCACAGCGCAACGCGGCCGCCCGCGTCGATGCCGGACGCCACCTTGACGACCGCGGCCGGGCGGAACGTGTCGTAGAAGAACTCCTCGGCCCGGGTCCAGCACACCTGGACCGGCGTGCCCGTGAGCCGCGCTAGCCGCGCCGCCTCGACGGCCTGCTGTCCCGGCACCTTGCCGCCGAACCCGCCGCCCACGTAGGGGGTGATCACCCGCACGTCCTCGGGGTCGAGCCC
>JABAOF010000742.1_pt6 | contig 50508 bp, 46 predicted proteins | sample 7062171 | NCBI WGS metagenome assembly JABAOF01 (sample SAMN14538628, study PRJNA623070) | marine sediment metagenome | biome: marine biome [ENVO:00000428]; feature: marine pelagic biome [ENVO:01000023]; material: deep marine sediment [ENVO:00002113] | place: India: Gulf of Khambhat ... | reverse complement strand
GAATTGATTCACTTTTTTCGAAGATGTCACCAAGGAAGATTTCAGCAACCTTATTAGTACTGGGGACACTGCTTATCTTGGTATGATTAGCAAGAATTGCAAAACCAATTTTGTGATCTGGATAGTACTGAACAAAACTTTCATAGCCGGCAGCACCTCCAACATGATGAATATTCCTTAATCCACGGTATTTGGATTCCATAATTCCGAAACAATAATCAAGTATTGTGCCATCGTTCAATGTGCCATGTTCTAATAATTGATCAAATGCAGCTCTTCCTCCAACATTGTGAGTTTCAAAATTGATGATCCACTTGGCAACATCCTCGACTGTGGTATACAAGCCTGTAGCGCCAAAATTCAAAAAACCCAGACGTAAATTGAAGAATTTGTCATTAGACTGTTCATATGGATATGCTCGATTTTTGATGATCTCATCATTTTCTGAATGAAAATGTGTATCAAACATTTCAAGGGGTCTGAAGATTCTTTCTTCTGTGAACTCCTGAAATGATTTATTGCTGACTTTAGCAACGATCTCAGCTAAAAGTGTATAGCCCGTGTTGCAATATTTATAGCTTTCCCCTGGTGGAAAGTTTAGTTCTTTTTGTCGCTTGACTAGTTTAAGAATATCTTCCTGAGTTACAATATCGTCTTCCATCCGAACACCTGCAAACTCGAGTAAATCCCATTGATCTCTTAATCCGCTGGTGTGGAATATCAAATGCCGTATCGTAATTTTATGTCCAAAATCCGGGATATAAAGGAGATATTTCCGAATGTCATCGTCGAAGGAAAGTTTTCCATCTTGCTCAAGCAGGATAATAGCAAAAGCTGTGAACTGCTTTGAGACGGATGCTGCATCGAAAATCGTCGTAGTCGTAATTGGTATGTCATGCTCCAAAGATGCTTTTCCATATCCTTTTTTAAAAATCACCTCACCATCTTTAACAACGGCAAAAGCACAGCCAGGCGATTCAGGATTATTCCATTTGGCAAATATTTCATCTATCTGTTTTTCTAAAATGTCATTTACGACAGGATATTGATCGGTCTGCAACATTGAGCAGCAAGGAACCAGTATTAAACAGGATTGCGCAAAGACTGAAACCGAAAGAAACAGAAAAGCAAGAATTATTGCGATAGACTTTTTCATGATGTCCTCCTTTTGTTGCAATTTAATATACTTCACTCATTGATTATAGTTCATTTCCATCATTTTAATTTATGGATTAAACCCTTTTTTATAGAAGATATACAGCGGAATCTCCTTAATCCTCAAAATTATATTTGATTCCATATTTTTATTTAACTGCTCATTTATACAAAGAAAAAATAAATTTTGATATAGGACAAATGTCGTATTTTTTAAAAATCATACTTTTGTCTTAGCTCTAATATTCAAAGTCTTATCTGAACATGTTGAATCACTTGAATAAATATTCCCCATATCAACTTTATAAAAGAGAACAGCCAGGATTCTGTTTAGGGTGATTTTGTTAAGTGATTTTTGCGTTTAATATGGGGAATACAGGATATATATAATAAAATTATACTATAAATTTCCAGAGAGGCTCGAATAATCCACCCATATATTGAAAAATGCCTCTTGCCCTAGAGGGCAAGAGGAGGCATTTTTGTCGGGTGAAATACTTAATGCTTTTTTAATTCCTTATCGTCATAAGGTTACGCTTACGCTAAAATTATTTTTTGTTATAGTAATTAATTGCCATAAGAACCGAAAGGATTAAGGTTATGCATCCACATAATTTTTATCGCAAGAAATTTAATGCAACGATATAAAAAACGATCTTCCTCTATTCAATCTTTGTTTATCATTTATTTTTTCTATAATGATGATGGATGTTAATCCTGAGCTATCGTTTAAAATTATTGGTAATTTGTAATGTGGTTGACAAGCATAGTAGTGTATTAAGCTTTGATCTATCCCTCTAGTAGCAAAGCTAAGTACTATCGTCCATAGCTTGTAGTGTAGCTATGCTCCTATCTTGTTTGTTTCCTGCAGATGAAGATACCTGTTCAAAAAAAGGTAGACGAATATCCCTATAGCAAAGAATGTCAGGGTAAAAATCGAATATAAGATAAAGCTAAAAACCTCTTTAGTCATAAAAACCTTGAACACCCGGTTAGTCCCTGGGAACGCTGCCCAAACGAAGCTAGTGGGTCATGCTTCGAGAGAGAAACGTTTTACCTTAGCGTAATTGTTTCTCTCCATTTATAGTATATCATATGGACTTTTCGTGTCCGTAACTTATTTATTTGCAATACATTTTTTTTTATTTTTTTAAAATTTTTTTTCGGCAACTTGTTTATTTTCAACAAGATCGCTAGAATTTGAGGCTCATGGGAAAAAATGAGAAATTTGTCAACCCAGTTTTATGATTATTGTCAACTTCAAAGAAAATCATCTTTCTTGAAGAAATATTTTTATTTTCCCCAAGAGAATTTTTTTGAGGGGTGATATACTCCCCAAGCAAAGCTAGCAACTTCATTTTACGCATCTCATTCAAGCGGATCATTAACTTCTTTCACCTCCATATTTAGCCACTTGTTTTTCTTTCTGAAAAAATGTATTACTCTCCCTGCGTCACAACTGCGTCACAAAAAACGCTTAAACCTGCTTAATTATGGATACGGATGCTTAAAAGGAAAGAAGAAGGAAAACTTCTGTAAGTTTCTGATTTCGCAAGAAAACTGGTGCCGGAGGAGGGATTCGAACCCACATGGAACAAAATGTTCCGCTGGATTTTGAGTCCAGTGCTCTAAGAGAGAAATAAAAATATATTATTAATTCTTTAGCCCCGCCAGCCTCTTCTTTGCATCCTTAACCTCAGAAATGCCAGGATCAGCGTCTTTCCAGAGTTTGAGGAGTTTCTCGTAGTGCTCTATGGCTTTGGCTGTGTCGCCTTGTTGTTCGTATATCTGGCCGCGCATGTAGAACCTTTTGGCGTATAAATCCCCCCATCATTGAAGACGACCTGGCTTACGTGCCTGCCAAAGGCTGGGCAGAGATAATCCGCAAGGCCTATGAAATTGATCCTCTTTTGTGTCCATCCTGTGGAGGTCGGATGAGCGTCGTCTCTTTTATCGAAGAACCGAAAACCATCGAAAGAATCATCCGTCATCTCGAGCTGACCTTTGAAGCCGAACGGCCGCCTCCCCCTCATCAGCAGGAACTTCTTATGGCAGCCGAGGAGATGGGGAAATATTTCTGAGTGTGACTGAGATTACCTCTTGCTGATTTGAGGACCGAGTCTATCCTGAACTTTAGGATTTGGCGGCTTGGATTGATTTGTATTTTTTTCCGGTTGTTGATTTTGTTGTTTTGGATTTGATACTCTCATTTCAGGATGTCAGCGGGTGGAAATTAGGGAAAATGATGAGAAATCTATTGCCCGCTCAAAAAAGAATTTCTTATAAATCGTTATGTGGTATATTAAATATGGAAAGTCTCGTTCACATCATATTATATAAGGAGTACATCAAATGAAAAAATTATTTCTTGCCTTCTTCTTTTTTATGGTCGCTTTATTGCATGTTTCTATGCTCATAGCTCAACCCGCAGCACGACGTGCCGAGCTCCTAACCCGTGTAACCAATGCATATCCAGCCCTCTCACCGAATGGAACAAAGATGGCCTATATGTCAAATGCAGATGGAGATTTTGATATATATGTATTGCATTTAAAAGAGCGCATATTAAACCAATTAACTGATGCACCAAATCGAGATGGCACACCGGTTTGGTCCCCGGATGGTTCTCAAATTGCGTTTCAATCTTTTAGAGACGGTCACTCTCAGATTTATATAATGGATGCTGACGGCCGTAATCAGCTTAACATTTCAAATAGTAACAGTCATGACGAGCATCCATTTTGGTCCGCAGACGGTAAACGTATTTTATTTTGTTCTGACCGAACAAGATTAAAAGGGGAAAAGGATGATAACATCGATATCTTCGAAATGAATGCTGATGGCAGCAATGTTCATCAGATAACTGAAACTCCAGAAGTGGAGACGTATGCTTCCTGGTCACCCAATGGAGAAAAAATAGTTTGTCGAAAAATTATCGAGAATGGCGACTGGGAAATTGTTATTATGAACAGGGATGGATCAGATCCAGAAAACCTTTCGAATCACGAAGGGATCGACGGTTGGCCGATTTGGTCTCCAGATGGGAAGAGCATTGCTTATGCATCTGAAGATGGAGAACACACAAGAATTTTCACAATAAATATTGATGGCACAAACAAAACACGAATTTCTGATGATTCCCCCTTAGATGATAGACAGCCCTGGTGGCACCCAAATGGTAAACTACTTTTATTTTCGCGTTATCAGTGGTTTGAAGGACAACCTTGGTATGAAGCTTCGCAAATCTACATTACAAGAATTAAAGAATAATTTTATCTTTATATATGTTTTTCCTCATTGATTACGATGATTATCAAATATGGCTTCAAATTAAAGAAGACAGTATCAATGCCGGAGGAACCATGCTTAAAAATTATCTGGTTAGAAAGGCACAGCCAATGGACCATTTACTGAAAAGAGAGGGCATAATCATGAAAAGAAAAATCAAAATCATAACTATTCTTTTGTTGGCATCGGCAGTTATTTTTCTATCAAATCTTGCTTTTTCTCAAGATAAAAGTGCAGAGATAAATGATCTGTTAACTGCTGAAAAGCGCTCTGCAATCATCGACAAGATTGTGGAGGTATTTGACGAATACTATCCTTTGCCTGATGTCGCAGCGGACATGATAAAATACATTAATTAAAAGCGCGAAAAGGGCGAATATGATAAATTCACCGATTTGGCTAAATTCACTTCTCAATTAACAACTGACCTGCGCGCACGGTCAAACGACCTCCACATCAAGGTAACACCGTATGAAAAATTACCTGATGACTTATTAGCTGAGACGCGATTAGGCTCTCCGGAAAAAAATTACGGATTCCGAAAAGTTGAAATAATGCTTGGCAATATTGGTTACCTTGAACTTATTTCCTTCCGTAATCCAAAGAGCGCGGGACCGACAGCCATTGCCGCTATGAATTTTCTTGCCCATTGCGATGCTTTAATCATTGATCTTCGATTAAATGGTGGAGGTGACACAGAAATGGATAAATTTTTAAGTAGTTACTTTTTTGATAAAAGCAAGCATTTGACTGATATCTACTTTCGTAAAGATGACAAAACAGAGCAAACTTGGACTCAAACTTGGGTGCCTGGCCCACGGATTTCTGACGTTCCGATTTATATTCTCCTCAGTAGAATTACCTATTCTGCCGCAGAGGGTTTTTCATATCAATTGCAGCAATTGGGAAGAGCTATACTTATTGGCGAAAAAACAAGAGGTGGTGCACATGGTGTGCAGTATCAGAGCTACCCAGAATTATCGATTAATCTAAAAGTCCCCTACACAAGAGATATTAATCCTTATTCAAAATCAAATTACATTGATGGTGTCATTCCGGACATTGAAGTGCCGGCAGGAAAAGCACTTATCACTGCGAGGATGGAAGCATTTAAAAAGTTATTGGAGACAGAAACGAATAAAGAAAAAAGATACGCGCTCGAGTGGATTTTTTCCGGATATGAGGCAGACTTCGATTCTGTGATTCTTGATGATGAAGCACTATCTGAATATGTTGGCATTTATGGAAATGTAGAATTCATACTTGAATGTGGGAAGTTGTATGAAAAATGGGGAAATAGGACTAAACAAGAATTAATTCCAATGGGCAACGATCAATTCAAGTATAGGGAAAAAAAAGAAGAAAAATTCAGGGTTCAGTTTTCTAGGGATGAAAAAGGGAAAGTCACTGAATTTTTCTGGCACGACAGTGATGGCGACAAACATCCTGTAAAAATTCGTAAATAACCTGTCCTGGTCAGTTCGGGCTAGAATCATTTCTTTCCGCACGTAGAACCAAAGGTCAAATCCTAAAACTCTAAATTGTCCGTAAATCTCTCTTACAAGCCCATCAGATTGCTTAATACACCGTGGAAATGTACTTTTTAGAAAAGGAATTCTTACTCTGAGTCTGAGAGATGACTATCTCGAGTGGGAAGGCTCTATTTCTGACCTGGTCATACCATTACTTGAATAGACACTAAGTGTCAAGTCGAGTTCGATTTAATGATGAAGATTTATTTCTCCCCCTCCTTCGGCTTAAGCTCCATGCCGAGTTGCTGATACAAAACTCATTGTTGTTGTTGGATTTCACTCGCATGCCTGGCAAGGTTCTTCCAGCGTCCATCTCGTTTTATGAGTACACTCGTAAATCTGGTAGGTAGAAGGTCCATCTCTCTACCCTGGCTTTTTATTCTGACTTTTACTTGACCCGTGACTACCGCTGTATCTCCAGAAATGCGAATTTCTGTATCGGTTCTTTTGATGTCGAAGTAGTCCAGTTCACCAGATTTCAGTCTGGCAATCCTCTCTGACTTCGTATAACGTTTTCCTGTGGGGATTGTTAGGATGTATTTATCATCCAAAAAATTTTCGAGCCATTCCATATCACTATTTAGAAGAGCAACTTCATTTTGACGCAACACTTTTTCCACTTCTTGTTTAGTCTGCTCAACAGCATCTTCGCTCTGAGATTTCATCTCTTCAAGCTCTGCCATCGCTGCTTTGTCCTGACAGCTGACCATAAAACACAAAATCAGAGCCAATGGTAGAGTCAAATAAAGTCTTCTCATCTCTTACCTCCTTTCCTTACTGATTTTCCTTTGAAGTAGGAAGTGGGTCATTGCTGTTCCAGATACAATGAGTACCCAACCATGTTCCATCAGTCATACGTTGAAGCAAGAAGATGTTTTTAAGATTTAAGTCAATAGGCTCGCCTTCTCCTGTCTTTGGTGTATACTTCTCTTCAGTATTTATTCGTGCAAAAGCAAAGTCATTAACTATTCTAATCTCCTTAATCGAAATCACGACATGTGAAGTTAATTGCTCAACGTATGGCTGCACATACTCCCTTACAGCACTGATACCCTGTATGGTTGGCGTATTCCTGGGCATCCATATCACATTCTCTGTCCAAAAGTCTAGATATCCCTCTAAATCTCCTGATTCGGCTGTAGCATAACTTTTATTCACCCAATTTCTTATCGCCTCAATATCAGCCTCGACATCTATCACACGTTCCTCAACCTCCTCTTCTTCCTGCTGGCAACTAAAGGTGATACAAAGCAGAATGACCAAAGGAATGACCATAAGTAGTTTTTTCATAGTCCCTCCTTAAGGTAAGAGCTGTTATTTATAAATAAGTTTTACCTGATTATTAACTCTTCAGCCCAGCCAGCCTCTTCCTCGCATCCTCAACCTCATGAATACCAGTATCAGCGTCCTTCCAGAGTTTAAGGAATTACCGGTAGTTTTCTACGACTTTTCCTCTCCAGCCTGTCTCTTCGTAGATCTTGCCCCGCCTGCTACTTTTGCCAAGCTGTTCGGTAGTTTTGAAATGAGAGATGGTTTTGCCGATCGCGAATCTCATTCAGGTTTATCTATTTCAGTTTTTTCATGATTTCTTTAAAACGGGGATGATTCCGGATACTGTCGAGATCCGAATCATTCTCAATCCATTCCTTGGAGGAATACCCGGAATCAATTGCCTTCTCAAAATAGTCGAGCGCTTCCTCGACTCTTCCCATCAGAGAATATAAACAAGCAGCGTTATAGAGAATCGATGTTTCTTCAGGGTCTAAAGATACAGACCGTTCCATCCATTCCACGGCCGTCTCTTCATCATCTGACTTGAGAAGAGCAAAGGAACCTAAGACAAGAGCACGAGAATCGTCGGGATTTAATTCCAGATGTTTTTTGAAGACTTCGACTGCCCGTGCGTTTGCTTCCAATGCTTCCTTTTCAAGACCGAGATCATCATAGGCTGAAACGAGAAAAGTTGGAGCTTGAAAGTCTTCGGGCCGAACTTGAGAGGCCTGATCAAATAATCGAGCTGCCTGCCTGTGCTTCCCCTGCACCCTGAGGGTGCGCCCATACAAGTAGTACGCATCAAACAGCTTGGGGTTCAACCGGATCGCGGTCTCAAACTCTTTCTCTGCCTCCTCGTACTGCAGGTTTTGTGAGATAGCAAGGCCGCGGGACACGTGGGCTTCTGCCAGTTCGGCATCTAACTCAAGAGCCTTTTGACTGGCTATGAGAGCCTGATCCAGGTTTTCTTTATTCCTATCATAGTACATATAATAATGCGCATAACTATCTGCCAATCCAGCATAGGCAAGTGCGTACTCTGGATCTTTTTTAATCGCCTGCGAAAACATGTCAATTGCAAATTTTAGTGACCTACGATGCGATTGTTGAAAATACTTTCGGCCTCGAATGTAGAAATCAAAGGCTTGGACATCTTCAGTTCCGGATTTTTCCAGTATCTGTCTTTCTTCCTCACTCAACTCAATCCTCAAAGCTTGAACAATGTTCTGTGCGATCTCGTCCTGGATAGCAAACACGTCGTCTATCTTCCGATCGTACTGCATTGACCAGAGTTGAAATCCGTCATGTATGTTGATCAGTTGAACCGAAATACGCAATTGTTCTTCTGCTTTACGGACGCTACCCTCCAAAACTGTTTGTACATTCAGCTTTTTCCCAATCTCACGGATGTCCAGTTCTTTGTCCTTGAACGAAAAAGCCGAGGTTCGAGCAGCTACGCGTAAGTCCTGGATGTTGGTCAACGCATTAAGCAGTGCTTCTGCCATCCCATCACAGAAATATTCCTGATCTTTCTGCGGGCTTAAATCTGCAAAAGGAAGCACCGCAATCGAAGGTTTACCCGTCTCTAGAGGAACTGTTTCCTTTCGAGGAATAACCTGCCAGATAATAACCACCAAGATTGCCAGAGCGACAACAACTAAAGCTGGGATAAAGAGTTTCTTCAAGCCAAACTTTATGGTTATCTCTTTTGAGGTGATAGGCTTTCTCTTGGGTACAACTCTTTCTGTTGTTGGTATACCTTTCTCTATCTTCTCTAATTCAGAACGCACTTCTCCAGCACTCTGATATCTCTTCTCCTTATCCTTCTCTAAACATTTAAGTATCACCAGGTTGAGATCATCGGGTAGCTGAGCATTAAGCTCTTTAGGGTGCTTGGGCATCTCGTTCTTGTGTTTCATAGCTATGCCTAGGGGCGTTTCTCCCTCAAAAGGAACTCTCCCAGTCACCATCTCATAGAGGATGACTCCCAACGAGTAGATGTCAGAACGCTGGTCAACATCTTTTACTTCCCCCTGCTCTGGTGACATGTATTCTGGTGTCCCGATCATCACTCCTGCACCCGTGATTCCTTTACCTGTAATAGAGCGGGCAATTCCGAAATCCATGATCCGAGCATTTCCCTCCTCATCAACCATGATGTTCTGAGGCTTTAAATCACGGTGTACAACTCCCAATCGATGGGCCTCTGCCAATCCATCGCAGACTTGTTTGGCTATCGGAATAACTTGCCCCACACTCAATTGCCCCATTTTCCTGATCAGCTTCTTTAAATCCTCTCCTCTCACATATTCCATAGTGATATAGTGAGTCCCTTGTTCCTCATTCAGATCAAACATCTGACAAACATTGCCATGCCTGATCTTTCTGGCAAACTTCAGCTCATTACTGAATCTTTCGATCGTCTTTTTATCTGCAGCAACTTCAGGCTTAATGAGTTTCAAAGCTATCTTCTCATTAATCTTCATGTCATTAGTTTTGTAGACTTTTCCCATTCCGCCTTTTCCCAGTTCTTCAATAATCTGGTAACGTCCAGCGAAGGTAGAACCAGTGGTCAGTTCTTCTTTAGGTGTTTCAAGAGTCTCGGTGACAGGGATATCCTTTAAGGAAGGAAGTGGCGTGGCGCACTTCTTACAGAATTCGGAGTCAGAGGTGTTCTCGGTTTTACATTTAGGACACTCAACGTCCATTATTCCCTCAGTTTACTTGGCAATAGCATAATAATTTATGAGGGAAGTGTCAAATCAAATATAGACTCCTACCCACGTCACAACTGCGTCACAAAAAATGCCCAAACCTGCCTAATTATGGATACGGTTGCTTAAATGAAAAGAGGGAATTTCCAGAGGAAAAGCTGAGGCGCCTGTCCGGATTCGAACCGGCGACCTAGGGATTAGGAATCCCTTGCTCCTGCCGTCATTTCAACCCACCCAGCCTCTTCTTAGCATCTTCCACCTCAGAAATGCCAGGATCAGCGTCTTTCCAGAGCTCGAGGAATTTCTCGTAATGCTCTAAGGATAGCTCTCCAACATTTCGGTTTGATGTGCTGCTCATTCCAAGTCCGGAAGGTTCAACCGCCGTAGCAGATCTTTAAATCGGGGATCGCTGCGCAGAGGCTCGAAATGAGGGCTCACTCTGAGCCAGGGGAAAAAGGCATGGGGCTTTTCGTAAGCCAGCCACCGGAACGCATCATCCTTTTCTCCAAGGGCCGTATACAAATAGGCTAGACCCCAGGCACCGAATGGGGTGGTTTCCTCTTTTTCCAATTCAGTTAGTATCTTCCGTGCTTCATCTCTCCTGCCAGCTTGCGCATAAGTACATCCAAGGGCAAATCGCCACAACGGTGCAATCTTCGTTAACTCCTGGTGTGCCGCGATGGCCTCCTCATACACGCCCTTTTCTGCATAGACAAGCCCCAGCATATAAAATCCAATATCGAAATCAGGATTCAATTCGAGCGATTTTCGGGCTTCTTCTAGCGCCTCCTCTTCTTGGCCTTTCCATAAGTACAACCATCCCAGCCATGCAGTATGAAGAGGATTAAGCGGATCCAATTCCTTGGCCCGTTTATGTTCTACTATGGCTTCATCCACGCGTCCGAACAGAGCAAGATACCACGCATAGTGATAGTGAGCCATGGCTTCGCTGGGATTAAGTTCCAGGGCACGCTGGAAAGCCTGTTCTGCACCATCCCAGTCCCATTCGTGGTAGAGTTTGATGACAGCCATGGCAGAGTGACCCAGAACCATCGTTTCATCCAGCCTCAACGCACTACGTGCTGCTGCTATGGCGCGTGGGAAGGAGTCCGGTGTGGCCATGGGGCTGTGACCGATTGAGTTGTATACAAGCGCCAAAGACGCATACGCCAGGGAAAACGTCGGGTCTTTTTCGACTGCTTGATGAAGATAAGCCAGAGCCTTTTTATATCCTTCTGCTGTGCCTAATCTCCAGTGAAAAAGCCCCTTCAGATAGATCCCATAGGCCTCAGGATCGACTGGGCCGATGCTGGCAAAATGTGTCTCTTCCTGTGGTGTAAGTTTAACCTTGATCTCCCGGGCAATGGCGCGCGTCACATCGCTGTACATCAGAAACACATCGGCCATTGCCCGGTCATATGTCTGTTCCCAAAGGTTCCGCTCCTCCGGGAGCGCATCAATCAAACGTACCCGAATGCTCACGCTGTCGCCTATCTGCTGCACTGTCCCCTCCACTAACGCATCCACGTTTAGCTCCCGAGCAATCTCAGGCAAGGGCTTATCCGATCCCTTATACCGTATCACTGACCGGCGCGAAATCACCCGAAGAACTCCAATCCGACCCATTTGCCAGATCAACTCCTCGGTAAATCCGTCGACGAAATACTCCTGTTCGGCATCACCTGTAAGGTTCTCAAACGGCAAGACCGCAATCGAATCGATGGCTTCAGCATGTCCTATAATCAGATAGATGGCACCTGCAATGAGCAAAATCAACAAAAGAGGAACTCCCCCGTAAAGAAGAACACCCTTCCACCTAATTCCAAGTTTTCTTTTTAAAAGAATCCTCTTGGCTATTGGAATACCTTTCTCTATCTTATCTAATTCCGATAAGAGCTCTCCTGCAGTTTGATATCTCCTCCCTCTCTCCTTCTCCATGCAGATCAAAATCAACTCGCTAAGCTCTTTCGAGATCCTAGGATTGAGCTTCTTTGGATTTGGAGGTAACTTGGACTTGTGTTTTAATGCGACACTTAATGCTGTGTCTCCTTTAAAAGGAACACTCCCTGTCACCATTTCATAAAGAATCACTCCTAAGGAATAGATATCTGAACGCTGATCAGCCTCCTCTCCCTCTGCCTGCTCGGGAGAGATGTAATCCGGTGTCCCGATCATCACCCCCGTCACTGTCACTCCAGGCGCCTCAACCGAACGCGCAATCCCAAAATCCATAATCTTCGCATCGCCTTCCTTATCAATCATGATGTTCTGAGGTTTCAAATCCCGATGCACAACACCCAGCCTATGTGCCTCAACCAAGCCTTCACACACCTGCTTTGCTATAGATATTGCTTCCTCGTCCACTAATTTCCCTTTCCTCTTCACCAGGCTCTTTAAATCTTCACCCGGAACATACTCCATTGTGATGTAGGGCGTCTCTTCCTCTTTACTGAGATGATACATCCGGCACACGTTCTTGTGAGAGATCTTGCGGGCAAATTTCAGTTCATTCCTGAAGCGTTCAACTGTACTTTCATCAGAGGCGATTTCAGGTTTCAAGAGCTTTAGGGCAACTTCTTCGTTAATCTCCTTATCTAAAGTTTTATATACCCTGCCCATGCCTCCTTTTCCGAGCTCTTCCACGACCTCGTACCTGGAGGCAAACGTGGTACCTTTGGTTAATCCTTTCGCCAGAGTCTCGAGAGTTTTAGTCGGCGAGATTTCCTCTAAGGGCTTAAGAGGAGTAGTACACTTACCACAATAAATAGTATCATTAGGATTATCAAAATTGCATTTAGGACACTTTATTCCCATTGTTCCCTCAGCTTGCTTGGCAATAGGATAATAATTTATGAGGGAAGTGTCAAATCAAATATAGACTCCTACCTGCGTCACAAAAAATGCTTAAACCTGCTTAATTATGGATACGGTTGCTTAGAAGGAAAGAAGAGGGGAAACTTCTGTAAGTTTCTGATTTCGCAAGAAAACTGGTGCCGGAGGAGGGACTCGAACCCACATGGAACTAAACGTTCCGCTGGATTTTGAATCCAGTGCGTCTGCCAATTTCGCCACTCCGGCACGTTCGGACATTAATATGTAGCCTTCGTATTTCTCGCTAGCTCAGTTCTTATTCTGGTTTTATTCTGGAAAATTAGAAACAGCATCAGCAGCTCATTTTTCTCTAAGCTTGGAGTAAATGAGTTGTTGAAGATTTTTTACAAATTCTATCTTTTCAGGCTTTGAAGGCCTAGCATTTTCAAAGGTTAACGGCGGTAAGAACTCAACCGTAAGACAAGGTTTCTTGTAGCGCTTTATCTTTAGTAGGTTCATAATCCGTCTAAGTTCCCTGTAGAAAATGATCCTGTCAGCAATATAGCGCCAAAATGTCCTCTTATTAATCATAGGTCTTTCTTTTATAACACTGGGGACTATTTTTACTACCTTTCCTCTCTTGAAAAACATACTTGCCAGCGCTGGAACGATTGTCTGGTAAACAGGATTTTCAATGCCTTCGTGTGTTTTGCCTCCGCTTGGCGCAATTGCTATAGGAATATTATTTTCCAGGCTATCCATGCACGTTTTTAAGGCTTGTTTATTTGTTCTTTGTTTCTCAAGCTTTCCCTCTTCTGTGTCAGGCTCCTGCAAATCTACTACTATAGAGTTGATTCTGTTTATCTGGGCAATAACCCATCTAGCCAGAAAATCAATCAGCTTATTATAGAAAGGCCTCGCCCAGCGTCTCCTCCTTATTTTTTTCTGAAATCCCTGAGGAAACATTGAGTCTTCAATATCTTTTCTAAGGATTGGCAAGAATCTCTTGGCCGCTACCGTGACCTCTGCCAGGAATCTTATTTTGGGCTTATTCGGAGCAGCCACTCCCAAATAAATTGGTTCTCCTCGCTTGGTTATGTGGTTGTAGACATAGATTATCGGTCCGTTTTTTGGAATGTTCTCCAGCCCAATAGGTTTTGGCTTGGGGCAAACGGGAACTGTTCTTCCTAACGTTCTTAGAAAATTATACGAGAAACTCAGCATCTTTCAAACAAATTAACATAGGGAAAATTTGAAGTCAACTGAGGAATATGCATGCACCACAGCAAGGTTATTATTTCAGATTTTCACATGGTAAGGACTCACGGTTCTTAACAACGTGAGGGAAAGGAGGCAAATAGTGCTTGATTTCAAATCTTGCTGGCGAGTCTGAGGAACTTTTGTTTCTTAAAGGCTATTTTTTGTAGACTTTCATGAGGTCAAGGGCTTTGATTGCTAAATCATAGAGGTGCTTATGGACTTTATTGCCGTTAGTCAGGATGGCAAATCCTGTTTTTTGATCCAGATCACCCACCATGAAAGCAGTAAATCCAGGCACACTTCCGCTATGAGCAAAGTATGTATCACCTTTTCGATGGGATATCCACCAAGTCAGCCCGTATCCAGTTGACGCATTCAGCCAGCCAGCGTTAACCGGTCCATTGAACTGATTGTACTGTCGTCTCATAACCTGTTTAAATGTATCTTCGCTTATAAGACGATGTTTTTTGAAAACTCCTCTATTAAGATTGGCAATCAACCAATTAGCCTGATTTGTTACAGTCCCGTAAACAATTCCGGCCGGCCAAACATTTGCTTTCAGGCGAATAGTAGGAACAAGGCTCCCTGTCTTTTCGTCGACAACATAGGGAACAGCCAACCTCTCTTCCATATCAGGCCTTGGCGCAAAGGCCGTATCCTTCATTTCTAAGGGATCAAAGATATTTTCTTGGATATACTTTCTGTAGGGAACCTTAGCAAATCTTTCTATCAGATAGGCAATCAGGGTATATCCCATGTTGGAATAAACGACTCTTGTCATGGGCTCGTTAACGAGCTTGAGAGATTTGCCTAAATAATCTTTCAATGAAGGAGGTACTGATTCACCCCATACTGCATGTGGGCCAAAATCAGCTGGAAGCCCAGAGACATGGGTCAAAAGATGCCGGAAGGTAACAGGTTTTCTAGAATTCTCTCCCTGTATTTTAAAATCTTCAAGATAATGGTTAACCCGGTCATCGAGCCTGAACTTCCCCTCCTCCATCTGCTGGAGCAAGGCAAACATGGACATGGTCTTGAATGTGGAACCAATGAGATAAACAGAATTAGTAACTGCGGGAGTGTGGGCCCACAGATTGGAGTAACCAAAAGCACCGGTCCAAATGATGCTATCTTCGTGGACAAGAGCGATAGTAGCCGAAGGAATCCTTCCTTCCAGCATCATTCGCTGGATCTCAGGTTCGAGTTGACCGATCAGACGATCGATATCAATGGGCGAATCAGCCCTGCTTACAGCAGTAAATAAAGCCAGGCAAACGACCAAAACAACTAAGCATTTTGGCATACCCCTCAGTTTCATCTACGAATTGTCTCCACAGCCTAAAGAAACAAATTAAATGTTCGTTGTCAAGTAAAATGCTCAAAATGCTAAAAAAAAATCAAAATAAATAAAATAAGAAAAAAGCTGGCTACAAAATGCAAGCTTCTGCGGACCTGCAACCTCAATCAATTTGACCTTTTATCTCATTTCTGATAAAAATCTTGCCTGCGGTTCAGTGAATAAAGAAAAGAAAAATTTACTTCGTCTTGTTGATGATTTCGCCAAGAAAAAAATAGCAGTCTGGGGAGATCTCATCCTTGACGAATACATTTTTGGTAACACGCGCCGCATATCAAGGGAAGCGCCTGTTCTTATCCTTGACTACAAAAAAAAGGAATTCTCTCTCGGTGGAGCAGGAAATTCTGTCCTTAATCTCAAAGCTTTAGGCGCAGATCCTTATCCAATCGGTGTCGTAGGTTCTGACGATTCAGGGCAGAAAATTCTCCAAATCCTTAAACGAAAAGGAGTCTCCACAGAATACATAGTCAAAGAAAAAAAATATACAACTCCGATTAAAACCAGAATTCTGGCAGGTGAGGAAACTGCAAGAAAACAGCAGATATTAAGGATTGACAGAGAAGGAAAAGTCCCTGATAGCAATGAGTTAAAACAAAAAATTCAGAAATCTCTCAAAGATGCTCAAAGGAAAATAAGCGCTCTTCTGATTTCTGATTATAATTACTTTACTGTAAAAGAGGATCTTTTTAACAAGATCCTTCCCAGTTTCAAGAAAAGAAATATCCCTGTTGCTCTTGACTCCCGTTTCAGGCTACTGAATTTCAAGGGCATAACTGTCTCAACTCCAAACGAACCAGAAGTTGAGGGTGCCCTCCAGATAGTGATAAACGACGATAACCAACTACTAAGACAAGCAGGAAAGCTCATTTTAAAAAAGACTCAAGCTTCAGCCTTGCTTATAACAAGAGGCTCCAAGGGAATGGTTCTCTTCGAAGAGAAGAAAGCCCCTTTCTCCATATCCATCTGTGGCACTACCGACATAGTTGATGTAACTGGAGCCGGGGACACTGTCATAAGTGTTTTCACTCTTGCTTTAGCCTGTGGTTCAACTTTCAGAGAAGCTGCGCTGCTTGCAAATTACGCCGGCGATATAGTTGTCATGAAAAAAGGCACTGCTACCTTAAGCGCTCAAGAACTCAAGGAGAATATCTTTTCTTAAAATTGAAAAAACTATACAAGCTTTCTCAGCTAGCAAAAATTATCCAGGAGCATAAAAAAGGGGGGCAAAAAATTGTTCTGGCTAACGGCTGCTTTGATTTAATACACGTTGGCCATATAAAGTATCTTAAAGAATCTAAAAAGAAAGGAGATATTCTGGTCTTGGCTCTGAACAGCGATTCTTCCATCCGGGAGCTTAAAGGTGAAGGAAGGCCCATCTTGAACGAGGAAGAAAGAGTAGAAATAGCTTCCTCTTTTTATTTTGTCGACTACATCACTTTTTTTGATGAGCCGAATGTGGAAAAAGTCCTCCTTGCCCTGGAACCTGACATCCATGCCAAAGGCTCGGATTATACAAAGGAAACAGTCCCTGAAAAGGATACGGTTAAGGGGTATGGAGGACAGATTGCCATAACAGGTGGGCCAAAAATAAAATCCACTTCTGAACTTATAAAAGAGATCGCTTCAAAAATAAAAGATAAATAGAATGCTCTGAATTTTTGCCATGGACAATTTCTTGATTATCCGCCTCAGTTCGCTAGGAGATATCATCCATACTCTCCCCGCTTTTTCTGCCCTAAGAAAAAACTTCCCTGAATCTAGTATTTCCTGGATTGTGGAGGATAAAGGACGAGAAATTCTCGAATTTGTCCCTGGAATCGATAAGATTGTCGTAGCTCAAACTGAAGGATGGCGCCTGCATAAGAAAAAATTCTGGACAGAAATTTCGCGTCTCAAAAAAGAAATTAGAAGCGAGAACCAGGTCGCCCTTGATTTTCAAGGATTGGTAAAGTCCGGATTTATTGCTTCCCTCTCTGGCTCTAAAAAAAGAATCGGCTTCCACCGAAAAAACCTGAGAGAGCCTTTAGCAGCGGTTTTTTACACAGAAAAGCTCGAAGAGATACCTGAAACCATACATGTCATAAGCAAAAATCTAAAGCTTTTGACCAGAATCGGTATACAAGATGAAAAATATGAATTCCCTCTGGCTGTCCCCGAAGAATTATCAGATGGAGTTAAGACAAAACTTCAAAAAACAGGATATGATAAGCAGAAAAAGCTCGTTCTTTTTAATGTGGGAGCTGCTTGGGAAACAAAAAGATGGTTTCCTGAGAAATGGGTCGAATTTATCGAGCTGATGAAAACGAAAGAATTATTTTCCCTTCTCTTATGGGGAAATGAAGAGGAAAAATCACTGGCTAAGGAGGTCCACGAAAAGACTCATGTTCCATTGGCGCCTTACTTCTCCCTGAAGGAAGTTATGGCTCTGGTTAAGGAATCCTCTCTTCTGGTAAGCGGTGATACATTTGCTCTCCAGGTTGCCTGTGCTTTCTCCCGGCCTGTCGTCGGCATATTCGGTCCATCAAATCCCCGGAGAAACGGGCCTTATGGCCCTCGTGATAAAGTGGCTTTTCATGAAATGGAATGCAGCAGTTGCTATAAAAGGAAATGCCCCACTATCGAATGCCTCAAAAAGATAACTCCACAGGAGGTTGCGACCTTAAGCCAGCAATTATTAAAAGAGAATGTCTAAATTCAATTTGGAGAAAATAATCTATAGATGGAGAGTTAGGGCTGGATCACTAGGTCTTATCCTGGCAATTATTTTTGCCAAGCCCGACCTCACTTCGTTTTTAACTGGTTTGGGTGTTTGCTTTCTTGGTCTTCTGATAAGAACTTGGTCTGCTGGTCATCTCAGGAAGGAAAAGGAACTTGCAATTTCAGGGCCTTACCAATACACCAGAAATCCTCTTTATTTAGGAAACTTTGTAATAGGGATTGGTGTAGTCTTCGCTTCTCGCTCGTGGTGGGTACTTGGGTATTTTGCTGCCTATTTTCTCCTTTTTTATCCGCTTGCTATAAAAAAGGAAATGAAAAGGATGAAGGAGCTTTTCCCGCAAGAATATGACGAATACAAGAAAAAAGCACCTCTTTTTTTCCCAACGTGGAAATCTTTTACCTATTCGGAAAATAAGTTCAGCTGGAGGCTCTTCCGGAAAAATAAAGAATGGAGAGCACTAATCGGAGCTGTTTTATTCTGGGTGATTCTTGCGCTTAAAATGATCCTTTTAATCTAGAATATTCACAAATGGTAAAACTTAAGGTCTTAAAAAATGTTTTTTCCGTTTTCATTGCTTTCTTAGCGACCATACTAATCTCTTCCGCTTGGATGAAAAGCGGGGCTTTTCCGAATAGGCTCGGTTTTTCAAATAGATCTCAAGAACCTGGCTATAAAATCCTTATTATAGACTGCGAATCGACAATATATTCTGAATTGTGCAATTTAGCTGGCAATTTTTTTACCCAAGAAAAAGTCTCACATGTAATTACAAAGAGGAGATATGATAATCTCAAGGATATAGTCAAATCAAAATTAAAGGATTTTGATTTATTAATCATTTCAGGGAGCAGCACATTTTTCCCTGACTCTCCGGAAATTAAAGATGTAGCAGAACTCTTATATGCGTCGATCGAACAGAACAAACACGCTTTTGGAATATGTTTCGGCTTGCAGCTCTTAGCCTATTTGTTAGATTCAAAAGAGGGAAGGCTAATCAAAACAGGTCATTGGGATGAGGATGTTTCGATTCATATCTTAAAAGATGACCCGATTTTCAAACATGTCTGTCATAAAGGCGAAACATTCATCACTCGGCAATATCACAAATATTCAGTGCCATTCAATAATAAGGAAAATATTGGCGACGGAATTGTATTAGCAAAGAGCAAAGATGGAATTGAAATAATAAGAGTAGGTAATGCAGTGGCATCACAATTTCATCCCGAAAGTCGCTATGCTAGTCCAGAGGCTAAGCAAATATTTAAAAATTATTTGAGAGAATTTATTTTTATAAAAAAAGAAGTTTTAAATTAGAGAGTTTAATTGAATATGAACTCTATCCAAATGATGTCTTATCAAGAAACTTAATAGAAAGATTTATTTTCTCTAGAATCAAAATATTTTCTGGAAGAGGGACTAGCCGGGCCAAAGATTGATAAAGCGGTAGAAGCGAGTGTGAAAAAGGATTCTTAATAGCGTAAAAACAATTAAAACAGCAGAAAGATATACAGGCAGCATACTTTTTCTTTTTTCAAGAAATCGCCTCAAAGTGGGTTTTAGTTGAAACAAAATCCATGCTCCCGCTAAAACAAGAAAACTATAGGCAGGGAAAATATACCGATCTGCTTTACGGTCAAAAAGAGAGAACCAGAAAATGATACAACCTGCACTGACCACTGATAATTTAAAAAGCTTATCTTTAAGAAGAGGAATTTTTTCTCTACTCCTTTTGTATGCACCGTAAAAGATGAAAAAAATCCAGGGTGCTGCAAACCAGATAGTTCTTCCCAGATACCAGATAAGGTTATAAATTTTGCGGAATGGATTAAATCCCGTCACAACTCCTTGGCCAGATTGACGGTTTATATAATTTACCCAAAATCCTATTCCATCCGTAATCTGTTGATACCAGAGCTCAAATAAAAACATAACTCCCAAAGCAAATAGATTGGTCAGAAAAATGAACAGGAAGGTTCTTCTATTCCGCAAGAACACAATCCAGTATACCAAGGCCAGTATAGTCAGAATAAATGCAAATATTCCCTTTATAAAAAAAGCAAAAATCAAAGATACTATGAAAATTGTCTTGTATTTCCATGATTCTTCCGAGCGCACCAGACCATAAATTCCAGCAATCACAGCTAAGTTTAATGGATGCTCATTATTGGCTCTTATAAGATACTGTAAGAAAATAGGAGTAAATGCATAAGCGAAGACAGCTCCCCAACCTTGAATAGGACCTCCGAAATAGCTCGTTAAGAGATAGATAAAGTACAGGGATAAGAATATATATAAAAAGTTAGCACAGAATGCAGCAGAAGACTCGGGCACTCCGATTCTAATAAATAGGGCAGTTATCCATAATAATCCAGGAGGATGTTCCTGAAACAAACCATAATTATATCCATGTCCTCCCCAATCCGGAGCACTCCAGGTAATTACAGGCTTATAAGCAAGTTTTTGGGCGATGGAACTGTAAGCGCTTGAATCAGCATCATGGATTTCGTAAGGAAACACACTAACAAATACACAGAGGATAATGTAGGTAATGAATAAAAAAAGAGTTGTTCTTAAAGTCTTTCCAATATAAGGTTTTCCCTCTTTATTTAATTGTAATCTTATCAATTTCCTGACCGGGAAATTCTGGAAAACAGAAACAATCCAGCTCTAAATTCTTTTTAGAAAACAAAAGCGAATTTATTGTAGTGGAGTGATATTCAATTGTAAATATTTTTCCTGACTATTCACTCTTAAATTAGACTTTTTAAGAAAATGCGAAAATGGGGCCAGGCCCCATTCTTAAGGCCCGATTTTTTCTAAACCGGTGGGCTTGATGAATCAAGCTCCTACAATAAATTAACACTCTTTATCCCAATAATGTGGGTTTGATAAATCAAATCCCTACAAAATAAACTTCAAGAAAAATGGGGCCTGGCCCCATTTTTTGGCCACATTTTTTGGCTGCAGTTTTTTGCGTTTTGCGAGACTGTTTGCTATATTTTTCTTGTGCCAACAAAAGAAAGAATTGAAAAAGTTAAGAAGGTTCTCTCCTTGCGGCAGCCAGACTTGAGGGTTGTCCTGGAAGAAGTAAAAAACACTCATAACGCAAGTGCTGTAGTCAGAACCTGCGATGCAGCGGGAATTCTTTACGTGGATATTATCTCGGCAAGCCAGGAGCCGTTTCCTGTAAACGAAGCTATCTCGACCAGAGCCGAAAAATGGATTCAGTTTAAATATCATACTTCAACCTCTGAATGCCTTAAGCGATTAAAAAAGAAAGGCTTTAAAATAGCTGCTACCCATCTAAGTAAAGATTCAATCCCTCATACTGCTCTGGATTATACGCAGCCTCTTGCTCTCGTGTTCGGCAATGAAGCCGAAGGCATCTCGGATGAAGCTCTTTCTCTAACTGATTACAGAATCAAAATCCCGATGATAGGCATGGTTCAGAGCCTCAACCTATCTGTATCAGTAGGAATAATCCTGTACGAAGCTATGGTGCAAAGAAAGAAAAAGGGATTCTATAAAAAAGAGAGATTATCTTCAGATGAATTTGAAAAGTACCTGGAAAAGTGGTTGGGCTCCTCCTCAAATATCTCATCTAAATCTGACTGAAAGCTTAAGAGTAAAAAAAGGGAGGAAAAGGATTTCATCCTTCCCTCCCCATCGAGAAATGGGAACTGGAGCAGGTTATACTCTTATTCCCTTATGTTTCTTTAATGCTCTTCTCAGTTTCTCCGCAGATTCTGTGTAATTTTCTCCTATTTCCTCGAGCTTCTTGTTCAACCTTTTCATCAGCTTTTTAAAATCATCTGAATCTTGCCACTTTTCATATTGTTTCTCCATATCTTTGCTGTAACTGTCCCAGGAATCAACATAATCTTCCCAATCTTTATAAGAATATGAAAATCTGGACCTTTCCTCTTCGATTTCAACCTCAATAGTCCTCGCTTTCTTATTCCTGAGTACCTCTATCTTGATCTTTTCTCCCTTTTCCTTATCCTGTATTACTCTATTCAAATCTCTCGTCAGCTCAGTCCGTTTTCCATCAGCTTTGATAATAACATCTCCCACCTGCAATCCCGCTTTTTCAGCAGGGCTATCCTTTGTGATTTTTGCCACCAGAAGTCCATTGCCCTCTTTAACACCAAAATACTCGGAAAGCTCTCTGTTGATTTCCTCAATATAAACGCCGATGTACTTTCTATGTTCAAGACCCCAGGTAAATATCTTTGGTTCAGGAGGCTCAGGAGGTTCGGGTAGCCTCTCTAGTTCTGGCATTTTTGGCATTTTTGGAGGTTCTGGCGGCTTGGGTGCAACAAATAGCCGGGGGAATTTAGTTATGAGCTCTAGCCTTACATCTTTTTCGGAGTATTCACCCAGCCTTACCTTGACATCCATCTCTTTTCCGTTTCTTTTGATTTTTAAGGTTATGGTCTGACCAGGCTTCCTTTTTCTTATTTCTTTCGACAGCATTCTAGTGGTAGTTACTTCTTCACCCTCGATTTCGAGGACGACATCTCCTTCTCCTAGCTTTGCGAGCTCAGCCGGACTTTCTTTTTCAACGCCAACAATCTCTACCTTGCCCTCTTCATTTTCATCAATGGAGACTCCTAACCAACCTCTTTCTACTCTTCCTTTCTCTTTTATTTCAGAGGTAACACCCTTTACGATATCAACCGGAGTAGCTTCTGCCATGCCAGATGAAGGGGCTTCTGCTTTACTCAAGACGACACCTGAACCAGCTATCTCCCTCTCTCTGAACTCAACAATGACTGGTCTGTCACTGGAATAAACTCCTCTGAGCAATCCAACCATGCGGCCTTTTTTGTCCACAACAGGACTTCCACTTGAACCCTGGACAACCCAAGCATTCAACCGAAGCTTTTCTGGGGAAATAGAGCTTACAATTCCTTGAGTTACGGCCGGCTTATTCTCAGGAGAAATGCTGATGACACCAATCCATGAACCAGGAGAAAGCTCCTTTGATACTCCTAAAGTAATCGGTGTCAGGGTTTTGTCCGTAACCTGGAGGAGTGCTATGTGAGTTTCTGAATCCATGCCCAGAAACTTGGCTTCCATCTTTTTTCCTTTAGAGGTGACGACCGAGATTTTTTCTTCGCGTGGATAAATGAGCGCAGTCGTTACAATATGCCCGATTTTATCGATAACAACACCTGTAGCAACTCTTCTAATTCTGTTTTTGACTTCAACTTTAACAACTGACGGATAGACTTTTTTTGTAATATCCTCAATCTCTGCTTGACTGCTTAAGGCTGCGCTGGACTCTGCACTCAGGATCGGAAAAAGCACGAACAAAAATGTTGTCAGCACGATAAGCGCTTTAGTTTTATTGTTCATTTCAATTAACCTCCTTAATATTTGATTTTTGTATGAGTACTTTCAGAAACCTGCTCCAGAATATATATTGTCTGAGGATCTCTAGAAGCAGACTGGATTTCGCCAGCATAATCCACAGCTTCAATTATGGGGATGGTTTCTCCCCTTCCGGGCTCTTCACCTCTTTGGAATGTTGAGGGAGAGATGAGGCCTTTTTCGAAATCAGCAACATCTACAGCGCCCTTTTTAGGCAGGATGAAAACATTCACTACGACAAAAAACACAAGGGCAGCACTAAAAGCACCTGCTAATGAGAGACGAAGTTGCTTTGCCCGCAGCTTTCTCCTTTTTCTTAAAGAGAGCTGCGCCAATATTTTTTGTTCAAAATCAGGAGGGGCTTTGACCCTCTCTAACTTTTTTAAAAGGTCAGGCACGTCCATCTTGATACTCCTCTTTCTTTACGAAAGAATTTTCTACGGAAGTTGCTTTTTCTAATTCCATTTTTAAATAATTTCTTCCTCGATTAATTCTCGCTTTTACCGTACCGAGGGGCCTTTTCAGGATCTGAGCAATTTCTTCCTGAGAGAATCCCTCAACGTCTTTGAGAATAACAGGAATTCTATACCGGGGATGGAGAGAGTCTAATGCTTTTTTAAGGTTTCTTTTCAATCCAGAATCAGGAGGATTTTGACTAGAGACCTCGGTATGAAGGCTATTCTGAATCTCATCAAGGGATATAACTGCATATTTTCGCATCTTTTTCATCTCAGTCTTGGCAAGATTTGAAGCAATGGCGTATATCCAGGAAGAGAAGGGAGCTACTGGTCTGTATTTATGGGCTTTAAAATAAACTCTCATGAAAGTCTCCTGAGATAAATCCACTGCCTTCTGATAATCACCTGTGAGTTTGCAGAGGAAGTTTACTATCTTATCCTTGTAAATCTTTACTACTTCTGCAAAGGCCATCTCATCACCTTCTTGAATTTGGCGTACCAGCTCTTGTTCATCCATCCTCACTTTCCTTAAACTTTCTTTCATCATAAAAAGTTGCAAAAAAAGTTGATTATTTAGCCTAAAGTGGGTTTGATAAATCAAACCCCTACAATAGATAAAGTTTCTACGAAATTCTCAAATTGTACATCTCTCAAATTGTATATTTATATATTTATTATATCGCATAAGGGATATTTTAAAAAAAATAATTCAAGAGGGGAAAAAAGGATAAATGTTTAGGTGTGAAGCCTTATTCTTTACTCTTTAATTCGAGCTCAATCAAGGGCTTCTCAGAATCGACCAGTTCCCCAGCAGATACAAAAATCTTCTTGACATAACCCTCTATAGTAGATTTTATCTCGTTTTCCATCTTCATCGCTTCTACCACGGCTAAAGTTTGATTCTTCCTGACTTCTTCCTTTTCTGAAACATCTATTTTTATGACTTTTCCTGGCATAGGAGCTTTGACCATTAACTCATCTTCTCGAGATCTTATTTCATCTTTCTGTAAACTCTCTCCCCCCTCAAGAGGCTCTTGAACAGTGAATTGCTGTCCTTCAAGAGAAAGAAACCTTTTCTCTCTATCCCTGGCAAAATACACCCGGTAGGAACGCCCTTCGATTATGATAGAAATAATATTCGGAGAGATAAAACGGATATCTGCCTCATAGGTTTTCTCTCCGTCAGACACGACAAATGTGTTTTCTTTCTTTTCGAGGGAGATTTTGTGTAACGCGTTGTCTATTAAGAATTCGAACTCCACCTTACTTCTTCCCTCCGAGCCGCCATTTCCCGAGTGTTAGCCATGGAGAAAACACCTCTTTATCTTTATGTTCAGCAGTTTTTCTTACCTGAGTTTTATCCAGGCTGTCAAAGGCTGAGGCTATCAAAGCCAGTTTCAGGTTCTCATCCGGTTTTTTCTTTGCTTCCTGTTCGTCAAAATACATTTTGATAAAACTTGTTGTGGTGTTTCCTGCCTTGAACTGAGGATGGCTGATGACCTCTTTAAGAAAATGGATGGTCGTCTTTATTCCCAGAACAACATAATCATCAAGTGCATTGATCATCCTGAGACAGGCTTTATTTCTGTTTTCCGCCCAGACTATCACCTTGGCCAATATCGGGTCGTAATATATCGGCACTTCGCAGCCACTGTAAATTCCGCAGTCATGGCGAACTCCTGGACCAACCGGATCCTGAAGGAAGAGAACTTTTCCAGAAGAAGGCAGAAAATCTTGGTTTGGGTCTTCAGCATAGATCCGGCATTCGATGGAATGACCTCTCTGGATTATTTCTTCTTGGCTAAAAGGAAGCTTTTCTCCTGAAGCGATTAAAATCTGCTGATGGACCAGGTCCGTGCCAGTTGTCATCTCAGTTACAGGGTGTTCAACCTGGAGCCGGGCATTAACCTCCAGGAAATAAAAGTTCTTATCTTTGTCCAGGAGAAATTCTACTGTTCCCGCATTATTATACCCGGAGACCTTGATGACTTTTTTTGCTGTCTCCCCCATACGAGCCCGAAGCTTTGGGTCCAGGGCCTGCGAAGGAGTTTCCTCAACTATTTTTTGATGTCTCCTCTGTATAGAACACTCTCTTTCAAAAAGATGAACTATATTTCCATAATTATCGGCCAAGGCCTGAAACTCCACGTGCCTTGGCTCTTCAATAAACTTTTCCAGATAAACAGACTCATCTCCAAAAGCTGACTTTGCTTCTCGCATCCCGGCTTCGAGAGAGGATTTCAATTCTTCTGAATCATGGACAACTCTCATTCCCTTTCCGCCTCCGCCGGCAGAGGCTTTAATCATCACCGGGTAGCCAATCTTCTTAGCCTCTGATTCAAACTCAGCGAAATCCTTGGCAATTCCTTTCATTCCTGGGATAATCGGCACTCCAGCCTTCTCCATTGTCTGGCGAGAACGAACCTTGTCCCCGACAAGTGCCAAAGCTTTGGAGTTCGGTCCAATAAAAACAATTTTTTCTTTTTCACACCGACGGGCAAACTCTGCATTCTCAGCCAGAAATCCATAGCCTGGGTGAATGGAATCAGCACCTACCTCGTGAGCGGTCCTTATAATCCTACCCATGTTAAGGTAGCTTTCAATGGCTGGAGCGGGTCCTATGCACACAGCCTCATTTGCCAGTTGAACATGAAGGCTATCGCGGTCAGCCTCTGAATAAACAGCCACTGAAGGTATACCCATCTCTTGGCAGGCTTTGATGATCCTGACAGCAATTTCTCCCCTGTTTGCTATTAATATTTTTTTTAACATCCTAGTTTAATCACACCAAATAAATAAGGTGGGCTTGATAAATCAAACCCGTATAAAAATAAAACAATTTATATCTGATTAATCATATCCGTGCAATGAAGCAGCCCCTACGATTGTTATTTTGTCCATTTGGGCTTTCTCTTTTCTAAATAGGAGGTCATCCCTTCCTGGCCTTCCTCGCTTATTCTCAAATTGGCAATCATCCGGGCAGTGTATTCTTTTACTTCATCTAAACTCATCTCAGAGACTTTGTGAATCAGCTCTTTACAAGCGGCGATGGCCTCTGGTCCAGATGAAAGGAGAAGATTTGCTATCTCGTTCACTGTTTTTTCAAGCTCTTTATGAGGCACAACTTCGTTAACAAGTCCTATTTCAAGGGCCTTCTGTGCTGAAATCCGTTTTCCAGTCAAAAAATATTCTCTGGCCTTGCCCTCGCCTATCCTGCGGAAGACATAAGGAGAGATGGCAGCAGGCACAAGCCCGATCTTAACTTCGCTCAATCCAAATTTCGCCTCTTCTGAGGCAACAGATATATCGCAAGCTGAGAGAAAACCATTCCCTCCTCCTATGGCCGCTCCGTTAACCATGGCTATAGTCGCTTTTGGCAGAAGGTAGATTTTGTGGAGGACTTCAGCCAGTTGGATGGATTCCTCTAAATTCTGTTCATAGGAATAGTCAATAATCTCTCGAAGCCATTTTATATCGGCACCTGCACAGAAAGATTTCCCCTTTCCTGACAAAACAACAACTCGAATGGATTTGTCTGCCTTAACCTTTTCAAAAGCATCATCAAGCTCTCTAATCATCGTAGAATTGAAAGAATTATGGACATCAGGCCTATTGAAAAAAACTCGGGCGATTTTCCCATCCTTTGAAAAAATTATTGTCTCGTAGTTCATTTTTTCATAATCAATTGTGGGCTTGATGAATCAAGCCCCTACAATTTTATTCTTGCAGAGTCTTATGAATCAAGTCCGTACAATCTTATTCATGAAGAGCTCGATGAATCAAGTGCCCACAACAAAATCGGGCTTGATGAATCAAGCCCCTACAATTTTATTCCTGTAGAATCCTGTAAATCAAGCCTCCGCAATCTGGAGTTTACATCCTGAAAATCCCGACTTTATAATCAGGAATAGGAGCATTAAGGCTCATGGATATTCCTAAAGCAAGAGCTTCTCTCGTCTCTAAGGGGTCAAGGATGCCATCGTCCCAAAGTCTGGCAGTGCTGAAATAAGGACTGGCTTCGTGCTCGTATTTCTCCAGAATGGGTGTCATCAATTTTTCCTGCTGTGCTTTAGTCATCTTTTCGCCCTGTTCTTTCAGCCTTTTTATTTTTACTGTCACCAAGACATTAGCTGCTTGCTCTCCTCCCATAACGCTGATTCGAGCATTGGCCCACATCCAGAGTATTCGTGGCGCGTAGGCCCTGCCGCACATGGCATAGTTTCCTGCTCCGTAAGATCCGCCTGCAATCACCGTAAACTTAGGAACATCGGCATTAGCCACAGCATGAACTAGTTTAGCTCCATCCTTGGCAATTCCTTCATGTTCATACTGTTTCCCGACAATAAAGCCAGTTATATTCTGAAGGAATATAAGAGGAATTTTGCGCATGGAGCAGAGAGTAACAAAATGAGCTCCTTTCAGGGAGCTTTCGGAAAACAAAACGCCGTTGTTGGCCAGGATACCCACTGGATAGCCCATGATACGCGCAAAACCACAAACCAGAGTTTGGCCGTATAATTCCTTAAATTCTTGAAATCTGCTTCCATCCACTATCCTGGCTATAACTTCTTTCATATCAAAGGTTTTTCTTAAATCCTGGGGAATAATGCCGTAAATCTCCTGCGGATCATAATAAGGATCTTCGGGTTCTACAACATCCAGCTGGAATTTTTGGGGAGGGTCCAATGTTTCGACGATATTTCGAGCAATCTCCAAGGCATGACCGTCATTGAGGGCATAATAATCTGACACTCCTGAGATGCGACAGTGAACATCAGCTCCTCCTAAATCCTCATCTGTAACTTCCTCTCCCGTAGCAGCTTTCACCAGAGGAGGACCCCCGATGAAAATTGTCCCTTGTTGGCGGATAATAACCGTCTCATCGCTCATGGCCGGTACATAAGCTCCTCCAGCAGTACAGGAACCCATGACGATCGATATCTGGGGAATGCCAAGTGCAGAAAGGCGAGCTTGATTGTAAAAAATGCGACCAAAATATTCCTTATCAGCAAAGGTACCAGATTGATGAGGAAGAAATATCCCTCCCGAATCAACTAAATATACACAGGGCAGACGGTTTTGAAGGGCGATTTCCTGAGCTCTGACATGCTTCTTGATGGTCATCGGGAAATAGGTGCCCCCTTTTACGGTGGCGTCATTAGCTACGACTAAAACTTCACGTCCGTGGATTAGGCCAATCCCGGTTATTATACCTGCTCCTGGAGCTTCGTTATCATACATATCGTAAGCAGCCAAGGGAGTCAGCTCCAAAAAAGGAGTGTTGGGATCGAAAAGTTTCTTTATTCTTTCCCTGGGCAATAATTTATCTCTGGATTTATGAAGCTCTCTGTATTTTAAAGGACCACCTTCTTGAACCTTGGCAAGTCTCTTCTTGTATTCATCAACAACTTTCCGCATCTGTTCGAAATTCTCTTTATATTCTTTACTCTTTGTATCTACCTTGCTATCGATTCTGTACATAACAAAATCTCCTAGTCTAAATTGTGGGCTTGATGAATCAAGCCCCTACAAAACAAATACAAGGTAGGCTTGATAAATCAAGTCCCTGCTGTATCAAAATAAGGTGGATTTGATGAATCAAATCCCTACAATATTATTCTGTATAGGATAAATAAATCAAACCCCTTTATATTCATATTCTTCTTTTATGTTAAGGTGGGTTTGATGAATCAAACCCCTACAATATAAAACCATCGGGCTTGATGAATCAAACCCCTACAATATAAACAATCGGATTTGATGAATCAAATCCCTATATTATTTGCGGGTTTGATAGATCAAATCCGTACGCGTTTATTCTGGGACGAACTTGTAGCCATAGCAAAGAATGCCCGCTTCTCCTGCATCGAAGATCTTCCGGAATTCTATCTTTACTTTCTGTCCGATTTTTAGATTCTCAAAATCACAGTCCACAATCTGACCCGTGAGCTTTACGCCATCATCGAGTTCCACTATCCCCACAGCATACGGAGCTTGATCGACAAACTGCTGTGGGGGAACCCGGATTACAGTAAAAGTAAGGATTTTTCCCTTATCAGCCAGCTTGGTTTCCTTAAATTCTCTATTTTGGCACTGAGGGCAGATAAGTCGCGGGGGGAAGGAGATGTATCCACATCTTTTGCATTTATTGGCTTCCAGCCTGTATCTTTGAGGGATCTCCCTCCAAAATCTTGATGGTGTTGACATTTTGCCCTCCTTCTTTATTCTTTCTCGAAGATATGAACCACGGTACTTCCGCCGCTTCCACCCATATTCTGGGCCATCCCCACTTTGGGATTCTTTACTTGTCTCTTGCCTGCTTCTCCCCGGAGCTGTTTGACGATCTCTATAACCTGAGCCACGCCCGTTGCTCCCACAGGATGACCTTTGGCTTTTAAGCCGCCGCTTGTGTTCACCGGAATCTTCCCTTCAAGATACGTTACTTCATCTTCAACAGCTTTTCCGCCTTTTCCCTTCTCAACAATTCCCAAGGCTTCAATCACACAAATCTCGGCAATAGTGAAGCAATCATGAACTTCGAGTATATCAATATCCTCTGGCTTTTTATTGGCCATGGCATACGCCCGCTTCCCAGCCTGGTAGGTTGCTTCAATCCATGTAATATCTTTTCTTGAACTCAAAGAAATAGAATCCGTCGCATGCCCACTCCCCGTTATTTTCACAATTGGTTTCTTCATTTTTCGGGCCATCTCAACCGGGCAAAGGATAACTGCAGCTGCTCCATCCGTGATTGGAGAACAATCCAGGACTCTCAGCGGATCAGCGACCATTACCGAATTCAGCACCGAATCCACCGTAATTTCAAAAGGATACTGGGCAAGAGGGTTTTTAGAGCCGTTTAGATGGTTTTTAACAGCAACCAATGCCAGCTGTTCCCTTGTTGTGCCATACTTTTCCATATGTGCTCTGGCCATTAAAGCATAAAGCCCGGGAAAAGTGATCCCATGATACCCTTCATATTCCTGGTCAGCCGCCGTGCCAAGAGCATAAGTTGCTTCATAGCCAGAGACATCTGTCATCTTCTCTATGCCGCTGACAAGCACGACATCGCTCATGCCAGAGGCGACCTCCATAAATCCTAGTCTTAAAGCAAGGCCACCCGAGGCACAGGCCGTCTCTACTCTTGCTGAAGGTACAGGAACTTGACCTAAATAATCAGCCAGAAGCGAGGCGATGTGTTCCTGTCCTACGAAAAGACCTGAGGACATAGAGCCAACATACATAGAGTCAATCTTATCAACGCCCGCATCATCCAGGGCAAGAAGAGCTGTTTCCACAAAAATATTCCTTAGGGATTTCTCCCAAAGCTCCCCCCATTTTGTCATCCCTACGCCGATAACAGCGACTTCTCTCATCTCTCCCTCCTAACTTGCCTTCTTGATCTTTTGACGGAACTTGGCATACTCACCATACTCAAGGTAACGTCTGTTATTATCCAGCAAGTCTCGCGTTTTTGGGGCAAGGTCTCTTACCTTTTCTATTCTTTTGGTCACTTCAAAGATAAAAGCATCGCTTCCTGCCCCAGAGCCGTAGGAAACTATAAGTATCATATCCCCGGGCTTAGAAACATCTAGAATCGCTGTTAAGCCCAGAGGGGAAGAACCTGAGTAGGTATTTCCAAGCTTATTGACGAGCCAACCCGCTTCAATCTGTTTTTTCTCGAATCCTAACATCTTCCCAACTCTAAAAGGGAATTTTCCGTTAGGCTGGTGAAAAGTGACATAGTTGAAATCAGAAGGTTTCATCCCAGCCTTGTCCATTATTCCTTTAGCCGCTCCCATTACGTGCTTGAAGTAGGCAGGATCTCCTGTGAATCGTCCTCCGTGCTGGGGATAATACTGGTATTCGCGCCGCCAGAAATCAGGAGTATCTGTCATGTATGAATAGGACTCCAAGGCGTTAGCAATTATGTTTTCACGGCCAAAAATAAAAGCCGCTGCTCCAGCAGCAGCCGAGTACTCAAGAGCATCACCTGGAGCTCCTTGCGAAGTATCGGCGCCCACAGCCAAGCCGTACTTGATGTCTCCTGTCTTCACCAAGTTCAGGGCCACGTACATCCCTTCTGTTCCAGCTTTACAGGCAAATTCAAAATCAGCTGTGTGAACTTCAGGAGTGGCTCCTAGGGCTTCTGCCAAAACTGTTCCGCTCGGCTTAACTGCATAAGGATGGGACTCAGAGCCAATATACACCGCACCTATATCTTTGGGATTTATAAGACATCTTTTTAGGGCGTTTTTAGCTGCTTCCACGGACATGGTGATAGTATCCTGATCAGGAGAAGGGACAGATTTCTCCTCCAGCATTAAGCCTCTTTTGTAGCTCGGGGCATCCGCTCCCCAGACTTTAGCAATTTCCTCTACTTTAATCCTATTCCGTGGAATGTACGCCCCGTATCCAACAATACCTTCCATTTATATCCTCCCTTTTTGGATGTAAAAGAGTTTTATAACAGACATGAATGAGAGTTGAAAAACAAAACAAGAAAATTGAGCAAGATTACAAGGTATAGTGTCATATCTCGCTTGCTAAGTCAAGAAATTTTAAAAGCATTCGGGTTTGACACAGCATCATCACCAAAATAGAATAAAGAAAGTGTAGGGAAATAGGGAAAATGAGGGCAATCTCCAATTTAGGTAAAAATGGGGCCTGGCCCCAATATTCGGCAGATGAATCATGCCCCCTCATTATAGAATAAAGAAAATGGAGGCTTTCCCCATATAGCAATATGAAAAAGAGGAAAAAAACACGGAACTTTTTTTACTGAAATCTCGTCTACCATGGTGAATTGAGTGCAGATAAACGAAATAGTCCAAGAATGCTTAGAAGGCGATGAAGGAGCCTGGAAAATGCTAGTTAACACTTATTCCAAAAGGGTATTCAACCTGTCCTACCAGTTCGCAGGAAGCTACCAGGAAGCTGAAGACCTGACACAGGATATTTTCTTAAAGCTCTACAACTCACTCTCCAAATACGACTTTAAAAGGAGTTTTTCTGCCTGGCTCCTCACCCTCACTAAAAACTATCTGATTGACCAATATCGAAGGACAAAATGGGAAAAAAAATCACGAGACGATTTCAACGACCACTACCTCCCCTCAGAAGCTTTCGAGAATCCTGAGGAAGGAATCATGAAAGAAGAGAATAAAAGAACCATCTGGCATGGTATTAACAATCTTACATCAGAAATTCGAATGGCAGTTATTCTCAGAGATATTCAGGGGAAGCAATACGAGGAGATTGCAGAAATCATGAGCCTTCCCTTGGGAACGGTCAAATCCCGGATTAACAGGGGAAGGCTTCAGTTGGCAAAAATCCTTAAAGAAAAAAAGGAGAGAAGAAATGAAATGTGAAAAAATTGAAAAACTCTTATCTCCTTATTTAGAGGATGAACTAACCCCAGAAGAAAAACGAGCTGTTGTCAAGCATCTAAAAACCTGCGAGAACTGTTCCCTGCTTTTTTCCCTAATGGAGGAAACTAAGGAATCCCTGGCTAGTATACCGGAATTGGAAGTGAGTGAAAGCTTACTCGATAGACTTCATTCGATTCCGAGCAAAAAGAGAAGATTTAAGCTGAGACTTCCTACTTTTGATTTTCTGGTCCGTCCTTCTCTTCAACCCGTCCTGACCGTAGCCACAGTCGTGCTTATCATGGCTTCATTCTACTTCTTCGGCCCCAACAAGAGTTCTATCGATAAATCAATCAGCCGTCAGATTCATCTTGGCTACAGCAAAATCGAAAAACTGTATGCTAAGGCAGAATCCTTTACCGCTTCTTTAGGTGAACATAAGGATAATATTCTCGTTTCTCTCAAGAATATAAAGCTTCTCGGAGGAAATGAGGATTAAACTTCAACATATAAATGGAGGTATAAATGGAAGAAAAAATCGTTGTAAGAAGGCCCCAAAAATCACCCGCTCTGGCAGTAATTCTCGCTATCATTGCTCCCGGAACTGGCGCCATGTACAATCGCCAGCTGTTCAAGGGATTGATTTACATGATCATCATAGCAGGGCTAATCACGACACTGGCAACGACACCCACCCTCTTTATCATACTGTTTTCTTCATTGCTCATCTTTGGGCTCTACATCTACCAGATCTTCGATGCTGCTCAGACTGCTAATGCCATAAACCGAAAAGCCCTCATGGGAGAAGAAGAGGAAGAGGTGGAAGTCGAAGAATTTCCCGAAGCTGTAAAAGCTGGCTCTATATTCTGGGGAATCATTTTGATTCTCTTGGGAGCTTTCCTTCTTCTGGCCAACTTTGAGGTTATAAGCTACTCCACAGCTTGGCAATTCTGGCCTGTTGTAGTCATGGTTATTGGGATAAAGCTCATCGCAGATTTTGTTACTAAGAAACGAGAAGAGAACTCAGGAGGATAAAATGGCGAAAAAAAGAAAAGACCCGCTTATTTGGGGAATCATCCTCATCGTGATAGGTCTTGTTTTTATCCTGCACAATCTTGACGTAGAAATCTGGAGTTTCATCGCTCGTCTCTGGCCTCTAGTTCTGATCGTCTGGGGCGCCTGGAAACTCTACTTTGGGATTAAAGAAAGCCAGGAGAAATCCAGGACCGAATAGGGTAAAAATGAAAGCAAAAGAAATTGTTCTCTTAATTCTGATCATTGTCGTCGGCGTAACCTTTTATCATGCCCATACAGGAAAGATCTATATTGATTTTGACGATCACATCTTCTTTGACCATGAAAAATTTGTCTATGAAGAATTTCAGGAATTCAATCCGCCTTTTCCTGCCCAGCTTCATGTTTCCAACGCCCACGGAGATATCGAAATACAAGGAACAGATGAAGAAAGAATAACCGTTTCTTTTGAGAAAGTAATATGGCGCAGAAACGAAGCACAAGCCAAAGAGATTGCAGATGAACTAAAAATGATTATCGACAAGGATACTCAAAAATTGACTATCTCCACAAACCGGAATGAGTTCAGAAGAAGAAACTTTAGAACAAGTTTCAAAATATCCGTTCCAGCTGGCATTGATATCGATGTCAAGAATTCCTATGGAACTGTTAAGGCAATAAAGGTAGGAAAATCACATATCAAAAACCGCCATGGCAAAATCATCGCTTCAGATATAGCTAGAGAACTAACCATCGAGAACAGCTATAAAAATATTGAAGTTAGAAATGTTCAATCCGATTGCAAGATAGAAGGCAAGTATGCTGATGTGTTCGTTAGCGATGTTAAAGGGAAAACACAAATTAATCACCGTTATGGCAGGATTCGCGTGGAAAACATCTCCCAAGATGTCAAAATTGACGGTTATCACTCTGGGATTTATGGTGAAAATCTGATGGAATCTGTAGATATAACCACCTCTTACAAAAAAATTGCCCTTTTTAATGTAGGGCCCACAAAGATCAGAGCCCGCCATTCACCGGTTGAAGTCGATGGAGCGAAAGAGCATGTGGACATAGAAGATAACTACAGTAAAGTTAACGTGGATAACCTCAAGGGCGATCTCATAGTTAATGGAAAGAACTTGGGGGTTTACGGGAATACAATTGTCGGCCAAAAAATCCATGTCACATCTTCCTACCGAAATATCGAACTTTCTGAATTCTCAGGAAAAACGACTATCTTCCTGGAACATGGAGCAATAGTCCTCGACCCCTCTCCCTTAACCCATCCCATAGAAGCAATAGGCAAATACGCTGACATAAATTTCTACTGGCCTCTCAGAGAAAAATACCCTTTTGAAGCAAAAGCAAAAAATGGAGATATCAAATGGAGGCTTCCTGAAGAAATCAGCATTCAAGAAGAAGATCACATGTCTATCGTAAAGGCTTTTCTTGAGGAAAAAGAGAAGCCTTCGATCTCTCTTTCCACAAGTTACAGAACAATCAGGATTGAAGAATAGCCAAAGCTGCAAGGAGCCCTGGGCAGAGGTAAAAGGCTAACAAAAAGGCCGCTCTGTGTAGGATTAGAATAAAAGAGTAAGAAGTAAAATAAGAAGGCCCGTTCTTCGGAACGGGCTTTTTTTGTAGGGATTTAATTCATCAAGCCCACATTTTTATCCGCACATACTAAAACGTATTTCTGGCTAATCAAATACAAAAATTAAAGGATATATGGAACTGAAGGAAAAGACTGAGGGAAGGAGACTCAGGCCCTGGCTCTCATATTGTGAATCTTTTCGGTTAAACAGCCGTTAATTCTTATGTTGAAGTACGAAATGGCGTTGGCCAGGTCTTTTTTGTATTTTGTGACATAACGGACGAAATTCGTTTCTTTCTTAAACCGCAAGAGATTTTCGAACTCTGCTACAACATCATTCAGCTCTATAAGAAAATGATTAATTGCTCTGTACTGCGCGTTTATTTGAATCAAATCCTTACTTCTTAGCTTACTAAAATCAAGATAAGGAGGAAGAGATTGGAGGATCGAAAGGCTTTCATTCTGCAACTCGTTTACAGATTCCTTTATCTCCTGGAAAAAGGATTTGTGCTCCATTGGTTCATTCAACTTTTCCTCTGCTTTATCAAGCAAGACTTCATACTGATCTTTTGCGGAGACGATTATTTCTTTGACACCCAAATACTTTCTTTTGAAATGGAAAAGGTCGATAAAATCTCGTCCGATATAAATCTTATCTCTGTAATTAGTTAAGAGTTCTCGAGGAGAATGAGTGTAAAATTTTATCTCAAACCGCCTTCCACCTGAATCTCTATCCCTAAGCCTGGCTAATACCAAGCAGCTGTTTTGCTCGGCGAAATAGCTGTTCACATTTAAAAGGACTGAATAAACAGCTAAATTCTGGACGATGTATTCCTTGACGTAATTGAGAAGATTTTCTTTCTTGCTTATAAAGTCATTTATGGTCTCGTTAGGAGTCGGGTTCACAACAGAATAAGAAGGAGAAAGAAGATAGAGAACAGGACCAGTGCCAAGCTCGAGATAAAGGTTTTTTAGAACATTTTGATGGAGATCATCCAACAGAATAGGCCTCAACGGCGGTAAACTTTTTTCATCGAGCTTTGATAGCTCTTCGACCTCATTCATTTTTTGATAATCCCTCGCTATAATAGAAAAAATGCTATCATCTAAAAATAAAAAAATCAACCCCTTTAGGGTCAGACCTTCAAAACTTGCATAATTTAATCGTTGTGGGGTTTGATCTTGTTTTTTGCCTTTACTCCTACAAATGTAATTTTATGAAATTTTATGCGTCTTTATGAGGCTTTTAAGATAGGCAAAAAACAAGATCTGACCCTATTAAGGTTTGACCCCGCAGGTCCAGTCTTTGTTGGCATATCGCTCTTTCTGAATCTTTACGATAGCTTCTTTCTCCTCAGCGTCAAAAACTTTCGGTTTGAAGTTAATCTTAAAAAATTCAGAAATTCCGGAAGCCAGACGCTCAACTGTCCGATCGAAACTTGCCTTCTCTCCCAAAGCCTGAGAAAGAGATATCATGCGTCCCTTGCTTTCTTCCTTCTTTAAAAACGAAACAGGCCCTAAATATCCCTCATCTTTTTCTAAGGGAATTGAGCCATGCTGAATAAATTTATGGCCAGCTCTTTTCTGAGCGCTTCCCACTATTTTTTTCCCTTCGACTTCAATTTCATTTCTTGCAGGATAGGAAAAACAGGGCAAGTTTCCTTTCACATAGGTTTCAGGAGGAGCATCAGCCAGATAGGATTTTAATCCCATTTTTTCGAATCCCCGCATCAAGGCTTGCGATATCAATCTATAAGAATCTGCTAGCGTTGAAGTGAAAGCTTCTTTGTCTGATGAGCATAAAGAATAGGTCACTTCTTTATGGTGCAAAACCAGCTTTCCTCCTGTTATTCTTCTGACGATGTCTATTCCTTGACTCTGGCAGTAATCCACATCGACAACTTTCCGAATATTCTGCGAATACCCAAGAGAGACAGTCGGCCTTTCCCATCTGTAAAACCGGAGAAAAGTCTGAGGCTCATCGCTCAAGGATTGGAAGAGGAAGTCATCAACGGCCATATTCAAAGATCCACTGAGCGGCTTCTTATCTACGATAAGCATCCACTCCTTCACGTTATTCTCTTTAGGTCTTTTTATCATCTAAATCCATGCCTTGCTTCACAAAAGGGAAATCAATATCAAAGGCGGCATTAAAATCCTAATCGACGGAGAAAGAGCGGACAACGGGATTCGAACCCGCGACCCCGAGCTTGGGAAGCTCGTACTCTACCGCTGAGTTATGTCCGCTCATTCTTAATCTATTTATATCAAAGAAATTACGTCACTGTGTTATTCTGTCTGAACCAAAACCGCTCCCCTCTGAAACATCAAACCAACTCTCTTAGCAACCCTAATTCCTGTCCTTATTATATTCCTTTTGAGGTTCAACAGGAGGTTTCAATCTTAGCTTTTTTTAATTCATTTTTCAATTCTTCATTATTCCTTTGAAATCATCACCAATCCCCTTGGCCCAGATGGAGTTTATGCTTTGAACTAAGGACCATCTCAAATATGCTTGGAGAATTGAGGGGAGCAATCATCCCTTTATATCCCTCATGCAGCTTGCCTGACCGCCCATAGTAAGTATAAGGTTTAGGCAAAGGAACAAATCCTACTTGGCCATAAAATGATCTCATTTCAATATTGGCGCAAAGATAAGCAATATCACACTCCCATTTCATTAAAACCTTCACAGCTTCTTTTAGCATCGATGTGGCAATGCCTTGATTTCTTTTGTCAATACGAGTACAGACACTACCGATACCTCCCAGAATGATCTCTCTGTTGTTAAACATCACTTTTCTTCTATAAAGCTTTGTTCCTCCGATTATTTGATCCCCCTCAAAAACCAATAACCACGCTTTGGGCTGGCTGCAGAATCTTTCTTTTTCTGCTGCCAAGTTTTCTGGTGTTCTTTCTTCTTCGGTATAGAAGTTTTCTAATACAAATTGTTTTAACTTCTTGGCGAGAGCTGATGAAAGTTTTGGAAAAAATTCTATTTCCATAATCCAATTCTATAAAAATATTATTTAAAACAAAAATAATACCGCGGATAAAATTTCTAAGGTTTTATCATGGCAAACATATCGTATTATCAAAATGTATCTTTTTAGCTTGCCTATTTCTTTTTAAAAAGCGGGGTGAGGATGACGCTTGCCCCAATGATGATGAGCAAGATGGGGAAGACTGGGATGTTCAAGCCAAAGACATCGCTTATCCAGGGAACCCAGATGAAATATTTTATCCAGTAATATTTTTCTCCCTTTGCTCTTTTATTGCTTATCCTAAAACAAGCTTCTTGAAGGCCTCCGCCAGGGCACAACCAGCAGCAGAAGGCTCTGCCGCGAAAAAGGGAGAAAACAAAAATTAGGGAAAAAGCGACGAAACTCCCCCGTGATAACCCCCTGAGAAGCTCCTTCGATTATTAACACCGGAGAAAGATAGAACATAACAACAGGGAATAGCAGAAATAGAATGAAAATTAATGCTTTTCTGATTTTTTGTCTTTTCACACCTTAAACCTGCTCTTCCGATTTTTTCTTATCTTTTTTATGCTTTCATGCAAAAAATATATTATCTAGTCTTACATTTACTATAAATTCTATTGTTATTATAGAATTTATATGTATAATAAATTGATTACGCTTGTTAATTTTCTTGAAATATTATTAGATCGAAAAGATTTAGAGGAGAAAAAATGAAAAAACTACTTTTAACAATTCTTTTCATTGTATCGCTCACACTTTTATCAAACGCACAGGGAAAATTGGAAATTGGGGCCCACTACTCTAGTTGGGGCACAGGTTATGTTATCGTAGATCCAGAGAGTTATATATCTGATGCATTCAATGCGTATGACGGGTCAATTAAACTCGACCCACATGGCCATAATTTCGGCTTTGAGCTCCGATTTTTTCCGGGTGGAAAGCAAGGTTCATTTTCTATTGGAATTTCTTACGAACGAAACTATTTCAAAGCAGATCTCAGTGGCTCTTACACCGAAACAATAGTGGGTGGAACCGTCACCAAAACAGGAAACGGAAAAATTGATTTGACTCCTCATTCCTTCAATATGGATTTCCGCTGGGAAATAATCCCCAGTTCAAGAGTACACCCTTATATTGGAATTGGCTTTGGAGTCGGCCCCCTTAATGGGGACGTTACATTTACGACTGTGACCGAAACCGACATAGGCGGCTCTACCACCACTGAAACCGAAACAGAAATATTGACACTGAAGGAAGCTATCGAAAATATCGAAGTGGAACAGGGTAAAGACTTATACATAATTAACTTTTTCCCTATTATTCACCTGAATCTAGGCCTCCGTGCAGAGATTACTGATAACATTTACTTGCTGGGAGAGGGAGCTTTTTATGATGGGTTCATTATAAGAGGAGGTCTCTCCTACCGGTTTTAATTAAAAGTCGCATCACCACATTTATTGTTAAAGACTTCTTTTAAAACTTTTGTATAAATGTTAAACGTTGAGAGGCAACTCTCATAATTTAAGTTTCACCAAGGAGTTTCTTTGTGAGGTCCACTGCAGAGGCAGCATCTGGAGCATATCCATCCGCATCTATTTGGTCAGCATAAGACTCGGTGACAGGGGCGCCACCAATTATTACTTTTACATTTTCCCTTAAACCCGCATTCTTTAGTAAATCTATTGTTTCTTTCATGTAGATCATGGTAGTAGTCAAAAGAGCCGACATCCCTACAATATCTGCACGCTCCTTTTTGACGAATTCCAAGAATTTTTCTTTAGGAACATCAGCCCCAAGGTCTATTACATCAAAGCCAGCTCCTTGGAGGAGCATGGCCACTATATTCTTCCCGATATCATGCAAATCGCCTTTTACAGTTCCGATTACAACTTTTCCTTTTGATTTAACATTCGACTCAGCTAAAAGAGGCTTGATAATACCCAGTCCTGAGTACATTGATTTTGCAGAAATTAGGACTTCTGGAATAAAAATTTCGTTGTTCTTAAATTTCTCGCTAACGATATTCATTCCTGCAACTAAACCATTGTTTAAAATATCCTCTGCGGAAATTTCCTCTGCAAGAGCTTTCTTGGTTAGTACCTCAACAGAATCTGAATTACCTTGTTGAACTTCATCTGCTATCTGCTCAAAAATGTTCACCTTTTCCTCCCATGAAAAAGAAGATTTTACGGGAGATTTCCAAATACTCTCCGCCCACGCAATCTTCCTTAAACTACGTAATCGTCCTCTTCCATCATTCGCAGCTCTTCAGCTATCGCCTTTCTTACTTTTTCCGGCATATCTTTCTCCCTTTCCAGCATCGGCTTCAACCCCTTCCCCACTCCGTCGTTTATGAAGTGAGGTTTTATGAATTCTGAATTCCAGGTTCTCTCTTCGAAAGAACGGCTTTCTAATGTTTCAAAGAAACTCTTAATCCCCTTCTTTTTATCCCCCTCTATCTCCCGGAAATAGGATCCGTAGATATGAAGAGAGTCGCTTATATCCACATACCTGCCCAGTTTCACCTTTTTTTTCGTCTTCTTGGAGATCTCCTCCGCAATCTTTCTCATGAGCGTTGTCAGGGCGATGACATTCTCAAACCATGCCTTGAATAGATCCCGGCTCCGCCAATGAGTATTCATGTTATAGATATATCCACCCTCTCCATCGTCACAAAGTCTGCCCCAGACTCGCTGCAGACAGGGCGGGTCTTCTGTGGGCGGGTCGAGTTTTGGATTCCAGGTTATGGCCTGGGCTCGCCTGGTGTAACCGGTCTTAGAAAGCTTATCAATCATGGCTCCTATTTGATTCACCACCTTATCCTCGATCCTGTACTCAAAGAGCCGACCATGGTAAGTATAGGTCCAGCGGGTGTCTTTGCTTTTAGCACCCTTCAAAATTTCTTCCAGCGGCTTGACCCAGTAATCGTGGGCACCGTGAACTACCTCCATAACATACTCTGCCAATCCACCTAGACCATCGGCAAAGGAGCGGTGGAACCGAGGCTGACCAAACGGATCACGAACAATGATTATCACTGTCGCATCTCGGCTCGGCGGGTCTCCAGGATGATCATACTCAGTCCTGATGCTTGCACCTTTCTCCCAGACTTCCCTGATAGCCTTCTCATAGGCGCGAGGGATCGTATCCTCATCAACGTTTAAAACAGGGATGTTTCCTGATTCCATTAATCCTCCTCAGGATAAGAACGAATCATTAATTAACAGCTCGAATCCACATCAAACTAACATTAATTGCTATAAAATGAAATAAATTCTTGTTGATATAAGATAAAATATCTGCTGGCTGAACCCCAAGGATTAATATAAGACTTTATCTTCACCAAGTTTCTTAATCCTCTCGTTGATCTCATCAATTATCAGATCTTTCCGTACCAGCAAAGCGTTTATTTCCCTATCGGTAAGGTATTCTCCAACGGCATCTTTAATCGCTTCAAAATTCAAGGCCTTTAGTTTCTCGAAAAATGCCCGAGGAAGCTCTTTCATAACCTTTGGGCCCTCTTTATGTTTCTCAGTGTAAATGAGACTCTGTGTGAATTTTTTGGAGGTCCGGAAAGATCGGGAGTGGTCAGGAAGGATAATCCGCCAGTCCTTTGTTATGAAAAAATTCCCCGCATGCCGGTCATCATTCGCTATCAAGTTATCCCAAGCCCACCGCAAGTAGGTAGTCCTGTTATAGTAAAAGACTTTATAAGAAGGAACTTTGATTTTCTGCTCATTCTTCACCTTAGCTTTTATCCAATAATCCACCCAAAGTTGACAGGAACCACGATTCCCTCGAAATCTTTTTTCTACAGTGGGAGAAACCATGTTTAAGCTTAAATACTTGTCCAATCGGTAGGCTGCGATTTCCCATCTCCAGTTTTCTATAGATCCCTTGCTCCTGCCTTCTATATCTTTCCACACGGCTTGCCGTTTGATACCATCCTTTTCCAAGGTCAGCACCCAGGGTTCGGTGACTGCTTCTCGACTCTTCATCTGGTAAAAACTTGTGATTTCTGCTGTCTTGAGGAATTCTTCCCATTTGGCTCTTTCTGCAAGTTCCTCCGGAGTAAACTGAGCTATAGAATGAAAATGAACGCCCAGAAAAAAAATGAAGAAAAAAAGAATAATGATTTTATTTCTCTTTTTCTTTCTTCCTTTGTCACCGAAAATAATTTTATCAGCCACTTCACACCTATCTGCAAATATCGCCTCTCTTGTTAATTCTTTTATCAAAATTACATTTTGGGCATTTCATAGCCAATATTATCTCATTTAGCAGGCGAAAGAATAACAATTAATGCGGATTGAGTCAAATGTAGTGCGAGATGGCGTTGACATAATACTGAAGAAGGTTAATCTCTCCTGGCGCTGCCCGGAACCGGTCGTTCTCTTCTTGAACAAGGTGCCTCAGAGTTAACATGCGCAATCCGACTTCAACCGTATAATCCTGATCGCTTCGGGGAATATAAACGAGAGCTCCTTTCTTTTCAAGCTCGCTAATCAAGATTTGTACGCGAGCCTTTATTTCCTGCCTGGAAAAAGTCTTATCTGGACTTTCCGCGAAAACCGAGGCAACCAACGACACAGGTGCTACAGGAATAGTCTTTGCTACGGCTTGCATCAGACCTTGGGCCAGAAATTGCACCTTTTCTATGCGCGTTTTCTTATCGGTGGTTCGGAAATCAATATTGTGTCTCTTCGAATAGAGTCGCATGGAAATGGGAGTCCCAAAGCTTACCACAGCATAACCGTAACGATACCAGCCACCCCTTAACATCAGCCAGAGGTTATGAATGATAAAAAGTGACGTTGTCTTAATTACACTGATTCGCGATTTTCTTGAAGCATCTTTATCTAAGCTCAACAGTGATGAACGATCCTCCAGCACTCGGTCATAATTAACTCCAACAGGGATGAAAACAAGATCGCGTCCTTTTTTCGGATCGAAACTGCGAAGCATATAATCCAGCAAGCCAATCCTCGGGTCGCCCAACCTGCCATCCTTCGTCAACCTGCCCTCTGGGAATATCGCCTGGACAACTCCACCTTCGGTCGCCATCTGCACATAACGGGCTAAAACAGAACGGTATAAGGTATCCCGCGAACCTCGTCTTACGAAATAGCCTCCTAAGACACGGATTAGCTGCTGCAGGGGCCAGATTCGCGCCCACTCGCCCACGGCAAAGCTCATCGCTACTCTGTTCATGGCCAGGTGAGCAAGCAAGATGTAATCTAAGTTGCTACGATGATTCATAACGAACACAACGCTTGATCGGGGATCAACCTTTGCCAGACCTTCTTCGTCAATAGAGCCCACGCGAACACGGTAGAGTACTTTCAACAGAGACCTGCTTAGCCAGTTACCCAGCCGAAAGTAGACATACGCATTGAAGGAAGGCACTATTTCATTCGCATATCGCTTCACTTTTTCCATGGCTAATTCGTTCGGAACACCTTGTTCCTTGCAATATTCTTTTGCTGCCTCGACTACTTCATTATCGTAAATCAAGCGATCAACGATTACGCGGCGCTTTGTTAGTTCAAAAGCTGGAAGCCGAACGTCAAGCTTTTTGTTTATCTGATCTATGACTATGTTCACCCGACGCCGGAAATACCAACGGACGCTGGGAAGGAGCAGGTGATCCAGCAGAGCCCAAACCGCTAACGCACCCCCGATAATAACCAGCCACAGCGGAAGGCTAACGATCTCCTTCATTTTTCACCCTTTTCAAATACGCCATGCTCCAGGAAGTAAATCACCTGTTGTATGACATCTTCGCTTTTCATGATGAATGCGTGGGTTTGGGGCAGGAGCAGGAAATCTTTCATGCCGGAAACCTTAGTCCGCTCGACTGAGACTACTCCGTCATCTGGGCCTGGAACTATAATAGAATACAGGGGATTAAAGCTTCTGTTGCCTGCTATCACACCCAGTTCAAAATCAACAGATCCCAATTTCAGGGGAACACTCTTTTTATCTGTGCCCAGTTGTCGGCCAGCTGGACCATTGAGTTTTTTGAAGAAATAGCTGTCACCCAGGCTATCCACTAGCTCACTTCCTTGATTGGGCGGACTAATCATCACGACTCTTCCAAGATTGGGCAATTTATGGTTTTTTAAATAATAACGAACAACGATACCGCCCATAGAATGGGTAACAAAGTGTATTTTTGATTGAGGATTCTCGCTGTATCGCTCAACAATATTATTCAATATATCATCTGCCAAGTATTCTATCGGATATTTCGTAGAGGGATAACCGACATTCACGACTTTGTAGCCAAGGCTTGACAGGCTTTTTCCTATTTTCTCCATGGAACGCTTCGATTGTCCAATACCATGGAGCAAGATTACATAATCATTTTTTTCCTGGTTTACAGGCTGGGCAAGCACAACATATCTGAAGGAAGAGGCCAGGAAAAATAGAGCAAGAAAGATATGTGCTATTTTTTTTAAGTTTTTCTGCATACGATAATCGCCTTTCCAATAGCTTATATCATGGGAAAAATGAAGGTCAAGAGCGAAAAAAAAGGAAAAAGGCAGGAAAACGGGGACAGGCTACTTTTTCATTAAGGGAGATATTCTCTCTGGGATTAGGGTTTGAAATCGAGGAAAGATTTTTTCCCGCACTCTCTTATTTAGAGTATTCCCTAAGATAAGACACAACCTAAGTAACAGAAAAAGTAGCCTGTCCCATTTTTTTGTCCCTTTTTTACCCCTTTTGCTATACTGAGTTGCTTAAAATGATATGTTGACATATAAAATGCTTGAAATTATAATACACGCGTAAGCAGGGGAAAAGCGATTTGAGAGGCGAAATGCCGAGAAAGAGACAAGGAAGGAAGAAAAAAGACAACTCTGCCGAAGAAGGCATTCCCCAAGGTATAGCGCGCTTGGGACCATCTCTTTTTCTGAAAGGCGAATTATCTGGCGAGGAAGACGTAGTTATTGAAGGACAATATAGAGGGAAAATAGACCTCGCAAATCACAATATCTTAGTGGGACATGGAGCCAAAGTCAAAGGTGATATTCACGTTAAGAATATTACTATAAACGGAACCGTAGAAGGAAATATTAATGCTTCAGGAAGAATCTTTATTTCAAAAGAAGGTCAGATAAAAGGAGATCTCAGAGCTCCCAAAATCTCGATCATGGAGGGAGCGAAGTTCAAAGGTAGCGTGAGAATAGATAAAGACCTCAAAGAGATTTCAGATACTGATGAAGAAATCGATATTCTTGCCATCAAATCTGAAGACAAGACAAAGGAAAAAACGACATTCGAGCTTGTCTGATTTTATAACTATTAATAAGTCTTCCTGTTTCTCCTTTTAATTAGCACCAAAACATCAACCTAGGGCTAAGCACTGCTTAAATGCCGTACCCTTCAAAAAAACGTGGGATTGAACTCTAATCTTTTAATTTTTGTTATAATGGAGCTGATGAAAAAATTTAAGCTCTTTTCTGATTTCAATCCCAAGGGAGATCAAACAAAAGCTATCCAAGAACTCTACGAAGGTCTGGAAAAGAAAGCCAAGCATCAGGTATTAATGGGAGTCACCGGTTCGGGCAAAACGTTCACCATAGCCAACATCATCGAAAAAGCATCAAGGCCCGTGCTTGTTATCTCCCACAACAAAACCCTGGCAGCTCAGCTTTACCAGGAATTTCGCCGCTTCTTCCCTGAGAATTCCGTAGAATATTTTGTCAGCTATTATGACTACTACCAGCCTGAAGCCTACATTCCAGCCACAAACACTTTCATCGCAAAAGAAGCGACGATCAATGATGAGATAGACCGACTCAGGTTATGCGCAACAAACTCTCTTTTCCAGAGAAAGGACGTTATAATTGTCGCATCGGTTTCTTGTATCTACGGTATCGGTTCACCTGAGACCTACTATTCCATGAGCTTCACTTTTGAAAAAAACCAGCATATAACTCGGAAAAACCTGCTCAAGAACCTTGTCGATATGCAGTATGAAAGAGAAGAGGCCAATTTCAGAAGAGGAACTTTTCGAGTAAGAGGAGATATTATTGAGGTATTCCCCTCTTATGAAGAGTTTGCCTACAGGATTGAACTCGATGAAAACAAAATCATAAAAATCTCTTCTATAGATCCTCTTCTGGGCAAAACTTTAGATTCCTTTGATAAGATTCTCATCTATCCCAGGACTTTCTTCTCAACTCCGCCCGATATTCTCGACTTCACTATTCGCAACGTGGAAAAAGAGCTCGAGGAGAGGATTGCCTTCTTCAACAAGAAAGGCAAATTTATCGAAGCGAACAGGATTGAGGAACGAACTCTGTATGATCTGGAGATGTTGAGAGAATTTGGCTATTGTCCCGGAATAGAAAATTATTCTCTTTATCTAAGCCAGCGAAAACCTGGAGAGCCTCCCTATACACTTCTCGATTACTTTCCTTCTGATTTCCTGACCATTATTGATGAATCTCATGTCACCATACCCCAGGTTGGAGGAATGTACCATGGCGATCGATCCCGGAAGCTGACACTTGTTGAACACGGTTTTCGTCTGCCCTCTGCTGTTGACAACAGACCTCTTAATTTTGAGGAGTTTGAAAGCAGGGTGAATCAAGTCCTTTATGTCTCGGCCACTCCTGGCCCATACGAACTAAAGAAAACAGGGAAGAAGGTTGTTGAACAAATCATAAGGCCCACAGGTCTCACAGACCCTGATATCGAAGTCCGTTCTATAAAAGGTCAAGTCGATGATTTGATGGCCGAAATAACAAAAAGAGCTAAAAAGAGTGAACGAACATTAGTGACGACATTGACCAAGAAAATGGCTGAAAACCTATCCCGTCATTACCATGAGCTTGGACTCAGAGTTCGCTATCTCCACTCCGAAATTGATACACTGGACCGAGTTAAGATATTGAGAGACCTCAGAAAAGGAAATTTTGATGCTCTGATAGGCATAAATCTCTTGAGGGAAGGACTCGATTTACCCGAAGTCTCATTGGTCGCTATCCTGGACGCTGACAAAGAGGGATTCCTCCGTTCTACAAGCTCACTCATACAGACTTTTGGACGGGCGGCCAGGAATTTGGCGGGCAAAACCATTCTGTATGCAGACGTCATGACAGACTCCATGAAAAGAGCCATTTTTGAGACAAACAGAAGGAGAAAACTTCAACAGGAATATAACAAAAAAAACAATATCACTCCTCGCTCCATCAAAAAAAGAATCGATGAAGTCTTGACCAGCATCTACGAAAGAGATTACTTTGATTACTCGCGGATTTCTGAAGACAAAGATATATATTTTTCGCCCCAGAAGAGAAAACAGAAAATGGAGAGTCTTGAAAAATTGATGAAAGAAGCTGCCAGGAACTTGGAGTTTGAAAAAGCTGCCCGATTAAGGGATGAGTTGACGAAACTGAAAAAAAGAGAATTAGAGATTGGTCTATGATGAGGAATGACGCAAAAAAGCTGAGATTATGAGCGATTTAAAATCAAAGATAAAGAACCTGCCAAAAAAGCCGGGCATTTATTTTTTCAAGGACAGAGAAGGGGAGGTCATATACATCGGGAAAGCGCAGTCTCTAAAGGATAGGGTTAAGTCCTATTTTCTCCCCACTTCTGATGCAAAAATAAAAAAGATTCTCTCTGAAACAGAAGAAATCGATTTTATACTCACCGATTCTGCAAAAGAAGCCGCTTTCCTCGAGAATAATTTCATCCGTCAACACCAACCAAAGTTCAACCTCAGGCTAAAAGACGACAAGAGCTTCCCTTACCTGAAATTGACACTCCAGGAGAAATTCCCCGCAATATACTTGACGAGGAGAGTTGAAGAGGATGGCGCCAAATATTTCGGCCCTTTTAGCCCTGCCCAGGAGGCTCGAAACACAATTCATCTCAGCTCAAAATATTTTGGTATAAGAACATGCCAAGAAGCTGTTCCCGGGAAGAGGAAAAGACCCTGTCTTGATTTCGACCTGAAGCTTTGTTCAGCTCCTTGTGTTGAATACATCTCAGAGTCAGACTACAGGGATAGTATCAAGAACGCTCTTCTCTTTCTTGAAGGAAAAACAGAGGAACTTCTGAAAGTTCTAAAAAAGAAAATGCAGGAAGCAGCTGCCAGCCAGGAATTTGAGCAAGCTGCTCACTGGAGAGATATCATCCACACCATCGGAGAAATAAAAGCAAAGCCCAAGCTCATTTCAGTGGGAATGGAAAACAAAGATATTTTTGGCTACTCAAGAGAAAATAAAAGCGTAGCCCTTTATGTTTTTTTCATGAGAAAAGGCAAGGTAATCGAATCAGAAGACATATTTTTTCAGGAGAAAGAGGAGATTTCTGACAAAGAAATCCTTTCCAATCACCTGAAAAGATTTTATAAACAAATAAAAAGCTTGCCGGATAAAATTCTTTTGCCCTTTGCGCCAGAAGATAAGGACGGAATCCTAAAAATGCTCTTGAAACTGAAGCGAACTAAAATTGAAATCATCGTCCCTCGCAAAGGAGAGAATAAGAAGTTAGTGGACTTGGCCAGCAGCAATGCTGAAATTTTGTTGAGGAAAAAATATGAAGGACTTGCGCCGCTGATGCAGATAAAAGAACTCTTTAACCTAAAATCCTTCCCTGAGCGCATCGAGGGGTTCGATATTTCTAACATAGGGGGTGAAGAATCCGTAGGGTCCCTTGTTGTCTTCGAGAACGGAAAACCTCAGAAAAATGATTACAGGAAATACAAAATCCAGGCTGTGACAGGACCGAATGATGTTGCCAGCCTTCAAGAAGTCATCCGAAGAAGGTACAAAAGACACCTGGAGGAAAAGAAGGCTTTGCCTGATTTAATTCTGGTGGATGGGGGGAAGGGCCAGCTTAATGCTGCCGTTGGAGCCCTCGAAGATTTAGGGATAGGCCATCAACCCGTGGTTTCTCTGGCAAAAAAGGAAGAAACGATCTTCGCTCCTGATCGAAAAAAAGGAATAAAGTTAGAAAGAACATCACCCGCCTTGAAACTTTTCCAAAATATTAGAGATGAAGCTCACCGTTTTGCTCTCTCTTTTCACCGCTTGAGAAGAGAAAAGAGAAGCTTCGAATCCCGACTTGATAGAATTCCTGGTTTAGGCAAAAAGAGGAAAGCTGCCTTGCTTGATAAATATAAGGACATAGAAGCTATAAAAAACGCTTCTCCTGAGGATCTGACAAAGATAATCGGGGCGAAAACTGCCCTGGCCATTCTCATAGAATTGAATAAGTAGGAGCTTGATATATATATTGTGTAGGGGCTTGATTTATTGTAGGGGTCTGATTTATCAAACCCACCGGTTGAATATAAAAAATGAATTGCAAATGATGGATTCATCGAGCCCGTTATTTTTGTAGGGGTTTGATTTATCAAACCCACCTTATCTTAATCTTATGAATATTATGAATATGAGGATTCGATGCATCAAGCCGGAATAGATCATGAAGGGAAAAACTTTAATTAAAAAACGATATAATATATACTCGATAAAACATACAACTTGCGAGATGCGCTGATGGCCAGGAGATTAATATGGTAAAGGGAATCGGGATAGATCTGATTGAAGTGGAACGTGTCAAAAAAACAGCGGAAA
>JABAOF010001696.1_pt1 | contig 51226 bp, 55 predicted proteins | sample 7062171 | NCBI WGS metagenome assembly JABAOF01 (sample SAMN14538628, study PRJNA623070) | marine sediment metagenome | biome: marine biome [ENVO:00000428]; feature: marine pelagic biome [ENVO:01000023]; material: deep marine sediment [ENVO:00002113] | place: India: Gulf of Khambhat ... | reverse complement strand
GTCAATACTGGTTGGCTTGTTTCTGTCCATTACAGGGATTGGCGTTCCTCATCCTATTTCGTTGGCTTTGCATATGTTGGGAAGAACTACTTCTATTGTAGCATGCATAAACATAGCTGATGCTCTCAAACTAGGTTTGCTCCGAGTAGTGTTTTTGCCCGTGGTGGCTCTATTAACTATAAAAATCCTTGGGCTTTCGGGTGTGGAGGGGATGGTCGTAGTTCTCATGCATAGCATGCCCGCTGCAATCTCTATGATAGTTTTGAGTGAACGCTACGATTTTTACAAGGAAACAGTCGCTTCCTTGATACTAATATCCTCGATTACAGCAGCTCTATATCTGAATTTGTGGCTCATATTGCTTGGCGCCTTTTAGAAGTTTTGCACATTTGATAGGTTCAATTGACCCTTAGTTTCTGAATTCCCGAGTGGTCCATAGCCCAAACAACAATTGATTTGTTTAACTCCTCTCTTCCATATTTGACTGTCGCCTTCCCTTCCCTTTTGTCTGAGTACCGCAGAGTCAAAGCTGCTGCTTTTTCAATGGCTTGACCTGTTTTGCGTCCTTGCAGCAGGGTTATGGGGCTGCCGCAGTCTGGGACTTCAAAGATGTAATCATATTTTCCCCGCGTTCTCTCCAATTGTTTATTCTCAGATTTGTTTCGTCCCACAACAATTTTGCTCTTTCCAAACCTAAAATGTCGTCCTACCTTTAACAAGTTTACATCTTTGATTTTCACGTTCTTCTTATGGTCAAACAGATCTCTGAGTTTCGCAGCATACTCCTTGTGCGTTAGCAAGCAGCCGCCAGCTGGGCATGGATAGCTTTTAATACCAAAATTGTCTGCAAGCTCAATCTGTCTGCTTCGCGATCGACCTTTCAGATCCAATAGTTTCTGTCTGTCGACCCAACCTTTCACTTCAGCTTCAGTCTCTGGCAATAACTTCGCAGACAACGGTCTCAAAATTTTTCGCTTTAAACCCACCGCGTCCTCAATGATGTTCAAGGCTTTCCGGTGTTGAGACATTGGTCGTTCATTAAGAACTTCTCCTGTGAAGAGAAATGATGCTCCAATCCTTTCCGCAAATGCTTTGGCTTTTGTGAGCATGAATATCCTGCAGTCTACGCAGGGATTCATATTCTTTCCATATCCGTGCTTAGGATTTCTCAACATCTTAATGTAATCTTCGCCCACAGTTATTATCTTGAGTGGAGTCTCAAGCTGCTTAGCTATTTCAGCAGCACCACATCCGCCTTTCTTGCAGAGACAAAAGGGTGAAGTGAAGTTGAGGGCGACAACGTCGATGCCCTGATCTTTGATTATTCTCATTGCGAGCGTGCTGTCCAAGCCCCCTGACAGCAAGGCTACAGCCTTCATCTAGACAACCTCCTGAGTTTCTTTTTGTTCTATTCAACTCCCTCTCATATATACGTGTGTTCTCTTTTCCAAAACATTTAACTTCGTTTTCTGTTGCCTAAACACTAGCGGTGATCATGAGCCTTGCAGGCCACATTCACGCTACGACAGTTTCAACCTGACGACTTAGACCGCATTATTCACATAAATCGAGTCTGTTTACCGGAAAACTATTCGCCCAATTTTTTTATAGACCTACATGAACGCTACTCAGCCACCTTTCTCGTGGCAGAGTTAGGTGGAGATGTTGTCGGCTATATAATGTGCAGGATGGAAAGGGGATTTTCGAATTTCGGGTTGTTTGGTGTTTCTAAGAAAGGACATGTGGTTTCTATTGCTGTGCTGCCAGAGTATCAGCGTAAAGGAATGGGGGTTGCACTTATGGAAGAGGCGATGAAAAACATGCGTTTGTATCGGGCGAAAGAATGCTATTTGGAGGTCAGAGTCAGCAACGTTGCTGCGGTGGAGATGTATAAAAAACTAGGATTTGAAAAAGTTCGCACGTCGAAGGGTTATTATGCTGATGGCGAAAGCGCTCTTGTCATGGCTAAGAAAATAGAGAAATGAAGAGGAGATGCAAGAAATATTTTCCTTCGAAACGTTCCATAACTGGAGCGCAGTCTCAGCGAAACTGCCAAATGTTTCAACAAAATCTTGACCACCGACATTCTATGGAGAAGAAGGCATGAAATCAAAGGGCTCAGCAACACAATACGTGATGGTGGAATTGAAAGCGAAGGTTGATGACCTAGCTCCAATTCGAAACAAGCTGACTCAATATGGCGCTAATCACATTGGCATTTATCATCAATATGACATTTACTATCAGGTTCCAAAGGGTAGATTGAAACTGAGGATAACAGAGAACGAATCTACAGGAGAGCTGATTTATTACGAAAGAGAAGATGTTGCCAGAGCGAAAACGAGCTTTGATTACATTTTAAAAATCCCTCATCCTCATGCTGTGAAGGAGATCTTTGAAAAAATCATGAAGACGAAGACTGTGGTGGAGAAAATCAGGGAGATCTACCAATATGAAAATGTTCAAGTTCACTTAGATAAGGTGAAAAGCTTGGGCTCTTTCGTCGAATTTGAGTGCATAACCTCTCAGAATTTGAGGCAACAGAAAAAAGACCACTCAAGGCTGGAAAAACTTGGAGAAAAACTCGATGTCCGCTGCAACCGTCTGGAAAGCCTATCCTATAGTGACCTAATCTCAGAATAAGGAAGAACATTTCTGTTCACAGCTCGAGGAGGCTACGAGTACGGACATGGTTGATAGCGTGTGCGCACCGCTTGGGCGGAATTGAAGATGGCAATATCCTTTTAAATCTGAACTCATGACCTTCGAACATGTCTTTACTATTTACACCTTTTAAAATTGGCTCATTAGAGCTCAAGAACCGTTTCATTAGGTCTGCCACGACTTCATATTGGTCTGACAAACGTGGAATTATCCGTCCTGAAATCTTTGAACTTTACAGCAGGCTTGCTAAGGGGGGTGTCGGATTAATCATTAAGGGCCATCTTTTCGTTAAAGAATCAGGAAAAGCCCATGTTGGAATGGCCGGCATTAGCAATGATTACCACATTCCAAAACTGAGAACACTTACCCGTGAGATTCACAAGAATGAAGGAAAAATCGCGGCCCAACTCAACCATGGTGGCATGTTGAGCCTCGGTGATAGGGCAGGTCCTTCCGAGTATCTTGTGGGTGCGCATAAAACGCGTGCCCTCTCCTCCGAAGAGATCCACGAAATCGTAGAGTCCTTTGGCGAAGCAGCTGAACGTGCGATGACGGCTGGATTTGATTGTGTCCAAATTCACGGGGCACATGGGTATCTCATCTCCCAGTTTCTGTCCCGACTGACCAATCGACGCACAGATGAGTGGGGTGGAAACTTGAAGAATCGCATGCACCTCCTACTAGAGATCTACGACACAATCAGAAGGCGCGTATGCAAGAAGTTCCCAATTATGCTTAAGATAAACTGCGACGATTTCTCACCCAATGGCTTCACTATTGACGACAGCGTGAGAGTCGCTGAAACGATATGCAGACGTGGGCTTCAAACAATCGAAGTCAGCGGCGGAGGAATAGGTGGACAGGAACCTTTGAGACAACGAGCACGTTCGCTGGATCAGAAGCTGAGTGAGGCTTCCTTTGCAGGCCATGCTATAAGAATAAGGAAAACAACAAAGCCAACATCTTTGGCGCTTGTTCATGGTATACGGAGCCTTGAGTGCATGGAAGCTCTTGTTAACAAGGATTTAGCAGACCTCATATCTATGAGCAGACCATTTATTAGAGAACCAGACTTTGTGAAAAAGTTGAAAGCTGGGCAAAAAGCGTCCACCTGCACCTCTTGCAATAAATGCATTTCACGAGATGTCTTTGGCAAGATGATGCTTCGGTGCAATTTAGACTGAGCGCGTGCGCAACTACGAGAAGGTAAGGATTGCACGAGCTCTACATCGAATCAACTTGAAATTGCAGTAATTTCTCATCCCTTTTGGTAAGCCAATTGAGCAGGCCCAGCATACTCTTCGCAAAACCCAGAATGCTGCCTAGCACAAATATAGCAAGGAAGAAGCGCAAATCGACCATCAAGTTAATCTGCTCGACTGTAAAGTTGATTACTCCCGCGTTCATGATGTAAGCGAAGTACGCCACAATAATTAAGGAGTTTGCAATAGAAACAACATGTTGAAGAATAGTCCCTCGTAACAGCTCGATAACGAAGACGAAGGCAATAAAAAAACCCGCAAACATCGTGAAGATTGGTCCACGCACACCTTCAAAAGGAATTGTGAACGTCGAGAAGGTCATGAAGAGAATGCATACGATGGCTGTCTTGGCAATTGCCACAAAGAACCGCTTCATCAAGACTCGCGCCGTGAATCGGTTCTCTCCACGCTCCATGACTTCACCCATAATTTCTCACCACTGGACCATAGTTGAACATCTCTGATTCGATGAAAATCCGAATTTGCCCATTGCTGGTCACCATGGCTGGGCTTACTACTGCTTCTACTTCTCCTTCATAATTGGCGTTTGATGGAACATCCATAAAAGTCGTGCCACTTCCAAGCAATTGCTGTCTATTATTCAATATTTCTACTCTGATGACACCGGTTAGGCTGAAGTAAGGTGAATGGTTCTGGAAGCTTATGGGCACATTTGTTCTAATGTGCGTACCGTTGTATGCTTGATATTCAGGCACACCTGAGGTGAAATTGAAGAGTGGTGCACCCCAAGGCAACGTCCTATTTGTTTCGAATTCAAAGGGAACTAGGCTGGCGTAGTTTAGAGAAAAGGAACCATAGAGTACAAACTCTGAATCGTAAAAGGCGTATTCAGCCCGCGTCATTATTTCTTGAACATTGAAGCTGATATTGTGAGATATGGTTACGTTGTTCTGCGGGGGAATTCGCGCAAGGAAAACAGTATTTTTAGAGATAGGCCTATTTTCACGGTCTGTGATGGCTGCTGTAATGTTCAGGTCTGCGATGCTATAATAACCGTTGTTATCAAAGGTGATTGGCACTGTTACGTTGAAAACGCCCTCTACATACGCCATAGAGGGGTCGCCCATATTGACTCGGATTAGTGTTGCAGAGTAAACACACGTGACTGCGACTGCGAAGGTTATTATCCAAAAGAATCGAATGGACCAGGTTAGCGCCCGCAGCGGCACGTCCATTTAGGTCTATGCTTCCCTTTGATTTTCTGGTGGGATGAGTACTGCCTTTGGTTCTTCTTCCTTTAATTCCGAAGCAAGTTTGGGTGGGCGCTCTTCAGGGGACTGATTTTGAGGTTGCTGTTGGGTCGATTGCAGTTTTGGCGTTGGAGCTGAAGGTGGCGTTGGCGAGGGCTGCTTCATGGATGGCAATGATGTCTGTGGTTGAGTTTTCTTTACTGGTATGTGTGATGTGGCAGGAATGTGCTTGTGCTTTAACAATGGGATGCCTCTGACTGTCAGTAATGAGCCTATCCACCCCATGATGCCTAGATACATTAATCGTATGCACGCTTGAATGAGAGGGGCTAAAGCTTCACCGAAAACCATCGCCAAGTCTCCTGATGCAATTATGCTGAACGGCTCTTGAAGGAATAGAAACGCGTTGATGAATGTAAATGCTAAGAGAGCGACGCCTATGAATAAAATGATGATTCCTGTGAATTGAGGTTTGTTGCTTATCGATATTGGCATTCATAGGGCTCCTAGTTATGCTGGGAATATGAAGACGACATTGTATTAAATCTTCTGTAGCAATAAACAATATTCATCTACAACCTCCAAACATCAGATTTCAGCTCACGATCCCAGAACAATAATTCTCCAGAAGGCACTTTAGTAGTCGCGTGAACATTTACTGCGAGCTCATGACTACGTTCAGCTCTGACTAGATACATGTCAAGCAACACTTAAAACCATATACAATGCATACTACACTTAAAATGAGCTCACAGAGGTGCCTCAATGCCTTTCAATAAAGGAGATTTCATCCAGGTCAACTACGTGGCAAAAGTAAAGGAAACCGGCGAAACATTTGATACCACTCTAGAAGAAGTAGCGAAAAAAGAACGATTATACAAAGAGGGCGAAGTCTACGAACCAAAGCTTATTGTAATTGGTGAAGGCTGGGTCTTGGAAGCGCTAGACGACAGCCTAAAATCCTTACAACTGAACAAACCTCGCACAATAGAGATCCCACCCGACAAAGCCTTTGGCTCTCGAGATCCCGAAAAGCTAAAAATGGTTCCAATGCGGCGTCTTCGAGACAAAGGTATAACCCCCCAACTTGGTTTGCGTGTTGAATACGAAAAGAGACTAGCTACAATACGAACCGTAGGTGCAGGCAGAGTCACGTTAGATTTCAACCCGCCCTTGGCAGGCAAAACTCTAGTCTATGAAATCACAGCTCAAAAAAAGCTTAGAACAAAAAGAGAGAGAATTGCCGCATTAATTCACAGGCGGATACCTTTAATCGATATTGTAAAATTTAAATTGGACATCGAGAGAATTTACACAACAATACGAATTCCAGAAGAAGCATTCTATATAGAGGGACTTCAAATAGCCAAGAGAGGCATAGCTACAGACATCCAGCGCTTCTTTCCAACAATCGTAGAGGTTACTTTCCTCGAAACATACGAGAACCCCGACTTAGCAACAAAGTCAAAAGAACGAGTGAGGAAAAAACACCAAACCAAGAAGTCCAACAAAAACAATTCAAAATAGGCGGTTCGTTTCAAATCACATCGGTTTTTCTCGCAAGTGCTTTAGCAGCTCGGTTAGTCAACCTCTTTTCGTTCAAAATGGTATATCTTTCAGGTCTGATGGTTCTTGCCTTCACCAACGCTTGTATAATATCTTGAGACTCGATACCAAGCTCATCACTCGTCGTGGGAGCACCAGCCTTTTCTAATTTCGATTTTATGCGCTGCCAATTCAAACCATGTAAATGCGCCATCATTATAGCGCCCACCCCTGACTGTTCACCATGCAAAGCTGGTTTTGACGCTATTAGGTCTAGAGCATGACTGAACAAGTGCTCCGAACCGCTGCTAGGTCTGCTACTTCCAGCAATACTCATGGCAACCCCGCAACTTATGAGTGCTTCAAGAAGAACTCGCAAACCTTCTTCACTTCCCGGCTTGATTGACTCAGCATTCTTGGCAACTAATTTTGCACTCATTAGCGCTAGGCTAGCAGCATATTCACCGTAATACTCATTCTTAGCTTGATGTGCAAGATACCAGTCACGAATAGCAGTGAATTTTGCAATGGCGTCTCCACACCCGCTAGCTGTATAACGATGAGATGCTTGAACAATCACCTTTGTATCCGCAATTATAGCCATCGGAGCTTGAGCCATAATAGAGTAAGGCTTCTTCGATCCTTTTATTGATGCTAGAGGGCTAGCAATGCCATCGTGAGACGCGGTGGTGGGTACGCTCATAAACGGAGTGCTTTGGCGTGCGGCACTGAGCTTGGCAACATCAATTTTTGTCCCACCTCCAACTCCAAGAACTATTTGCGGTTTTGTTTCATCGATCTTTCTTCTCACAACATCGATATCCTCCATTGTGGAAGAAGATACGAGGAAATAGTCGGCAGTAATGTTAGAATCACTAAGCAAATCGATGATTCTCCTCCCTGCAATTCTATAAGTTTCCCGACCAGTTACTACAAAAGCAGACTTTGAGAAACCGAGTCTTCGACAAATTGGGATGATAAGCTCTAAGGTTTCGTTTCCAACTACGACTTCTCGTGGTAGTTGCATTTGATGTAGCTTCGTGGTCAACAGAAGTCACTGCTTCGCGTTAGATTGCTTGGCTTGCCATTATTAATGTTCACGAAATCTTTTTAAACTAGTCGGTCATGTATAGATTGCGACAACTTCCTTTAGAAGACAGTCGTAGAGTGTTTTCAGTTTTAAAGGAGAACATAGAGATGAGTGAAACACCAAATCAACTAATCCTTAAGGGAACCACTACTGTAGGCGTTGTTTGCAGCGATGGCGTAATCCTATCCTCGGATACTCGGGTGACAATGGGCACCTTCATAGCGCACAAGAAAGGAAAGAAAATATACAAAATCGACAATCACATAGCGATGACCATTTCGGGAAGTGTTGCAGACGCCCAACGAGTTGTCGATATACTAACGGCGAATGCCCAACTATATAAGATTAATTTTGGCAGACCAATTCCGATAAAGGCGGCTTCGAGGCTAGTTGCAAACCTCCTTTTCTCCTCGCGGTATGCCCCTTTGATTGCTCAAATCCTAATAGGAGGAATAGACGATTTGGGCCCGCACGTGTTCTCGCTAGATCCACTTGGCAGCTTGACAGAAGAAAAGTGTGTGGCCACAGGTTCAGGTTCGCCAGTAGCTTACGGAGTCCTTGAAGACAAGTTTAAGGAGGGCGGTACCACAAACGAAATGCTTCCAATAGTGGTGCACGCTGTGGAGGCCGCCATGAAAAGAAACACTGCAAGCGGCGACAGCTTTGATGTGTCGATAATTAGCGCAGAAGGTTACCGCGAATTGAGCGAGGGCGCGAAGAGAGATATAACAAAGACTGCTTTTGACACGAGGAAAAAGGTGTGACAACGGCTGGCAAAAGCAAGTTAGATGTAAGTCAGACAGTTCTAAACCACATCCCCCAGGAAGCAGAAGTCACTCGGATAGAGTTTGAAGGCCCCGCGTTAGCTGTCTACACCAAGAGGCCTGAAATCCTCTTTGAACAAAGCTCTATCATCGCTGACATTGTAAATCTGATTCGCAAAAGAATAGTTGTGCGATCTGATCCTTCTGTTAGGCTAGCCGAAAAAGACACCGTAGTAGCTATCGAAAAAGCAGTTCCCAAAGAGGCTGAAATTACCAGCATACACTTTGATCCAAGTCTTGGCGAAGTCATTATAGACGCGAAGAAACCAGGTTTGGTCATAGGCAAGAATGGCACTGTCTTGCAAGAGATTGTGAAAGGGACAAGATGGAGACCAAGGATCTTAAGAAGCTCCCCTATCCCCTCAAAAATAATCACACATATGCGACATTACCTTCATTCGGAGAGCAAAGGACGGGAACGGATACTTCGAACAATCGGCGAACGAATATTTCGTCCAATGGTGCACGAGGTCGGTGATGTGCGAATCACCGCGCTTGGAGGATTCCGCGAGGTTGGTCGTTCTGCCATTCTTCTGCAAACACGAGAGAGCCAAGTGTTATTGGATTGTGGCATAAACCCAGGCTCAGCAGATCCTCTCGACGCTTTTCCACGACTAGACGTACCTCAATTCAATATTGAATCCCTTGACGCTGTAGTAATCAGCCATTCCCACCTAGATCACTGTGGCTTTCTGCCGTTTCTATTCAAATATGGGTACGACGGGCCCGTCTATTGCTCCGCCCCAACATCAAACCTCATGACATTGCTTCAATTGGACTATTTGGATGTTGCCAACAAACAAGGCTTCATGGCACCTTACGATCAAAAGGATGTTCGCGAATGTGTTCTCCACAATTTGCCATTGCGGTACGGCGCAGTGACAGACATTTCACCCGACATCCGCTTGACGTTGCACAATGCGGGACATATTCTGGGATCGTCGGTGGTTCATCTTCATATTGGAGAAGGCCTCCACAATTTAATCTACACCGGCGACTACAAGTATGGGAGAACAACACTCCTCGAAGCAGCAACCACAGAGTTTCCTCGAGTCGAAACAATTGTGACCGAAAGTACATATGGTGGCTCACAAGATAGGATGCCATCAAGGATTGCTGCTGAGGAGAAACTTGCGTCAATAATAAACGAAGCGTTAGAACGCGGAGGAAAAGTCATGATCCCCGTTCCGGCCGTTGGTCGAGCGCAGGAGATTATGTTGATCATTGATGGCTATATGAGAAGAGGATTGATGAAAGAAGCCCCAGTATTCATTGAAGGAATGATCTCAGAAGCTACTGCGATTCATACAGCCTACCCAGAATATCTGGCCCGAGAGGTTAGAAACAGCATTTTACATGAAGGCGTAAACCCATTTCAATCTGACTATTTCACGATAGTTGAGCATCCAAGTGCCAGAGAAGAAATAGTGGAAGGAGAGTCTGCCATCATAATGGCAACAGCAGGCATGCTTGAAGGCGGTCCAATTATAGATTATTTCAAAAGAATGGCGTCGGACAAACTAAGCACCGTGGTTTTTGTCAGCTATCAAATTGAAGGCACTTTGGGGCGGCGAGTTCAGAAAGGATTGACCGAAGCTCCTCTCATGAATAATGAGGGAAAAATCGAAGTCATAAAAGTTCGATTGCAGGTTGAATCCATTGACGGCTTTTCTGGACATTCCGATAGACGACAGATTATCAATTATGTTCGTCGCGTAACACCTAGACCTGAGAAAGTGATAGTTTGTCATGGCGAAAAAGCCAAATGCCTGAGCACAGCAATTTTCCTCAGAAGACGGTTTAAGATCGACGCTATTTCTCCCGAAACCTTAGAAACCGTTAGGTTGCGGTAGGACTCTGTTCTTGGGATGCAATAGCCTTTTCTCGCCAAATTTTCACGGCAGAAGGGGTTATGACTATTCTCTCTTCTCCTAGACGGGCGATGTCACCGTCAATGGTTTTGATAAACGAACATAAATCGTTCACTGCTCTTCTAATGTCATCGATGCTTCTGGTCGCCAACGGAGTAACTTTAAGAATCAGAATGTTGCCAGATTCGACTTCGCTTTTTATTGAGTCTAAGTCAGAGAGACTCCTGAGGGGTCTTGCTTTCAGGTAGATTTTGGAGATTCCATCCTCAGAAACACCTTTGGAAATGTCGAGCTTGCTACTGTCGTGCGCGGTTTTCTCCAAAGTTTTTTCTGCGTTTGACAAAAGTGCTTCTCCTACACTATTTTGGAGTTCTCAACTTTTAACGTTTATCTCTTTGGGTAACTCACAGAGCTGGTAATCTGTTCCATACACCGTTTAATAATCATTACGTATTGGGAATCAGGATTCTTGATAGATATTACGGCATTCTTGGAGCAAACGCAAGATCTTCGGTGAAGGAAAGCCTAAGTGTTTGAGCAGACATTTATTAGTGCCATGCGGGAGTTCATTCTATTTTCACGTCGAGGTTGGAGTGGTGGCGCGTTTAAAAGTTTACGGGATGGAGGACGGCTCGACGTTGTATATCAATGTTTATTACTTGGACTGTTTACGTCTGGAGCAATTCGACGGAACGTGGTTTTCCATGTGGTTCTGGGCGGACCCCCGACGCCTCCTGTGTGCCTGACTATTGATGGACGCTTCTTGCGAGATGTGCGAACGGATGAGCGGAGTTGGGAGGAGATTCTGAGGAAGGTGTTGAATCGTGGTTCACATCCAGGGATTAGTATCAGCAAGGTGAGTCTACAAGAAATAGTAATGCTAAAGAAGAACGTTTTTGTTTTGGAGGAAAAAGGTGAAAGCGTATTGAGAGTAAGATTCGGTGAAAATCCAGTATTTGTTTTAGGAGACCAAGTGGGGTTACCGAAGAAAGATGAGAAATTTGTGCTGCGATTTGGTAGAAAAATCTCTTTGGGCAAAAAACCTTATCTTGCAGCGACCTGTGTAGATGTAGTGAATTATTTGATAGATTCACAAAATGCCTTGAAGCTTTAGCTGTCACATAACTTGGGAGCTCAAGAGAGTCGCATGAATAACCTTTTGCACTTCATGCTCACGCCAAACATGTTCCTTTCTTTCATATCTGGAAGGGAAGGCGTGCTTGCGATCCACGGCTTGCATTTGCTAAGGAAGGGCTATTGGTTTCAATAGGACTTAAAGGCCTCTCACATTCACCATGAGTCTGAGCGATGAACCGCAAGCAAAAAGACCTATGCGTTTTCTCGAATTTAATAGCTTTGAAGCAACATACGCTCAATGAAATGGGGAGCCAAGTGAAAATGAGAGAATGAAGCGTGCTACTCTTTTCAAAGATGGAGCCTCGGGCGGGCTTCGATCCCGCGACCAACGGTTTACGAGACCGTTGCTCTACCAAGCTGAGCCACCGAGGCATCACTAATAGTTGTGAATTGCTTTCACCATTCGGTATATTTATTGGTTTTGAGAATTCCAAATAGTCTATTACGCTTGAAAGGGCCCATTCTGAGATTCTGCTGATGTTCAAGCGGTATTTTCTGGCTCTTCTTACCAGCTCTGGCTATAGTGCAATTCCAATTGTTTTGCGGCGTTTACTTTCACTCGAGTAAGCTACTCGAGCAGATTGCTGCTCATTCATTTATAATCCTTCTTTCAATTATTCCACTTCGCGTCTCTTAAGCAATAATTTAACGGACGCGAGCACTCTCGTTATGGAAGCAACAGTTCGTATATGAGGCCCGTATACACTGAGTATCCAAAAAGGAAGAAACCGAGGCCCACGAGCAGCACGATTAAAGGAAGTTTTAGCACGCGCTCTGAAGCCCTCTACCCACATACCAGAGGCGAGCGCGGGCGCATTATGATAAGTTTTAGCTGTCCCATGCGCGTGCGTTACTTGTCGCATCTTCTCGCACTTATTTCGAGAGCTTCCTTTTCCACCATTAAAGGTTTGTCATCGGGCGCAGGCTGGCTTTCTGTGATGTGTTTGATCAACTTTTCCATCGCGCTCTTGAGTTTTACTAGTGAACCAGACTGCACTAGAGAGTCCCAGACGGAAGTCTCTTTATCAACTGCCGCGATTAAGACTTTGGCTACCCGCACCATAGCGACAGCTTGCTGATCGGTCAGCCCCCACAGGTCCTCGTTCTCAACTGCCTCAATCAACTTTTCGAGCGACTCGATCGCTTCTTGTCCCTTTCGGACAGGTTCTTCAGAGTCCTTGCATTCGGTTGTCATTCCTATCCCGCCCAGAATTGAGGTTAGACCCCTAAAAGAAACAGTGCGCGAGAAGAGGGACAGACACTAGTTATTTCATACGCTCAAGCAACTCTGGGTAGTGGAAGAAGGTTGATGCGATGATTGGATGCCTTGCGCACATGAGAGCATGTCCTTTACAAACCTTTCCGCTTGAGCTATTCCTCTTCAGGTTCTAGCATATGCTTGGCAAGTGTTGAAAACGTCAGAGGCCTGAAGTGAAGCTCATCATCTAGGTTCACGAGGAAGCTGTCCATTTTTTCGTCTTTTACGGGCAGTGACTGCCTGATTCTGTTCTTGAACCTTGTAAAGCTGCTATAGTTTTTGTGGAATGATATGGTGATGCCATCATAGCCTATTCCCATTCCCCGTTCCGCCATGACCATTTCAGATGGGCTTCCTTTCACGATTTCTTTGCCCTTCTCGCGTGCAGCTTGCACTTTTTCTTTATCGACGCCTACACCATACTTGAGCAGAGTAATCGCCATGATGTGGTAGCCCAACTCGACAAAATTAGGAATCACCGTATATTCCTTGATCATACCCGCCTTCTCAAGGATTGCTCTTCTTCTAGTAACGGTTGGCTGCGACACACGCAGTTTCTTGGCCAACTCTCTGTCCGACTTCTTAAAATTTTGCATTAATTCTGAAAGGATCTTGCGGTCAACGTCTCTCAGCTTCATGCAGCATCGCTACTATTACGTTAACTACGCTTAAGGATTTATCAACTGAAAAATGGGTCCGCATTGGCTGATGCACTTCCCAACACACACGTGCATTAGATTGATTTGATATGAGAAGCTGATATTCAAGCCCAGCGTAAAACATATATCAAATTTTTGGTGATACGAGGGCTATGTCTTTCAAGAATCTGTTGGCTTTGATCCTCTACCTAGTTGGGTTGCTGATGGGAATCGGCACTTTCGTGCTGTCGTATATTGGTCTTCCAGAGCCGTATGATACTAACCAGTCCTCGCCTTTGGATTATTCCTTGTGTCCATCGCAGGCATTGTATCGCTAAAAGACTGACTGCGCGTGCTAGCCAAAATTGACGCCCTTCCGTTCGTAGAAGTCATACCATTTCACATTTCTTTAATCGCTTTTTCAGAATATCCTTTTCGTTTCAACATGTTTGCGAAGGACGGTATTGGTCTCATCTAGAGAAAGGCACCACGAACTCATGAGGGGATTTATGATGATAAACGTTCTGAATTGTCAAAGCGTATCTGAGTCCAACATACATACAGAATATACACGCGTGCATACAGATAGGTTCTAGAACGACTAGATGCGCCTCGCAAGCGCATGCGCGTGGTGCGCAGGCTAGTTCATCAAATGCTTCGATGTTGTTCCGAAGACCTTTAAGACTTGAGCTACATCAGCAATGTCGACAATGTTGTTTCCATCAACATCAGCCCTAGAATTCCACCGAGGGTGCCCCGGATAGGAAGCGAAGGCTTTGGCAACTATCGCCACATCGAGCATGTCGACCACGCCATCCTCATTAACGTCTTCAACCAGTTTGGGGTGTGGGCAAGCGAATGCGGACGAGCCAACGGACAACGCAAACATAAAAATTTGACAAAGCAAAACAGCTTTTCTCATGCAGTTCACAATTTAAAATGGAAGCTTAGAGGATTTATGCCTGATTTCCATAAAGCGTATATTCTAAGCTCTGACATGTCGATGCCCTGCTCGCGCGCGCAAAATTTTTCGTGGAGAATCAGAAAAACTGTGTTCGTGGAGCAATTGAATGTTCAATAACTAATTCAACACTTTTAGTTGAAAGAATAGAAAAGGCAGGCGACACCAATAAACGTTAGATCCTATTCACTTCAAGACCCTGCGCTGCTGTTTTCAATTAATTCCATAGAAAAAAACTCCAAGTCATTCAACATCCAATAAAATAGTTCGGTTGGGGGGAGAAAATACCCCTTTACGTTCTCCTTTCTCCTGAGGCGAAAGGCTCCCCTTTCCAACCCCCAAGCAAGTGTGCACCCAAAGCGATAGTTAAGCTTTATTCCACTGTGTTACAATCGTTACTGCGAGGGTTAGGGGCTTGAATACAGTAGAAGGACTTGGCGAGCGCAAGATTATTGAAATAATCTGGGAAAACTTGGACAAAACTTCAGACATGCCAGTTCCCTTCGGCGATGACGTGTCAGCAGTGAAACTTGAGAGCGCTAAGCTTGCAGTTCTGAAAACAGATATGCTCGTGGGCTGCACTGACATCCCGCCACGGATGAGCTATTGGCAAGCAGCTCGTAAAGCAATTGTTATGAACGTAAGCGATTTTGCTGCAAAAGGAGTAAAACCCGAAGGGATAATTGTCTCGTTGGGTATTCCACGAAGCCTCTCAAAAAAGGCGGTTGAACAGATCGGAAAGGGATTGAATGCAGGCGCTAGAGAATATGGCACATTTGTTCTAGGCGGCGATACGAACGAGGCTAGAGATCTTATAATAAGCATTGCAGTATTTGGTTTGGCGAATAAAGAAAACCTCGTTCTGCGTAGCGGTGCCGTTATTGGAGACATCGTAGCAACGACTGGACTGTTCGGCTTAGCCTCTGCAGGACTCAAGATTTTAACAGAAGGACTTGGCGCCTCGCAGAAAATTGGACGGAAGCTTCTTGATGCTGCCTTGATGCCTAAAGCCCGCCTTCGAGAAGGTTTAGTTCTAGCGAAAACAGGAGCAGTTACAGCATCGATTGATTCTAGTGATGGGCTGGCGTGGAGCCTGCACGAAATCAGCTGCGCCAGCAACGTAGGCTTCATGATTGATGCTCCGCCTATTGCCTTAGAAACCTACGAGTTCGCAAAAATGCACAACATTGATCCTTTTGAGCTGAGCTTCTATGGTGGTGAAGAATACGAACTTGTAGTTACGGTCGATCCAAAGCATTGGCATAACGTGCAGGCGAAAGTCTCTCAACAGGGAGGTAGACTCATAAAAATTGGCCAAGTTATGGGAGACAAGAAAATTTTGCTCAAAGAAAGAGGCCAAGTTGCAGAAATAGAAGCAAGGGGTTACGAACATTTAGGATATGATGGGGGACGAGCTAGCTGATTCAATCTTGTGATGTTGGCAGCCTCCCTTGCAGAGATGAACGAGCCCTGCTGGCTGAGGCGGCAACCCGTTATGTCTCTGGAGTCAATGATGACTCCACAGCGTCCTTTGAACGAATTATTGTGAATGCTCTTTTGGACAAGCTCGAGGCCGGAATTGATGTTGCCGCGTTTCCGCAGTTTCGAGACATGAACCAGATGTTCCTAACATCATTTGAAGGGATAGAAAAGTTAAATGAAGGTTACCTCGAAACTGCTAGTCTGACTTTAAAACCTGGACAAGATCACCTGCCTGAAGTAGCAGCTATCCAGAGGAATGCTGCCAGAATCCATGCAGAGAAAGGCAGCCCTTTTCAGCTCAGAGTTTGCATAACTGGACCGTACACATTAGCTTCATTTTTTCCACATAGAACCAGTCAGATCTACCTAAAACTAGGAAAAGTGCTTTCAATGATTGTGGCTAAGAATATTTTTGCGGTTCGGCATGGAAAGGTGGCTTTGATAACGCTTGATGAACCACTATTTGGGTTGATTGATGATCCTCTTATCGATAAGGGTGTGGAAGGCAGAGAGAATCTTCTTTCGACTTGGGAGATGTTGACGAGTGAGGCTAAACGGAAAAATGTCGAAACCTCCCTTCACCTCCACTCCACCTCAGATGACCTATTTTGGTCCGTAGGCTCTCTTAGAATTGTAGAGTCTCATGTAGATGATCCTCTTTACCGGATGCCGACTACTAAGAGACTGTTGGATAAGGAAGATAAATCACTGAAAGCCAGCATAGCAATCACCGACTTCGACCAGCTCATCAAGACGAAAATAGGCTTGGCTGCATCTGAAGATACTATTGTTAATGCTTGGAGAAAAATCTTGAGTGGAACACTAAACCCAGCAGCATTCTTAGAGAGTATTGATGTCATGAAGAAGCGACTACTGAAAATTATCCGAAGATTTGGTATGGAAAGAGTTGCATTTGGGGGACCTGAGTGTGGATTACGAGGATTTCCAACCTATACCTCTGCGATAAGCTGCTTAAACAAAGTTTCAAAGACTGTTAGGTCCGTCAATTATTAATCCATTCTATGAATGCGGCGGACAATTACTAGACAAGTTATCAACCCTTCCTAAGCGCTCTCTCAATGTTCTCCAACCTTTTCTCAACTGCATCCAGTCTGTCTAAAATCCGTTTCAGTATGAGTCCTATGTCCCCTGATGAAAATTTGGGCAAATGGAGAGGTGAAGGCCATGATTCGTCTTGTTGTCTCTCTAGTCTTCTTGGAGGATATTCCAAAGACCTTTTCTTCTTTGCCATCGTTTTTCAACCAAACAGCTGATTCTTAATCTCGTATATATGCACATGTGCATGAAGATAAATAATCCTCACTCTGGATCTCAAGTCACTCAGTTACCAGTTGCCTTCTTTGCTGCTGGCTTAGAAAAGAGGGTGCAACCTTCTACTTTGTCTTGCGATGTCCAGCTCGAGATTTTTTAGCTTTTTCTTCATGAGTCTTTTCTACTCTGATGATTTTCTGTTTTTCCAAGCCTTGAATGGCGGCGCCTGGATAGTTGCGTTCGATTTCTCTCCGCAACCCCTTTGTATCAACGTCACCATATTTCTTAACATATATTATCGCTTGACCATTTTTATCATACTTAACGGAGATGGAATAACCAGACGCTATTTCTATATATTCAGGCTTTGTTAAAATGAATCCTTCATGTTCTTTCATAGCTAAAGCTTCTGCAGGATTTTTCCTCTGGCTTCCTTCAGGCATGTTGAAGCATCCTTGTTATGAAAAGGGAACGCCGAGATTAAAGTCTTGTTTCTCCCTAATCAAGATTCCGCTTCTGAGTCACGCAGGCACACTCGCCCATGCCAACCCAAACCTAACTCCATTAGCTAGAAGCGTTTCTAGGGGAATTTTGGCTTTATTGCAGTCGGCGAACAAGCATCAACACATTCGAGACAATAGATGCATTCGGGATGAGTAAATTTCTTCCAAGGTAAATCAAGAATTGGAACCCTCATGGGGCACACATCTACGCAGCTGCGGCAACCTTCCTTTGTGCAGCGCAGTACATCTCTTTCAAGCCCTAGAAAACTGAAATGATTGAGAAGAGCCATTATCGCCCCTACTGGGCAGAGATACCGACAAAAACTTCTTGGAACATAGAACGCAAAAGCTATGACCAACCCTAACACGATTAACCGCACCCAAAACAATGGCGGAAGAGCCGCTATCCCTCCAAGAATGTCTGCAAATGGAGCCTCGCTAGAAACTGCCGTGGATATCATTGTGGGGAGCAACGCAAACAAAGTGTCGTGGGGGCTCAATGCATTGAAGGGAGCTTGAGCGAAAATTCCCAGCGCATCCTTGTAAGCCCGGCCAATTCCCATCAGTGTCGCTGCTGATACGGTCACGCTCAAAAACAAAACTATGCCAAGAATTCCATATTTGAGGTAAATCATGTCTCTGTTGGCCCTTGGCGAAACCTCCCTGTGTTTGCGCTTTACAAAGCCCAGTATCTCTTGTATAAAACCAAAGGGACAAACCCATCCACACAACATTCGACCTAACAAAACCGCAGATATTAGGAACGATGCTAGCGGAAGCCATGGGAATACCGCCTCATAAAACATGTATTGCATCACCGCAAAGGGATCCCCCACCGTTGACGCAGGGCTTCCTGAGCTCTGCAAAACTGGCGGTAGAAGAGGCTGCGGTTCCAGACCAAACAAGACGGCGTTTAAGAGAATAAAAGAGATGACTAGGCTGATTATTCTCAAGGTCCTGATACGGACAAGCGCGTGTTTGAGGTCGACCATTTTCCGACATGCTCCTTCTCTTAGCCGTTTTTAGAACGTGAGGTTATAAGTCGCATAAAAATGTTTCACATCGTTTTAGCTTAAGCGATCAAACATATTCTGTTATATTGCGTTGCGAGATCTCGGCAACATCTGTTTCAGCACCCTTGTCGTCCTCAGATAGTCTAAGCTTCCCATAGACACCGTCATAGCCCGGTGTTACTTTCGCTTTTCCCAACCGAACTCTCTCAATCTCTTCCCCAATTTTTGGATCAACTATCTCGGCCATCGCTTTTCTAGGAGCGTCAATCAACACTCTGTATTCATTCTCGAACTCAGCTATCAATCTATTATAAACGCTCCACACGCTTTGCACATTGGGAGATGATGCGCCTAGCACTGTCGCGATTATTTCAGAGAGTGGGAGCAAACGCATGTAGCCAATAACGTTTTTAGGCTTGAAGTCTACGGGCCTGTCGGCCAATTCTTCCACTCTTTGTTCCACACCCTTAGTCATCGTTCGGCGACACACAGGACAACGATTGCCAAACTTCAATGCTTCACGGGGCGGCATCGAGACTTTGCATTCCCGGTGCCCAGTCCAGTGGTACTTGCCATAAGCGGGATCTGTTTCAATGGTGAGTTTAAACCGTTGACGATCTTTCTTTCGAAGCGTATCTAGAATTTCATTATATGTAAGTTGCTGCAACTCGAAAACATTAGCCTCTCGTCCCATTCTCCAAGGCCAACAACTGTGGCTGTCACTGTTTGACACTAGAGCGAATCGATCTAACGCACTTATCCGCCAATTCATGGAGGGATCGGAGGACAATCCTGTTTCGAGCGCATGAATGTGTCTGGTCATGTCTTGATAGCAGTCTTCTATTTTGTCGAAGCCGCTGAATGCCCCAAAGAGGCTAAACCATGGAGTCCACACATGTGCAGGCACAACCTCGTTTAGAGCGGAGACTGCTTTAACTTCTTCTATCAACAACGGGGCACTCATTTGAAGGAGAGGTCTGCCATCAACGGTTAAATCTCCATATTTCATTAATCTTTCGTTAACCTGTCTAGCGGTCTCGAAACTTGGCGTCAAAATCACATGATGGATCTTCCTCGTTTTTCCGCAGGACACAAAGATTGTGCTTACTTCGCCGCTTATCATGTAGTGAGTACGTGCATCCCCGTTGGCAGACTTGAAGAGCCCAGTGTCGGAGATTTCAATTAAATCTCTCTGCAACTCATTTATCCATCTGGGATGGGTGAAATCCCCTGTGCCAACAAGGTTCAAGCCCTTCACTTGGGCGAAACGTTCAATCTCCTGAATGGCTACTCTTTTACTTGTTGCTCGGCTGAAACGACTGTGAATATGGAGATCAGCTATTACTCTGAACCTTCCTTCCTCCTGCTTGTGACATATTTGTCGAAGACTGTTTCCCAGTCAACTCGATATAACGTGTATATAACTATAATTAGGAGCACTCCCGTTATCAACCCACCTATCCAACTATTTTCATCTCCAAAAAGAAAAATCAGAGCTTCGCTGTATACTTTGCCAAGAGAAGCCAGAATAAAAACCATTAAAAACTTCCCTAACAGGGCCGGAATAAACGCTCTTATTAAACTATATCGCAAAATACCCAAAGGAATGAAGAGCAAATCGTCGGGAAGCGGCGTCAATGCAAAAATGAAAATTGCAACCGGACTGTATTTCCCGAAGAGCTTGAGAAGAAAATCCATTTTTCTTTGTCTCTCTTCGCTTATGATCCTTCGTCCATAGTACCCAAGGATGTAGCCACCGAGCTCTCCGATGGCTGAACCAAGACCTCCTGAAATGGTTAATAACCAGGGATCCCAACCTGCAGCGCCTAATCCCAGGATCACTAAGGTATAAGGAACAGGGACAACGATTGCCACAGTTCCGAGCAAACTGATTAAAAACACACCAAAAAATCCAAACTGCTGCGCAAGGTTTTGCATCCATTCTTCGAAAAGAGACACGTTAACACATCGTCTTTTAGTTGCATTGATTTGGATCAGATTGAATTTAACTCTAATTGATTGGTTGTTGACAATAGAGGGTTTATTATTTTTTCTAGAAAGGAAGAAAAGTCGAGTACTATATAGAATTTTCCTTCACAAACGATAAATGATGATGCAGTTCATACGTGGTGCTCATTGGGAGAAATGGGAGGTGATGACAGGTATGAAGATACCTGCATTATCATATGTAATTCTCATTGGATTGTTGTTTGGCACCGTGGTCTTCGCTAACGCAACCCACATATCGACATACGTGGGCACTGGCAAAGATGTTGTTCCCCCAATCAAAGACTACGACCCCTTCGCTGATGTAAATGGAAACGAATCACTCGGTTACCCTGATGGCAAAATTGACATCAGAGACATAGCTTATGTCGCATCAAAATTCGGAACAACTGGCAACTCTACCAGAAACGTTTCCGTAATCGGTATGGAAAGCGGATTGTGCAACGGTCAACCAGCAGGAGTGTACAAAGAGGTTGTGATAGTAAATGCTCTTGATTGGACTGCTGTTGATAAAGGCGGGACAGGTGATAGAGGAATTACAATTTATCAAGACGATCCTAGCTACAGGTGCTTGTTACCATACGAATTCGATCCAAAAGGCGAACTTCTCAACGTATCTGACATGTGGATTCTCACCACCGAAACATGTCATTGGGTTCACAGCTACAAATTCGACATAGTTTTCAACAATAACATCACAATCACGACCACCTCAATGGCGTTCTTTGAAGTCTATTATCCTAACCTCAGAACTACACAAATTACGAATTCCACAATTCATCAACTACTGAAACCAGGAATCAACACCGTTGAGTTCCGAAACGTTCTTGGAGGCGGAACCCTTGAGAGGCTCATTGCTTTACACAGAGTGACTATTCTGATCGAATACTACTATCAGATATAGGCAAATGATTCATTGCCACAGATCCCTATTTTCTTTCTTTTCTCATAGAATTAACCATAGAAGCTTCTTTCATAAAGCATAAAAATGTCAACATACCTTACTATCCATTTCAAGTACGAGGGGAAGGGAGGTGATGTAGATTATGAAGAGAAGATATTTGATTTCAACATTATTAGTTTTAACATTCGTGGCTACACTTGTTCCTGCTTCAACTCAACAAGGTGTTAAAGACTATGACCCTTGGTATGACATTAATGATGATGGGAAAATCGACATCAAAGATGTTGCTGGAGTAGCTTCTAAGTTTGGCACCACTGGAACCGCTATAAATAAGACAGAGTTGCTTCTTGAACTGAATGCAACTATTGCTCGACTTCTTGGAACTATGTATGTCGATGATGTGAACAAAAGACTTGGTATTGGGACAACGAGTCCAAATTACAAACTTGACGTAAATGGTGAAGGATATTTCGAGGATGGGATAGAGACAGGAGAAAGTGCTTCGGGAGAAGGGATAAAATTCGGAAAGAAGTATTCCTTTGCAGCAGATATCAACCCCATTGTAACATGCTATGCAGGTTACGTGTGGTGGGATTACAGTGAAAATGCGTTAAAAGTGACTGAAACAAACGCATACAATAATCATTTTCATGCCGCTGGTTATAGAGACCAGACTGGAGCTAGCGTGAAAGACTTCTATGACACTTGGATATCTTCTGGAAGCACTGTAACAATCGCTCAACTTACTGCCAATGGAAATTGGGCTACGTTTGAGCTGACTTCAGAAGGACCTAATGCTGGATATATCCATATACATGCCTTCTATTCAAATGGTCGCCTTGTTGCTCATTACTGGTATAGGTATCAATAGCCAGTGAAAAAGATGTTAGTTTGAAGAAATCCCCCCTTTTTTCTAATCGTGCGCACATATTTTCTTGACTACATCCCCCTTCTTAAGACCATTCCAAAGAAGACGCGCGCGTGCATAAACGCAATTCGGCGTCAAGCGTCACACAACAACATAAAAAGAGCAAAGGAGTCCCAGTTGATTAGACTATGCCTTTTCTATTATAGCAATGTATCTGCCCACACGTTCTGCGTCATCATAATCTATGAATTTCTTAACCTTCCATCCTGTTCCTTTGAGTAACTCTTTCATCTCTTTCCTTGATACCATTAAGAAATCGAACCACCTGCCCACACATTTCCTAAATCTTACTCTTATTTTCACTTGCCCACCCATTCTGCCCTTTCGCTTGTTGAGTCTTTGATATTCTAAATGGTCAGGATTATCTGTCTTGTAAGGGTCACGAGTATCAGCGATAATCAACGCATTCTTAGAAGTCACTTTGTGAAACTTCTTTAGCAACCTTTGTGCCTTTTTGAAACTACCAAAGAGTCCAAAATTATTTCCCATCATAATAATCGTATCGAAAGAATTTAGTTCGAATTTCACATCTTCAATTGCCATAACATTCGCTTTTTCCACCCCTCTCAACTTGCAGACTTTAATCGCAAGAGGGGAATTATCAATACCAAGCACGTCAAAACCTTTCTCCTGAAGATACAGCGAATGTCTTCCAGCCCCGCAACCCACATCTAAAACCCTTCCTTTCACAAATTCCATAGACTTTTTTTCAACAGGATTCCAATCATCATACTCTGAGAAATGCAACCTAGGACTAGGAAAACAGGCATCAAAATATCCATCATCTCTTTCCACTATCTCAAAAGCTCTCTCACCTTTATAGCAAGCCCACATCTCCTGACCATAAGCATCTTCTTCAGGTTTCAATCTCTTCATGCCAAATCATTCCCCCTCTCTCTTTATTTTCAGTTTTTATGACTTGTGGATATGCTGTGAAAAATATCTGACTTTGCCATCACAAGTTGCGCGCGCGCAAGCAAATCGGTGAGTAGGAGGAAGAACCAACACGCAGGCCTTCAAGAGGTGTAAGACTTATCTTCTGAGAAGAACTTATAGGCAAGTGAATACTCAGGGGACCAAAATTGGATAGCCCACGAAAAATAGCGATAATTGGCGCTGGCAAAATGGGTGAAGCAATAATCTCAGGGCTCCTCAAATCTGGCGCATATCCGCCACAGGACATCCTGATATTCGAAATCTCTCAGAACCGTTGCCAATATGTTGCACAAGAATATAAAGTTAGAATCACTAGCGACATCAACGAAGCTGTGAATTTGAGCGAAGTCATAATCATTGCAGTCAAGCCAGGAGTTGTTGGAAAAGTTCTAGAATCCATAAAACACACGATCCAACCTGGGGCAGTTCTTCTATCCATTGCAGCAGGAGTGACAATAGAGTTCCTTGAAAAGAACTTACCCCTGAATACTGCAGTTATAAGAGTGATGCCAAACCTAGCATGTTCAGTCGGAGAGGCGATGATTGTGGTTTGTCCATCAAAAAACACTGGAGAAAGCGAATTAAAAATCGCCACAGACGTTCTTAGCCTGCTTGGGAACGTTTTGAAACTTGAGGAGAAATACCTGAACTTAGCCACAGGATTGGTCGGCAGCGGTCCTGCATACATTTTTGTGATAATCGATGCGCTTGCTGACGCTGGTGTTAGACTCGGCTTGTCAAAGCGCGTATCCACGGTGCTTGCAGCTCAAACTATGCTAGGTGCAGCGAAGATGGTAATGGAAACTGGGAAACATCCCGCGCAGCTCAAAGACATGGTTGCCACTCCAGCAGGTACTACTGTTGAAGGGCTTCTAGCCCTTGAAGAAGGCAAGTTTAGAGCAACTTTGATCTCAGCAGTTACAGAGGCGGCGAAGAGGGCCAAAGGGCTAATGCCCGCATAGACAAGGTAGCCGACATAGATAGTTATCTTTGTCACCTATGAGCAATGAAGTCTTTACCTAAAAGCTCTCTCGCTATAACCACACGTTGAATGTTCCTTGTTCCCTCAGCGCCGATGCAATAGGACATTATTCCTCTTAGCCCCATTTCTACGGGGCATTCCTTAGTATAACCATAGGCTCCGAGCCATAACATGACGTGTTTGAAAACATCAAAAGCGAAATGAGGAGTTTTAAGTTTGCATGCAGAAATCATTTTAGCGATTTCAAGGGAAGAGAAGTGGTCTTCTTGGTAGCGCTTATCCATCATCCATGCAGTTCTATAAACAAGAGACCTTAAGGCTTCCAGTTCTGCCCAGTCATCTGCCAATTCAAAGTGTATGCCCTCAAATTTACCGATAGGCTGCCCAAAAACTTTTCTCTCTTTAATGTATTCGATTCCCAGCTCCAAGGCTCGCTTTGCAGCGCCTAAACACACTGCGCCAATTAAGATTCTGGCACAGTCGAATCCTTCCATTGTCAAGTAAAAGCCTCTGTCCACTTGGCCAACAACATGATCGTTGGGAAGCTCCACATCATTCATTACAAAGCCACCTGTTGAAATAGCCATCCTTCCCATGTCTTCGAAGCGCTTGGTGATCTCCACTCCTGGAGCATCAATTGGCAAATAGAACCCCGTCATGCCTTGATGCGCCTTTCCGCTTGGAGCAGGAGACGTTCTGACAATGACGAAATAGCCTCCACTCCACTTCTTAGCCTCTTCGGTGCCACTCAAGTACATTTTTTCACCGTTAAGCACCCACTTGTCTCCGACCCTTCTAGCTGAAGACTGAAAGCCCGCAACATCCGACCCACCCCCCGCTTCTGTTGAAGCTATACCAATGAAGGAGTCACCCCTGATGGCTTTTCGTATAACGGCTTCTCTTACCTGTTCTGTGCAATACTTGTCAACTACGTAGCCCCAAGACGACTCCACGAGCCAAAGCACAGGGAGCGCGATGCTGATGTCTGCGTAGCCTAGTTCCTCGGCAGCCACACAAGCCGTAACCCAATCAGAACCAGTTCCCCCATGCTCTTCGGGAGCAGTCATGATTAGTAGCCCAACATCTGCCATGCTCTTAACTAGAGCTCTTGGAATCTCACCTCGTGTGTCCATTTCTCGAACTTTGTCAAGAGGCAGTTCTTTTTCGCACCATTCGCGTAATGTGTTGCGGAAGAGCTCTTGTTCTTCTGTGAAGCCAAAATCAACCAATAATATCCCTCTTAAGAGAAAAGTAGTGTCTAAGATACCCCATATAAGGCTTACCAGAGCAGCATCAAAGGAGGCGTGCGATTTCGTGTAACATTCCAGCGTGCCTGCTTGTACTTACAGGCAGGTAAGCACAAGAGCCTGATTGTTTCAAATGGGGTTACCATGAATTCATAGGCTTTATTAAGACTAGCTACACTATATACCTCAACTCATGCAGAACCAGAACGAGGCAGCATCCGATCTGCATGTACTCTAACCCAGAAGTGGAAACGGATTGGCAAAAACAGAGCAAGAAACTGTTAAGCGAAAGACTTCAACGTTCCGCGAAGTCTACCCTATTCAAGAGCCTTACGTCTATGCTGCAATAATCAAAGACCCAGAAACTCAAAAAATTCGGTATCAAATAATCGAACCGACATTGCTCGAAGAAGAGGCCCAGATGCTGAAGGAAATAAAAAGCATATTAATGAAAGACATCGACGTTAACTTGAAAGAAATCGAGACAAAAGAGAAAGCTGCAGCGTTCTTAAAGCAGAGAATTTTCGAGATTATAGAGAATTATCGCCTGAAAATCGCTGAAGAAGCCATAGACAAGCTAATCTACTACATTGTACGGGATTTCATCTATTACGGCAAAATTGACCCGTTAATGAAAGACCGAATGGTTGAGGACATATCAGCAGATGGTCTTAACATCCCGATCTATATTTGGCACCGTGAGTATGAATCTCTCCCAACGGACATTACCTTCAAAAACGAAAGAGAACTCAACTCTTTCATTGTAAGATTAGCATACCTATCCGGCAAGAACATTTCCTTGGCTTCCCCCATACTCGATGCCTCTCTTCCAGATGGTAGCCGAGTTCAATTGACTTACGGAAACGAAATCACACGACGCGGTTCAACCTTCACTATACGACGTTTTCGTTTCGACCCTCTCACAATATCAGACTTGATAAGCTTCAACACACTATCGTCTGAAATGGCCGCCTATTTCTGGTATGTCATAGAGAACCGAGCATCAGTTCTCGTCGCGGGTGGCGTGGCATCCGGCAAGACAACTATGCTCAACTGTTTATCTATGTTTATCAAGCCCGAATTAAAAATCGTGAGCGTAGAAGACACAGCTGAACTCAATCTGCCGCATGAAAATTGGGTGCCCTCTGTTGTAAGAACTCATTTCGGGCAAGACAAGGGTCTGGGCACTATAACGTTATTCGACCTTTTAAAAGCCGCAGTCCGCCAACGTCCCGACTTTATTATTGTAGGTGAAGTGAGAGGCGCAGAAACCTATACGCTCTTTCAGGCGATGGCAACAGGACATCTCGGTATGAGCACTATTCATGCCGAGTCGGCAGACTCTGTCATGAATAGGCTTGAATCTGAACCTATGAACATACCTCGCCCTCTATTAGCTATGATTGACGCCTTAACAATCCAACTGAGAACGGAAATCGATGGCAAGCCCGCTAGACGAACTGCATCAGTGACCGAGATTGTTGCTCTTGATCCTCAAACCAGGGAACTGCTTACAAATGACGCATTTCACTGGAATCCTCGAGAAGACTCGTTTGAATTCACGGGTCATAGCCACATTCTAGAGAAGAATATGGAAGCCAAGGGTGTAACCCTGGAAGAGATTCAAGGAGAATTAAAACGGCGAAGGGCTGTGTTGGAGTGGATCGTTGAAAGGGACCTGCGGGGACATACAGATGTTGCTAATGTTATTCGGGAATACCACGCAAACCCTGACAGGATCTATAGAAAAGCGAGGATGAGTCGTCGGTGAGTTTTGACAAAATTAAAAAATTAATCAGTCAAGCTTACCGAAGCATCAAACATAAGATATCGCCTCGAACTTCTCTGTTGTCGAAACGCCTTAAGACCCAGCCAGCAAAAGGAATCGCACGAACGAGATGGAAACCCGAGCTTTTTGCCTATCAACTCTTGGGCGAGAAAACAAGGCGGTTCCTACCGCTATTTAAAGACATGGATGCAGGTTTATGCAAATCTGGCTTGAATGTTGGCTTAAAACCCTATGTCAGTCTAACGCTTCTAACATGCTTAGCCGCAACTGTTTTTACGCTACTCTTTGTTCCCTCAACACTCCATCTCATTCTGCAGTTACCGCTCTTTTCTTCTCTTCTCTTTGGGATAGGGAGCAGCCTGTTGGCGGGGGCTTTTACTATCATTGGCTTCTACGTTTATCCTCTCTATAAGGCAGAAAACATTAGGCGTGACCTAAATGACAGCATGGCCTTTTCCGCTGGGTATCTAGCAATCTTAGCAGGTGCAGGAGTGCCTTTCGACAGTATGTTCCGCTCTCTCTCCCAAATCCCTCAGAAATTAGCTGTTGTGGATGAGTCGAAAGCAATAATTCGGGACGTTGACCTCTTTGGGACAGATTTTATCACTGCTCTAGAAAACGCGTCCAATCGCACTCCTTCTGAGAGATTCAAAGAACTACTTGAAGGCTTCATAGCAACAATTCACTCAGGCGGCAATCTTAGGTCTTACTTGTTGCACAGATCAAAGCAGAATATGAGGTCTAAGCGTGTTGCTCTGCGGAAGTTCTCAGACACCCTTAGTGTAGTTTCAGAATTCTATGTTACGTTACTTGTAGCTGGGCCGCTCATTTTTGTTGTGATGCTTGCAGTCATGGCTACACTGGGAAGCGGCGGATTCGGTATATTAGAACCAACTCTGTTGTTGACCCTGATTACATATGTTGGAATACCTGTAGGGTCGCTCATTTTCGTTATAGTATTAGACGCGCTCACACCTCGGTGGTGAAGATGCTAAAAGTTGCAAGACGAGAAAAGGCAATTGCTTGGGCGGCATCAATTAGTCTTGGTGCAATTATCATAATTGCAGCCATTTTAACTATTGGAGAAAAACCGCTTTTTCAGGATTACCTTTTCTTTGCAGCAGCGGTCACCATATTTCCTCCTGCGGTCTTAAGCCACCTAGATTACCGCTGGAAACGGGCGATTGACCAACATCTCCCTGAAGTATTCAGAAGCATAGTTCAAGCTCAACAAACTGGCTTGACTTTGTATCAAGCTTGGGAGGAGGCCTCAAAACGAGACTACGGACCATTAACTGCGGAGCTCAAAAAAATGGTAAACCAGATGTCTTGGGGGCTGTCTTTCGAAGAAGCACTTCAAGCATTTGGAAAACGTGTTGACACGCCCTTAGTTCAGAGGACAGTGCCGCTAATTATCGAAGCAAGCCATTCCGGCGGACATATAGAAAAAGTTTTTGCCCCAATGGGGAGTTTCATTCAAGCCAATTTAGCCATGCAAAAGGAGAGGGAAGCTCAGACAAGACCGTACCTCGCAATAATCTATGTTGCTTTTTTTGTTTTTGTCTTCACAATTGTCTTACTTTTTAAAATATTCTTTGTACAAATGGAGTCTTCACCCATTATTGGCTTTTCCATGTGGAATCCTGAGGAAGCTTGGCGAAATCTCTTTCACATGGGCCTTATACAAGCGTTTTTCGGAGGATTAGTGGCGGGAAAAATGGGTGAGGGTTCGATGAGCGCTGGACTGAAACATAGTATGATACTAATGGCAAGCGGATATTTTGCGCTGAAATTCATAGCATGGTGATTGCAATGAGAAGGCTTTTAAGAAGCAAACGTGGAGTTACGCCCGTTCTAAGCAATGTTCTGCTTACTGTTGTAGCTGTGGCTGCAATGTCCTTGGCTGCGTCTGCCACCTATGTAATCACTGACAACTTGCATCAAATTATGGGAGAACGGATAACCGTAGAAGATGTCTGGTTCTCTTCAAATGCTATTTCCATTTATCTTCGCAACACGGGAAAAGTAGCCGTTCAAATAGAATCTGTATATGTGAACTCTACAAGCCAACACTTCACTCCATTGGCGTTAGAAGTTAAGGAACATGGCTGGTTAAACGTTAGTTTCATCTGGAAAAACAATAGTCTATATCACATAAATCTAGTCACAAGTCGAGGAACTAAAATTGTGGAGTACTACAAGGCATCCTCGTAGTTTCAAGCATGACAAGCGTGGAGTCAGCAGCGTCATAGTCATAGTGCTAAGCCTCGTAATACTGGTGACGATAACATCCAACGTAATTATGTGGAGCTATCAAATGAACCAACTTGACTGGAAAAAGATGCAAGAGAGTCTCAGAATCGTTGATGTTGCTAACGTTAATACCACCTATTCTTCATGGCTCACAGCTCAAAGTGAATATGAAGTAAACGTCGGAAGTCGCGTTAATGGAACATACCTAACCACTAAGACAATTGACAATAACGGAGAGGTTTTTCAGGAAGAAGAAAGACCACCAACCTATAGATTAGACATAAATGGTACTTTTCTAATAGACCTATCAGATTACCCGCCCCTGCTAATTAAGACCATTGAAGTTCAAATAAGATTCTCAGCAGTAAGCGATTCTGAAAAGTATTACGTGAAGGCGCATAACTGGACGAACAATGAATACAGTGACCTTGGCTTCAATGACACTAGAGGGTGCACCCCATCAAATACTTGGGATTACTATTCAGTAAATTTCACCGACAAATGGGATAGTTATGTGCAAGACAATGGAGTGATAGTGTTAAAGTTCCATGACGAGCAGAACGATCCCTTTTGCACAAGTGTTATGATAGATTTTATGGGTGTCAGGGTAGTTGCCTACGGCGTCGCTTTCAACCTCCGAAATAATGGATCCCTAACGACACATGTCGTTTCCCTATGGATTGTAACACCTGAAGCACATCGTCACTTCAATGTTGATTTGTTCCTTAACACAGGCGAAAATTTGACGTATCTTCTTGGAGGTGTCCAGTTACAAGGGGGCCTATTCCACATAAAGGCTGTCACTGAACGCGGTAATACAGCAGTATATTCGCCAAGCTGACTACTTTTCTGGCTCCATGTATTTGCCTGCAAAAGCAGTTATGGCTTCTTCAGGGCTTTTCGCCTCTATTAGTCTGATATTGTAAAGTTTCGCCATTTTTCTTCCATTTTCGTTTATCTTAGGAATGACAATTAAACAGGCATTGTCTGGTGCTACATCATAAATCTTGGCAAACATCGCGATGACTGGCTGTTCTGAGACAGCGTTCTTTGTAGATGTCGCTAGATCTATTACGATCATGTCTTTGGAAGCGTCACCCTTGAAAGCTGTGATATCGAACATGTGACTTGCCCCTGACTTCCCTCTCAAAAAGCCAGGCGTCTCAACCTCGAATCCTTGGTCTTCCAAGAATTGTTTTATAGGCGAAACTAGAATCCATCCGCGCGAAGCCTCGTGTCTTGCCTCTGATGTCAGTTCATAGGAGTAGGCATTTTCGTAAATTCCGTCTTCAAAAGTGAAGGTTTTATGGCAATTTCGACAGAAATGGGATGGAACTGGGATGTCAAAGCTCTTCTTGCAGTCATTACACGAACACCAAATTCCAGCCTTCTTATAATCAACATCTGGTTTGATTAGGGCTTTGCCACATCTCGGGCATTGTAGCATATCTTTCTCTGCAAAGCGATCTTCGGTGTCGATGTACCCACACTGCACGTGCTCCACCAAAGCGCTTTTCTTGACATCGAATGATTTGCAATGGGGGCAAGTGTAATGGATTGAAATCTTAGGTGAACCACAATGTGGGCAAAACAGAATTTTGTCGTAAAGTTCTTTCTCAAGGATTCCAGCTGCAGTCAGTTGAGCCAAGAATTCTTCAGCTTTTGCCGGGGCTCCTAGAATTTTTTCAACAAGAGGATAAGTATAGCCTCGATGTGAGTCGAAAACCGGGTCTAACCTTGAAAGCTCCCCACTTACAAATTTACTCAGAAACACTTGAACTATATGGTCCTTGTAGAGCTCTGCTCTTTTGGTTTTTGTGACTTTTGACATAGGTCCTCGACACTGCTCTCGATATCGCACTAAACATTGATGAATGAGATTATTCAACTTAGTTCTTAAAGATTTCCCGAATCCCATTCCACTTTTTCAAAGATTATGTGCATTAATGAAATTATTTCATGGTTACTGCATGATTCTATGGTTTGGGTTGCTAGGGCCAAACCTTACACCGCCATCATTCGAGTAGGCTAGAGGATAGCTTCGTTTCTAGAAACATGCCAACACAATCCTGATGCTAAATTTCGCTTTCTTTCTTAGTGTGCACTTGCGCATAAAAGATATATTCTGCAGCTCGAGAGATATTATCTCTTTCGATCTTGGATATGGTGAATTGTATTGGATTTCGAGTTGACTAATGAACAAAAAATGATAGTGCAAGCAGCGTCTGAAATAGCTCAAGATTTCCAACCAGATTATTGGAGAAAGAAAGACAAGAACCACGAATATCCTGTGGACTTTTGGAAAACTTTGGTTGAAGCAGGCTTCGTAGGTATAGTGATTCCTGAAGAATATGGGGGGAGCGAGATGGGAATGTTTGAAATGATGTTGGCTATGGAGACTTTGACCTCTGAGAGCTGTGGATTGGCTGGGATGTGGTTTCTTTGCCTAACTTCTGTTTTCGGAGGTTTATCGATAGTAAAACATGGAAATGATCAACAAAAAGAGAAGTATTTACCCCAAATAGCCAAAGGCATGGAATTTTGCCTAGCTTTAACCGAGCCAGATGCTGGAACAAACACTTTGAATACGCAAACAGCAGCCGTCAGAAGCGGGGACGAGTTTGTGATAAACGGACGTAAAACCTTCATTTCAGGAGCAGACAGAGCCAAGGGAATGCTGCTTGTAACCAGAACAACACCCTTAGAAGAAACCTCGAAGAGAACTTTTGGCTTGAGCCTTTTTCTTGTAGACCTGCCAAACCCTGCAGTTGAAGTCAATCCTATAGAAAAGCATGGAATCAACTACTCAAAAACCTGCGATGTTTTCATCACTGACCTTGAAGTTCCAAAAGAAAATATTTTAGGTGTGGAGGAGAAGGGCTGGCATCTTGTACTCGATACATTGAATCCCGAAAGAATGTCGTTCTCAGCAGCAGCTGGCGGAATCGGGCTCCTAGCAATTAGAACCGCAGTCGACTATGCTAACCAAAGGAAGGTTTTCGGAGTCCCTATTGGTACTCACCAAGCCATTCAGTTTCCTCTTGCGGAAGCGAAAGCAAAGATCGAGGCTGCAAGACTCCTCAATTATCAAGCCTCTTGGCTTTACGACAAAGGACAACCATGTGGCGCTAAGGCTAACATGGCCAAAGTGATCGCTGTTGAAGCTGGTATTCAAGGCGTATATCATTCAATGCAAACTCTTGGCGGTTATGGTTATGCTGTGGAGTATGACATAGAACGTTGGTGGAGAGAAGTAAATGTAATTAGACTAGCACCAGTAACTCACCAGATGGCTTTGGCCTATATCGGCGAACATGTGTTAGGACTTCCGAAATCCTATTAGCTACTCTTGGAGTGAAATTGAAAGTTGAAAGGATCAACTCTACAGGAAGGTTGAAATTGCATTTCAAGTTCAATGAAGAACAAGAAGAAATCAAAGTCGCCGCTAGAGATTTCTTTGAAAAAGAGTTCACTCCAGAATTATCAATAGAGCTCGATCGAAAAGAAGAATTTCCTCTTGAACTCTATAAGAAGTCAGCCAAGCTTGGGTTCACGGGCATGCGACTCCCAGAAGAATATGAAGGCCAAGGCTATGGCCTAGTTGAAGATTGCATTGTGGTGGAGGAAATGTGTAGAGTGGCTCCAGGGCTGGGCGCTGCAGTGTCGCTTGGAAACCTTATGATTCCAGATCTCCTGCTAAAGCATGGGACACCAGAGCAGAAGGAAAGAATTATTCCTCCATTAGCCAAGGGCGACGCTATAGCTGCAGCCGCATTCACAGAACCTGAGCATGGAAGCGACATAACACGCATGGACACAACTGCAGCTAAAAAGGGAAATGAATGGATTATCAATGGCAGCAAAGAATTCATAACCAATGCCCCTATAGCCGATTTTCTTGTTATCTTGTGCCAAACAGATCTAAACGTTTCCCCTCCCCATAGAGGGCAAAGCCTTTTCTTGACAGAAAAGGGTATGCCAGGATTGGAAACAACGAAACTCCTCGGAAAAATGGGAATCAAACCCTGCATCACAGGATCGCTCGCACTAAGCGATCTAAGAGTACCTGAGAGCAATTTAGCGGGAGAACTCAACAAGGGCTTCTATTATGCACTGGAACTTTTCAATGGGACACGAATCACTGTGGCTGCTCAGGCTGTAGGAATGGCTCAAGGAGCCTTTGAAAAGGCATTTCGATATGCTAAAAGTCGAAAGCAGTTTGGAGCTCCCATAATCAAGTTCCAAGCAATATCCTTTACTTTGGCAGAAATGGCAATAAAGATTGAAGCGGCAAGATTGTTGACTTTCAAGGCAGCCTGGCTCTATGACGCTGGAAAAGCTAGTCCCATGGCAACTGCAATGGCTAAAGCTTATGCAGGAAGAGTTGCGATGGAAGTTACGGATTCGGCCATACAGATTTTTGGAGGGTATGGCTATTTAGCAGACTATCATCTGGAGCGTTTTCATAGATGTGCAAAGATAACGGAGATCTATGAAGGAACAACAGAGATGCAGAAACTGACAATATTGAACCATCTACTCAGACAGATGTAGTTTTAAGCATCGAGCTCGACATTATGTGAAGTCACCCAATCCTCTTGAAGGACGGGGACCGTCTGATCTTTTCTTCCTTCAATCTTAAACTTCTCAGCATTCATCAAGTCGCTAATTCTTTGCAGGTATTTCTCTTGATCATGCACCCATGACCTGTTTTCAAAGTTCTTGTAAGGAATCGTGTAACGTTGAGTCATCCTCATGTCTTGAAGCATATAATCATACCCGCACAAGAATCCCATTCTGACCAGTTGACCTAGGCTGTCCACAAAGTTTCTGAATTCGCCCAAAGGCAGATAAAAGTAAGCAAATAATGAGGGTTCCCCGAAAATCTTCCCCAAAGAAAGAGCAAAAGGCTTGTCAAACAAAGAACGCGCAAACTTGGCCATTTTTTCCAAGTTTTCAAACCGAAACACAAAATAAAACCCGTTCGATGCCAACTTGTCAAATGGGTAGTATATCACTTGGAAATTTTCGAGCAAACGCTGACCTACAACATGTTTATCATAGTGATACTTAATCAGGGGAACGGTTTTCCTAAGTTTCATGGCGATTCTTTTTAAGCTAATGGTAGCATCTGCTTCGAGTTCCTTGAGGATAAAAATATCTGTTCCATCGGCTTTCTGTGGATATTCAGCGGGGTCTTTGAGAGTGAATGGCAGTTCAGTTCCCTCGGCAAAGACTTCGTGAACCCAATCCTTCCAAAGAAATCTCCATTTTTCAGAGACTTCGTCAAACCAGTTGATTTTGATATTGACAGTCTGAAAGCACGTCGACCAGTAATGTTCGATGCTTTGTGTGACACCGTTTTCTTGTAGGTGTACCAAAAGCTGCTCAAAATCCGAGCAACATTCTACCGGGACGGCAGCAATGGCTACACAGCCTTCATAGGGACCAAAACATCGAGAAATATAAATAATGTAGCCATAAGCATCCAAGCATTTATAAAGCAAATCTTCTTTGCCTTGAAAGGCTTTAGCAAATACAATCACCTTTTTCAAACCAATATTTGTGTGATAAACGTTTGTTTGAAGAAAAACTTGCGATAGCATTTGTTTCAGTCTTCTACGCAGAGTCGCTTCAGGGAGGCCAAGCTTTCGCGCAACTGCTGTCATGTTTCGCGGTCCATAGATTCCTAGACCTTCCAATATCTTCAAATCCAAAAAGTCTAAGCCCTTTAGCATCCTAAGCACTGCAGCTTGTATTAACTGTCAACAAACACTTTTTAAAGTTATGTCGGAACCCCTCCACCCGGCACTGGATCTCCATCACCGCAAGTTACAGAGGTTCCACCCTGTTTTAAACTTGTGTAACCCAGAAAAGTGCGCACACTATTCAGGCCAGCATCAGTAGTCGCTGAAGAAGCTGCAGCAACGCCAATAGTGACTGGGGCTATTGAGAGAATGATGACGAGAAAGAGAATTTTCAGTTTCAAGTAATCACCTCGTGTCTACTTTATTTTTCGTATGTATCTATCCTAATTGCAGACGAAAAGTTAAATATTCCGTGTGCTTAAACCCGTAGACTAGCATTCCACGTTTCAGCCTTGATCGGGCGCGACGGAAATGAGTGACAATGGCAAGGTAAGTGAAATATTGTTGTCTGCTTTAGATGAAAGCCTGAAGGACATTTTTGGTAAAACCGCGGCCAAGGCAGTCTACTACCATCTACGAACACAATATCTTATTGGGCTCGAAGACATTCCAAAAAAACCACATCTCTTCGCCAAAGCTATAAGAGAGATTTTTGGAGGTGCAGGTGCCGAAGTGATTGAAACATTAATCGTGAAGGATCTCTGCGCAAAGTTTCGATCTAGCGCGCAGATGTTGGACATCTGCACATTGGCGGATTGCATGGACAAATTAAAGCTTCGATCTGCAAAAGAAAACAACTCTTCCTAACGTATTGCTAACGAATTATTAACATGTGCCCGCACGCAAAGGTCTTTCCCCCGCAAATGCATGTATAATGGCAATACAATCTTTGCCCTTCACAAGAACGCGCGCGCATGACAAGGTGCTTGTCAGACGCGTCCTCGACCCGAAAACTAAAAAGAGTCAGCAAATAAGTGGTCTGTTGCTTAACCTTTAACAATCCTCACGGCTTAGAAGTTCTTTGGCTTTCAAGGAAATCTCCTTTTCCAAACTTGTTGAAAAAGGGATTTCTTTAGACAGTATTTCCGATGATCTAGCGGTTTTCGAAAGCCTTACTTGCTTCTCCTGAAGAGCTGGTAGACGAAAGTAGTAACAGTAGATCGGAGAGCCATCGCAAAAATGCTTCAAATCAAATTCAGAAAGTCCTCCATCCAGATCTCTCGCTAGCATCTTCACGCACTCTTTTTCTGAAGCGCTTGAAAGATATGGACATCTCATTTCTTAAACCCGTTTCTATGTTGAACAGTTCTGATGTTTTTCAAAGCTACTATAGGTCTCATTTCAGAGATATAGCAAATATTACTATATCAGAATGAGAATATAAACATTCCGCTCCAAACAAAGATTGGTAGTGTGAATACTTTTTATTTTTCTTTTGTGTCTTGTAGTTAGGGTCGGTTCTTTTGCAGATTGGCGTCGTCGGAAAAAATGCTGAGGGGTGGGAGACATCAGAACTAATGGCTTCTCTGAAGAGACGTGAAGTGCCTTCTTTGTTCTTGAATTTCTCTAGTCTAGTGGCTAGGGTTGGCTACAATCCACCAATTGGCGTGAACATTAAAAATGCAGCTGAGGAGCTATCAGCTCTTATTGTTCGCCCTATCGGTCGAGGCTCTCTTGGGGAGATTATTTTTCGAATGGATTTTCTACACAATCTAGAAGCGCAAGGAGTTTTAGTTGTTAATTCTGCCCAAACTATTGAACGCTGCGTTGACAAGTTCTACGCGTTGACGTTCTTAGAAAAAAATGGAGTGCCGGTCCCACGGACTGTTGTTACTGAAAGTCTTGAAGAAGCTTTGAAAGCCTTTCACGAATTGGGCGGTGATGTTGTTTTGAAGCCCCTTTTTGGTTCGCGTGGAGTTGGTTCAACGAGGATTTTTGATGAAGATATTGCAGCTCGCATTTTTCGGTCTATAAAGCTTCATCGTGGAGTGTTTTATCTTCAAGAATTTATCGACCATGGAGAGTCTGACATTCGTGCCTTTGTCGTCAACGACTGTGTAGTCGCTGCTATGCGAAGAGTAGGAAAGTCTTGGAAGACCAATGTGAGCCAAGGTGCACGGCCGGTGCCAATTCAGCTTAACGAAAAGCTACAATCATTAGCTGTGGAGGCCGCAAGGGGTGTCGGCAGCAAGGTTGCAGGTGTAGACATTCTAGAAAGCAAGAAAGGTCCAGTAATAGTCGAAATAAATAGCCAACCTGGATGGCGTGGATTACAGTCTGTTTCGAGGGTGAAGGTTTCCGACTGCATTGTTGATTATGTTCTTGATGTGGTGAAAGATCGATGACTGAAATGACAAAGAATGTGACAGTTACAAGAATTGATGTTGCGCGGGTCGATGTGGAGGAGCGGCAAGACTCTATTTCCAAAGAGGTTCCATTACATGTTTTTCTAGGATCAATTCACTTCGTTTCGATTCTCTGCTCGCCAACCATGCTGAAAGAGTTAGTAGTAGGTCACCTATTGAGCGAGGGAATAATTAGTTCGTTGAGCGAAATTTCAAACGTCAACTTTGATGAAGAAGGGAGGTGTCACGTATCCTTTCGATTAGCAGATAGTGAGGAGAGAGTTGTGGTTTCGAAGCCTTATTCTCGGTTGATCGTTTCGGCGTGTGGAGGAACAGGTTACAGATCTCTCTCTGAATTACTTGACAGCGTCAAGCTGAACCCCTTGCCCCATTGGCATATTAAGGCAAAGACAATTCTGAATAGCATAAGAAAGCTGAATGTGCTAGGTCAAACTTTTCGAAGAACCGGGGGAGTGCATGTTGCAGGCTTATTTAAGCAAAGTGGTGGGCTAGTTACGTTAGCTGAGGACATTGGAAGACACAATGCAGTAGACAAGGTTGTGGGAGCGACTGCCTTAGCAGGTGAGGATTTAAGTAGGTGCTTTTTAGGTTTGAGTGGACGGCTAACTGGTGACATTGTTTTGAAAGCAGCCCGAGCAGGGGTTCCTGTGGTCGGATCTCTGGCTGCAGCAGTCGATTCGGGGGTTATAGTAGCTGAGAGATTTGGAGTTACCTTGGTAGGATTTGTTAGAGGAACCAGAATGAATGTTTATGCTTGCCCAGCAAGAGTTGAAGTCTGAGTTTTGCGTGTTTTTAAAGCTGACTGTTTTATAGCTTCGGCTCCAAATCGGCATGTGGTAAGCTATAAATATGGTTCAGATCGAATGTGTTTTGTGTGGTGTTGGCATTTGGGAAAGTTAGACAAATTTGTTTTGGAGTTACTAGCGAACTCTTCAGAGCCTCTAACTCTGGTCGAGATTGCCCAAAAACTTGATAAACAGGAGAAAGTTGTCTATAAAACTCTCAAGAGGCTTTTCGAAAAGGGTCAGATTGACGCCAAGGGTCGCCAATATTCAATCGCAAAAGACTAGACTGACTCTTTCTTTTCATTTTCCTTTCTTGTGACTTAAACACTGAGAAGCATGCGGTCAACTCTTGTACAATAGAAAATTTAAGTGAAAGATTGCCTCTGCTAATAAGGGGAAAGAGGCATGAAGAAGGCTAAGAAGACAAGATTTCTAAAAGAGATCGATGTCGACAAAGTAAGAATAGTGAGAGACGACTATTTTTCCAATGCGTACATTGTTGATTTGCCTCTGGATTCCACGCCAGATCATGTTTGGCAGGACTTTTTTGAGCAGGAGTGGAAGTCCAGTCGACTCTTGTGGGAGAGGAAACTCTACTTGGTTGGTAGCCACCTAAGGCTCGTAACTCCACCAGAAAGCATTCGGGAAAAATTGGATTGGGCTCGAGAAATCCTAAACAAGACTAATAGAAGAATCGAAGAGTACAACCAAGAATTGGAAGCCCGCGAGGCAGAAATGGAAGATCAAGTTATTCGAAAGCATGCCGAATTAGAAAAAGCAACAATAAAAGGAATTCGGGATGTTCTAAAAGACAGGTTGCGGACCTTCTAAGACTTACGCCTTGCACGCCCGATCATTTGTCGGTCCTGTGATGGGTGCTGGTTCGAAGATCAACTGGAGAGTGGAGAAATTCCTCCGCTAGTTCTCTCGAAACGAGTCTTCGTGCTATTCTAACAATTTTTGGCGGAATGGGAGCTTTTCTACTGCTTTCTTGCGTTAGAGTATCATCTTGACTGGTTTGCATTAACCCCTCAGCCGCTTTGATCATGACTCTTGTCTGTTCTTCAGCTAATTCCTCTGCTGAACCTTCCTTGAGTTCGTGGATGTAATCGTTCAAGATTTTTATGGCTTCTTCTCCTTCCAGCACTACGATTTTAGGCTTTTCGAAATGCTGCATGCATGCGCATCGTGTATCTTTGTGTACAGAATTTATTTCTATAGAATTCTTCTATATTTTTAGTTAGGTAAAACATTATATCAACCAAAAACACTCAATATAGTCAATACGGCTGATTGGGGAGAGGGAGGTGAGATGTATATGATAAAGAAGAAGATTCTGTGTTCAGTTTTGGCTGTTCTTTTGGCGATCAGTTTTCTTGCTATTTCAGTGTTCGCTGCTCCTCTCGACACTCTTACTGTACATGCTGCTGTTGGAGGTAGGGCAATGGTGAAAACGGGATCCACAGGTAGATGGATGCGCACGAATGATGCAGTGATGACTTTCTGGACTTATGAGCCATCAGGAACCGTTGAGGGACATGAGGAAGCAGGATGGGCATTAACGCTCACCATAGGCGACTCACTATATGTCTGGCATGCAACCAAAATACGTACTTGTGGAAGAAGCAACATTGTGATAATCAAAGCAAACCCACACCCGCTACCTGGAGTAGATAATGCAATGCCTGGACCTTCATCTATCCGAGTAATCCTCAACCATGATGCGGAAAGGTTGTTCGTGGTAGCTCATGGCAGAAAAGTGTTTTTCATTGGGAACACACTTGAATAGTTGTCTGCTAGACTTCCGCTAGCGATTTTACGTGCGCACGCGCGCGCAGACTATCGAGGGTATCGTTTCACACACTTCGGCATTGGAAAGCTACGATGGAGTTCCACAAGACAGAAGACATTTTGCATGTTAAAGAAATGCTTGGTCATCGAAGCATCAATACCACGCTAATCTACACTCAGCTCATAACCTTTGACGATGCAGACGAGTATCATTCAGCTACAGCTAAATCAGTTGAAGAGGCCAAGCAGCTTGTGGAAGCTGGCTTTGAATACGTCTGCGACATAGATACCTACAAGCTCTTTAGGAAACGAAAGTAGGTATAAATGTTCAAAAACGCGCGGAAATCGTTATTTATGTCAATTTCCAATCTGCTTAAAAGATAACGACAACTGGGAAATTGTGTATGAGGACTTTACCGAAGAAAATCGATTTCCTTGCTGCTGAAGAGAAGTGGCAACAAAAATGGGAAGAATGGGGTATCTACCACTTTGATTGGAAGAATTGCTCCAAATCCACTTTCAGCATAGATACTCCGCCCCCATATCCCAGCGGCGAATTTCACATGGGCAATGTCCTTAACTGGGTTTACATTGACATTGTCGCCCGGTACAAGCGGATGCGGGGTTTCAATGTGCATTTTCCTCAGGGTTGGGACTGTCACGGTCTGCAGATTGAGAGAAGGACTGAAAACGAATATGGAATAGAGAAATCTGGCATTCCTACAGCAGAATTCATTCGCCTTTGCAAGAGGTTTGTAGACAAATATGTAGACATAATGAAAACTGCAGTGAGGCAGTTAGGCTGTAGTAACGACTGGACTATGGAATACAAAACCATGAATCCCGACTACTGGCGTCGCACCCAACTAAGCTTCATAATCCTCTATAAAAAAGGCTATATCTATCAAGGTACTCACCCGGTTAATTGGTGTCCAAACTGTGAAACAGCCATCGCAGATGCCGAGGTAAACTATGAATCCCATCAAGGTGACCTCTTCTATATTAAATTCCTTCTGGAAGAGGGCGGCCACCTGATTGTTGCCACAACACGCCCCGAACTGATTCCAGCATGCGTCACTGTTGCCATCAATCCAAAGGACAACCGCTTCAGAAAATATGCAGGTCGAAACATTGTAACCCCAATATCACGCCGCGCTGTAAAGATCATTAAAGACAATATGGTTGACCCAGAGTTCGGATCGGGCGTGGTGATGATTTGCACTTTTGGCGACAAAGCAGATGTTAAAACTGTGGCTAAATACAAGCTTCCAGTTACTGAGGTTATAACTAAAGATGGGAAAATGAACCGACGGGCAGGCAAATATGAAGGCTTGACTTTGGCTGAAGCTAAAACAGCGATCGCTGACGACTTGGAGAAACAAGGCTTAATGGTTAAGAGAGAGCCTGTCCAACAAGAAATTGGTCTTTGTGACCGTTGTGGTGCGCCTATAGAAATTCTGGAAACAAAACAGTGGTTCATGAGAACTCGGAAATTAACCGAGCAGGTTGAAAAAACTGCAAACACCATCAAATGGCATCCAGATTATATGAAAACTCGCCTCATTGATTGGGCAAAATCCCTTGACTGGGACTGGGTCATCAGCCGGCAACGAGTATTTGGTACCCCAATTCCAATTTGGTATTGCCAAGAATGTGGCGAAATCATATTGGCTGATGAAGACAGTCCTCCAATTGATCCGAAACAAGAAAATCCGAACGTCAGCAAATGCCCAAGATGCAACCACACGAAATTCACTCCTGAAAGAGATGTGTTTGACACTTGGATGGATTCCTCAATTACTTGTGCTGTACACGCAGGATGGCCGAACGTTTCTGAAACGGAACTACGTAGGCTTTTTCCAGCAGATCTCCACGCATCAGGCACTGATATTATTCGCACTTGGGTGTACTATCTTATGGTGCGCCACCTTGCTCTTTTCAACGAAAAGCCCTACAAGACTTGTCTTATCAATGGCATGGTTCTTGGCAACGATGGCCGTAAAATGAGCAAAAGTCTTGGTAACTATATTGCCACGCCCGAAGTATTCAAAAAATACGGCGCAGATACGAGTCGCCAATGGGCAGCTGGTGGGGGCACTACTGGATCAGACATTCCGTTCCGCTGGCCTGACGTAGAATACGCGTGGCGTTTCTTGATTAAGCTATGGAATGCCTGTCGTTTTGCGAGTCTCTTATTAAACGATTATGAGCCAGCCAAGAAGGCGCCCGCGGACCTGCCTCTCTTGGACAAGTGGTTGTTGACAAAAATGGATCACACAACCGTGAAGGTCGGTGAAGCCTTAGAAAGATGCCAATTCAACGTCGTCATGGAAGAGATTAGGAACTTTACGTGGCGGGATTTATGTGATAATTATATTGAAGCAGCGAAGCACAGACTCTATAAGAATGAAGTCTATGGCGAGGAACAACGAAGGGCTGCCCAATACACGTTGTATACCGCTTTATTCAGAGTGTTACAGATCTTTGCCCCTATTGCCCCGCACATCACAGAAGAAATTTATCAAAAAATGTTTGCTGAAGACTTGAAACACAAAAGTATACACCTATCGTCGTGGCCGGAGGTGAAAAGACAGGAGATTGATGAAGAAGCAGTAGAGAAGGGAGACTTGCTGGTGGCTGTGATTAGGGAGATTAGACGCGAAAAAGCTCGGAAGAGAATTCCGTTGAATGCTGTGATTAAGGAGCTAATAATTTATGTCGAATCTGAAGAGTATAACCGCGTCTTGAGTCGAAATGCAAAAGACATTTCTGGCACCTGCAGGATTCAGAAAATCGCTGTAATGCCACAGGGCGATAACGGCGTAGAGGTTGAGGGCTACCCTGACGTACGATTTGTGGGCGTCTAACTTCACGCACGACATTGAAACGTCACCAAGGCTTTTCGTTCCCTAAGCGACCGACTCTGAACATCAGCTGTTCAAGTGCTGGAAGGATTATAAGCAGTTTAAAAACCAAGCGCATGCTCTTGACGAGCCTGCTTGCTAATAACCTTATGTTCATATTTTGTATCTTAGAGTTGCTGCTATTCCACCGAACGCATTTTTTAGCATTTGTCCCTCTTCAGTGTCAGTAGAGACCACCTCGACGTCCGCATCATATTGCTCTGCTATTCCTGCCAGTTCCTCCACAACGTCCTCTACTTTCTCCACGGTCAATGACGGACTCTTACACTTCGGGCATGGTTCACCTGCGATTTTCTGCTCGACGGCATCAACTTCCCGGCTCTTCGCTGTTTCTTTCTTGCTGTGGCTGCAGTTTCCACAGTTCACTGTAACCCGAGCGATGTCCAACGCATCAGACACAATCAATGTGCCTACCGCGCCCATCTTTAAAGCGCGCCTCACTTCGCGTTCACCGTAAGTAGCTAACCCAGTATCATGACCCACCTCATACAAGAATTTCTGCATAAGTGCCCTCTCTTCAACGTACCGCACCCGACGCATAATCTCGGGGGCTTTCTCGACTACTTCCTTCACACCTTGCTCTCCAGTATAAGCTGTATCTAAAGTCGCTAAAATCCGATCTTTCAACTGATAATGCAAATAATCTCCCTTTAAAAAATCGTTCTTGATGGGTCCCGGACCTGCTACGATAATCCCTTTCAAGCCCTCTACGCCTAGAAAAATTTCCGAAGTATATTCACCAACGCGATTGAAGAATTCTAAAATTTTTGCTTCTCGCTGCCGTTCAAACCTCCGGGCCGATTGGCCTCCAGCTCGCATCTTTCCTGGAATGCCAGATGTTATCTCTTTCACAATGTCCAGAGTTCTGCCTTGCAGTAAGGCAAAAGTAGCCTCGCTCGAATCCGCCAAGAGAATTCCATAGACATCTTTCTCTATTAGCATTTCTTCAAGATATTTTGTGTGAAATTGACTATCACATCGGTAAAGGTTGATGCTTATAGGTTCCGGCGGAGCCAAAACATACGTCTCATTCCGCTCACTTCCTGGGCCGTTCTGTGGAATGGCTCCGCTGAAAATCACCAACCCATTTTCAGGCACTGTCTTGAAGAGCTTCAAACGTTGCATGACCTTTGTGATCGCGTCTTGAACATTGTTTCTGGTTGTATCGCTCTTGATGTTAGCCGCTGTCCCGTACTCCTGTCGCAAAGTGGTTGAAACTTCGCTAATGTGTTTTCCCGGTGGCACATAAAGGCTAACCAGTTCGGTGCCTCGCCCCTCTTTTTCACCCAGTTTCTCCAATGTTTTTCTGAGACGAAAAATCTCCAGCGAACTGCGTTTCTTTTTGGGCTTTTTCAAGCTAAAGCTTCCACAAGTAGAAGGCTACATAACACGTCCTGCTCTTAAAAGTTGTCATTCTCGAAGTCACATCATGATTTATTAATGAGTAATGTCAACTTTTGACATTCTACCAAACAAGGAGACCCTTCAACGACAATACTCGAATTATTTTTCCTCCCGATCATGAGTTTTCTAGTTGGAGTCATCGCAGCTATGTTGGGCATAGGAGGTGGGGTCTTCATTGTTCCTGCACTCCAGCTACTACCTCTGAGCATCGAGTTCACTCCCCAGATGGCTGCGGGCACCAGTCTCGCCATGATCGTATTTAAAGCATTATCATCTACAAGTCGCTACACACAGCAGAAACGCATCGATTATAGAATAGGACTCCTCCTCGCCACTGTTACTATACCTGGTGCCCTAGTAGGAGCCTTATTGACAAAGGAAATCCCTAGTTTCATGTTGAGGTTAATCTTCGCCTTCTTCCTCCTGTATGTTGCCTCTAGAATGTTTTTCACCTATAGCCTCGGCAAATTTTCGATATTGGAAAACCGCGGAGGTGGCTGGAGCCGCTGCATTGTCGATTCGGACGACAACGTATATCAGTACTCTGCGAACATGGCGATTGGACTGCCTTTAGGCTTTTTAGCAGGCGTTTCTTCTGGGCTGCTGGGCATTGGCGGTGGCGCTCTTATGGTCCCAATTCTGCATTTTGCCCTCTGTTTTCCAATGCATCTTGCGGTAGCCACCTCAGCTTTCACTATGATATTCACCTCGATTTCTGGCACAACGACCCACTATTATGCGGGGAATATTCAGTTTGACTATGCCCTGATTCTAAGCGTAGGTGTTGTTGTTGGAGCGCAGATAGGCGCACAAGTGGCAAAACGTATTTCAAGCAAGAATCTGCAGAGAGTTTTCGGTGGGATCTTAGTGCTTATGAGCATAAGCATGTTTCTAAAATCTTTTGGATGATGAGAGAATTTGCTGTTTGTTTTGGCAATAATTAGCATCATAAGAGGGAAGATGTGTGGATCCAAGACATGGAACAGTTAAATATTTACTCTGATGGAGCTTCCCGAGGTAATCCAGGACCCTCAGCTGCGGCAGTCAAAATCACAGACGCAAGAGGAGTAGCGGTGAAGAGGTTCTCCAAGTTTTTGGGCAGAAAGACTAACAACCAGGCAGAGTATGAAGCATTGATAGTTGCATTGGAGCAAGCGCGTCAACTTACAGATAAATCCGTGGAGTGTTTCCTAGACAGCGAATTGGTGGTTAAGCAGCTTCGAGGAGAATATCGGATCAAGAACCCTCGTTTGAGGAGTCTTTGGCAAAAAATTCTTGATATTCAGCAGTACTTCCAAAATGTTTCATTCAATTATGTTTCGCGGCTAGATGAAAATATTGCGGAAGTGGACAGAATGGCTAATCGCGTATTGGATAGCGTATTGGGCGAGAAATGTTAGGTTAAAGTTAATAGAAACCTTTCATTTCTCTAGCACAAGCGGGGCACTCTATGAATTCCAGTGTATCTCAAACGTTGCGACAACTTCTTTTCGCGGTTCTTCTGGTAACCAGCTTCTTCGTCATCATAACGTATTTGCTTTCAATGGGTCTAGGTGTGTTAATTTTTTTCTCCACCGAAGAAGGATTGGAGTTCAGTCGAGAATCAGTAATTCGCCCCTTGTTCATTACTAATGTAAACGCTGGCCTATACTTCCTATTTCTCTGGTGGGTTTTCGCTTTCTGCTTTGCTGCTTCTTGGAAGTACAGAGAAAGCCTGTCTAAGAAGACCCATGATTTCCTTTCAGGCAATACCAAACGAAGCCCATTTCGCAATAACCTGCTTGCTATGCCGCTAATATCTTCTATGTTGCTTGTGGCTATTGTTGTGCTGCATCTAGTTCAAACGCAAAGCGGAATTCCAACTGGCGAGCCAAGTGTCACTGACCCACTCTCTGATTTTCTTCGATTTTCAAACGCCCCAGTAGTTGAAGAGATTATCTTTCGCATAGTTCCCATAGGCGCTTTCTTGGTAACTTACGTCTATCTTGCAGGAAGAACAATGAAACCGAATTCTTCAGGAAGCCAAAGACTGAAGACCTGTATCTTATCTGTTTTTCAGCCGGAAAGAGCGAAAGAAGCGATTGGCTTGAAAACCATCAGTGATAACGGTTTTTTTGGGGGGCTTGTTTGGGCTGAGTGGGTGATGATATTCTTCACTGCTGCTCTTTTTGGCGTCGCTCATTATCTGGGTGGTTGGGGTCCTGGAAAAGTGTCGCAAGCGGCGCTGAGCGGCGCCGTCTTTGCCTTGGCCTATCTCTATTATGGAATTCAAGCACCCATTCTGCTTCATTGGTATTTCAATTACTACTTCACTGCTTTTGATTTGTCTGTTGCTTTCTTGCTTATTGAAGTAGACGTCTATTCTTTCAGCTGGTCCCTCAACATTCTACTGGGGGCACTGATGTGGGTAGCGATGCTAATTTTCGGAATAATCTTTCTATTTGAAAGATGGTCGAAAACTCCAGTCGCTTCTGGATCACTAGGTCAGCAATCTAGCTGAATCTTTCTAGGAGTATTTGGGAAAGCTCTTGGATTTTAACGGATGTCTGTTGGCGATTCTTCAGATTCCGAACCACCAATGTTTCTTCTTTCAACTCCTTAGGGCCTAGGATAACAGCATAGTTCGCTTTTCGTCTATCCGCATCCTGCAATGCTCGAGATATTGTGCGACCCATAATCTCCATCTCCACTGAGATCCCTTTTGACCTCAACTGCAGCGCGATCGCCAAAGCTCGAGGAATGAGCTTTGCACCGATAGGAATCACAACTACGAATCGCTCGGAGAATTCGGGGTTGGCATTCTGTTTGTCCAAGGCTAACGTAATGCGGTCTAATCCATGAGCCACCCCTACAGCGGGGGTCGATTCACCACCAAACAATTCAACAAGTCGGTCATATCGTCCACCACCACCTAAGGAGATTTCCATCTCAGGAGCCAATGGCTCAAAAATCATTCCCGTGTAGTATTCCAAACCTCGTGCGAATCCCGCCTCAACCACTATGTGAGATTCAACTCCGCTGTCCCTGCATAGCTCAATTATTTGCCCCAAGTTTTCCACTCCAGCCACAGCACTTTCATATTTCTTTAGTTTCCTTTTGAGTTGGTTCAAAACCTTCAACGCGTCTTTTCCCTTGGCCTCAAAGATCTTCTTCAGAGTGGCGATGCCCTCCTGTGAAACCCCAAACTTTCTTGCAGCTCTAAGTGCTTGGGTACGCCGTTTAGCGTCTAAAAGCTGCATGACAGAGTTTTGCTGTTCATCCTTTACACCTTCCTCCAACAAGAGTCCACGCAAAATACCCACGTGTCCAATCTTAAACCAATGATTGCGAAGCCCAAGTCTTCGTATGATGTTGCTAGTTAATGAGAGAACCTCCACATCCGCTTCTGGTCGGTCGCTACCAATGATTTCAAAGTTTGATTGCCAAAACTCTCGGTACCGCCCAAACTGGGGTTCATCATATCTGTAAAGGGTGCCCGACGAAAACAGCCTTAAAGGCTTAGGATCATTGCGCAAAGTAGTTGCCATCAATCGGGCAATAGAGGCTGTGAATTCAGGTCTCAAAGCTACTTTGCGCCCTGCCAAGTCTTCAAAAGCATACATGCGAGTCTTAATGTCTTCTCCAGACTTGGCCGCCAACAAATCGTAATTCTCTACCAGAGGTGTAACGACTTCCCTAAATCGGTAGAGCCGTGCAACCTCTTTGGCAGCAGCCTCCACACGTCTAAGCTTTTTGGCGTCTAGCGGCAAAAAATCTCGCATTCCCCGGACAGTCTGAAATTTTGCCATACGGTTTCCTCTATTGCTTTTTCATGGTTAGGTTTGAAATGGTGTAGTAAACGATTTCTCCACGGCGATTTATAACAGCTAGCACCATTTTCTTCTTCAAACTGTGAACCTGCTTCAATACTTGTGCCAATTCTTTCACCGATACAGGTTTACCTTCTTGAATGCCACGAATGAGATATGCTGCGGTTGCTTTTCCGTACTCGCCTCTTTCATAAACTCGAAAATCTATTCCTAATCCAAATCCTTCCCTTACCACATAGCCACGACTCCTCAAATCTCGGTAAATCAAATATCTGACCCAGATATTCTCGTCGACATTCTCAAACCGATGTAGGAGTTCTTGAAAAATCAAAGCCTGGTGGGATCCTTCTTCATAGACCTCAAGCAACTCCTTGCTTTGAAGAAATAGCGCTTCATAAAAGCTCAAGGTTAATTTCTTGTTTTTTAAAGTTCCATATCCGCGAGAGGTGAGATCCTCAACATTCCCACCAGCTGACACTGCAATGCCGTCCTTTGAAAGAAAACCTGCAATCTTCTCAATTCCGGAGTTTTGGATTTCTTCGCTTTGTCGCTTTCTCTCATTCAAGGTTTTCCCATCATTACCTATTGCACACAAATCAGGTGTTGTCTAACTGCAAAGTTATATATCTTATCCTGTGCAGACGCGTGTTAGAGGTCATGGAAAGTAGTCGTGCGCACGTAATGTATGCATGCTGGAAGTCCTTGGAGAAAGGACGCCTACTTCGCAGATTATGGCTGTGACGTATTTTAGAGGAGTCATGTCAAAAGCTGGGTTAAACACTGCTACATTTCTTGGAGTAGTTTTCACCCCTGCAAATTGGGTTACTTCTTCAGCTTTTCTTTCTTCGATAACCACATCTTTCGCCATCCGGTTCAGGTCGAAGGTGGATTTCGGAGCAGCGACATAGAAAGGAATGTTGTGCGTGTGAGCCAACACCGCGATTGCATAGGTGCCAATTTTATTAACCACAGCATCTTTCACTATCCTATCGGCTCCTACGACCACATTGTCGACCATCTTTTTCTCCATAATATAGCCGACCATGCTGTCTGTAATCAACGTAACAGGTATACCCTCACGAAGCAGTTCGTACGTGGTCAGTCGCGCACCTTGAAGCAGTGGTCGCGTTTCAGTCGCAACAACTTTAATTTCTTTGCCGCTGTTCCAAGCAGTCCTTATCACTCCCAGCGCTGTGCCGTAGTCTACCGTTGCCAGGCTGCCAGCATTGCAATGTGTCAATATCGTGTCACCCTCATTTAAGAGGGATGATCCGTGCTCTCCGATTTTTCTGTTCATCTCTACATCTTCAGCTGCTATTTTCTCGGCCTCAGCGACGACAGTTTGTGCCACAGTTTCAACGTTTCCTCCTGTTTTTGTGGCCCTCTTGAGGATCCTGTCGATTGACCAAAACAAGTTGACTGCTGTGGGCCTAGTTTGCTTCAAAAGCTGCGCTGAAGCGTTTAGCTCCTTTAAGAGTTGTTCTTTGTGGCTGGCACCCGAATGGTAAGCTGTTAACGCGAGACCATAAGCTGCAGCCGCTCCCAAAAGGGGGGCTCCACGAATTTGCATGGTCTTAATGGCTTCTGCGAGTTCTTTGCAGCTAGAAATTTTTAAGAGTAGGACTTCAGTGGGCAATTTGGTTTGATCAATTGTGGTGACTATCCCATTTTTCCATTCTATTGTACGCATACTTGTCATCTCGGCCATCTACAATCATTGTATACCGGCCTAGGGTTTGGATGAAAATCGAGCATTATCTCACTGTGGCCAAGCACAAATTGGCTCAGCTGCGTCTGGCAGGTGGTGTCACTTTGGTGACAACCTCGACAGAAGGACCCTTAGGAAGATTCAACGTTTTTTTCCAGTCTTCTCCGATGGCTATCAAAGTGAAAATTCCGGATATCTCAGCTTTTGCTTTGCGAGTGAGGTTGATAAGCGCATTCTGGGTCTCACCAGTCTTTATCATGTCGTCTACGATGAGAACACTGTCTTTCCTTCTGATTGAGTTCTTGGGAATGTAAAGAGTCATCGTTACACCTGAATCTCTCAGCACATATGTTTCTTCAAGAAAAGCTGGCACTCCAACTTCTTTGTTCCATTTGGCGATCACGAGGTCGATGCCTAATTGGTTAGCTACCATAGTTGCGAGGGGAATGCCATCGACAGCAGCTGTCAAGACTTTGGTCACACGCTTCCCTGCAAAAGTGGCTAAAGCGTGGTGGGCTGCTTGTCGCAAAATGTTGTAGTCGCTTATAATATGGGTGTTGTCGAAATATCCGTCACTATTGAAATCTATTTTTCTGTGAAGTTCGATTTCTAATCCAACCATTTTTTTCAACGTTTTCCAGAGCTTGCGGGCTCTAGCGACATTAGGCAGAACATGACCTTTTGCATATCTGCTTAAGACTGTCACTGGTAAACCAGTCTTACTGGATAATTCACGGTAAGTGTGTTGCCGCTTTGCAGTTCGAAGCAGCTCAACCGTCATTAAGCGTAGTTTTAGATCTTCTGCGTGAGTGCTCATCTCAAACCCTTCTATACACATAGACAAGTCAAATATTAAAGTTACAGTGCATATTTTTTATTTGAGCAGATTTAAAATTTCCTCAAGTTCTATTCGTGTTAGCGTGTACCGTGGACGGTCAACTTGGAGAAGGCATGCGTTTCCGTTGTCCAAGATGCATGCTGCGCGTGGGGTGTGGTGGCGGGCCCGCTGGGATT
>JABAOF010012895.1_pt1 | contig 51232 bp, 48 predicted proteins | sample 7062171 | NCBI WGS metagenome assembly JABAOF01 (sample SAMN14538628, study PRJNA623070) | marine sediment metagenome | biome: marine biome [ENVO:00000428]; feature: marine pelagic biome [ENVO:01000023]; material: deep marine sediment [ENVO:00002113] | place: India: Gulf of Khambhat ... | reverse complement strand
TTCGGGCCCACTCCCGGCATCTTTTCCAGTTCTTCAATCAACCGCCCCAGAGCGCGCGGGTAATTTCTCACTTTCTTTCTCCATATCTTGTCTTCGTCGCAGGTTGCTGCATGTTGTAAGATTCCAGCATCCCATTGACAAAGGCTTCTTTTACTTTTTCAGTAGCGCCGACGAAAAACCTTTTGCATCTGTTGGTGTGGGAGGCGAATGGACTGTCTTTCATAAAGAAACGCAGGGGCGCGCGCTCCGCTTTGGAGATGCCGATGCGGGAAGTGACCACGACCTCGAAGTCGCTTTGACCATCGAGAATAGTGAGATCGCCTTGAGTAACGTCGGCCCCGTTTTGAGCCGTAGTGATATTCAATGCTTGGGTCAGTTTTCCGGGGCCGCTGGTGAGGCTGTGAAGATCGGTCGTATTGCGGCGTTCCTGCATCAGCGGGATGCCGGTCGTATCGGGCTCCAGTGCTCTTATCAGAACACAGCCCGGAATCTCCGCCTTTTCCGCCACTATGTTGAGACAATGGTACATGCCGTAGTTGAGATATACATAGGTGAAGCCAGGCTTTCCCCAGATTATCTTTGTGCGTTCGGTTTTGCCGCGGGTGGAGTGACTGACCGGGTCCGATGCAAGATAGGCCTCTGTCTCAACGATCCTCCCCGCGGCGGTGCCCTGGGCGGTTCTGTGTAAGAGCACCTTGCCCAACAAATCCACTGCCACCAGCACAGTGGGCCGGGCATAGAACCTGCGGGACAATATCTTGCGATTACTCGGTCTCACTTTGAAATCTGTGTCAATCTGCGCAATCTGCGGACAAACACTGCCTATGCTCTTCTTGAAGTGTCTTGTGTCAGTTTGGCGGCGGCGGTGCGCAAGCGGGCCTTTCGTTCTTCGGAGAGGCTGGTTGTCTTGAGATACTCTTCCAAGGCGGAGAGCGGATTCTCCCAACCTTGGACGAGGCCGGGAGCGCGCAGGCGCGCAGGCGGGTTCTCAATCTCCCTGGAAACAGGAGTCACAAAATGGGCATCGGCGAGCGCCCGCCGTATTTCCCGCTCATCCACGGTTGCCTCTTCCTGGGAGCGCAGTATCACTTTCACCACTGCATCTTCTGTCTGCCGCGCGGCAATCTCCTCCAGCACCTCCGCTGTACCCTCCCCCGGCTTCAGGTTCACATCCATGGTGACGAATCTGCGGGCCGGGGTTTCGACGAATTCGTAGTGAGTTGAGCCCGCCTTCGCCGAGGCTGCGGCGGGCAAAAGTTGAGAGTTCGGAGTTGAGAGTTGTTGGTCGACACTCTGAACGCTCAACCCTGAACTCTGAACCGACTTGATCTCCACTATGACAAATCCCTTCGGCTCCTCCGCTTCGCTGAAATCCACCCTCTCGGGACTGCCGCAATAGACGAGAGGAGGCTGTTTGCCGGCATTTAGGTCCTGGAAGCGATGGGCATGGCCCAAGGCGATGTAGCAGAATTGCGGGTGTAATAGACTCTCACGCGGAAGGGTTATTTCCCGGCCCATGGCCAAGACGCCTTCAGTGCCGACGCGGGCGCCCTCTATACTCACATGTCCGGCGAGAATGGCGGGACAATCGTTCTCTGTCTGTCGGGCCATCTCCGCCACCAGCCGCGCGGCATTCTTCTCGGCCTCCTCTCCTTGCAACCCGGCACCATGACCACCGGCCGGCAGACACGCCACCTGCAGTGGGCCGGAGCGGGTATTGATCTTTCGCAGACCCGGAGTCGTCACCACATCAATGTTGGGAACATCCAGGATGGGGTAGATCTCCAAAGCGGAACGCCGGCCTGGCAGAGGTGGGAGATCATGATTCCCCGTCAGCAGCAGGACCGGAATCTGCGCCCTGGCGAGGCGGCTGATTCTCTCCGCGAAGAGACATTGAAGAGTGGGCGATGGTTCGCGGCTGCGGAAAGCATCGCCACAGAAAAGGACAAGATCAACCTGGCGGGATACCGCGGTTTCTATGATGAAATCGAAACTGCGCAGAAAGTCGAGGGTGCGGGTGTGGAGGCCCCGGGCAGGGTCCATCCGCCCGTAATTTTCCATGCCCAGATGTAGATCGGCGAAATGAAGAACCCGCACAGACTCAGCCTATAACAGGGGAAGTGAAGCGATTCTATCATCGCTTTCTTTGCAGGGTCAAATCAAGCACGTTCGATTGCCATCTTTGCACGGCGCGCTGAGCTTCCCTTTGTGGGAAAAGAGAGGAGTCCATGGACGGCTCCTGTTGCGGCGCCGATAAAGGTGAGGCGCGACCTCTCTCAATCGGCGCCGCATCGCGGTCCGGCTTACTCCGAAACAATCAGCCAACACCGCCACCAGTCCTGCCCCATTGGTTGCGAATCTCTTGACCTCCCGGCGGATCGCCCAATCCGGCATGAGAAGAGAGGCTGCGAATCGATCAGCGAGCCTCTCCTTTTCTGCAGGGGGGAGCAGAGAGGGAAAATGAGGATGCTCGGCAAGGATTTCGAAGGCTTCGTGCCACAGAGAGAATCTTATCGAAGAACGGTTTTCATATTGGCTGTAGTGAATGGCATAGGTGTTATTCGTCTTTATCCAGATCGCACGGCTGGCGAACAACTGAGGGGAGCGGTGAAGTTGCAGCCCCAACATCGGCAGCAGAGAAAAGGGATCTCTGGGAACGGTTTGTGCGCGAAGATGGCGGGCGAAGGCCTCCGCGAAGCAGGCGATATTGAGATGATTAACGAACGCGTAGCGCCTCAGAAACCTCCCCAGGAAGGCATCCAATTGCGCGGCGCCTTTGACTACAGGAAGTGTCATCTTGGGTTCCCCTTTCGCATGAGAGGTCGCCTGCGTGTGCCCTTTTTCATGCGAAATCCTTGGGCAACAGATGGATTCCTTTATATCGTTCATATAGGCGCACGATGTCCAACATCGTCTCTACCGAAAGGCTCTCATCTCCGCGCGCTCCAAAGCCGAAGTCCCCATCACGGCAGACCACCTCAAAGGCGCTATGGATGAAGCGTTCCCGCCGATCTTCCATCGGCGGGGTGAGCCCCTCGAGGAGAGACGCCACGGGAATCTCCAAAGCGGCCGCGTATCTGGCCAGCACCTCATCCTTCACCCAGCGCCTTCTTTCGATATAAGAGACCGCAGCCTGCGAAGTATCCGCCCGGCGCGCCAGTTCCTCCTGTGTTAAGCCAAGCCGTTCTCTTGCTTGCCTGATTCTGTCACCGAGATTGACCTTCAACATCTCAACCTCCGGCCCCTGTCCGGAGGATTATACCATATAAGTTGGTATAAGTTAATTGCTGCAAACATCTTTTTTATCTCAAAGCTTGATATTTATTTTTCAGCGTTGATATAAGTGTCTCCTTTTTACTATTGACAAAACATATATGTCACCTTATAATGTTATAGGCAAACAGCTATTCGACACTCGCACGGGAGTACAAGAATCAACTCACTCTCCCCTCTGCCTTTCTCAGACAACTGTTGTTTTCCGTCTTTCGGTTAATTGCTGGCCTTGTCGCCGCTAAGCATATTCCTCCCTTTGGGAGTTTATGTTGCCCCCTTTGGTCTGGTCTGCACCGGTCGGGGCTGCTGGGGGGAACCAAACCAACCTTTGGGAGGAAGCCATGCGCATCATCCGTCATACGATTTTCCACCGAGGTACATTCAACGCCATCCTCAAGGCCCTACGACGAGCCAGCCGCTGCCACCGGGCTGCCGGAGGCTACTGGGAGCCGGTCTTTCGGCACAAAGGTGTACGAATCTATGAGCGAGCGGAATTTGACCTGGAGTGGCTCCGCGAGCGAGTGGAAGAATACGAGAACTACCTCTATTGCTCTCTTGCTAACGGCTTTTGCGGCAGCGACGGCATCCTCAGGCAGCGCACGACAAATGTACTCCGTTCGCCCGGCGGCGGCTTTCGTCAGACTTCCCTCTGAGTAAGATAGAGAGGAGACTTTCATGGCGCAGAGTATTTGGAAATCCTTTTGTGAGAAGTATCTGGAATTGGAGGAAACCTGTTATCGGGCTGCAGTTTCCACTCGTACTGACCGCGGCAGGTTTCGGGGCCGTTATCGGGTACCGGCTCCTCTTCTCAAGAAACTCGACCTCGACCAGGCCCTGGAGAGACTGTATGAGAGGTTTTTCGGCTGTCGGCCGGCCTAGCCGGCGAGATTTGCATGAAATCGAACAATTGTCTCTTCACCAGGCAAGAATTCTGTCTTTCGCGAGGAAACCCGGTGATGTGGTATGTGCGAAATACAACCTTTCAGGTGAGGAGGTGCGAGGATGGCACAGGATAAGAAAGGAAGCCCAGCCACCGCAGTGCTGCTGATCATTCTGATTATTCTCGTGATCGCAGTCGGCTGGTGGTATTACTCCAAGTCCACTCCGGAAAGCGGGACGCTTACAGAAAGAGTGGAAGAGGGCGGAGTTCGACCCGGAAAGGCCCCGGTGGGTGAGGAAAAGACTCCACCCGCGCCTGCCGAAGAGGAGGCTCCGGCAGAGGCACCTGCTGAGGAAGATGGAGCAGAGTAGTAACACAAGGCCCGTACCCTATGAGAACGTCTAGAATCCCCTGACTGGCCCCGAGACTCTCGGGGCCGACAGGTTTTCTTTACGGCACTGCAAGCCGGTGTCGCAGCGAAACTGCGCATCCTTTTCCATTGGACCCACACTGGCTTCCCCCCCCGTATATGCTTGACAAAGAGATGTGTGAAGCCTATACTCCGGCCGGAGAGGGCGAAGAGAAAGGGGACCTTTAGGTGCACTGGCTGTGGGGTATTCTTCTGGGGATAGTTCTCACGGCTGCGCTGCCGCTTTTGGCCGGCGTTTTGTGCCTCTCTGACCGCATAGTGAATGAGAGAGACGCCATGTTGGTGGCGATTGCATTGGTAACGTTCTGCCTCTTGGGAGTATTGATCTTCAGGCCCGCAGGTACCTCACGGCTGACGCGGCCGATGAGTAACCGCTACAAGGAGGAGGATTAGTGAAGCTGCGCCTGGGGCTGCCCAAAGGCAGTCTGCAAGAAGCCACTTTTCGGCTCTTCTCGCGTGCCGGATATCACATCTCTTTGGAGCCGCGCTCCTATTATCCCAGTATAGATGACGCGGAGATCGAAGGGATTCTGATGCGCGCCCAAGAGATCCCTCGTTACGTTGCCGACGGGGCGCTGGATGCGGGAATCTCCGGTAAGGATTGGGTGCTGGAGAGCCGCGCCGAAGTTGTTAGAGTATGTGATCTGATTTATTCGAAAGGAAGTTACGCGCCCGCCCGCTGGGTCGTGGCAGTTGACGCCTCCGGGCCTATTAAGAAACTGAGCGACTTGAAGGGCAAGCGGGTGGCCACCGAACTGGTTGAGGTGACAAGAGACTTTTTGGCGCGGGCGGGAATAGATGCGGCTGTGGAGTACTCGTGGGGGGCCACCGAGGTAAAGGTTCCTGATTTGGTTGACGCCATCGTGGAACTGACGGAAACCGGCAGTTCGCTGCGCGCCAATAATCTTCGGCAACTGGAGACAGTACTGGAAACGAATACTCAACTGCTGGCCAATACCGCTTCCTGGCAGGAGACCGGGAAAAAGAAGAAGTTGGAACACCTGGCTCTGCTGCTTCAGGGGGCGCTGCTGGCTGAGGAGAAGGTTGGGCTGAAGATGAATGTGCCGGCGGATAAGCTCAGCGCGATATTGGGGCTTCTGCCGGCCTTGCGCCAGCCGACGGTTTCCCCTTTGGCGGAAGGAAACTGGGTGGCAGTGGAGACCGTACTGGACGAAAAGACGGCGCGGGACCTAATTTTCAAACTGCGTGAGGCGGGAGCGGAAGGCATAATTGAATATCCTTTGAACAAAGTTATCCCGTAGTTGGGTATTATAAGGGAAGGGGTCGGGCTGGAACTGATTCATTTTCTTCATGCACGGAGGTAGGAAGTGCCACGCTGTGCCGGCTGTGGAGCAGAAAGCCCGGAGGGCGCGCGTTTCTGCGCGTCTTGCGGGCGGAATCTTGAAGAGCAGCAACCGCGCCCCGAACCTGCGCTGGGCTTTGCGCCCGCAAAGGAAGATCTGGCCACCGCCGACCGGATACTGACCGAGGCCTTCGCACACAGCGAGCAAGGGCGACTGACGGAAGCGGTGCGCCTCGCAGAGCAAGCACTCACTTATAACCCTAACTCCACAACTGCACACTCCCTTCTGGGAACCTTGTATGAGCGGCTTGGAAATCGCGACGCGGCGATTCGCGAATATCAGACCGTTCTCTCCCTTTCTCCCGGTTCCACGGCGGACCGTCAGCGGCTCAACGAACTGCTGGGGGTGCCAGCGGCACCGGCGCCCAGGCCTCCAGCGGCGATTCCCATTCCCAGGGCGGTACCCAAGGCGGCCGGCCGCCCTAACACGGCCTACATCGGTGGTTTCGCCTTTCTGGCAGTCGTATTGGTGGGTGGCACCATACTGCTGCTCAGCCATATGCGGAACTTGCGCTCAGAGGCGAGTTCAACGCCTCCTGCTGAGAAACCAGCGGTCGTGTCCGACTATCGAATCCCTCGACAGGAGTTAAGTATTCCCGCAACATCATTGCCGATGCCGGGAGTGCCCACAGGCTCTTCCGCGCCGACTTCTGTACCGAGTGAATCCGGCACTGCCGGCTTCCCTCTTGCATTCGACTTCAATGAACCCAACCTGGAGGAGATGGAGGACACAGGCTATTACGACTATGATGCCGAGTATGAAGCTGAACCGCCCGAGGCGGAGATGTGGCCCGCCACGCTCGAGTTTCCCGGCTATATAGCGCCCATCGAGCCACCTCCTCGCTTCCTGCCCGGAGGCGGAAAGGTGCTTGAGTCGCCTCCGGTCATTCGCGTCGTCTCGCGTCCTTCCACAAAGGTGACCGCTGCCCGGAGCGTGAGCCAAAATGTCAAAGTTGCCCACCAATTGGTAGTCTCCGGAAGATTGCAGGAGGCGAGAGAAGTCTATGAAACCACCCTCGCCGCTCGGCCCACCGCTTCGCCTAAATTGAGACAGGAGCTTGCCACGGTCTACTTCCGCCTGAATCGGCCGGCCAAAGCCAGAGAGAACTACTACCGTGCTTATAAGGCATATCAGGTAGAACTGGATCAAGGCTCAGAGGGCATCGAGGCCCAGGAAGCGGAGCATGGCCTTGCGACTTGTCGTGCCGCACTGCGCGCTCTCGGAGTAGAGGTACCATAAGGCGATTACGCGAGATGCTTCTGAGAAGCCTTCCGGTTAATGGTCATCTGACTTCCGCGATGGGCCCAACCGAGCGGACCCCGTTCGTTCTTCTCCTCCTCACACTTTCGTTCTTCCTCACAGCCACCCGGCCCATCCCCGCCCAAGAGCAAACCTCCCCGCCTCCTCCGCCTATTAGTTGGCTGGTGGTTCAGGTGAAGGATTTGACCGGCGTGAGCCCTGTCGGAATCGAGCGGGCGATTACCCAGGCCTTGGTGGAGAAACTGGGTGCACACGTTGGCTGGAAGGCTTGGGCGAATGACCCGCTGGCAAAGAGTGTGCGCGCGGCCATCGAAGACGGGATGATCACAGAAGAGGAGGCGGCAACTGTGCCTGACCTCGCTTCCGCGCAGAGGCTGGGCCTGGTGTGGGAAGCGGACACCGTTTTGATCGGCCTGCTGGTGCGTCGAGATGATTCTATTGCTTTGTTGTTGAACGCGGTGGGCACCATCGGCCGGCAGGCGGCGGGCCCGGGCAAGGAGGTGGATATACCCTCGACGGAGATAGAGCCGACAGAAGACATGTCCGCCGCGAAGATGGCGGAGGCGCTGACAGAGGGTGTGGCTGAAAAACTCGCCCCTTTGATTGAGGAGCATCGCGGTTTGTGGGCGAAGGACGCCGAGTTTGCTCCGGCCTGGGAAGCGGACGGGGATATCTACATGTTGGAAGGCTTCCCTCACGAGGCGCGCATGGCCTATGCCGCCGCGCTCATAGCCGACCCCTCCCTGGCCGCTTGCCGCCGTAAGCTGGCACAGATGCTGCTGGAACTGGACCGACCGGAAGAGGCCCGCCAGCAATTGGAAAAGGCCCTCACTCTGGCACCTGAAGATGTCGAGGTTCTGCTGGCTTTGGGCGAGACATATCTCGTCTTGGGGAATCCGGAGAAGGCCGCAGAGCAGTTCAAGGCCGGCGTCCCGCTGGCAGAGGGTGATCTGCGCCCCAAGGAGGGGCTCGCCCGCGCAAACCTGTTGCAAGGAGACTCCGCGGCTGCGCTGAAAGCGTATGAGGAGTTGCTGGGCGAGGCTCCGGAGGATGTTTTCCTGCATTATTGGTATGGTGAGGCCCTGCTGGAGACGAATCGCCCGGACAAGGCGGCGGAAGAGTTTCGACTCTGCCTGCAACTCGAACCCGACTATCTGGATGCCAGGCATTCTCTCGCCGAATTGCTCATACGGGAAGGGAAACTCATAGAAGGGATTGTGCAGTTGCGTCTCGTTTCGGACAAGGTTGAGGAGTTTCTTGAATATCCGCTCAGCGATTACCAGGATCTGATCAGCGCGCTGTCAGAAGAGTTCCTGGTGGTGCTGAATGAATTCGATCATCGCCTCTACGGATACTGGGATGGAGAGATCACCCAGGAAGAGTTCGTCGCGGTGATGCAAGGGCTCCGCGGCCGCTCGGATAATCTTGCCCGGCTGACAGAGAGAATCCTCTCCCCCGAAGAATTGGATGAGAGCCACCGCTACTGGGTGCTGGCCGCCAATCTCTTGAATCACTCCGATTTCGAGGCCTATCGGTATGGTCGAAGCGATGGGTCGGAGTACTTGCGAAGGGCGCAACTCTTCCGTCACGCCGCGCGTGAAGCCGCCGCCGAAGCAAGGTCTCTCGCCCATATCGCGCTTGAGGAAGAAACTTCTGAAGAGACTTCCCCCCTGCCTCCGGCTCAATAAGTCTCACGGCCCCTTCGAATTCGACCTTGTACAAGAAATCATATGCCTTCTTTAGTATGACCTTGTCTGCGGGCGGAATCGACAGGAGAGATCTTTCCCTCAGACATTTGCCAGGACATCTTGCTTCTTTCCATTATCTCGTTGAAACGCTCTTGGAAGAGAGGTTTGTCCTCATCGGAGGCGCCTTGGTGAAACAACTCCATCGCGTCAAAAACGTGGGGAGCCCAATAACCTTTTAGAAAGATGTCGTAAAGGCCTCCCGAAGCGGGATCTCCATCTTCGCTTTCCGGATAGGCGCGGAGTGCACTGCTACCTAATTCCTCCTCAAACCTCTGGGTCAGCTCGGTTATTGCGGTGTATTCCCCTTTAAGACAGTCGAATTCACTGTATTCCTCCAGAGACATCCAGAGGCGTTCGCGCACCGGCGTCGGAATGCTTACCTTCAGCTTTTCGTCTCTGAGACTATCGCTGTAGCGTTTTGAAAATAGCCTGGCCATGTATTGCTTCGGTTTCTTTTGGCAGGGGGCAAACTCCTGCCCTACGAAACCCTTGCAGAAACCCCCGTAGGGCAGGAGTTTGCCCCCTGCCATTCCCTACTTGCTGCAGGATCTTTCCTCAAGTCCCCGCTTCCCAGGAGGAGAGGTATTTCTCCTGTTCCGGGGTGAGGGAATCGATGGTGATGCCCATGCTGTGGAGTTTGAGGGAGGCGATTTCACGGTCGATGTCTTTGGGCACGGGATAGACCTTGCGCTCCAGAGTTTGGCCGTGGGAGGCGACCCAGGCGGCGCAGAGGGCCTGGTTGGCGAATGACATATCCATTACATTCGCGGGATGACCCTCGGCGGCGGCGAGGTTGAGGAGGCGGCCTTCCGCCAACACAAAGATAGAACGGCCGTCGGCCATCTGAAATTCTTCACAGAAGGGCCGCGCGACTTTTCTCTCTTTCGCCATTTCCGCCAGCGCGGGAAGATCAATCTCCACATCGAAATGCCCCGAGTTCGCCAACATGGCTCCATTCTTCATCACCTGGAAATGTTCACTGCGGAGGACGTGTTTGTCGCCGGTTACGGTAATGAAGACATCCCCGATCTTCGCCGCTTCCATCAGCGGCAGAACCTCATATCCCTCCATCACCGCTTCCAGCGCGCAGAGCGGCTCGACTTCACAGATGATCACCCTAGCTCCCATGCCGCGCGCCCGCATCGCCACACCGCGGCCGCACATGCCGTAACCGCAAACGACCACCTTTCGTCCTGCCAGCAGCAAATTCGTTGCCCGCAAGAGACCGTCAATGGTGCTCTGGCCGGTGCCATAGCGGTTGTCGAAGAGGTGTTTCGTATCCGCATCATTGACAGCGATGATGGGATAAGCCAAGACTCCCTGGCGCTCCAGGCTGCGCAGGCGGATGACACCGGTGGTGGTTTCCTCTGAGCCGCCGATGATGTCTCCGATAAGGTTACGCCGCCGGGAGTGAATCTCTGACACCAGATCCGCGCCATCATCCATAGTGAGGTTGGGCTTGATATCGAGCACGGAATTGAGGTGTTGATAGTAGGTGTTGGAATCTTCTCCTTTGATGGCGAAGGTGGGGACCTTGAGCTCCTTCACCAGCCAGGCGGCGACATCATCCTGGGTGGAGAGAGGGTTGGAGGCACACAAGGCCAACTCGGCACCACCTGCCTTGAGTATTCGCATGAGGTTGGCGGTTTCGCTGGTCACATGCAAGCAGGCGCCCAGGCGCAGATTTTTCAGCGGTTTGTCGGTAGAAAAGCGTTCCTCCAGCAGCCGCAGGACGGGCATTTCCTGGTAGGCGAACTCGACCCGCTGGCTTCCCTGTTTGGCGAGTCCGGCATCTTTGATGTCAGATTTCATTCAAAGCCTCCGTTTTGGAGTGTCTGGTAGAGGAGACAAAGACTGTTTCACACGTCTAGCCGGCGGAAGTCGCCGCCCCGATCTCTGCGCTCCGGAAGAAGCCTTTTACTGCCTCGGCGACGCGTTCGATTTGCTCCTCGGTTAGAGCTGGAAAGATAGGCAAGGAGAGCACTTCTTTCGCATAGGTCTCCGCAACCGGCAAATCCCCCTGCTTATAGCCCAGGTGGCGGTAAGCCGACTGCAAGTGAAGCGGAAGAGGATAATAGACATCACAGCCCACGCCGCGGGCCTTCAACCATTCGGAGAGTTCCTGACGGTTAGGAGTTCGGATGGTGAATAGACTGTAGACATGGCTGTTGTCAGCGGCGAGGCGCGGCAAAGTCAGCGGTGTGTCAGCCAGCAGAGAGTGATAGGCCTTGGCGACGGCGCAGCGACGCAGATTCCACTCCTCCAGATGACGCAGTTTTATGCGCAGGATGGCGGCCTGTATCTCCTGCAGGCGACTGTTGTAGCCGACCGCGCTGTGATGATACTTCTTTCCCCCGAGGGCAGTGTCATCGGCCTGGTTGCGAAGATGGCGTATCCTTTTCGCCACTTCGGCATCACCCGTTAGCACCAGCCCTCCCTCACCGCACGCGCCCAAAGTCTTGGTGGGATAGAAGGAGAAACAGCCGACGTTACCCATACTCCCCGCTTTCTTTCCACGCAGAGAAGCACCCGCGGACTGGGCGGCGTCTTCGATGACCCATATGCCGCGGCTTGCCGCAATATCCATCAAGGCCTCTGTATCGGCCATTTCACCATAGAGATGTACGGGGATGATGGCGCGCGTATTGGGCCCCATGCGTTCCTTTACCTGGTTGAGATCGAGCAAAAAACTGTCGGGCGCGCAATCAACGAAGACGGGTTTGGCGCCGACATGACGGACAGCGGCGGCGGTCGCTACGAAAGTCCAGGCGGGAACAATCACTTCATCGCCTTCTCCGACGCCGAGTGCCTCCAGGGCGAGTACGAGCGCATCGGTGCCTGAGCCGACCGCGACGGCATGTGGGCTGGAGCAGAAGTGGGCAAATTCCTCCTCAAAGGCGCGCACATTCTCCCCGAGGATGAAATAGCCGGAATCCAGCACTTTAGCGATCGCGGCGAGAATCTCCTCTCTCAGTGGAGCGTGATCCGCCGTAAGGCTGATAAAGGGAACGGGATTCTTTTGGCTTGTCTTGGTGTTTACGGAAGCCTTATCCATTGTTCTCTGCTTACCCCTATTCTGTGGTCTTTTCCGGGCTTTCACGCTCATCAGCGGGCGTACAGCGGACTTTATTCTCTTCTTTGCGAGCTGTGGTATGTCCTTTTTCGGCTGCGGCAGGAGCTCTATTGCCTTCACGAAGAGGTAAGAATTGGCTATAATATTATGGAATGTAGTTCACACGAGAGAGGAACGAGATGGAAGAGCAGTCAGAAAAGAAAGTCCAAGCCATTGCGCTGGCTCTAATCGTCGTGGCCGTCGTGATTGCGATTAGCGGCTATTTCTATGTCGGCAGGAGAGCCGGAGCCAGAAATAGAGCCGCAGCCACACCTAAAGGTGGGGCGCGCGTGGCTCAACGGTCCTCATGTCCGACCACCGATTTGGGCTCGCTGCTGCAAGTGGGAGTAACCAGAGGACAGGCTCGAACGGCTGACGGCGGTTCTGGAGTGGGAATTGAGTCCACAGAATCGGGCGGAATTGGGGCGACGTCCGGGCTGCAGGCGAATGATGTAGTTGTGGCTGTTGACGGCAACGCGGTCACTTGCCCCAAAGACCTGTTGGGTGCCGTCCGACAGTCTCTGCCGCAGGGACTCACTCTCTCCATAGAGAGAGGCGGCAGGCCTATGGACATAGCGATACCGGCTCAATCGGCGAGCCAAACGGAATAAGCAACCTGTTTATTGTGAAATCCCTGCTGACTTCTCCGAGATGAGGAGAAGTGCAGGGATTTTTGTGTGTCGGGCGATGTTGACTTTTCAGTTATAAGCCAATACCGTATGCGCTGGGTTGAGCCGGCTGCGCGGTAAGGCGCCGGTCGGAAGGAAGTTGTTCGGTAAGGAGGTCAGTGTGAAGAAGATCCGTGCAACCGTGTGGGGGGAGAATGTTCAAGATCGAGAACCTGGAGTCATAAAGGATATTTACCCCGAAGGAATGCATACTGCAATTGCTGCGGGCCTGAATGAGGCCGAGGATATAGAAGCCAGGTGCGCCACCTTGCATCAACCGGAGCACGGCTTGACGGAGAAGGTGCTGGAGGAGACGGATGTGCTCTTCTGGTGGGGACATGTGGCACATGATAAAGTCAGTGATGAGATCGCCGAGCGAGCACAAAAGCGGGCCCTGGAGGGGATGGGACTGGTTGCGCTCCATTCGGGCCACATGTCCAAGGTTTTCAGGAGACTGATGGGCACGAATTGCTCCCTGCGCTGGAGAGAAGTGGATGAAAGACAGCGGCTGTGGGTCTGCAATCCCGGTCATCGCATTGTTCAGGGGTTGGGAGAGTGTATTGAAATCCCAAAGAGCGAGATGTACGGGGAACCCTTCATGATTCCCCCTCCCCATGAACAGATCTTCATTTCCTGGTTCGAAGGGGGCGAGGTTTTCCGCTCCGGATGCACCTGGCTCCGGGGCAATGGAAAGATTTTCTATTTCTCGCCCGGTCACGAGACTCTGCCCATTTATTATCAGGAGGAGATAAAACTCGTCCTGAAGAACGCCGCCCGTTGGGCGCGGCAGGAGCATCTATGGAAGGGCGCGGACCACTGTCCTCAAATCCCGCTGGAAAAGACCCGGGAGAAGATTGGCCGCAAGTAAGGGCGGGACGTGTTCCCAGAGCCCGCCGAAACAGGGGGGGAGACTCACTGATGAGCTCGACTCCCCGACATGCGAGGCTGCTTTTCCTGCTGAAGAGGATATGCCGTTGGCTGTGGCGCGAGCTCTCCGCTTTTGGTTCGGCGATTTGGGAGAGTTTTATCGAGTTCGGCCGCCAGCGCCACCTCCTCTATGCGGCGGCGATCTCTTATTACGGGATCATCTCTCTCGTTCCCCTGCTCGCCATCGGTCTCTCCATCTGCGGCTGGCTGCTGCAATCAGAGGAGGCCGGCGCGGCTTTGGGGCGGGCCCTTTCGACGATCTTTCCGGTAAGAGCGGAGACCCTCATAAGTGCGGCAAGAACCGTCTCCGGCACCTCCCCCTGGGCCTTTGCCATATACCTCTTCGGGCTGTTGTGGGCGGGAGCTTATCTGTTTGAATCCGTCGAGCGAGTGGTGAACGCGGTCTGTTGTGAGGCGAATGAGCGCGCTTATCACATGCGTAAACTGATCGGACTGCTGGCCGCCGTGGTCGCCGGCATCTTGCTGTTAGTCTCGGTGGCCCTGGGGGCGGCACAAGCGGCCCTGGTGCATGCAGTGCACTTGCCTCCCGGGGCCTGGATGATTGTGGACCGGCTGATAGGGAGATTCTCGATTCTGGTGCCACTGTTGACTTCCACCATCATGTTTACTGTTATCTACAGACTGATGCCGATTGAGCGGATCCCCTGGAGGTCCGCTGTAACCGGCGGATTCTTCGCAGCCCTCTTCTGGGAGTTCTCGAAATGGGCCTTCGGCCTTTTCGTGATATTCTCCGGCCGTAAGTATGGCGCGCTATATGGGTCTCTGGCTAATGTGGTAATCATAATGCTGTGGATTCATGTGTCGGCCATCATTCTCATTCTGGGCGCGCATGTTACCCGTATTACGCGGCAGAGGATGGAAGCCGCGACTTGAGGTGATATATGTTTCGTCTGCGAGCACTTTCGTTTTTGCTGGGCCTCCCCCTCATGTTGTGGGTGTGTTATGCGGGAGGCTGGTGGCTGCTGGGCGCGCTCATAATCCTCGCCTTCATGGGCCTGCGGGAGTGGAGCCGGGCCATCGCCCGCACGCCGGTTCGGCCTGACATGTGGCTTGCAGGTTTCTTCATCCTCATCTTTCTCGTTTCCACTCATCTTCTGCCCAGCGTGGAAACAGACGAGTCTTTGCTTCTCGTGGTGGTTCTCGCCATAGGTATGGCTTTCGTCAGCAGAATCGTTATGGGGGGAGGTCCTTCGGCACTGGCGGACATTGGCGCAACTCTCCTGACTCCACTCTATCTGGGACTCTTCTTTTCATTTGTGCTGCGCTTGAGGTTGGAGGATTGGGCCGCGCCCACGCGTGAGGTGGCCGGAATATCTGTGTTGCCCGGTGTCTATTTCCCTGTGCTGCTTTTTCTGACCTGTTGGATAATGGACACGGGGGCCTTTCTCTGCGGGCGGTTTATCGGCGGGCCCAAACTCTGCAAGAGCATCAGCCCGGGCAAGACTGTGGCAGGGTTTTTCGGCGCGATTATNNGGGTCAGTTGGGTGATCTGGGCAAATCCCTGATCAAGCGAGAAACGGGGATAAAAGATTTCGGCCTCGTGTTTCCCGGCCACGGCGGAGTGCTGGATCGCTTCGACAATGTTCTCTTCGACGCCCCCCTGATGTTCTATTACCTGAAGTGGCTGCTGATGAGTTGATAGGCCAAGATCTCCGGTAGCTCTCTGGCGGGGGCCGGCACCCCCGCCCTACAGAAACTACATCCGGCGGGGTACCCTTCGAGTCCCGCAGGGTAAACGGAGACCCCGCCCTACAACTAAGACACCCAACTCCGGACCGACTCTTAAGCCGCCTGAATTCCCCTGCGTTCTTGGCGATCTTGGGCTGCGAAGCCGCCTGTCCTGCGAAGCCTTCGGCGAAGCAGAAGCGCGCTCTGCGGTTATGTCAGCGGCGCGGGGCCGCCTGGGTCGGAGTCAACTAATCTGCGGAATCCCAGGTGGTTGCGAAGACCCCCAAGGTCTGCGTCGGCCTTCGCTTTTTCCTTGAATCGGGCATCGAGCGCAACCGCTTTTCTGAGGTCGGCGAGGGCCTCGTCCCGTTCATTGAGCCGGGAGAGGGCGCAGGCGCGGTTGTAGTATGCGCGGGCGTAGTCCGGCTTGATCCGGAGGGCGCGCTCACAGGTTTCGACCGCGGCTCTGTATCTACTGAGATAGATGAGCGCGGCGGCCTTGTTGCAGTAGGCCTGGAGATGGTCCGGCTTGATCCGCACGGCGCGCTCGAAACAGTTCACCGCTTCCTGGTCCCGGCCGAGTTTGTGGAGCGCGATTCCTCTGCTGTAATGCGCTTCCGCAAAATCGGGTTTTATCTTGATGGCGCGGTCATAAGAGGCAATGGCCTCCTCGTGATCGCCGAGGCTCACCAGTACGGCTCCTCTGCTGCAGTGGGTTTGGGGGTCATCGGGTTTGATCTGGATTACCTGGTCATAGCAGCCGATTGCCTCATCGTATCTGCCGAGATTCCTGAGAACATTACCCTTTTGCCCATATGCCTCAACAGAATCCGGGGCGATACGGATGGCGCGGTCGAAGCAATTGATGGCCTGTTCTTGCTGGCCCAGTTTGGCCAAGGCGGAGCCTTTCTTGCAGTAGGCTTCGGCGTATTCGGGCCTCAATTGAATTGCGCGGTCATAGTAGACAAGGGCTTTTTCTTCCGTGCCCAGTTCGCATAGCATGGTACCGTGCCAGCAGTGCGCCTCGGCGCAGTCGGGGCTGATTTCGATGGCGCGCTCAAGGCAGGCGAGTCCCTCCTCATGTCGGCCCAGTTCACCCAGCGCGACGGCCTTGTTGTAATGGGTCTCGGCATGGTCGGGCCAGATCTTGATGGCGCTGTCATAGCAAATAAGCGCCTCTTCATATCGGCGGAGAGCCCCCAGCGCAGCCCCTTTGCGGCAGCGCGCTTCCGCCGAATCCGGCTTGATCTGAATTGCGCGGTCAAAACAGGCGAGCGCCTCATCCTGGCGGCCCAGTTTGCACAATGCCAGACCTTTGTTGCGGTGTGCTGTCCCATAGTCGAGATCGGCCTCGATTGTGCGGTCATAGCACTCAATGGCGCGCGTATAGTCTTTCTCGGAGAAGAAGGCATTGCCTCTGACCAGGTGTGCCTCGGCATTGAGCGGGAGCCCCAGGTCCTCGAATAGTTCAAGTTTCTCGCTGAGATCTTTCAGTTGCTGCTTGACGGTCGCCGGGATATCCTTCGCCAAGTCCAGAGATTGAAGTTCCTGCGCCCGCGCATCGGCCCGCTGCCAGGCAGACTCGATGCGCCCCAGCAGTTCGTTCGCGCGTTTGGATTTCTCCTGGGTCTCCAGCAGGAGCTGTCTGGCATTGGAGGCGCATTCAGCGGTAACTTGCTGCGCGCGGACCGCGGTCTGTTGGGAATCTGCGGCGGCTTTTTGCGAGCGGGTTACGGCCTGTTCCGACCGGGAGACAGCTTTTTGAGACTGGGCGGCTTCATTGCGCAGTCTGCGTGTATCGCGAAGGCTGTAGTAGGCGAAAAGCAAAAGCACCGCAACGGCAACACTCACCAGCCCTCCGGCGAACTTCACCACCGTGTCTGCGTAACGGGTACTGGCTTCGCCCGTCGCCGCGGCTTTCTCGGCGGCGGATTCAGCGCCGCTTACTCGGCGGTTGAGTGTTTCGATGGCGCTTTCTTGAGCGTCGAGCCGCGCCTTCAACTCCTCAGTATCCTGTATCTGCTCTTCAGCGGCGGGCGCGGGAGTTGTTTGCTGGGCTATTGCACTGCTGACAGTACAGCAGGCGATGATGAAGCAGGTAATGAGCAGAAAGCACTTGAGTCTGAACACTTGAGTCATCTCCTCAATGGCCAAGACTTTGGGGCCGCCTCGCCATTCCCGAGGCGGCTGGCAGATTTCGGGAGCGAAAAAGTTTGGTGTCCCGCTCAAGAGAGAATTTCCTCATCTTCAGCACGATTTCTTATTTTCGGCGCGCTATTTGCGGGGCTAAGGATTTGAGACGGGCTGGAAATCCGTCTCTATCGGGTCCTTCGGTGCATTGTGTGGGAGGAGCCGACTGAGTTATTTTCAGCGGCCCTGGGCGAGGCGCTGGATGAGGTAGTCCGGCAGGCCCGCGGCATTCATCTTGTGCTGGGTTTTTTCTATGTCGTAGGGGAGGCGGCGGAGGGTGATGGTATTGGCCTGTTCATCCCATAACCCGAAAGAGGCGTGGGGGTTGCCGTCACGGGGTTGCCCCACGCTTCCAATGTTCATGAGATGGCGAAAGCCCTCCTCCAAGGTGACCTTTCCGCCGGAAAACAGCGGGAAGCGGTCCACTATCTCGTTGCCGAAACGCTGGCGGTAATATTCAGCGACATGGGAGTGACCGATGAGGCAGGCGGGCGTGTTCATCTCGTGAAATGTGATGCGCGCATCACTGTCGGAGAGCACATACTCCATGGGCTCAGGCAAGGCCCCATGCACCAGGGTGAATGGAGGAAGTTGGCGGATTAACGGGAGTGAACGAAGATACTCCGAATTCTCGGCGCGGAGTCGGTCGGTGGTCCACTCTATGGCCTGGCGCGCGTAAGGGTTGAACCAGTTGAGGTCGTATTTGTCCACCGCGGCAAGGTCGTGATTGCCGGCGATGCAGGTGAGTCCGGGGAGTTCGCGTACGGCATCGATACATTCATTGGGATTCGGTCCATAGCCGACCAAATCGCCGAGGCAGATGAAGGCTTCCGATTCCCGGAGTTGCTCCAGCGCCGCTTCCAGGGCTTCCAGGCTGGCGTGGATATCTGAAATGAGCCCGTATTTCATCTCTCATGCCCCAAGCAAGACCGGTTCTTATCTTCTATTCCGCCAGGCAGAACCCTCTCGCCGGCCGACAGGCAGGAAGGATTCTTCCCCCCAACGAACACTTTCAGAAGTACCAGACTATCACAGGAGCGTTTGGAATGAAAAGTGAGACGGAGTATGTATGGTTCAATACCCGCCGGCCGCGGGAGTATATCAATATCACGGACAAGGTCGAGGAGGTGGTGGGCCGAAGCGGGATCCGGGAGGGGATAGCCCTGGTTTCGGCGATGCATATTACCGCGGGTGTGTATGTGAATGATGCGGAATCGGGGATTATCCAGGATATTGATGAATGGGCGGAAAAATTGGCGCCCTCGGGCCGGGATTATCACCATCATCAGACAGGTGAAGACAATGGAGACGCCCACTTGAAGAGCCTGCTCATTCACCACCAAGTGATAGTCCCCATAACGGAGGGCCGGCTGGACTTGGGACCCTGGCAGCAGATTTATTACGCTGAATTCGACGGCCAGCGCCGCAAACGCCTCATTATAAAGGCGATAGGGGAGTGAGGCGAGAGGTAGGTAGTAGATTCCTTACTTGCAGAGCAGGAGGCTGGCGGCTGCCCGACGAAACCGGAAATATGCAATAAGCATCACTTGCATCGGTGTGCACAATGAGTGAACAGGAGACGACAGTGAGTCAAGTGGAATCCGCGCAGGAGAGTGTGAGAGAACGCCCCGCGCTTCTCGCCAGGCTGGATAAAGAGCCGGTCAGCAAGCGCTGTGCCGTCTTCATACTGATCATTGCCGCCGCCCTGTCCCTGTTCTGGCTGTCTGAAGTATCTTACTTCTTTGTGACCATGGTGGTTAACGGGGAAGAGTGGGTTTATCCCCAGAGTTATGCGTGGGTTCCAGTGCTTCGCAGAGTTCTTGGCATTGGGATCATTGCTTTGTTTGCGGGCGTGCTGTCAGCAAGGACTGTGCGGCGATTCAAATGGGCGGTTGGTCCGTGTCTCATCGCGGTTCTGGCCCTTGTCTATGCAATCATGTTATCTGTTCGCGCGGGTCAAGAAGGCATATTGATCCCTGCAGAGGATCCCTTTGTTCTCCACTACCGATTACAGATTCAATGGCTGATGCTTCCTTATTTCGGAAGCGCCCTCATCTTTGCGGCGCTTGGAGGGTTGCTGTCACCCTGGGTATTCCGCCGGGTGCGGGCAAGTACAGTGGCGACCATTGTTCTGGCGTGGACGGCCATCGGCCCGCTCGTCTCGTTATTGAGATGGTTGTGGATGCTGTGTTTCCCGAGCGGCGTTTCATATACCACTTGGTCCCTGGTAGGCTTGGCTACGAACGCAGATGAGACCCTCCCTTACTTCCTTGGCGGACTCTGGATTGCGTGGGCGATGAGGGGCCGCCGGCCCTGGGCGGGAGTGGTGATCATCGGGCTGATTCCTGCTTTTCAGGTTCTTCGCGGACACATCTATTTTGTAACGGTAACTGGTGATGTCATCGCGGTAATTGCGTTGAGGACACTCAGGGCACTCAGCAGCGCAGGGATTGGCGGGCTGCTCGGGGTGGTGTTCGCTGGTGAGGGAAGATGGCGCCGTCTCCTGTGGCCGGCAGTCTTGAGCGTTAGCGCGATTATCCTCGCGATGATTGTTAGTTCTGTCGCGCATGGCCGCCAAAAGGGAATATCAGCCGCTATCGAGACACCCGTGAGTAATGGCGAAATCGTGTTAGTGAAGAAGGGGGAAGCGATTGGAGCATTCATTCCAACCAAGCAGACCTCCTCCCCGGAGCGAATCTCCTACGACTGGTATTTTCGCACTGACGGGCAGGGCACTTTCCGCGCCGAAGAGGCTGAGGATTACGAATCGGGGCATGTGGAGGCGGACAGGAAGGTTGGATTCGGTCCCTTCGTGATTCCCTGGTCCTTCCAGAGCGATGGTGCAGGATGGTTATACTATGGGAAATCTCCCGATTCTCCCGTGGAGGAAGATGACATTCGCATCTGTCTGACACATGAGAGAGATTTGGAGCAGATAGACGCGTTTGACCACAGGTGGATTTTCAAGGGCAGTCTGTCTGACGAAGGGATACGACTCGCCGCGCCTGACTCCCCGGCCCATGACGGGTATCCGACAGATAGCGGAGAGTGATCTGAGTCGGCGGGCGCAGGCGCACCCGCCCTACAACTACGACTTCTCGGCGGAGAACCCACTCGATTACACTCAGAACAGGCAAGCCGCCGCTCCGCAATTACCCGGTTAACTGGTGAAGGTGAAGGCGGAGACTTTGATGGCCGGGACGAGGCAGTCGGCGGAGAGTTTGACCTGGCGGGTCAGCATCTCGGTGCGCTGCAGTGTGTTCAGTATGCTTTCGGTGAAGCGGAGATTCTGCACGGACCGGGTGATCTTGCCGTCTTCGATGAGGAAAGTCCCGTCCCGCGTCATTCCGGTGATGGTGGTCTCCCGGGGTGAGATGGAATTGGTGTAGTGGAACCGGGTGACGAGAAGTCCGCGGGGAGTGGAAGCGATCATCTCCTCAAGAGTAGCGCTGCCGGGAGCGAGGCAGAGATTGAGCGGCAGTGGGCCGCACTCCAAAGTGGCAAAAACGGCGTGGCCGGTTGATTCCCGGTTTTCTTTGCCGGCCGTGTAGGAGTCATACACGGCCCCTTTGGCGGTGCCGTTTTCAATCAGCATTACTTTTCGTTTGGGGACTCCTTCGAAATCAAAGGCGGCAGGGAACAGGCGCGGGTCGAGGCCGTCATCCCAGAGGCTGATACAATCCGCGGCGACTTTTTTCCCTATATGGTCACACAGGAAAGACCGCCCCTCCTGGTAAGCGATTGCTCCAAGGCCAATCCAACTGAGAAGTTCCAGTAATTCTGCCACCGCGGGCTCTTCCAGAATGACGGTATATTCACCCGGTTCGATAGGCTGGGCACCGCGGCTTCGCACACATTTTCGGACCGCGGTTTCGGCAACCCGGCGGTGAGGCAGCGCGGCGATGTCCTTGCCTTGCCATTCTCCATAGCCGCTGGCATCGCCGTCTGCGACAACGGTTACCAGTGCCGCCTTGGTCCAGGGCTGGTAGGCTCTGGTTCCGCGGCTGTTGGCAACGACGATTTCCCCCGCCTCGACAGACAATGACCCGGAGGCGATGGTTCCCGCCTTTTTCGCTTCGGCGACAATTTCTTCCACCGCGGCGGCCCTCTCTTCGGGTGTGGAAGCCGCGGTCGGCTCGCAATATGCTTCAACCGCGGGAAGAGGCTGGGGCCCGGGCAAAGAACGGAATTCAGGCTTGGGGGCGGAGTTGCGGGCAAGTCGGACAGCGTCTGCGGCCACTTGCCGCAGCCCTTCGAGATCGAGGCGATTGGTTACCGCGCATCCGACTTGCTTTCCTACCACCGCGCGCAAGATAACTTTTGCATTCGCGCGCGCCATATTCTGGTGGATGACCGATTCGGCGAAGCGGGTGAGAGCTGACTGCTTTGACCAGATGACAACCTCGGCCTGGTCCGCTTCGGTCGCTCGCAAGGCCTGTTCCGCCAATGTCAAGATTTTGTCTTCGCCAAGCATTTCGGCATCACAATGTGGTTCAGTCTTCGTCCTTCAGCACACCCACCCTTACTTTTCGAAAACGGGCAGGTGAGGTACCATGGCCTACATGCATTGCCTGAGCAGGTTCTCCCTTGCCGCAGTTGAGCACTCCCCAGAGTTTCCATTCTTTGCGATTACCGATGGCGTCACAGGAGGCCCAGAATTCGGGGGTGCGGCCCTGGTATGTGGTATTGCGCAGCAAGCGGCCCAAGGAGCCGTCCTTTATCTCCCGGGCGGTTTCTGTGGCGAACTGGAAGTTCAGCCTGAGGTCATCTATGCTCCAGGACTTGGTGCTGGAGGCGAAGACGCCGCTCTTGGTATCGGCGATCATCTCCTCCAAGGTCCAGTCTCCCGGGTCGAGGTTGATATTGGTCATGCGGATAAGGGGGAGGTGGTTCCAACTCTCCGCGCGCATGGTGGCATTGCTCTTCTGGCCCAAGCGGGCGGCGGTCTCCCGTGAGGTCAGATAGCCGGTGAAGATACCACTCTTCACTAAATCGGTCCGCTGCGCGGGCACTCCCTCATCATCATAGCCGAAGGTCCCCAATCCACCCGGCAAGGTGGCATCGGCATTGATATTCACTATTTCCGAGCCGTAGCGGAGTTTGCCCAGCTTATCGGGTGTAAGAAAGGAGGTGCCGGCATAGGAGCGTTCCGTTCCGAAGACGCGGTCCAGTTCGGTAGGGTGACCGCAGGATTCGTGCACCTGGAGTGCCATCTGGGAGGAATCGAGGATAAGGTCGGTTTCTTCAGAGGGACAAAGCGGCGCGGAGAGGAGATCACAGGCTTCCTTTGCGGTTTGTTCCGCGTGGCCGGGAAGATCCATCTCTTCCACCATCTCCCAGCCGCGGGCGGAGTGAAAGCCTTCGAGAGAGGAGGGGTAAGATCGTGTTTGAACCTCATCGCCCTCGATTGCGGTGGCGGATATCATTCCCCCGGATTCTGTGCGGTGCTGTTCGATTTCCGCGCCTTCGCTGCTGAGAAACCACTTCTCCTCCTGCATGAAGACTAGCCTTCCCAAGGCCACGCGCACTTTAGGAAACTGCCGCATGGCCCGGTCCGCTTCTTTCAACAGGCTTATCTTGTCCTCCAGGGGAACGTCAAATGGGTCTATCTTTAGCTCACTCTTCCAGACATCGCGGGCAGGCTCCACTTCGCTCAATTCGACGGGCTCGCGGGAGGTTCGAGCACTGGCGCGGGCAACGCGCACGGCCACTTTTGCGGTTTCTTCGATTTCCTTAGGGTCAGGTGAATTGGTGCAGGCGAATCCCCAGGCGCCGTCGGCCACAACGCGCACACCGATCCCTTCTTCATGTGAAGAAGAAAGAGTCTCCACCTCGTTATTCTTGACGGTTATGGATTCCCCCTTTTGGCGGACGATTCTGACATCCGCGTAAGTGGCTCCAGCGGCGAGAGCTGCGTCTATGGCGCGTTGTGCAATATCTGGTCCAATCATGTTGTCTCCCCGGCAGCGAACGGATTCTCAAGTCGAGAGCCCAAAATCAACTGCCTTTCCGGGCGCGCTATGACTGCTATAACGCGCGGTGGTGACTGGAGGACGTTTGTATAGGTTTCAGCGAGCAACCTGTCGAAAAGCCCTCACTACTATACCCGTTCTGGCGCGAATTATAGCATCATATCTTGTTCTGGAAAAGACAGGGTTCGTATGGTAGTCTTTGGCGGCGGAGACTCCTCTATTGCATGGAAGAAGATGGATTACGGCGGACTCATTAAGAGAGCCTTCTTCATTACCCTGAGGCACAAGTTCTTGTGGCCCTTGGGGATTTTGGCTGCGCTGCCTGAATGTCTTTCCTCTTTAGGCGGTGGACCGGGAGATACCTCAGGAGAAGACCATCTTCTGCTGAACGCCTCCCTCAATTCGAGGAAAGATTTGCCGACGATTAGAGGTTTGGATGTAGAAGCCCTTGCGGAACGGCTTCTGGAGAATATCCCTTTGCTTGTAGCCCTGGCATTCGCGGTGTTTATTCTTCTTTTGGCGATTGTCGTGATCTCCACAATGGCGAAAGGAGGCGTAATCGCCTCAGCCATAGGGATTGAAGAACAAGAGCCGGTCTCTTTCGGCAGAGGATTTCGGGCCGGCTATCATGCTTTCTGGCGAATGGTGGGAATCTTCCTTTTGATGTTCCTGCTCGTGTCGGTCTCGATGATTCTTCTCGCAGCGCCTGTCATCGGCCTGATTATAACAGAGCACTATTGGGCGGCCGTGGGAGCAGGCCTTCCCGTTTTCCTGATACTCATTGCGCTCAGCATCTACGTATCTGTTCTCAAGGCCTATGCAATCAGGTTCGTGATAGGTCACGGATTAGGAATAGGCGCGAGCATCAGTGATGCACACGCATTGATGATGAAATTCAAGGGAGAAGCGACTTTGGTGTTCCTGATTATGGTCGCTCTGAGAATAGGCATCGTTATTGCTTCATGCATAATCCTCTTGCCTCTTGCCTTGTTGCTCGCGATGCCCGCAATTCTGGCGGAGGCAGCAGTCGGCGGCATAGCAGTTCTGGTCCTTGCGGGGGTCTTTCAATTGATTTTCTTCGCGGTTACCCTATTCCTATTTGGGTTAGTTCACATCTTTGACTCCTCGTTTTGGACGCTGGCCTTCCTGGACTTAAGCAACAAGGCTGAACCGGCGACCGCGATTCTTCCTCAGGAACCACAGCCGGGGATTTCTCCGGCGTAAACTGATTCGGGCGACTGGTAATTCGCCCCTGCAACCGCCTTCAGTTCCAAGACGCTCTCTGCCAACCTGTTAGAAGACTTGCGGCGGGATTAGTAAATCCCGCCCTACAACCTCTTTATCCGCTTTCCCTTCGAGTGTCTCAAGGCAAGCATCAGCGGCTAAACGGTACATCGGGCAAGCCTTTACGGTGAAGGTTTGGAATTACCCGGCGGCGAGGGCGCGGGGCCTTCCGGCGCGTTTTTTGGCGGGAAGGATCTGGCGCAGAAGGCGGCCGGTGTGGGAGTGTTTCCTCTTTGCCACTTCTTCAGGGCTGCCGTCAGCAATCACTTCTCCGCCGCCATCACCTCCCTCAGGGCCCAGGTCAATGACGTAATCCGCGCATTTGATGACATCCGGGTTGTGTTCGATTACCATCACACTATTACCGGTGGAGACGAGCCGGTCCAGCACCTCCAACAGGCGCTTGATGTCATCGAAGTGCAGGCCAGTGGTGGGTTCGTCCAGGATATAGAGGGTGCGGCCTGTGGCGCGGCGGGAGAGTTCGGTGGCGAGTTTCACTCTCTGCGCTTCACCACCGGAGAGTGTTGTCGCCGGCTGGCCCAGGTGTATATAACCCAGCCCCACATCATGCAGGGTCTGGAGTTTGTTCCTGATGGGTGTGATATTGGCGAAGAACTCCAGGGCCTCTTCCACGATCATGTTGAGGACATCCGAGATACTCTTCCCTTTGTAGCGCACCTCCAGGGTTTGGCGGTTATAGCGGGCACCGCGGCAAACCTCACAGGGGACATACACATCAGGGAGGAACTGCATTTCGATCTTGATGATACCATCCCCCTGGCAGGCCTCACATCTTCCCCCACGCACATTGAAGGAAAAGCGGCCCGGCTTGTAGCCTCTGGCGCGCGCCTCCGGAGTCTGGGCGAAGAGTTGGCGGATGTGGTCGAACACACCGGTGTAGGTGGCGGGGTTGGAGCGGGGGGTGCGGCCGATGGGCGACTGATCTATGTCTATCACCTTGTCAAGGTTGCGGGAGCCGCGTATCTCATCATGCTCGCCCCAGGTGGTGCGCGCGCCGTTCAAACGATGGGCGAGGCGGCGATAGATTATCTCATCCAGGAGTGTGCTCTTTCCGGAGCCGGAGACTCCGGTGATGCAGACGAAAAGGCCCAGTGGAACGCGGACGGTGATGTTCTTGAGGTTGTGCTGGCGGGCGCCGATGACCTCCAGCCATTGCTCTTTGTGGCGGCGGCGGCGCTTGGGAACTGGTATGGTCTTCTTGCCTGAAAGATATTTGCCCGTAATCGAAGCCGGACAGGCGATGATCTTCTTTACGGAGCCGGTAGCCACCACTTTTCCACCGTGCTCTCCCGCGCCGGGGCCTATGTCAATGATCCAGTCCGCTCTGCGCATGGTGGCTTCATCGTGCTCGACAACGAGGATGGTATTGCCCATGTCTCGCAGGTTGCAGAGAGTGTCCAGCAGGCGGTTGTTATCACGCTGATGGAGCCCCACACTGGGCTCGTCCAAGATGTAGAGCACACCCATGAGGCCGGAGCCGATCTGGGTGGCGAGCCGGATGCGCTGGGCCTCACCTCCGGCGAGGGTCTTGGCGGAGCGATCCACGGTGAGGTAATCGAGCCCCACGCCCCGCAAGAATCCCAGCCGGGTGCGAATCTCTTTCAGTATCTGGCGGGCGATGGTGGCCTCCCGCTGGGTTAATTTCAGTTTATCGAAGAAGTCAGCGCACTGCTGGATGGAAAGCGCGCACACTTCGGCGATGTTCTTGCCGGCAATGGTAACGGCAAGGCTCTCCGGCTTCAGCCTGGCGCCTTTGCAGGCGGGACAGGGAAGTGTGTTCATGAACTGTTCCAGGCCGGCGGCGCCATTGCCCGCCATCTCCCGCTTATACACCGCCTCCAGGTGGCTGAGCACTCCCTCGAAATAGACATTGTATATGCGCAGCCGGCCGCCGCGCCCGCGGTAGCGCACTCGCACGAGTTTGTCGGAGCCGTGCAGGAGAATATCGAGTTTCGCTTTGGCGAGTTTCTTGAGGGGTTTGTCCCAGTCAATATCGAAGTTGTGAGCAACAGATCTAAGTAAAGAGTAATGATACTGGGAGCCCAGGTTTCTCCAGGGAAGAATGGCCCCTTCTCCCAGGCTGAGCGAACGATCCGGAATCACCAGGTTCTCGTCAAATACCATCCTGTTCCCCAGACCGGTACACTCAGGACACGCCCCATAAGGGGAGTTGAAAGAGAACATGCGGGGCTGGAGTTCCTCGAATGAACGCTGGCACTGCTGACAGGCGAAGAGCTCGCTGAACTGCAATTCCTCGCCGTCAACAATCTGGGCGCTGGCAACACCTTTGCCTATCTTGAGAGCGAGTTCCAGGGAATCCGCCAGGCGCTGGCGCATCCCCGCTTTTACCTGGAGGCGGTCAACCACCACTTCGATAGTGTGTTGTTTGTAGCGCGCCAGAGTGATCTTGTCCACAAGATCGCGCACTTTCCCGTCAATTCGAGCGCGGACGAAGCCTTGTTTGCGAATGTCGTCCAATATCTGACGATACTCTCCCTTGCGCCCCTTTATGACAGGCCCCAGCAGAAGCAGCCGGGTGTCCTCCGGCAGGGCCTCTATCTGGTCAATCATCTGCTGGATGGACTGCTGGCTTATCTCCTGGCCGCATTCGGGACAGTGGGGGCGGCCGATGCGGGCGAAGAGAAGCCGCAAGTGGTCATAAATTTCGGTGACTGTACCTACTGTAGAACGCGGGTTGTGGGAGCGGGTCTTCTGGTCAATGGAGACGGCCGGAGAAAGGCCTTCTATCATGTCCACATCCGGCTTTTCCATCTGGCCCAGGAATTGACGAGCATAGGCGGAGAGGGATTCTACATAGCGGCGCTGCCCCTCCGCGTAGATGGTGTCAAAGGCGAGCGAGGATTTGCCGGAACCGGAGAGGCCGGTGATTACCACCAACTTGTCCCGGGGGATCTCCACCGTGATGTTCTTCAGATTATGCACCCGCGCCCCGCGGATGACTAATTTGTCCGTCGCCATCTCAACCTACTATTGTCGCACATATCCGTGAAGATGTAATGTCCCCCTATCAGTATCTTATCTTGAAAGTGGAGAAGGAGGAAGGGTTGGGGGAGGAGTTGCGAGTTGAGGGTTGAGGGTTGAGGGAAGCAACTCGGCACCTGCTACTCGTCTTGCGTCTCCGACTCATCCCGCGAGGCGCCGACATCCTCGCTCTCAGAAAGAGTGAATTCACCTCGCTCATAGGCGGCGAGAAAATCGGCGACGATTCCCTTGGCTTCCTTAGCGCGGGACTCCAGGGTCAGCAGGCGGGAATGTCTGCCACGCATGCTGAGGTCAATGTCATCATAGGCCTTGATGCGGTCCGCTTGCTGGATGACGGGGAGACCGGCCTCTTCCAGTACACCCTTAACCAAGTATGCCTGGAATTCGTCGGGTGCCTCATATACCACGGCGAGAGGCTCTTTGATAGGCGCGCCCTCAGAGGTTTCCCTCTTCGCTTGCCTCTCCCCCGCGGGAGGCCAGCCGGCCGCCGTCGGCCCCGGCTCTTCGGGAGGTTTGCGCTCCAGGGGTTGTCCGCAATCAGGGCAGGTGACTACTCTGTCGTGATATTCGTATCCACATTGAGAACAGAAGCGCATGGCCGGCTCCTTTGTTAGTAATTTTGACAATGGCCAGAGATTTCCTTGTATTCTCGGCGAGATTTGCGAACAGTTGAGCCGCAAAGCGGGCCGGCGTGGCGGCCTTTATGCCTAGTGCTGTTTTTCATATTTGATGCTGTCTTTCTCGAAAGAAGCACTTGTAGGGCGGGCATTACTATGCCCGCCGAAGATAGAGGGAACGTTCGGCTGGCGTGGTAACGCCAGCCCTACAGCAACGCGGTCCGAATCATGAAAGAAGGCACCAGCCACCCCCACCCTGCAGGAGAAGGGCATCGGAAGATGCGCGGCGAAAAGCAAGTCAACATCTACTTTCATTGACACGGCCGCCAAGGCAGGGCTATACTGGCGTGACTATGTTCCTGGGGATGGATACAGGTTCTTATCATCAGGCTGCGGGGCTGGGGGAGTGGCGGCCTCGCCAGACTCCTCCCATGCGGCTCGAACACTTCTACCGCAAGGCCGTCGAACTCAATCTTCAAGGGGTGGCCATCTCCGATTTGCGCTTGTTGGAAAGAGCGGATTATGGCTACCTTTCTTCTTGTCGCCGCGCGGCGGAGGCGGCGGGTCTCTTCTTGCAGCTAACTTATGCAGGTTTCCGCGCGGACAATCTTCAGGATGCCGTCCGCCTGGCGGGTGCAACGGGCTGTCGCAGTCTCTGTTTCCGCCCCACTCTGGAGAGGCCTCTTCCGGTAAAGACCATGCAGGTCCGGCTGGAGGAGCTTTGCGATATGCTGGCCCAAGCCTTGCCGGTGATGGCGCGCTATTCGGTTAATGTGGCGCTGGCCGGTAATGGAGGATTGACGGCGGAGGATATGCTCAGTATTTACGAAGCATTGAACAGCGAGTACTTCACTTTCTGTCTTGATCCCGCTTCCGCGCTGCTTGTCCTGGAGGATCCCGTGGAGTGGGCGCAGCAGTTGGGTCCTTACACTTCCTCTGTGCGGTTGAGTGATTATGAGATCGTGGCTGACAGCGCCGGCGCCAGGCTCTTCGGTTGTTGCTTAGGAGCGGGCATCGTCAAGATTCCAGAACTCCTGGAAGCCATTCGCCGCGGCTCTCCATCGGCCCGTCTTTTCATTGCCACTTCCGGTGGTTCGCTGCCCCTCCCGTTCCTGGACACCGTTTTTCTGGAGCGTCTGCATCATCTTCGACCCGCTCAACTCGCGGGGATGATGCGGCTATTGATGGAACAGGGCCTGGAGAACCCTCCCCTGCTGCAGTTCCCCGACTTGTCGGAGGATGAAGTGCTGGCGGCGGAGGACGAGCGCTTCCAAAGCAGCCTGGAATGGCTGTGTTCACTCCTGGAGGAGACCCAGTCAGATGTCGAAGCTGAGGAGGGCGCGGCGGAGTGAAGGCTGAATAGTAGTCAAAAGGAAACAGTCCGGTTGCTTTCTTGCTAGGAAAAAGACGGGCCACATGCTAGAATGGATGGCTGAGGAAACATAGATGAGCGGACCTTATTCGACAAAAGTAATGGAGCATTTCGCCAACCCCCGCAATGTGGGAGAGATTGAGAATCCCGATGGGGTGGGAAATGTGGGTAACCCGGTGTGTGGAGATATTATGCGGATGACGATCCGCGTTGAAGATGGTGTTATTACGGACGCCAAGTTCAAGACTTTCGGGTGTGGGGCGGCGATTGCAACTTCAAGTATGGCGACTGAATTGGTGAAAGGCAAGTCCATCGAAGAGGCCTTGAAAGTCACCAACAAGGCCGTCGCTGAATCTCTGGGTGGTTTACCTCCTATCAAGATGCACTGTTCTATGCTGGCTGAGGAGGCTTTGAAGTCGGCGATAGATGATCATCTGCGGCGCACCACAGGAGAAGGCCTGCCCGGATTCAAGCCGGGAGATTACATGGCACATGAGCATGAGGCTGACGAAATCGCGGCAAGATTGAAAGGGAAATAGAGTGGCTAAAAAAGAACAACTTACTCTGGAAGACAAACTCTATCTGGTGAAGTTCGAACCGGATGAGGAAAGCCATCTGGTGATAAAGGACATGGCCACATGTGTAGAGAAGTGCGAGAGGCCTTGTACTCGTTTCTGTCCGGCCGGTGTTTACAAGTGGGACGAGGCCAACAAGTATATCATTGTGAATTACGAGGAATGTTTTGAATGCGGTTCCTGCCGCATCTCATGTCCTTTCGGCAATATTGATTGGAAATACCCCAGAGGCGGGTTCGGAGTTCAGTTCCGTTACGGCTGAGAAACATTCAGGAAGACTGCGTCCATTCTCCGACTAGGCTTGCAAAAGGAGGCGGAAATGGCAACCAGGCTTGTGACTCCACCTACCCTGGATGATATGGACCTGAGCCTGGGCAAACGCACCCGGCTGTATCGGCTGCTTTTCCAGTATGGCCCCGCGAACGGCACACTTCTCTTGCTTCCCATAGACCAGGGCCTTGAACACGGCCCCCGCGACTTTTTCGCCAACCCCGAAAGCGCGGACCCCGACTTCCAACTGCGCCTTGCCCTGAAAGGCAACTACTCCGGTATCGTGATGCATGTGGGCCTGGCCCGCAAATACATGCACATATATGCGGGCCGGGTGCCCCTTGTTCTGAAACTCAACGGGAAGACCGATATCCCTTCAGATGCGGAGGCTTTTTCGCCGCAGACGGCGTCGGTGGAAGAGGCCGTCAGGCTGGGCGCGGATGCCGTGGGCTACACCCTCTATGTCGGCTCACCCGCGCAGGATCAGGATTTCATCCAGTTGGCGGAAATACGCGAGGAGTGTGAGCGGCTGGGGATGCCGCTGATCGTATGGTCATATCCGCGGGGTGAGGCGATAGAGCGCAAAGGAGGCCGTGACGGGTTGTATGCCATAGATTATGCGGCAAGGGTGGCGGCGGAACTGGGGGCGGACCTGATGAAATTGAACCTTCCCCAGGTGGACAATCCCAAGGCTGCGGACCAGCCCAAACCTTATGACAGCCTGTCTCTCTCTGCGGAAGAAGGGATTCGCAAGGTGATCGCCTCCGCCGGAAGGGTGATGGTGATTATCTCCGGCGGATCCAAGATGGGGGACGAGGATTTGCTGGACAAGGCGAGAATCTGCATGGAAGGCGGAGCGACGGGCCTCATCTTCGGCCGCAATCTGTGGCAGCGCCCCTGGAAGGAAGCGATGGCGCTGACGGATAAGATTGAGGCTGTTCTGGCGCAATACGGCCGACCGCGGCCGTTCGAATAAACAAACCCCGTATTATCCTCTGTGCCGGAGGGAATGAGATGGCAGTGAAGATTATGATTGACAGAGACAAGTGTGTGGGCGCCGGGGCGTGTGTGGCGATTGCCCCCGAGGTCTTTCAACTGGATGATGATGATAAATCGGTGGTGATTGACCCCGAGGGCGCGCCTATTGAGGATGCCCAAGAGGCGGCCGATCGCTGCCCCGCCGGGGCCATCAGCGTTGTCGAAGCATAGGGGTCGTCGCCGGACGCTTCGATCAGGCTCATAGCGGCGAGAGGCCGGCACACGTCCGGGACCCTGCCCTGCTATTCTATCTCCACCGCTTCTTCTCTCCAGTCATCATCTGATGACTGTCGCACCCAAGCGCGGTGCTCAATCTCGCCATCGCGCTTTACCCCTATGATGAGATAGCAGTAGGAGGGCCAAGCGCGCTGTGAATCGGAATCCGTCGGCAGGGGCGGCTGATCGGCATGGGAGTGATAGAAGCCGATGATTTCTTCGGTCTTGCCCCAGGTCGTCTTATTGATCTGGTGCAGTTCCATGGGATCGATCCCATGATGGTCGTCATCAGCCCGGACATGATTGTTGTTGGTGGCACGATATGAGCGGTTTACCGCTAAGATTGGCTCACGCTTACCGATGAGCAGCCCACAACATTTTTGAGGATACGATTCACGAGCATGTAAGATGATTTCGTCCAGCGAACTCTTCGGGATTCTCATCTATGAATAAACTACCTTTTCTGCGACACCTGTGTGGTTCGCCATTTTGCGGTGATAAATGAACAAGTACACTCCTTCTATATTTTCTCCATAATCATATTATCCCCATAATCATAACCAGCGCGGAACTCTTCAGAAAAACTTTGTGAACAACTCCGTCAAGGAGTTATTCGGAGGCTATGCTCTCGCTTTTCGCATCAGGCAAGGGCAATCCTTCCAGCAGTTCCGTTGTCTGCTGTAAAGATCCTCTCAGGGCCGCCAGCGCCTGCTCCATCTGTGCTTCGGTAATGATGAGCGGCGGCTCAAAGCGTATGACACAAGGATTATTGAGCGTATACGCCGCAATCACCCTCCTCTGGGCGAGGCCCGCAATGACAAGCCCGGCGACATCGGAGTGGGTGAATTCTATCCCTATCAGAAGCCCTCTTCCCCTGACCTCCCGGATCAGCTGAGGGAATGCGCGGGCGAGTTCTTCCAGCCGAGAGAGGCATTGTTTGCCGAGTTTTGCGGCGCGGGCGGCGAGATCGTCTCTGACGATGACCTCCAGTGCCGCCAGGGCGGCGCGGCAGGCGAGAGGATTGCCGCCGAAAGTGGAAGAATGCAGGAGCGGGTTGGGCTCGAAGACCTTCCAGATTTCCGCAGTGGAAGCAAACGCGCCGATGGGCATCACACCTCCGCCGAGCGCTTTTGCCAGGCAGATGATATCGGGCGCAACATCTTCCTCCTGGCAGGCGAAAAGCCGGCCTGTGCGACCCAGGCCGGTCTGAACCTCGTCCAGGATGAGCAGCACCTTCGCCTCATCGCAGATCTCTCGCGCCTCTCTCAGGTACCCGTCTGGAGGGACGATGACTCCACCCTCTCCCTGGATCGGCTCCAGAATGACGGCGGCGGTGGAATCGGTTATTGCCTTCTTGAGAGCGGTGGAGTCCCCATATGGTACATGGTGAAACCCGGGGAGCATGGGGGCAAAGGGTTTTCGGAAGATTTCTCGGCCGGAGGCGGAGAGACCGCCGAAGGTCTTGCCGTGGAAAGCGCCCTCGGCGGCGATGATTTCGGCTTTCCCGGTATGGAGGCGAGCGAGCTTGAGCGCCCCCTCCACGGCCTCCGCGCCGGAGTTGCAGAAAAAGCAGTACTGCAGGTCACCGGGCAATAGGTCGGCCAAGCGGGCGGCGAGGTCGGCCTGGGGCTTGGAGAAGAGGATCTTGGAGGAGAGAGGCATGCGGTCCAACTGCTCCTTCACCGCCGCCGTTACCTCCGGATGGCTGTGGCCCAAAGAAAGCGTTCCGAATCCTCCCAAAAGGTCCAGGTACTCTTTGCCCGCGGTGTCTTTTATCACTGCGCCTTGGGCTTGCCATTCCACTGCCTCGAAGCCCATGAACCTGACCAGGGCGGCGAGACCGGGATTTATGTGCTGAGAAAAACGCTCCAGGGTTTCCTTCAGGTGCGGAACTTCTTTCTCGTGTTCTTGTGCCGACATTGTCTTTTGCGTTCTCTAAATCGCTTGCAATGAATAGTGAACCCGGATATTCTACCCTAAGGTGAGAGAGAAGACAAATGGGGGGAGTTCAGAGTTCCGAGTTGAGGGCTTGGAGCTGAGAGGACAGTTTTCGGCGAGAGGCGGGAAATGCCGACAAAGTTGTTTCTCGGAGATATTGTGCGGATGCGCCGGACCCATCCTTGCGGAGAGAACCGGTGGGAGGTAATTCGGGTGGGGATGGACATCCGGATTCGCTGTCTGCGCTGCGGCCGCAGTCTGCTCATGATTCGTCGGGAATTCGAGAAGCAGCTGGAGGCACTCATCAGACGCCCGGCTTCGGAACCGAGGGGAAGAGACAGTACAGGCACGGTTGAGAAGAATAGCGGGAAGAAGTGAAACGGGCCGGGACGGCGAAATATCTTATACACACTTATATTGGTGGAGGAAGAAATGAGAAGAGCGTATCTGTTGATTTCGGTTCTGCTGATTCTGACATTGTGGACGGCCGGATGCAGGCGGCCGGACATAATCAAAGGAATGACCGACTTTGACAGGGCTTACATCCCGGCGTTCTTCTTCACCGAGATAGAGGAACTTGAACACTCAAAGCAGGCAATGGAATTTCTGAATGCTGAGTGGGAGAGTCTGAAGGCGAAGTATCCGAAAGAGATGGAGAGTGATCCGGAGTGGGAGCGAGATGCGCTTCGCATCGAACAGATGATGGTCAGCGCGAACCGGATTCTCGATACCACGGAGAATTTCGAAGATGCCCACGAGGCACTGGAATATATCCGGGGCATTCTCTTTGAGTTTCGCCGGAGAAACGGCATTGACTACTACCTGGATCATCTGAATGAGTTCCATGAAGTCATGGGGGACTTCGTTTGGATCTTGGAGTATCGTACGCCGGAGACGCTCAATGTTGATGACACCACCTGGATTGAGGGGAGAGTCGAAGAAGCCGTAAACCTTTGGGGCGAATTCAGGCGTGCGGAGTTCGATCCCTCGGCATTCGGCCTCTCCGTTAAGAAGAAGGCCTTGCTCAGGGCACAGACCAAGCTGGAGGCCGACGCCCTGGAGGCACTTACGCAGGCGATAAGGAGAAAAGATAAAGAAGCGATCTTTGCTGCAACCGAGGCCGTCAAGCAGCACTTTCAAGCGGTTTATCTGCTATTCGGGGACTTCGAGCGGGTGAAGTAGATGGGGCGCGCAGATATCGGCGCGCAAGAGTGAGGGACCCAACATCGCATGGCAGCGCCGAAAGGAACTTGAATCCATGTGGAAGCACGCCTGGAGAATCGCGGTTGGAGTTCTTGTTCTGGGTTTGGCAGCCTATCTCCTCGGTCCCACCATATCAAAGGTAAGGGACAGATATAGGGAGCAACGGGCCGTGGTTCAATACCTGCGTTCGCTCAGTCTTCCTATCTACCCAGGGGCTCTACTCTCAAGCAGACTGATGGAGGGTGGAATCACATCGGATGAAGAGGACTTGTCTTTCACTCAGGCAGTATTTCGCACGAAGGCTGACTTTGATGGCGTGGTCAAATGGTATGACAACGCGCTGCCGCCTCTACCATGGAAGAAGAGAGTCAACATCTTCATGGGGATGAGCAAGAGATGGGAAGCAATAGGCCAAGTGGGGACAAAGCGCGTCAATATTGCCATAAGTGCTCCATGGGGAGAGCGCAATGTAACCATTGCGTATCACTTATCCTCATTGCCTTCCCAAGCGGGTTCTTCAGAGCGTGAACAAGTCACCCTTGAGCAGTGACATTGTGAAGTAGGACCCCTTCTGAGAAGGCGTGAGATTAATTCTCGGCCAATAGTGGACTGATGGATCCCTATTCGGAAATTCTGAGCAGGCAACGAAAACGGGCGGCTGAGACAGCCGCCCCTGTGACTTCTTTACAGTTTCGCGGTAGGAGGTTCTGCTCCCCTCTTTAGTCTCAGGCCTTGGCTTCCTCTTCTCCCTCCATGACACCGACCTGGACTTTGATGTCCTTGCGGTCTTCGACGCGTTCGATCTTCCCGTCCCGAATCCAGACGACGCGGTCGGAGACGTCGATCATTTTCAAGTCGTGGGTGGCGGTGATGATGGTGACCGCGCTGTTGACATTCATCTCTTTCAAAAGGGCGATGATCTCCTTGCCGGTGCGCAAGTCAAGGTTGCCGGTGGGCTCATCGGCGAGAATGATGGCGGGATCATTGGCAAAGGCGCGGGCGATGGCGACACGCTGCTGCTGGCCTCCGGAGAGTTCGGTGGGTTTGTGATGATGGCGGTCTCCCAGGCCCACCATCTTGAGAAGTTTCATGCCCTTTTCCAGGGCGTCTTCGCCGGCGACACCGGCGAATATCATGGGGAGGGTGACATTCTCCAGCGCGGTCATTACCGGAATGAGGTTGAAGGTCTGGAAGATATAGCCGATCTTGCGGCAGCGCAGCCAGGCCAATTCACCCGCGTCGAGTTGGGCCATATCAACTTCATCAATGAAGACGGTTCCATTGCTGGGCTTGTCCAGCCCGCCGATCATATTGAAGAGGGTGGATTTGCCGGAGCCGGAAGGGCCCATGATGGAGATATATTCTCCCCGCCTGATATCCAACTCGACACCATCCAGGGCATTCAAAACGGTATCGCCCATGGCATAGATCTTCTGCAAATCCTTGGTGCGAACGATGTATTCGTATACCGTTGTCTCCGGCATGCTTTGTGCTGCTTTGGCCTCTGCCATAACTGACCTCCACGACAAACTAATGAATCTAGAACTCTGATCTCAGCGCCGCGGCGGGGGGCATTTTGGCGGCTCTCCAGGCGGGATAGAGGGCGGCGAGCACGGAGAGTATTCCTCCCAGGGGGATGGTCAGCACCAACGCCACCCACAGCGGCAACCCGCCCCACACCGGCTGCGCGTTCAATACTGTCGTCCAGTCGTATCTGATGGTTTGAACGATAATCATCATACCCCCGCCCACGATCAGACCCAGGGTCGCCCCCAGCATACCCAGCAGACCTGACTCCAAGAGGAAGAGTCTTACGATGAGCGAATCCAGGGCCCCCAGGCACTTCATTGTGCCGATCTCCTTGTAGCGTTCGGTTACCGCCATCAGCATGGCGTTGATGATTCCGATGGTTGCCACCAATAGAGACAGGACCACCAACCAGATGAGGCGCGCGCTGTCCGCTCCATTGCCGCCGGCGTTCTCCTCCACCGCAACCACATCTGCCATTAGCTTGGCGGCGCCTGCTTGCACTGCGCTGGAGACCAACACCGCCGCGAGGAAGGCGATGCCCAGGAAGATGCCCATGGCGGTGATGGTGGAGCGCCCCAGGCGAACGAAGATATTACTTTTGCACATGGAGAAGGCCTTTCTCCATGGCAGCACGATCTGGCGGCGGATTCCCGCCCGCTCTTTGAGCTCCTCCAGTAGATGATGTTCCCTGTGTGCCATATTCGATAACTTCCTATCCTGCTGCCGAATCTCCCGCTTGCCCCGGAAATCTCAGGCCGTGCGATCCCTTCCGGCCGCGGAAGATTTTCTCTCCAACGCCGTTTTGGGAATGGCGAACGCAATCAGCCGCCGCTTTCCCAGTCGCCGGAGATACTCGGTGAGGGAGGTTTCCGCTTCCCGGCGGTCCAGTTTGTGTTTCTTCACAAGGGCATCCGCCATCTGAGAGACAGTGTGTGCCCCGTCACACATGTCCCATACCTCGGAGCCGACGGCCTCCAGAACGATCTTGCGCTCTTTGGGGATGAGCAGAATGAGAGAGAGCAGTTTCCCCAGCCAATCATTTCGACGCGGCACAGTGATTTCGGTTTCGCCGTTCTCGGTGCGCCGGACGGCAAAGGCCTGATTGCGCACAGGAAGCGCGCTGAGGGCCTGCCGGCGCGTTAGCCTCGGCTTTCCCTTCTGCATTTTCACGGCTATCTTCTCTTGATTTGCGCTCATGCTCTTCGCATATATCAATGACAATTTATTGACTCTATCACCTCAGCCAACACTTCCGCTTCCGGCTCGTGCAGGCTTTCCACCAAGTAGATGCGGTTTGACTGCGAACAGTGCCAAACCCGGCCTGCGCCATCGCTTTCAGCCGGGCCTCCTCCAGACCGCTTTAGAGCGGATCGGGAAAGGGCCCGCAGACTCTTGCCAAGCCGCGCAAGGGGCCGTTGGCTCCGCCCCAATATTTTCAGGCCCGGATGCTCCTTTATTATTGTATCATGTGCCTGCCAATGAAATCCGCTCTTGGGGCTGACGCCGGCGGTCTTGAACCAGTCGCTCAGATTACCTTGTGCCAACAGGTTGGCGGCCAAACCCCAACGGCTCACTCGCAGTTTGCGCTGTCGGTTTTGAAAGCGCAGTTCTAGGTAACCGGCCATTAGACTCTGTCCGATCAGCAGATACTTCTCCGGTATCCGGAACTCCAACCCGTACAGGGCCCAAAGCAGCCGGCCTGCTTCCCCGTGGTCCTCCAAGGAAGAGAAGATTCTCTTCGCCAGAGCCACCGCGTCCTCTGCGCCATAAGCTCTAACCTGCCCGAAAAGGGTGCGTCGGCAGACCTGACAAGTCCAAACAACACCCGCCCCTTTGAGCCCCTGCGCCTGCTGCCAAGAGAAGCCCAGTATCTCCTTTGAGGGTTTGGCGCGGTGAGAAATGATCTTCACTTTTCGATCTACCTCGACCGCTCTCCTCCCTTTGCCGAGAATCCCACCGCCGAACTTCTTCGGTGCTTTCATGGAGCGCAAATATTTCTCCAGCACGCGGGAGAGATCAATCTGCTGTTGATTCCACTTCACCTCCAAGCGCGGATAATCGGTGTCATCCAGGCGCAGGTATCCCTGTTTGTGATCTCCTCCGATGGCCCCGATGTTCCATTCCGGTGGAACCAGCCCGGAGATTCCCTGCCAACCGAACCGGATCCAGCCGGAGGGGGCGTTTCCACTGAGACTGCTTTCCCTTGCCTTGGTGGAGTTCTTTCTTGCACCACGGCTTGTAGATGATTTCCCCATTATTCTTCATGTCCGCTCACAAAGCAGTGCGGCCGACATGTTCATTTCTAGTATGGCAGCACCCGCACCGCTTTGAAGATGATGGCGATGGCGATGGAGAACATTCCCGTCAGGCCCACCCCACAGGCATAACCGGCGAAAAGCACCGGCGCATAGAGCTGCCATTTGCGGATACCGAAGCGTCTCGTCATATAGTAGCGGCCCAGTAGTGCTCCGACGAACATGGGAATGTAGTTGGTCACATTCATGGCGCTTCCTGCCAGCAGGCCGTAGAACCACATGGTGTGGATTCCGACCAGGCTCATCAACCCGTACACACCCACCGCGCCAACCAGGGTGTAGCCGATGACATTGAATTTTATCGCCTGCATAAGATAGTTGGCGCCCCCGGGCAGGGTGCCGGTGGGCCACAGGCACTGGTAGAAGGCATTGAGGGGCCAAAAGGTCTGGGCATAAGGGTATTGGGCGGCGGGGATGTCACTGAGTTTCCAGTAGAAAGACCAGTATAGGAAGGAGAAGATCAACACCAATCCCAGAGCGAAGGCCTCCGCTTTTATCACGGAAGTGAATTTGGTGCCGGTCAGTTCTATCTCCCGGAAGCGCTGTGCGGCCCAACCGAAATCGGTGGCCCGGGGAGCAAACCAGATATCGGCCCCTCTGTACCCGCTCAGGATGAAGGCTGCTTCGGTCATGTAAGGAATGGCGATCGGCTGGCCCGTCATGCCCAGAAGGCGGGCGGAAACATAGGAGATCATGGGGCTCCAGACGAAGGCGAAGAGGCAAATAATCAGGACCGGGAACCCCGGGACAAGTTTGTGGATGATTAGGACCATTGCAATGGTGGCAATGCCCCACGCGCCCATTGCCAGGGCGATGGGGAAATCTCCCCGGCCCGCCGGGATCGCAACAGCGGCGAGACTCCGCTCCTCCTTGTCCGCGGAGGCGCGCCTGTGAGCGGCGACACTCTTCGCCACCTTTCCGATGCCGATGACAGCGATGGCAATTGCAATACCGATGCCGACACTGATCCAGAGATCGAATCCTGTGGAGATCTCGCTCTGGATGAGATTCATGCCGTGTTTCCAGGTGGGGAAGAAGTTCTCGCCGTGGGCTATTCCCCACCGATAGAGATTGGGGGAGAAGAGGAAATTGGAGAACACGGAGCCGATGAACCCACCCACTACGATAGGGAAGGGAAGCACAAATCCGAACAGCACGAGCCCAAGGTCGGTGGAGATGCCTATGCGTCCGGTGGGAAAGGAGCTCTCCGCGTTGATTGTGAAATCCAAGAAGGGGATGGGGATGAGAAACTGCGGTGATGGCTGAAAAGCCCCGGTGAGAATGGGAATCGCCACATAAAGGAAGCCATACAGAAGTCCCACCATGGTTCCGGCGGAGAATACGTTCCAGCGCCAAGTTTCTCTTTCCTGGGAAACCTCGGCAAGCGCGGTGGCTCCCTGGGCGGCGACGGGAGCAAGCGGGAAGGGCAGTCTCTCCACATCAGAGGTGGTGCGGAAGAGCGCGTAGCCCAAACCTATCCACTGCATTCGCATGATGACGTTGGTGGCGACGATGACCAAAATGGGAATTACCCAGTCCTGGTGGAAGAAGGTTCGCTCAACATAAGCAGTAGAACCCAAGGGCGGGGCCACCCAGGTGGGAATCATCATTTTGGGGTCCGCGGCTTCCGCGATACCAAAGTTCTTCGCTACTGTCGAGCGGCGGAGATACTGGTTCCAGATGAGCCAGAAGAAGGGGCCTCCCGCGCCCGCCATCAATCCCCCTGCGCTGACCACCAGGGCGCCGGCGAGATAGTAGATGAGATAGATCTCCTGGCGGCGGAGAACCGTGAAGGAGCGTCTTGCCACTTCTACGAAGAGGATAATGGTAGTCCATTCCGCGGCAGGGCCCATCTGCTGTCCCATCATCAGGCTCAGATAGATGGAACCCGGCATCATGATAATAGCAACGAACAGCGCCCCCAGAATTGTCCTTACCGTGAAACCCTCATGAAATTCCTTGGGCTCCAGTTCGGGGAGGCGCTCTTCGTACAAGATATCTAACTTCTTCTTGCCGCGTTCGCCTTCTTTGTCAGTTGGGGTAGGGTTTGCTTCGTCCCCGGGTCGCTCTATTTCCGACATTTGCCTACCTGCAAAGGATCTGGAAGATCTTAAGGCTCAGAAACCATCCTTCACTGCTCTCGATTCGAATCTGCGCACTATCCCGCCGCCTCGGGAAGACCCTCCACCTCGATGAACCGGCCTGCTCCCAGATAGCGGTCCCGATCTCCTGCGGAAAGAGTCCGCCAGATCAGGAATTGCTTCCTCAGTGTATTGAGGAAGCGGCGGTTCACCCGCGTCCAGTCCGAGACTTCTCCGCTCTCCCGGTAGAGAGTCAGTCTTATCTCGTAAACATCCTTCATCTCGGTGGCGATGGTGTGCAGTTCCGTCCGCTGGCTTACCCCCAGATCGAACGGGGCGAGCCAGGTATTCAGGCTGATGCAATAGCCGTCACCATGCGGCCCTGACTCACGCGCGGTCTGGACATTCTCGGTAACGAAATCCCCCACGGAGTATTCGGCATAACCCTCGAACCACTCCGACATGAAAGCATTTAGCGCGGTCGCCTGGCCGCCGGTAACCGCGAAAGGCAGGGTGATTTCGAGTTTGTCTCCCTCCGGTTCGGGCAGCTGCCAGCGTCTCTCCACGGCGGGGGTGGCCACCTCGGAGGCCTTGCGGGCGGGATATATTGTCGATAGCATCACCGTGGCAATGACTATTCCGGTGGAGGCCACCGCGGAAATGGAGGAGTAGTTGAGATAGAGTCCTGTCGCCAGGCCGTAACGTGTGATGATGATGGAAAGGCTTTGCCCTGCCAAGTAGCCGAACATCGCCCCCAGGACCGCGTACACGAAAGCTTCCGCCATGAAGAGTGTACCGATGTGATTGGGGGCCAACCCAAGCGAAGAGTAGATGTGAATCTCTTTTACCCGCTCATACACCGAACCCAACATCGTATTGAGAACGATGAGAGCGGCGATGACGATGGGGATTATCAGGTCCTGCAATCCCCCCACTGAAGTGCGCGCGATCGAGGACCACCTGTAAACCTCGTCCCCTTCGCCCGCATAGAGGTTGAAGGCCAGGCGAGGCATCAGTTCGCGGAGGGTTTTTCTCACTTCCTCGGCATTGGCGAACCTGATGCCTATGGACTGAAGCGCCGCACCCATGCTGAGGGCGGTTTTGTAAGGAATGAAAGCGACGTCATCAACTGGATGATGGAGATATTGCCTGAAGCCCCGTTGGCCGCCGCGACCGGACGCGCTGGACGACACCCGGATCAAGGAAAAGAAATCCACTGGGGTGAGTTTTTCTTGATCCAAATCCAGGACGGAGGAGGCGCGCGAACTATCCATCACCCCGATTAGTTTGAACGGCACACCGCCAATATAGATCTTTGCCCGGCCTGCATCGGAGGGGCCGATATTGAACATCTTCGCAACCGCGGTGGGGATTATGCAGACGTTCTTTTCTCCCTCGCGGAACCACCGCCCCCACTCCAAAGCCTCGTCTATACCCGTAACCTCGGCCTCCTCAGGGGCCAATCCCACGAGGGCGCGGCTGTTATAGGCCTTGTCCGACTTGTTGGAGGTCAAGGCGACATAAGACTCCTGCTCAACTCCGGTGGCGATGTCGATATCAATCCAATAAGTGAAGAACCAGGCCCTGGGGGCCACCGGGTGAGTGGCGCCGAATTCGTCATTCAGGAGGCGGTAGGCGGGCTCCTCCAGTTGCTCCCAATTCGCCATACGGACCATGACCCCCTGATAGCGGGGAACACCCTTCGCGCGGCGCACATTAAAGCGCGTCTGAGTGACGACAGAAGTGAAGGAGAGAACAGTGAAGGTGAGAAGCACGAGAGTAATGCAGGTAAAGATCGTGCGGGCGCGGCGTTTGCGCATGTTGGAAATGCCCAAGCCGAAAGCGGCGGAGGCCACTCCCAGGCGGCCTATGTCCGCGCGATGTAATCCTCCCAACTGTCGCTGCAGGCTCCGCATCAGCACCTCGAATTTCATCAACACCAGGCTGATGACCAGCACGCTGAGGGCCAGCATGATGAAGGCGAGCGGAACAATCCACGGGCTGGAGGAGATGCGGAAGGCGGGATGAATGCGGGAGAAGACGGCGCAGGTAATGGCGAAAATCACCACCATACCCATGATCTGTCGTTTCAGATCGGGAGCGGCGAGTATGAGCCTCTCCATGAAGAAAGCGAAGGGCAGCATCAGGAAGAGATAGAAGATCACTCCATAGACGACATCGTCTTTCGTCTTCTGCACCTGTGGATAGGCCTTCGATTCATATCCCCAGGCGGCGCGGGCGAGTGCATTCGTGGCGCTGTAATCCTGGCCGGCAAGCGTTTTTTCCGCGCGAACAATATACTCTTTGGCTTTACGATGGAGCCGCATCACATTCTCATTCACGATGCGGAAGCGCGCCAGTTTCTCTATCCGCTTCGCATCCAGAGCATGCATGTCACGGGCGGCGGCGAGCGGGATATTTACGATAGTCCTGGAGCGGTCTGCCAGGTAGCCTGTGCCGGTGGGATGGTCATCGTCTATGGTTGCTGCGTTCAGGAGCACAAGGCCCATCGCCTTGCCCGAGCTTCCCATGATAACCTTGAAACGCGTGTCTTTCTTCAGAAAGACTACTGCAACATCCTCGATGTGAGAGCGCCAGGTCTCAGGATGGGTTGCGACGTATCCGAAGGAAGTAGGCGCGATGTTGCTTTGTCCATCCAACACTATCGCGGTCGTGAAACTCTTCAGAGTCTGCGGATCAATCAGATCGTAAAGGGTGATGGCGACACAGGGGAAGATAACGATAGTGCGCTCGGCGCGGCCTTTGCCGAGGAGGAAAACCGTGGGATAGTTGAGCTGCATCTCCGGGCCCTTATCCGGTGCAAAATCAATGGCGCCGGTACTGGGGTCCAGATGGTAGGCCTCCAAGTAGGTCCCCTTGCGTAAGTGCTGTGCATTGATGTTGGCGATCCCGTCGAAAGTGAAGCGGCCTTCCTCGTCCACCATGTCTATCAGGTCGCCGCGCACCCCCATAAGAGAAGTGTTATCGGCGCTGACCAATACCAGAGTGCCGGGGATCACCTTGTTGGGGACAATTCCCTCTTTCCCCTCAAACTGCACCGCCCGGCCCGTCAACAGTGAGAAGCCTCCATCCAAGTAGAAGCGTGAGAAAGAGGGCTCTTCATCGGAGATGCTTACCGCCATATCAGGATCATTAGCCACTACCCAGAGGACACAGGAGAGCAGCCTCGCCTGTCGCGCCAGGTTCGACAGATTCATCTCCTCCAGGTGATCAAAGGGAGTATCCACCAGAGAGCGGGAATCATCTGTCGTCAAGAAACAAACGCCCAAACCCCCTCCCAATGTGAATGGCTCATTGTCCAGGGCCACTTTGCCGATTATGTAGTTGCTCCACTCCTTGCCTTCCGGGACATTGATGGCGTCGATGAACCCGCCGGCGGCTTCGGGGTGCTCACCGCCGATCGTATCCGCGTTCTCACGGCAGACCCGGCCGAAATCGGCAAAATCGTAAACGTGTTCATCTTTTGAGATGTCGAAATACATCCCCTTGAAGAAGATACCCACTTGGCGGGAGCGAGAGGAGAGATCCAGCGCGCAGAAAGAGTAGATCTTCTGCTTCTCACGATAGTTGTCCGTATAGGGGATCAATCCCAGGAATTTCGCGGGCCGGCTCTTCAGCTCTCCCACGGTGAGGTCGTGAATATGTTGGGAGAGATAGGAGCGGACACCTGCGAGCCCGAAGAAATGAGCGCCGGTGACGAGGAACCTCACCGTGCGCTTGGGAGGGTGCTGTTTGTAGATGCGGGCCAATTCAATGAGTGCCGCCACACCGGAGGCGGCTTCCGCGCCGGGGGCCAGCTCGGGCACGATGGACATCGAATCATAATAGGCCTCGATGTATATCGTCTCTTCGCTGATTTCAGGATCAGTGCCGGGGATTTCGCCGATGATATTCCAGGAGTGGCGCTCCTCCCAAACCATGTCACATTCCAAGTGGACTTCCACTTCGGTCTGGGATTTGATCCTCGCCAGCAGCGGCCAGGCCTCCTCCCGGCTTATCCAGAAACGAGGCATGTCGACCGGAGATCTGAGGAACTTATTCTCCGCTTCTCCCCGCTCCGCACCCGCGCTCCGCTTCGGAGGAGCGACGAAGATCACCGCCTTTGCTCCCAGCCGGGCGGCGTTCAGCCAATCACCTCCGGTGTCGAACTCCATCAAAACCGCGGCGCCCTCTACTTCCTTGCCGCTGAATTCCGGCAGACTGCCGCTGCCCGCATAGATGAGTGGCAGATCAACTCCTCCCGGTGGTAATTTGGAGGTGCGAATTACATTGGGCCAGAGGGGGTAGATGCGTACAGGTTCGCTGTCGGTATTATTGAGCCGGAGGCTGGCGAAGCGCACTATCGGGGTGGTGATTTCAAACGCCTCCATATAGGGGCGCTCGGGTCCGAACCGCTTCGGATCTACTTGTTTGCTGACATCCTTCAGGCCCAGCCGCCGGAACTGATCGGCGATATAGAGGGCAGCCTTTTCATTGCCCGGATAGCCCGCCAGCCGGCTGCCGAGGTTTTCCAGGTAGGTAATGTGAGGCTGGAGATCGCTCTCCGTTATTGACGGGTAAATCTCGGCCCAGGCGGCCTTCTTCTCTTCTTCAGTAAGGGCATTTGCCGTGGCTCCCAGGACTACCAACATCCAGAGAGCCAAGAAGGTGACCCCGATGAACCTCCGCCTGCGGCTATGGTATGGGCAGTACTGCACTGCGCCCACCTCCTTAATCCCGCCTGCTTTTAGCCGTGGCGGAACTTCCGGACAGCCTCTTTCGCTTATCCGTCTGCGAGTTTTCGACAAACACCTTTCTCATACCTTCCGGGTTGTTTACTAAGGACTATTACAGCGAAATACTTCATTATTTGCAAGCCCCCCAGGATGTAGGGTTACTCAGTTTCTGACCCTCGGCGGGAGCAAGACTCCCGCCGGTCAAAGCGGTGGCAAGCCACCACACTCCAAAACGGCCTTCTTCAGCCGCCTCCGGCTTTGGAGTGCGAGAGCGCTTCGTCGCCACAGCAGCAGAGCCGCAGGCTATGAAGCGTCGGCGACTTGCTCTCGCTTTCTTTACGGAGTAGCTTGCTGCCCCGTTTCCCATTCCTTTTCTTCCTTATCCTGCAGATTGGGTAACCGTCAGCGCTCAACGCCAATGTGTCCCCAGGGTAGGATTTCTTCCGCAGGCCGGCCGCGACAAGCAAACCATTCACCGGAAAGCCCTTCTGCCGCCAGCGCTTTCTGCCAGTTCCCGAGCCTGACGGAGGTGATCTCCATCAACCTGGCGAGCACTCGCCCCAATCTGCGGTCACCCCGGCTGATAATGCCCTGAAGAAAGGTGGAATTAGGGCTCTCGAAGGCGATTTCTACGCCCCGTTTGGGGGAAAGCGAACGCCTGAGCATGTCCAGACGCCCCCGAATCACTTTGCGCGGGGCCATTGCTTCCCGCTCAAGAGGTGTTCCGGGTTTGGGGGTGAAACCACACGCGCTGACAGTGATATGGCCTATCCCTTGCTCTGTTATCTTACTCACCATGCCGGAAATCGCTTCAATATCCGCATCCGTCTCACCGGGTAAGCCCACCATGAAGTAAAGGCGAAGCCGTTTCAGGCCCATCTTTGCGGCCTCAGATGTCGCGTTCAGAATATCTTCCTCTGTCAAACCTTTGCCAATCAACTCTCTCAGCCGCTGGGTGCCGGCCTCAGGTGCCAGAGTAAGGGTCTTTGCTCCGCTTTCAAGGGCCGCCTCCAACAAAGAAGGGGTAAGGCTGTCGGCCCTAATGGAAGCCAGAGAAATCTTGCCACCCGCATCCCGCACCCCGTGACATATCTTCTCAATCTCAGGATGGTCAGACACCGCCGCGCCAATCAGGCCGATGGTATCTCGAAACTCCAGGCCCGCCCGCGCAGTGGAGAGAATATTCTCGGCCGACCGGTAACGAAGAGGCTGATAAGCATGGCCCGCCACACAAAAACGACACCCCCTGGCGCATCCCCTGGAGACCTCCACGAGGAAAAGGTTGCCGAACTCCGTTTCTTCGGTGAGCACACGGGAATGACAGGGCCAGGAATCGAGGGCGCGGACGAATAACCTTCTCACAGTCTGTGGGGCGTGTTCACCAGGCTCCACTGCTGCAATACCGCCCTGTGAATCAGCAGCGGCCTCGTATTTCACCTGGTAAAGAGCGGGCACATATATGCCCGGCAGTTGCGCCAGGGCGACCAGTCTGTCGGGCTTGGCGTTTCTCGAAAAGGCGGAGACTACGATTTCAGCGAGCGGTCTCACCGCCTCTTCCGCTTCGCCGATGAGGAAGGCGTCAGCGATCTCGGCGAGTGGTTCGGGGTTGAAGGTGGGGACGATTCCGCCCGCGATTACCAGGGGCCCGTCAGGCCGCTCCGCCGCGAAGATCGGAATACCTGATAGAAGCAACATGCGGGGGACATTCACCACATCCAAATCGAAGGAGATGGAAAAGGCGACAACATCGAAATTGCCCACCGGTGTCTGTGTGTCCAGCGAGAGAAGAGGGCCGGGCGATTCCTCATCCGGCAGGAAAGCCCGCTCACAGCGCACACCAGGCACGGAGTTGAGCAGATAATAGAGGGTCTGGAAGCCGAGGTTGGACATCCCGACAGAATAGGTATTGGGATAACAGAGACAAACACGCAAACGGTCCCCCACCCCAAGAGAGACCGCGTTCTCCTCAGCCGCCAGCCGCTTGCGCGCCCGTTCACTCCGTGCCCATGACATAAGCCTTATTATATATGAGTTCAGAGTTGAGGGTTGAGAGTTCAGAGAAGGCAACGGCCTAACCGCTGAGCCTGCTTCGCCATCCTACTTCGCCATCCTACTTCGCCAAGGCTTCGTAGGACAAGCGGCTTCGTAGGACAAGGAACGCTGAGAGCACAGAGGCTGCGGCGGGCGCACCCGCCCCACAACTTCTTTATCTGCGTCCATCCGCGTTTATCTGCGGTTGATTGGTTCGGCGGTCTAACAACAAAGGGCAGCCACATGGGGCTGCCCTTGCGAATTCTCTGCATTTTCTCTGCGTGCTCCGCGCACTCTGCGGTTAAACGGCCTTGCCCCTCCTTATTCGGGAGAGGCGGGGGTGGTATCGCTCTTGTCGGCTGGCTTTGAGGCGGTCTTGTCGCTTGCAGGAGCGGCTTTCTCAGGCGTTTCTGTCTTGCGGGCGGGACCGTTGCTTTTGCTCGAACTGGAATAATCGGTCACATGGAAGCCGCTGCCCTTGAAGATGAGGCTGGGCGGATGGAAGACCTTCATGGCTTTGCCCTTACAGAGCGGGCATTTCCGCCAGCCGTTGGTGCTGCCTGAATGGTGCACATCGAAACTATGGTCACACTCTTCACAGTGATATTCGTAGATCGGCATGTTCCCTCCGCCTCAAGATCCTCACGGGCAATCAATCATTATTATGCGCTGGAATCAGGAAGCAAACATCCTGGGGGACGAGCCAGCGATTCGTCCCCCAGACCCCCTCACTCGCTTTCTCGGTTTTCCTCTTCGCCTGCTGGCGAAGAGGAAAGAGCGAAATATCGCCAAGGCGATTTGGAGGCGAAGCAGCAGGCTTCCCTGTTCACAAGTTCGCTATTCAGTTTCTAGACGCGAGCCTTCACGCGCGCGCCGCGTCGGCTGATACGAAATGGCAGTTGCCGCGCCCCGGCTTTGCTGAGAGCGGCGGTTACCTGGCGCCGACGCTCAGGTGGAGCGATACTTATTATACAACCTCCACCCCCTGCTCCGCAAACCTTGCTGGCAATGGCTCCCGCCTCTTTGGCGGCGGCCATTACCATCTCTGTCTGGGGGGTGGAGACACCTTCGGCGAGGCCTTTGCGGCACTCCCACTCTTCGCCCAAAAGTCTTGCCACAGCCTCTATATCCTTTCCCAACAGGGCCTCCCGCATACTCAGGGCGATGGCCTTGATTTGTCGCATTCGCGCGCGGTTGTCGCCCAGATCCTCCACAAACCCCCGCAGCATGTTCCAGTTGGCGATGGCGGATTGGCGGGATTCGCCGGTAAAGGTCAGTATGCAATGTTTCTGCAGGGTTCTCAGGAAGGCCGTATCCTGGACTATCCTTTCGACACGGTTCTCCGCCACCTGGAAGTGAACCGCGTTCACACCTCCGTGGAGGGCGGCGTAATAGTCCTGTTTGCCGGTGGGGACGCCGATGGACTGGGCTTCCAGTTCGGCGATGCGGGAAACTAGGGCCTCTTTGGACATCCTGACATTATTATACCGGCACAGCGCAAGCCCCAGGGCGACGAGAAGCGCGGAGGAGCCTCCCAGCCCGGAGCCGCGGGGTATGGAGGTCTGAGTAGTGATATCCACCCCCCCCTGTTTGTTGAAGAAACGCACCGCGCGGCAGATGAAGCCCAACTCGCCATCTAATGGCAGGGCTTGCGGGCTTTCCGCAATAACCGACTGGTCGGCATCGAGAGCGTGGATGTGAATCTTAGCGTCCGGCCTGGGCTCCAGGCCCACCCGGGCGGTAAGGTTGATCGCCATATTCACAGTGACGGCCCCCTCCAGGAAAAGATAGAGTGGGTAGAGGTCCAGGGTGCCTCCGGCGAGATCGACGCGGACAGGTGCAGTGGCTTCGAGTATCATCTCAATCTCTCGTTGAGGCGCGCAACAATGAACTCATTGCAGGAAGTGTTTGAAAGTATAGGTTTGTGAGCCGGCAGGAGTCAAGGTTGTGACCGGAGAAATCGCTTGACAGAGCATTAAATCATCCCAGGAGCAATCATGGGCAAACTGAAGCCGAACAAGAAGGGCAAATATCTGATTGGCGTGGATATGGGCGGGACCAATCTCCGCGCCGGTCTGGTGGATTTGGAGGGGAAGGTGTTGGGTGAGGCGCACCGGCCTTCTCATGCCGAGGAAGGCATGAAGAAGACCGTGGAGATGACAATCGAGGCCGCCCGTGAAGTCATTGACAGCCGAAGTATAAAGAAAGAAGAGATATGCGGCATTGGTTTGGCCGTGCCGGGCAATCATAAGTCCGGTGAGGGAATATGTCTCTACTCGCCCAATTTTGCGCCGCCCTTTCCGGTGCCTGTTTTGGAGCCGATAGAAAAGGCTCTCGGTCTGGCCGCCTATATGTTGAATGATGTGAATACGGCGGCCCTGGGGGAACACCGCTTTGGCGCGGGCCGAGGATATGACAATATGGTGATGATTACCCTGGGGACAGGGATCGGCGGAGGCGCGGTGGTTGACGGTCAACTGCGTGTCGGGCCCACGGAGGGTTTCGCCGAGGTGGGCCATATGATTATTGACCCTGAGGGGCCCCAGTGCGGCTGCGGGAATCACGGTTGTTGGGAAGCACTGGCGGGAAAAGATGCGATCATCGAGCGCGCCGTCTTCGAACTCCAGCAGGGCGAATCATCGCTTCTCATGGAACTGGCAAAGGGGGATATCAATGCGATCACCCCGTCTCTCATCGCCCAGGCGGCGGAGCAGGAAGATGAACTGGCACAGGCGGTCCTGGATGAGACGGCTTATTGGGTCGGTATCGGCTGTGTGAACTTGATTACCCTTTACAATCCCCAGGTGTTAGTCATCGGAGGCGGTATTGCGGGGGCGCTTCCTCTGATGGAGCCGACTCTGCAGCAGGTGGTGAATGCCCGCGCCCGGATGGTTCCGGCGAGCACCTGCAAGATCATGCCCTCGGCTCTGGGTGATGACGCGGGGATCATCGGCGGGGCGGTGTTGGTTATTCGGGAACTTCAATAGTGCCTGGGCGGGCGAGCCTGAAGTTGAAAGATTTGTCCACCCCCGGGCCCAGATGAACCTGGAAGACAAAGACACGGCTTCCATCTTTGCGATGGATTTCGTCAATGGGGTCGGTAGTCCGGTCCCATTTGCTGTCCAAACCCCGCGCCTCCACGACCCAGTAGCCGGGCGGGAAGGCTACTTCCACCTTCGCCAGGGCCTTCGGCCCGCCGTGCGCGGAAACGCTCAACACAGCACCTGCCAGAGGATCATCTTTCTTGGAACTTATCTCCAATACGGATGAAGCCCGTGCGGCGGAATGGCCCGACAGCTCCATTGAGAAGCTCGCGCTTTGTGATTCTTCGTCTTCACCCGCGCCGGGCATGGGTATGGGCTTATCGCAGGTTATCTTGATCTCGGCTACCCCGCCACTCCCCAGTCCGAGTTGAGGAGAGAGGAGTTTCAGATCGGAATCGGGGAAGGCGGCAGGGTCACGCACGGGGATTGCCGCGCGCAACAGATC
>JABAOF010006209.1_pt3 | contig 51776 bp, 102 predicted proteins | sample 7062171 | NCBI WGS metagenome assembly JABAOF01 (sample SAMN14538628, study PRJNA623070) | marine sediment metagenome | biome: marine biome [ENVO:00000428]; feature: marine pelagic biome [ENVO:01000023]; material: deep marine sediment [ENVO:00002113] | place: India: Gulf of Khambhat ... | reverse complement strand
TCGGGCCAGTCGTACTTCCACTCGAAAAAGCTGCCCCGGTGTGATCCTTGGAACATCCCGTCCTCCGCGATGACCTCGGGTTCAAATCGCCCGACCTTGAGGGCCGCGAACGTCCACTCAAAAGCTTTCTCTCGGTTCCGGGCGAAACGTGCCGCGCTCTCGATGGCGTCGCGATCATCCTTGGCGAGAAATTCGATGTGGCTACTGTGTTCCCGCATGGGGGGTCCGTACACGAAGGCCACGGACGCGGCGTACATCTTCATCCCTAACCTTCCAGATACTTTCCCCACTCCTTCCCGCATCCCCGGCACCGGAAATGCTCGAAGAAGAAGTCGGAGTAACACGTTTCTGAATTGATCCTATCGACCGGGACGGTATCGGGGCAGGAACAGGGTTGCGCCTGTTCGAGTTCCTTGGTCCACCAGTAGGGGATGCCCCGTGTTCCGAACTCCATCATGCCCTTCTATCGCGCTTGCCCCGCGCCGTGAAGCTAAACCTCGATGGTTTCGCCCTTCGCGGCCTTCTCGCAGACGTCGTAGGCGTGGGCGTAGGTTTCTCCATCGAGGGTTCCCCCGGCCCCGGACAGGTACGCGATCTGCTCGGCGTAGAGGCGGGCGATGGGATGGCGGTTGACCCATGCGGTCCCCTTGCCCGTCGCGTGGGCCTCGGCCCAAATGCGCGACATCACACGGGAAAGCGAATGCACGATGCCCGACAGGTTGCACCCACTCTGGACATGGATGGCGTCTTGGAAATCACTCGGGGTCAGGCGTTCGTCGCTCATGGGTCCTCCGCGTAACGGACTTCGATGTTGAGGACGTCGCGCTTGTCCTCCACGATCTTCTGGATCGTCCGGCCATCCCGCAGGAGCCGCGAGAGTCGTTTCTCCACCGCGCCCTTGGTCCTCGCGTGGACCGTGTAGATGGTCTTGAAGTGGGACTTGCGGCGGTCCCTCGGCTTCGGCTCCGTGACGGTGGCGGTCCAGACCTTCATTCCCTTATACCTCGCAATCGACACACGCGCCGTCGTGGAATTCGTCCGACGTCACGAGTTCGCCGCCGCAAACGTAGCAATTCATTCCGTGGCTCCACGGGGAACCGTGGCGTCGTGGAGACGGTCACCGACCTTCGTGAGGCCGAACCAATGCAAGACCTCGGAGATCGGATGTGCCACGAGGTTGTGGATCATCCATCCGAAGGCGATGCGCCGTCGTTCCGTCATGTTTCTCTATCGCGGCTGTCCCGTCGCGTGAAGCTAAACGGGGTTCGCGTCCCATTGAAAATCGCAGTCGTCGCAGATGAACGCCCATTCGTCCGCCGTGATGCCGGGGGCGTAGTTGTCTTGAATGTTCGTACCGTCGCACTCCGGGCACTTGAGCCCGATGGCCCTCTGGACCGACAGGTAGAGCTTGCGAAGCCCCTCGTCGTCGCCATCGAGCAGTAGCCTCATGGCCACTTGGTCGGGGGTCAGGCGCTTCACGCGATGTCCCTCGGAGGGAAAAAGCCCTGCACCCGCGTTTCCTCGCCCAATTCCCTCGGGAGACCCCACATTTCAATCGCCGCGTCCATAAGGTGATCGAGCGCGTAGCCGATTTCCTCGGGGTTGGTTACGTCGTCGTCGTACACGACTTTGACGGCTAGGTGGACGGTCTTCTTGGCCATGATGATCTATCGCTCCAAAGCGTTGCCGTGAAGCTAAATCAGACGGGCCATTTGTCGGGCCGTGGCCGGGAATCGGGCCGTGCCCGTACCGACCATTTGACAGCCCTTTCGATCTTTCCCTCGGCGTGGCGGTAGATCGAAGCACTCCCGCCCATGAACTGATTTTCCAGATTGCGAATGAGTCGGGGGATACACCGCTCGGCACCGTTGATTGTCCGGTGGGCGTGGCCGCATCCCTCGTGCTTGGTCGCGGCGAAAAAGTACGACTTAGACAGCATCGCTATCATTCCCGTCCTCGTCCAGATTGAAAAACTCGGGATCGCTCCCGACTTCCGACAGGAGCCTCGCGCACTCCTTGGCGTCGATCTTCTTCTCGTCGCCGGACCAACTCCCCACGAGATCGCCGTCCACGATCTCGCGGGCGATGGTCCCGAGTTCGTAGCCCGACACGCCGGGGTCTTCCGAGAGGACCGTGACCGTAATGGTCGTCTTGTAGAACTTTCGCTTGCTCATGTCAGACTCGTCCCCGCGATTTTCTTGTAGAGCGCGTTGATCTCGTCCTCGATGAGGCCCGCGCCCACTACGTTGCCGTCCTTGCCCATGACCGAAATGCTGTTCCCGTCGTCGATGCCGTAGGGCGTGAGGCTCTCGTTGAGATCGTCGCGGTTGGAGAAGGCGTAGGAGAGTGCAGCCGCGAGGACGAACCGATCCCGCGACGTCAGCCGCAAAGCGGTGTCGGGTGCCTTCTGTCCGAAGTTAGACATTGAGTTTCTCCGCAGACTCGTCGCCGATGTTCTGGTCCCGCAGGGTCTGGAGGATCAGGAGCAGAAGCTCCTTGTCCTTGCGGTTATCTTCGATGTCGTTCCTGTCAACGTCGATGCCGAGACGAGCGGCGATCTCGCGTTTTACGTCAGCGTGGGACTTCCGGGCCAGATCGAGGTCGATTTGCTTGCTCATGTCTCCCTATCGCTCCAAAGGAACTGCGTGAAGCTAATCCGCGACGTCGCTGTTCTGACGCCCGCACTTGAGACACTCGTAAACGATATGCACGACCTCGGGGCCGACGTGATCCGCCGCCACGCGGACCTCCGCGTTCGCACCGCATCCGTCGAATTCAGGGTTGCAGTAGCCGCCGAAAAGACGGAAGCCGCGATTGAACACGTCGTTGAGGCCCGCGCTCCGGCTCATGACGTCCCACGCCTTCTTGTAGAAATCCCTGCGGTGGAGCTTGACGATTTTCTCTTGCTTCTTGGCGTTGGGACTCTCGGGGAATGTTCCGTCCTTGAGCTTCGGACCCGAGATCACGAGTTCAATGACGTCTCGCGTTTTCGTCTTTCGCGCCATAGCTCTCTATCGGTCGAAGTCGCTCCCGTGAAGCTAACGGGGCATCTTTCCGTTGAGGAACTCGCTGTACGCCACGGAGCCTCCGGTGGGGCCGACGCCCGTGCCGACGAAGCTTCCCCGGCTTCGTTGGACCGTCTTGACGTCGCGCCGGGTCTTTCGGGACGTGAAAGGCTTGTACGTCAGTTCCGTGCATCCGGACCCGTCACAGGTGAGGCACACGACACCGACGCCGGGAGGCTCGGCGAATCCCCGGTAGATGCCCGTTCCACCACAGGCTTCGCACTCGACCTTGATCTTCATGATTTCTTTTCCGCCTTGGCTTTGCGGCATTTCTTTGACTTTTTGACCGCGACGGCACCGCCGCCCGTCAGGACCGTGACGCCAAGGATCACGAGAGCGCACAAGCCCCCGTCGATACACGCAAGGAGCGGAATCATTCCTCGATCTCCACGGTGGAGTCGTCGCCGTTCCAGTCGAAGGCAAGGCACTTGCCATGCTCGTCATAGACCTCGAAATCGCCGTCATCGGCTTTCTGGACGGCTTCATCGAGTGTTTCGGCTTCGACGGCGATTCGCCCCGGATGTGAAATGTCGCCCGTGAGGATGAATCGCTTTTTCTTCGGTTCGCTCATGTGTTCTCTATCGGGAATGGAACTTCGGGTGAAGCTAATCGTCGATTATCAGGACTTCCGTGCCGTCGGCACGGCCTACGTCGATCCACCCGATCCCGACGTAATGGTGTCGTCGTCCGCTGACCTCGACGTATTCCGGCAGTTTCAAGCTATTGCAAACCGTGAGCCTTTGCCACTCGCTGAACACAAGAGTCTTGCGCTTCACCGGGGCGTCGCACAGGGGACACTTGATCTGTCCCCTTGGAAGCTTCTTCCAGTTCTCCGCAGGGCTGTTGGCTGCACACTTGGGGCAGACCCATTGGATCACGACCTTCTTGCGTCGGCCCATTAGTCACCAAGGGCTTTGACGCGCCCGGTCTCAACGGCTCGTGCGAGGTCATCCACGTCAACAAGGTGGCCGTGCTTGCTCGAACGGTAGGTTACGTCTTCGCCCTTCCAGTCGGCGTCCTGTAGATGTGCTTCGCCGTTGCGAAGGTACTCCACGATGTACTTGCCGTCGTGGAGCATGGGCTCGTCGCTGACGGGACGGCCCCACCGCGTCTCGGTGTTCTTGATCCGAATGTTCTTGGGGATGACGAAGCGCGTGTCTTCCTTGATGGCGGTCTTGGCTTCGCTCATGGTTCTCTATCGCCGCAGCCCGTGGGGGTGAAGCTTACGCTCCTTGGTTTTCGTTCGTTCGCGAATCAGCGCCTTCGCTTCCTTGGCCGTGATGTAATGCACGGCGTCGGAGAATCGAATCGCCGCCCCGTGTCCGCACCCCAAGGTGAGGATCGGGTTTCCAAGGCCGAAGGGCGTGTAGTCGTAGTACCCTGCCCAACTGCACTCCCGGCACTTCACCCATTGGCGGCGAAAGCCGTGTTTTGTTCGGCGCGGCACGTTACCTCCGGTAAGGCAGTCCGATGTCCTTGAAGAACGCCCGTGCGATTTCCTCGGGGAGCTTGGCCCCACCCTCGGCGACGAGCTTGGTCGTCGCTTCGGTGGACGATCCCTGCGGGGCACCCCCGATGTACGCGGACCAGTCGATGTCTTCCTCGACCACGGCCACGACAGCCACAGGATAGCCGCCGCCATTCCAGAATTCGCCCAGTTGGATGTGTTCGGCCATTACTTCGCTCCCTTTTTGCCGCCGCTCCGTTGCAGCTTGATGGTTTCGTTGCCGTCCTCGATGGCGAGGTCCGAGAGATCGTACCCCTCGCCGCAACTGTCACAGCGGACCTGTTCGTTCTCGGTGGAGCAGTCCTCGACGTCGCCCGCGTCGAACTCGAAACCGTCGGAATGGAGTTCCGCCGCGATGTTGAGGGTCTCGCCCGTGGCCGACAACGTGACTTCAAAGACCGTCAGGCAGTTGCGGTGCCCACAATGGGGACATTCCTCCTGCCATTGGTCGTAGGAGCCGGGGCCAAGGGCGTAGCTGTTGAGAAGCTTGGTCACGAACTCGGCGGTCTTGTCGCCGTCGAGGGGCTTGTTCCTGATCCACTTGCGGACCCCGCCCGTACCCGTCTCGAACAGGTAGGCTTGGAGGCGTTTCACGAGAGCCTCCAGTTGTTTCCGATTCAGGTCTGTGGCGCGTCTCATACCTTCACCGTGGCAAGCGAGTAGTATTCTTCCGCCTTGGTGTTGCCGAATTCGCGGGCACCTTGATTGTATTTCTCCACGAGCCTCTCGGCGTCCTCCTTGAACGACAAGAGCGCGACGACTTCATGGGAAATGTGACGGCCATTGACCACGACGGCCCAATGGACCCTCGCGGGAATCCGCTTTTTCCTGACGGTGATGTTCACGTTTCTCTATCGTGCAAATGGTCTTGCGTGAAGCTAATAGCGTTCCCGCTTCTCTTTCTTCTTGGACCGGACGAGAACCTTGGTGCCCGTGTCGCCGTTCCACTCCACCACGAGGCGCTCGGAGTGGAGCGCGTCCACGAGCTTCTTCGCGACGACATCGGACCCCTTGCCGCTGTCCGTGAAGAAGCCGATGTAAAGCTCCCCGTCCTCGCGGAAGTTGTCGTCGTTCTGGCCGTGCCAGTAGACCCCGCCCCTGCGTCCCACGGGGCTCATGTCGTCCGTGGCACAGGTGGTGCAGCACAGGTGGTTTTCCTTGGCCTTGATGCCCTGCTCCCGCAGAGCCGCGAAAGCCCGGCGAACCTTCCGGCGCGTGGTCTCGTAGGCGAACAGTTGTTTCATCGCTCCCTTCTATCGTAGCAAAGCTTCCGCGTGAAGCTTACTCAGGCGGTTTCTTCGATCTTGGGATCGCCCCGCATCAACTCCGTCCGACAGGCTTCGAGGCTCTCGACTCGCCGCTTGAGGACATGGGGCGTGATCCGCCGGATGCCTTCGATCTCGTCTGCCGGGAGTGCGAAGTGGCAGTTCGGACATTCGAGCCGTTGGAGTTTCCCGTCGAGTTGTCGCTGCTCGAAAGCGGTTCCCGATCCGATGTATCCGCACTTCGGACACGCGCCGTCGTGCATGGCCCGGAGAACGTAGTAGCAGTCCCGTGCTTGCATGGGCGTCATGATTTCACCATTTCCTTTTTCTCCATGTACTCGCGGCCCTTGTCCGTGATGGCGCGTCCGCCCCGCGCCATTTCGATCAGACCAAGGCGCATGAGGTACGGCTCGATGTCCTCCATGAGTTCCTGCTCGTTGACTCTCAGGCGATTCGAGAGCGCACCCTTGCCCATTTTCCCATCCCCGTCTTCCGACAGGACGGTGAGCAACTCGCGATCTTTGGCGTTGAGGCCGTCGGCGTCGATCCTGTAGGACGACGACAGACGCTTTTCGAGGGTCTCCAACGTCGCGGTTTCGCCCGACGCCACGACCTTCTCGAAATCGCGGGCCATGCGGTTTGCCTTGCGGGGATTGAGCCGTCCCGCTACCGCGATACGCCTGTAGATATCCGTGGTCCAGTTGGGGAACTTGATCCGGAGGATGCCCTCGATTTCCTCCGCCGTGTACTCGTAGAACCGGATCGGAGTCATACGGCTCTTGAGAGGCTTGATGAGCGTTCCGAAATCCGTCGTCGCGCAAATGACGCTGATGGGCTTGAAGTCGATGGTCGCGACGGAGGTACGGAGCGTCCTGTCCTCATGTTCAAGTGCGGTGAGCAGGGCTTTCTGCACGGGCTTTTTGAGCGCGTGGATCTCGTCGATGAACAGGAGGGTCCTGCTCGGACTGAACGACGTCTCCGCGTCACCGTTCCACGTCAGGCTCTCGGAGACGATCTTCTCCGCGAGTTCGTCGGCTGTGCGGATTTCCGTTGCCGACAGCACGATGAACGGGATGTCCAACGCCCGCGACACCCTCCGGGCAAACTCGGTCTTGCCTACGCCCGGAGGACCGATGAACGCGAAGTTGTCTTCAAGGTGCTTTTCGCCCGACTTGATGGCGATGTAAAGGTGCGGGTAAATCAACTCACGCGCCGACGTGTTGCCGATGAATCCGTCGAACGCCTTGTCGATGCTGTCCTTGGTCCGGTCCCGTGAATTGTCCGACGTGATCTCGTCGGCTAGAGCCTTGACCTTGAGCGCGGTGTTCATGATGGTCCGGCGCTCCGCGATGTCGCCGATGGTCTTGGCGCGGTTCCACAGATCCCTCGCGATGGTCAAAAGCGAAGCTTTCGCGTCGCCCTCGTAACCCTCACGGAGCAGCTTGTGGGCTTCGTCGATTCGTGCCTTGATGGTGTTGTTGATCTCCACACCCTTTCATCGTTTTGGGGCTGATGGGTGAAGCTTATTACATCCGAATCGAAGGTCCCCCCGGCCAGAGCTTCACCTTCCTCTTGGCGTCCTGTACTTCCTGCTCAAGGTCTTGGAGCAGTCGGTGGAGATCCCGCAGGGCCTCCGGGGGAAGCTTGTCGAGGTTCCCGAGAAGATGGGGATAGTTTCTCCCCGATGTCCTGTAGATCGCGCCCTGAATCAGACGCTCGAATTGCGCGTCAGACACCGACGCGCCTCCCGCGCCTTCGGGCGAAGGGAACGAACTCGTCTTCGTCGTGTTGCAGAACCTTTGCGCCCTCGGGCGCGGGTTCCACGAGGGACGGGGGAATGCGCCACGCCCGGTACACCCCGAAGTCCACGACGAGGTTCTTGGGGCCGATGCGGTCGATCTTCCCGACCGCGCCCTTGGGGAGCCGTCGGGAGTCATTCACGGAGCGGACCAGTTGCCCCGGTTCGTAATTCAGCGCAGCCACGGCGTCTTGCGCGGCCCGTCTGCGCTTGAACTCCTGCCACAGGAACCGCTCCGCCGCTTGGATCTCGTCCACGGGCGTCTCGGCGGTCAGGAGCTTCGTGATCTTGTCGGTCAGGCTTTTTCTCGGCATCGTTTCCTCCGCGTCTCTATCGCGGAAGTCCTTGGCCGTGAAGCTAAGAATCCCTCGCTTCCGACAGCCTCTTGTACAGGTCATCGGAGAGCATGGCCTCGAACGCTTGCCCGAAGGGGTGTGTACGGTTCCCGAGAACCGTGGAGAGGATTTTCTTCACTTCCTCCTTGTCGGTCTTGCGGAGCTTTTCGAGTTCGTTCCTCATGCCCGTCAGGGTATTGAGGATGTTCTGGATTTCACCTTCCAGACGGGCGAAACGACGGTTTCTCCGCGCCGTGACGGTCATGTGCGTCGCGTCAACGTGGACGATCTCGTAGCCCCGACTGTCCAGACGCTCAAGGACCCTGTGGAACTCCGTTGGGCTCTTGGCGGAATCGACATGCCACTCGTAGGTCGTCATTCTGCGTCCTCCTGTGGGGCAAATCTCCGGTGGATCTTGGACAGGAGGCCCTCGTTGTCGCGCTCGATGAGTTCCGCCGGGACGTCCTTGCCCTCGGCCCTCGCCTTGAAGCGCAGAAGCGCCGCCTTGCGGGTGGCGGGACTGCGCCACGATTCCAGATCCCCGTCGGAAAGTTCATGGCGGATCGCCGTCATGATGGTTCGCCGGGCACCCTTGAGGTCGTGTCCCTGATCGAGGAAGAATTCCGCGACGCCGAGGACGCCCAAGGCCGTGTAGTGCGACCACCCCTTCTCCCCGTGGACGATGTTTTGAAGCTCTTTGTTGAGTGATCGCTTGCCCGACAGAACTTCCTTGCCGCGCCGATTGAGGGGGATGTCGTCCTTCGCGTCGTAGTCCTGATACTTCGCGATGTAGTCGAGAGCCGTGTCGTTGGCTTGCATCCCTTCGCCCCACGCGCCCATCGCTATTCATCGCCTCCGTGCTTGAGCAGGAGTTCCACTTCGCGCATCCGTTCCTCGTCGTCCACGTCGTCGATCTTGGCGATTTCGACGTGGGGACCGCAGACCCACCGGGGAATTCCGTCTTCACCCGTGATGTCGGTGCTGCCGGGGGCCTCGCAGTAGTAGCAGTTGCTCATGTGTCTCTATCGGGAATGGAACCTTGCGTGAAGCTAAACGGATGTTTTTGCCTTGGGGATCTTGAACCGGAAGTTCGGATCGGCGCGTTCGGCAGGACTCGCGGGGTACTTGTCGAGGTCGAACTTCCCCGCAACGAGAAGGTCCACCATCTTGCGCTCGATGTCCTGCATGTCCACGGGGTATTGCCGACGTCGTTTGGCCAACGCGGTGATGGCGGCGTTGCGGAGATCCGTCTTGGTGCGTAGATGCCGACCGTTCCCGAGTTTGCGAAGAACTGCCCACGCCTCGTCGTATGTCAGTCGTTGCATCACTCGTCGTCCTTGTTGTTCAGGAGTTCTTCCCCGAGCTTCTTCTGCCGTTCGTTTTCGGCTTTGAGGCGTTCCCGCTCGTCGCCGACTTCCTCGACAACAATGCGGTAGACCTTTCCTTCCTCGAATCCGAAATGTTCCTGCACGTCTTCGCCGCTGTAGCCACCCCCATCCCCTTCGAGGAAATCTCCGAAAATGGGAACGAGGACGTAGCACCCGTCCTCTTTCCCATAGGGGTATATCTTCTGCAAGCCTGTGCAGAGTGCCCGGATTTCCTTCATGTGTTTCTATCGGGGAAGGCCCGTGGCGTGAAGCTTACGACTTTTCCCGCAGAACGCCGTGCTGAATGTCGTCGAGGATCGTCGCGGTGCCGAGAAGCGACGAAACCTGCGCGGCCCTCAACTGGTCGCCGAATACCTCCACGAGTCTCCGCATGAGTACCGCGATGTTTCCGGGGGCCGTGAGGCTCCCGTTGTTCGTGAGGACGAATACCTTGGGATGCTGTTCCCACGGACGGCTGACGGGCTTCTGGTTGGAAAGCCACTCGGCAAAGTCCTTCACTTGCGCGAGTTCGGTTTCGAGGGCTTGCCTGTAGTCCTTTTCGGGATCGTAGGCCATCACAATACTCCTGTGCTGTCGGCTTCTTCGAGCTTCTTCCTGCTCTGCTCGATTTCCTCGCTCGTGAGAACTCCGAGATCACGCAGGAAGTCGCCCACGAAAGAAAGGAAGTCAGCAGCATCGTAGGCCGCTTCCTCGTTGGGGTTCTCAGCGTCCTCGCTGATGAGGTCCGCGTACTCGTCTACGCCGTTGAAAAAGGCGCGGCGAAGCGTATCCTCCGTGAACGTGGTTCTGTTCAACATGTGTCCGCCCCTTCTATCGGAAATGGGACGTTGGGTGAAGCTTATTTCGCCGCCGGATCTTTCTTCACGGCATCGGCTCCACAGACCATGCACGTCCAGATGTTGTCAAGGTGCGGGCCGTGGTCCGTTTGAACGGAATCGTCGATGACGCGAAGGAACTCGCCCGTCTCGTCCACTTCCCAGTCCTGCATGACGTGGGCGGGGGTGCCGAACCGCTTGTGACGCTTCGGACTCTTGGGGCACCAGACGACCTGTTTTCCGTAAGACACGTCGATCTCCTTATCTCTGGCGATGATCCACGACGTACTCATCCCCGTTGGTCTTGATGGACACGAGGGAGTTGAGCGCGAAGCATCGGTAGTCCCGCTTCTGCACGTCGTAGACGCTCACGAGACCCTTCTCCGAAAACGAATATTTGGTGTCCCCGCCTTTCAGGTGCTTCTTGACACGTTGACGGCAGTTCATGACCCGGAGCTTCCCGGTGGTGCGCTTCCGAAAGACGATGGTGAAGAACTTCCCGTCTTCCAGACTCCGGATGAGTTTCAGCGCGTTGCTCGGGCTGATGATTCGTTGTGCAGCCATGCCTCTCTATCGCTCCAAGGGTTCCGCGTGAAGCTTACTCGGGTTTTCCCGTCTCGCTCATGTCCTGATCGGCCCAACCCTCTTTCCACGCACGGGCAAAGGCACAGGCGAACGTTGGTCCGCCTCGACAAGTATCGAACTCGTTGTAGGGGCACTCCTTGAGACGCTTGCCGTCCTTCCGGGCCTGTACCCCCTTCTTCCACGCGCCCAAGAAAGGACCGCGCCAAGGAGGGGTGTCTCCGTGACGTAGGTACTTGCCCACGGGCGTTATTCTACTTCTTCGACGCGGTAGGAGTAGTCCTCGACCTCGGCCCCTTCCTCGGTGAGGAATCCCCGGTTCGCAGCGCCGACGACGACATCCCCCAGAATCTCCTTGAGGCTCTGGACAGGGGTGCCGTTGGCGTCGTACTCGACGTCGAGGATCAGCCGCAGTTTTATGCTCATGGCCTTCTATCGGGAATGGAACTCCGCGTGAAGCTAACGGATTTATCTTTATTCGTTTCGGGTGTCGATTTAGTGCCCATGCGACCCTACTCGCGACACATAGGGGTATGGGAGCCCAAACAAAACTTCTGGGACAAGGTTCCAGAGCCCCGCCGAACTGTCACGCCCGAATGACTGGTGATGAAACGCTTTGTTCTACACACGGAAACGGAACGTGGTCATAACCAGATAGAGGGACGTGTCTTTTGGTTTTTTGTTGAAGGAGAAAACGATGAACTGCGAACGATGCTTTGACGATGTTGAGGCAACCGAAAGGCTGATCGCCGAGAAGGGTGCCGAAGTCGTGGAGCTTCTCCTCTGTTCCCCCCACAGTCACGAGGAACGGAAGAAGCTCAAGGCTGACGGGTGGGCCTTGGAACCTATCGAACATTTGTGATCGCGGAATGACGATTTCGCGCACATCTGGCCGACGAGCGGACAGAAGTAGATGGGGTCTGCATGAGGTTTTTGGGAAGGAGGTACTTATCGAGTAGCCAACACTTGTGGTCGGGGGTGGTGTCGGGAAAGTTGCGCGACTTCCGCCCGGCACCACCTTTCGACCCTTTTACACTAACCGAGTTGGACGGATCGCGCAAAGAAGATGGGAGTGCCGTGTCGATTTCGGGTAAGCGAGGTGCGACGGCCCGCATAGTCCTATAGGGGGTCTGGAGTTGATTTCCAAAGTGACCCCGGTAGCACCCTGAGATCCGGTAGCACCCTGCGACCCCTTGGGAAAAAGCTGGCCTAGTATTAGGGGGGATGTCTTGTTGATTCCGAACTCAAAACTTTTCCGTAGGCCCTTGAGACCCTTGGGGACCTTGAGTTCCCTGCGGTCCCTTGTGATGTGCCTTTCGGTCCTTTGGGTCCTTGAGGACTTTTCGATTTCTTGTCGAACTTCGCCCCTCGGCTCCGGAATGTAGAGGGGAAGTGGATTTTCTCCTTGCGAAATGTAACGCCCAAGAGTCTATGAGTAGGGGGTCTCGAAACTATTTTCCAAGAGGGTGTAAGCCGAAAACCTTGCTCGTGAGTCTAAGTAAAGGGGAGTGCAATTCGGATTTCCCGTGTCACCGGGGCGCACCAAGCTCGTATGAAGAAAAGCGGTCTGCCCCGATTTTCCCTGTCAGATTTGACCCCCTTGACGGACGAATATGTAGGGGGGCGCGAACCGAATTTTTGAACCCGAGCCAATTTCGAGTCGTTGTCTGGGGGGCGGTGGATTTTCATTTTTCGCGTGGAAAACAGGCTTGGGCGGCATAAGTCACAGGGGGGTGGCTTTCGGATTTCCTGAATTTCGATGTCCGGTTTCGGCGCTGCTGTTCGCCTGTAGGGTGGTGGAGTACGTCGAGAATTTTTCGATTGTTTCGATTTTCTCCGTGCTGGACCACATTAGGTGACGGATGAGGTAGGGGGTGTCGCGAGGATTTCTGGCCCGTGGCGATTTTCAGGGGTGAAATCTGGCACCTCCTGTCCCAATAGATATAGGGGTCTCGATTGAAGTTTTCGGAAAGGATTTAAAACCTTGGCCGTTTTCGTGGGTCTCTTTAAGGGGGGTCTCGCGGGGGTTTCCGGCCCCGTGGGGCCATCGGATTATTTTCGATCTTGATGTCGATTAGGTGCTACGAATCCGGAAAAACGGGCACTACCCATCGGACGTTGGGTTTTCATTTTCCCTGCAACGGAATCGCCCTTCACCAGTTTTGGAAAAGGGAGTCCGTTTCGATTTTCCACCCAAGAAACCTGTCCTCTTACGATTCAGTGGTATGTGGGTCTGTTTACGATTTCCCGACCAGTAAACGTCCGGTTGTCCCGATAGAGGCATACGGGGGTGTCGGCGATTTTTCTGTCTCGATGGGGCCGAGAACCCGGCATAAGGGGGCAGGGGTCTGGGGCGCATTTCCGGGGGCGCTCCACGGGGGCCGTGAACGCCCTAGAACGATCACGGGGTATCGAATGCCTAGCAAATGCATACACGCGCCTACGGGCAAATGTGAGCGTCTGGGAGCGTCTGTCCCTAACTCCATGACAGCCAACAGGAAAGGCGTCTGGACGAAATCTTCGAGAGCCGAGTGCATTTTTGGGCCGGAATCGACGCCCAAGTGTCACCTCCCCGACATTGGGTGGGGGTCTAGATTCGATTTCCGAGGGCCGGATCGGATTTTTCTGCTGTCAGGAGGTGCGAGGCGACCCCTAGAAAATTGGGGTGTCATCAAAGTTTTCCCGAACCGTAGGGGAAGTTGCGGCCCGGTAGAAGAAGGCGGTGCGACTCGAATTTCTGGAGGGCCGAAAGGTGCGAGGGCACCCCTAGTGTATCGGGAGGGCCAACGGGACCCGGAGACCAGTAGAGCCATGAGAATCCTGCGCGTCAGAATCGGAGACAACGGAAGGTTCCTCTGGGGCCACCGGGTCCACTATTTGAAGAATCTGCTGGGGCTGACGATTTTTCGAGGGGCCAATCGGGGTGGTCTACTCGCCACTAAGAGGGAGTCTTTTTTCGATTTTCCCCTTACCCCAAACGGGGTTTCGTTCGCCAGTAGAAGGGAGGTCTTTTTTCAATTTCTTTTCCGATTTCATGGTGCCAAACGGGGGGTTGCCGCGAGTACCCATTGGGGGTCCGGTTTTTATTTCTCGGGTTTTTTGAAAAAGGACATGAACTTTGTCACCGAGTCAGCGATGTCTCGTAGGGAGTGCTGGGAGTCTTTTCCAGATTTCCCGTAATCAGAAAGTGAACCCAATCGTTCTTGCGGAAGGGCAGTCCAGATTCCATTTCTTGAGGAGGTTTTATGCGGATAGGTCGGGAGTACGCCTTCGACATGATTCAGAAGGTCGGGCAGGAGGTCGCACGGAACGCCGATCAACTGGCCGCGCCCAACGGCAAAAAGGGGAACGGTACGCGGAAGACGCAATCCGAAATCGCCGACGTACTCTGGACGCTACAGAAGAAGCTCTCTTACCGCGACTACACACCGAAAGAAGTACTCGCAAAGCTATGTAGGCTCGTGGAAGCCGCAGGACCCTTCGTGGACCCCGCGACCGCACGGATGCTCGCGAGGTTTTCGGAATGACGTCTGGACTGTGTCTTAGCTTCACGGCCTCGCGACAGCGCGATAGAGGGATGGAGTCATGAAGTCGCCCGAAAAGGCAATGACCGAATGGGTTTCTGACGAGATCAACTTCGCTGATGGCGCGATCTCGAAGGTCTGGGAACGGGGCGACTTCGTGGAGTGGTGTCAGGACGTGAGGCAGCGCCCGGACATGGTGCCTGTCCTCCACGACGCCATCAACGACTTCAAGAAAGAGGCGCGTAATGCTCAGTGGACGGAAGACCAGATCAACGGATGGCTCGACTCGTTCTTCGACCCGTCGCGCCTCGTTCGGTTCCGGTCCGTCTACGAGATCAAGGAAGCCGTCAAGCGCAAGAAAGCCTCGATCAAGAACAAGGAAGCCTCTCGGTCTTAAAGCCTTTTCGTATCCCCACACTGGACTGGGCGAAAACACGGATGCCCTTCTACTTCTCATCATGGCCCTCATGGGGGTCATCTACGGGGCGTGTCAGTTTGCGGCGTGGGTATTCCAGTTCGGGGCGTGGTCGCGCCGTTGCTACCGGGGAGATGAGGAGGAGCTTCAGGAAGTTCCCGATACATACTCCGATTATCCTCGGGAAGGTTCCATACCTACATATGACGAGTGGGCGGCGAAAGAAGAAGACCTTAGCTTCACGCACTCCGTCTGCCGCGATAGGTAGGCGGAGGAAAAAGAAAATGAGCAGCACGAACGGAATCCAGTACGCGGTCCTGAACTTCGATGTTCACGGCGCGAAGGCGCTCTACAACGAAATCTACCGCGAGATCGGACCCCACGCGATCCGCAACTTCGGTTCCCAGTCGAGTTGCCTCATCAACTTCGCGCACAAGGCGAGGTTCGATGGCGCGATGGAGAAGATCAACGGCAAGGCCAAGGCGCGGGGCAAGCAGGTCTCCTACCGTATCCGGCGACTGCATCCCGACGAGGCGGGGGAGAACCGTCAGGACTCCATCCTCGCGCTCAAGGCCCTCTGTGCCACCATCAGCGACCGTCTGCTCACGCGGGCCGACGAGATCGAAAAGAAGTTCAACTCCAAGACCGACGACGTCAACGAAATGCTCCAGAAGCGCAATGACGCCATTTCTCAGGCGCGGCGCGATCTCGACGAGGCCCGGAGCCTCACGCTCGTTTTCCTCGTCGAGGGCGAGGTCGGGGATGCCGTCAAAGCGACGCAGAAGATCGTCGAGGCGGAAACGGCGTTCCGCAACGACCTCAAGGAAACCCACAAGGAGGAACTCAAGAAGCTCCGCGAGGCCAAGCGGGAAGCCAAGAAGCGCATGGTGGCGGGCAAGAAGTAAGCTTCACGCTGCTTCGCTTCTACGATAAGGGGACAGAGGAAAACGATGGGACTTGCTTGCAACATATACCTGCCCTTGAGCGTGGACGCCGATGACGTCGCCGATGCCGTGGGCATCCTCTTGGGGTTGCCCAAGAAGATGGCGTCCCTGCGGGACGGCGGCGGCTCCGGCTTCAACGACGCCAAAGCCGTCGAGGTCGATGGTGTGGAGGTCCGGGGCAAGCACAGCGTCGGCATGGCATACCTGACCTTCAAGGCCCCCAAGGGAAAGAAGCTCATCAACGGCATGATCAGTCTCGGAGTTGATTTCTTCGTGGCTTCCCGAGAGGGCGCGAAGTTCTGGAATACCGTTTCCCCAAGCTCGACACCGCTTTGGTGCGCCGTGGGCAAACGACTGGTTGAGTTCTTTGGCGGCTACGTCGTGTACAACGATTGCGCGGAAGGGCGGAAGAACCGCTATCGAAGGAAGGGCACAAGCCCCAAGGACCGCTACGGCCATCACCCCGACAACGATAGGGGATGGGCGAAGTTCCAGAAGGCCCTCTTTGCCCTTGAATCCCTGACGCCCAAGGAAGTCAGGGCGATGAAGCGAGTCGCGGGCTACGTCGATTGCTTCGAGAACGACGGCATGACCCACAAGGAATCGGCATGAAGAAGAAGCCCAAGCGATTCCAGAGTTGGCAGAAACGCGCCGCGTTCGAGACCGTGTGGCGGGCGCTTTTCGCCATGGGGTACAAGGTGCAGCCCGACAAGAATCATCTGCGCGTGTCTGGTAAGACCTCGCGGGGTCTTGAGATTCTCGTGGGTGCCCAAAAAGCCGTCGAGTCCGTCAGAAAGCTCGTGGGTTGGGCTCCCGACTGGCGTTACGATGTCACGCACGAGTGCGCGGTATTCCGATACCCGAAGTAACCATGACGAGTCCGCCGATCACCCGCTTCGCCGTCGTCAAGGCGTTCGACTGCCCGGACTGCGGGGCAAAGGCGGGGGATTACTGCCGTAACCGCAAGGGCAAGTCCATGGGAAGCGTTCATCCCAAGCGGATGCGTTGCCCCATCTGCAAGGACTTCTACCAAGAGCGGTCCGGAAACGGATTTCGCCACTGGTCGGTGAGCGGAAACAAGTGGTGTCGTCTACCGAGGAAAGCTGAATAGTCATGCGGATGTCGATGGGTCTGAGCATGGAGTTGCTCCAGACGCTTCGGATATCCGGAGGCATGACGGAGACGATCTTCCCGACGGTCGAGATTTGGCTCCAAGAGGACGGCGATCACTACAAGTCGTTCAAGTACGTCGCGTCGCGAAAGAAGCTGAACCGCTACAAGTCCGTGATCGACTTCCTGTTCTGCGAGTTGTTCACGCGGTATCGTCCCGGCTGTTTTCGCTACTACGCGGACAAGGGACCGCCGCTCCGCAAGATCATCAACGACGCCCAGAGGGAGTACGCCGAGCGCGTGATGCTCCGGGCCTTGCAGGAAGCCTACGACATCTTCTGCGAACAGAGGAAAATCTCTTGGGGGTGGTTCCGGACCGAGAGCCTCAAGAAAGTTCCGCGCCCGGAAACGTGTGCGCCCCTGCACGGGTGATGTATGCCGAAACTCACGACAAGGGAAAAGGCCGAGAGAAAGCGGAAGCGCAACGAGCAGAAGGCGCTCGTCGCACGGGGAAAGTTCCTGCGTGAGCTTCTGGATGAATTCGGAGCGCGGCTTTCGGGATTCGATCCCGGCGTGTCGGCCAACATCAAGGGCAAGGATTTTCGTTGCGTCGGGGCTCCGGGGGCGGGGTACTGGGGCGAACACCTGTCCTTCAACGCGATCCAATGGGAATGGCTTGAGCCGCTGCTCTTGGAACTGCGGGCGTACCGCGAGAAGGGCAAGAGCAAGTCATGAAGATCAAGATTGTCGTGGAACTGGACGAACGGTGCCGGAGGGCAATCGCGCACCACATTGGCGAGAAAGGTCCGGCTTCGTATCGGGATTGCAAGAACCACATCGAAGCGGCAATCGACGGAGACCTCGAAACCATCTGTGCCGACTATCAGGAGCAGGTTGAGGAAGCCAAGAAATGAGACTCGAAATGGGCATGGGTCTGGAACATCAAATGCTTTGCATTATTTGTGACGAGCCCATGCCTGATCACAAATCCGACTGCGTCGCGTTGCGTTGCGAGGAAGAAGCCGAGCGGCGTATCGAACACAAGTGCCCGGCCTGTCGCAAGTGGGCCGTGGGGCTGAACGACGGTGATTACTTCGAGTGCCGGAAGTGCAATACCCAGTTCTCGGCGAGTATGGTTTGCGCCGGGGAAGATCCCGACACTCTGGAGAAAGCGTTTATCCTTAAACGCAACGACGAATGGCCCATCGAAGTCCTCGTGATGAAGAACAAGGGGATCGGCAAATTCCCCCACGACGAGAAACTTGCACAGCTTTGCAAGGCACGGGAGGAAGCCCGGGAACGGGCACTCCTGCTCAAGGCCATCAAGAAGCACAGCCCCGAGAAGCTTCTCGCGACGCTCGAAGACCTCACGGCTCTTTTGGCCGTCGCGGGATCGTGCCTCAAGGAGAACAAGATCGACATGTCAGGCGTGGACGTCAAGTACCCCAAGGGGGAACGCCTCAAGACCATCCCGCTGTCCAAGGCGATAGAGGCGTGTGTCGCGAAGGGTCGGGGCCTCATTCTCAAGCTCAAGAAGACCCCGTGACACATCCCGTCACATCCCTCCCGTAATATTCTCGTGGATCATCGCGGGACTTAGCTTCACCCGCCCGGGGTAGGCCGATAGAGGGGTGGAGGTATTACATTGAGAGACCGCCTCAAGAAGGTTCGGTTGGAGTTGCATGACGACTCCATCAACGCCCACAGGTACTACGAGGTCTTCCTCGACCAAGTCGGGGAGGAACGGTTCAGTATCTCGGCGCAGTGGGGGCGTGTCCGTGGGACCTACAACGGACGGCACCACAACGGTTCCAAGCAGTCGCAGCCCAAGGAGGTCGTGGGTGACGTGATCTCCGCGATGGTCGAGTTCCAGAACTGGGTCATCGCCAAGGAAAAGAAGGGCTACGAGCTTGTATCGGGCGGTCTCTGATTCCATTCCTTCTAAGGAGACCTTGATGCCGAAACGCAGCCCCCTTCGTGCCGTGGAGATGGCCCTGTTGACCGCAGAGGCCAATGGTGTCCCCGTCCGGACCAAGTCCGGTGCCGCCGAGAAGAAGCGGTGCCCGCGCTGCGGTCTGATGGGACTTCTCAGGACGAGCTACCGGACCGACGACGTTGTCCTCCGGATCTTGCTCTGCGTGAACTGCCACCACGAAGTACGCGAGGGAGCCATCAAGAAACCGAAAGGAGGCGACGACAAGGACAACGGCAAGCAGGACGAGTGCGGCTTCGAGAGACGCCCACGAAAAGGCGGCAGCACGGGAAGTCCAAATGACAATTAGTACCGGGGCATCCCTGTCGGCCTTCCCTGCACAACACCGAGGACTTCCGCACGGGGCAAAAGCTTCGTTGAAGCTCGGTCGCGGCGCAGGGGGGTTTGTTGCTACAAGGACGTCAGAAAGGTCCGATAAGACGTTTTACGAGGCAATCCGGCGGGTCGGACCGCCCCTTTTTTAACTTCACGCGATGCGTTTCGCACGATAGGTAGGAAGGAAATCATGGGAGAGATCGCGCAAGACAAGCTCAAGACGTACCACAGCAAGAAGGCCGAGGCCGACGCCCTCAAGGGCGAGATCGACGGGCTCCGGCAGGAACTCATCGACTTTCACGGCTTGGGCGACGTGCCCGAGGAAGGCCCCTTCGGTCTGGAGATTTCGAGCTACACGGAGGAACGGGTAAGCTCCAAGAAGCTCCTTGAGGCTGTGGCCAAGGAACTTGGCGAGGAAAAGGCCAAGAACCTCCGGGCCGAATGCGTCTCCACGATCCCCAAGACCCGCGTGGACGTGTTCCTCAAGGAGGAACGTGACAAGAAGAAGGCCAAGGGCAAGGGCAAGAAGAACAAGGCTCCGGCTGTCACCGGGGCCAAGGACAAGGAACAGGACCCGGACAAGCAGGACGCACAGGCGACATAAAGCCTCTCTCCTCTGTCCCCCGCAGGGGGGCACGGTTGGCCGTGTCCGCAAGGGCACGGTCTTCCGCCTCCCCCTTCGGCAAGGAGACGCCATGGGAAAAGCGCAGACCAATTTCAGGGTTCAGACGAAAATCCGAGACGCCGACGGACGTGGTTTCCTCGCAGGATTCAACGTCTGTTACGTTTCGAGCGACGCACTCTCCGGGGTCTACAACTTTTTCTACTCCGTAGATTGGGTTAGTGCCGACGTCGATGCGTTGATGCGATCCAACGCCAAGGGAAGTACCAAGAACCTCATGCTCAAGCAGTTCACCGAGGACGCACAGAAGTCCATCGAGGACGAGTCCCGAGTCCGCATCAGGGATTCGGAACGTACTCCTTTCGAGATCCCCCACTCCATCGAAATCTGGAAACGACGCAAGAAGCGTGTGGAGAAGTTCAGCTTCACGCGCCTCAGTCACATCAAGTGGATGAAGCGACACTGCGAGGGCTTCATCCGTGGAAGCGAAGCACAATGGGGGAGCATCCAAAAGGCTCTCGACGTCGCATACGAGAAGGGCTTGCGGCTCGTTCGCGACAAGCTCGATACCATCGAGTCGAACGCGCAGAACGACCGGGTGCGGAAGGACGCGAACCGCGACAAGCTGGTCTACGGCGACGCGGTGGAAATCTGCCATTCCGTCTTCTCGACTCGTCTGGGCTACATCGAGGGTCTTGATGCGCCGCTCAAAGAAAAGCGGCATGTCTACGTCGCGCCTTTCCTCTACCAGTTCTGCAAGGACCGCAACGGTAACCCCGTGGGGGAACACCGGGAGGGTCCCGCGAGTCTGCTCGTCAGCTTCGGCGTTGAGCCTTATCCCTACGCCGTGATCCTGATGGCGAGGATCGAACCCGTCATGGTCAGGACGATTGGGCAATCCTACGAGCAGAAGCTCACCAAGATGGTGGACGAGACGCTCCACGCCATCGCTCTGGTGGACGGAAAATTCGTCGTTCGGGAACTCCACGTCCCCTATACTCTTTCGGAGGACAAGCTCGAAATGGCGGTCCTCATGGCCGTCGGGGATTCCATTCCCGTGGGAGCTTTGAATGGCTAACAAACCCACGACCAAACGCGAGATTGCGCCCGAGAACGTCTGGTGCGACATCAAGATCGTCGATCAGACCTTCTTCGACCGCCTCTGCGCCCGGTACACGTTCGATCCGATGCAGTTGAAGGAGAAGCTCGAAAAACTGGAGTACCGGGAAGAAGAAAAGTCCACGCCGAAGGGCGAGACGAAGCCCATGCTCTGCGTCCGTACCAAAGGCGGGGGCGGGAGACACGAGGTTCTCCGGGGCAAGGACGGCATCTGGTATTGCACCTGCCCCTCGTACATCTTCAAGGGCGGAATCAAGGACATGCGGCCCTGCAAACATCTGGTCGGCCTTATCGTGAGCAGGTGTGGCGAACCCGAGGATTGGATGCAGTACCTTGTTTGAGGGGAGGGGAAACTTGCCGGAGAGAAGAAGGGGCAAAGGCCGGGGACGCAACAAGCACAAGGGCGACGAGACGTGCCGGGGCTGCAAGGTGGGCATGGCTTACGCCCGGAGAGCCCACGAGTTTTTCGACAAGAAGGTTCCGGGTCACGATTTAGCAGAGTTCGCGGATTTCGCCGGGAAAGCATCGTCGCACCTCATGGCCTACGCCTACTGGATTCTCTATCAGGAAATGGGTGCGGACATGGCGCACAGGTGGCTTTCCCACTTCCTCGAAGAAGTGAGCTACTGCGTCGAGAGATCCGAAATCCCCGTGCGTGTTGACATCCAAGCGGTGTCGCACGAGTTAGCTTCACCCGATGACCCCGACGCGATAGAAGGCTGATGGACGAGCGGCAAAAAATCTACACGGGCTTTCGTGAGGTTCCCCGGCTCGTCGGGAATCGCGAGGACGGATATCGTCGCGAGTTCCGCCAGTTCGTCGTTGAGGTCAACGGCAAGATTCTTGACCCACGCTACGATCTCGCGAAGCATTCCTCGGAAGGTTTTGCTTGGGGGCACAACGGTCCCGGTGCCGCGCAGTTGGCATTCGCGATCCTTTGTGATTGCTTGGGGGCGGACGCGGCAAAGCAATACTACTGGGCGTACAAGGAGCGGGTTCTTCCCCGTCTGACCTATGACACTTGGAGCCTAACAGAGGGAGAAATCTTCGCCGAGATCGTGGAGATTCAGGCGAACGCGCCCCCTCCGCAGCCCGAACCCGAACCCGAACCCGAACCCCCGGTTATCCCGGTCGCCCCGGCTCCGCCGACGAAGAAGCCCAAGCGCAAGCGGAAGGCGCGGAAGCCGAAAGCCAAGAAGCCGAGGGCGCGGAAGCCGAAGGTGCAGCCATCTGCGCTCATGGCGGTTGGGGGTGGTGTCTGATGGCCAAGTGCGACTGGTGCAACAAGGAAATGTCCGACGAGAAACCGGGTGGCCCGCAGAACACCTGCAAGGCGAATACCGAGGTCGAGTATCCTGACGGGAAGAAGCTCCCGTCGTCGGATTACCATTTCGACGAGCCGAGCGGACGTTGCCACGACTGCGGCATCAAGCACGGCGGCAAACATCATCCCGGTTGTGACGTGGAAAGGTGTCCCCGTTGCGAAGGGCAGCTTATATCATGCGGCTGTCTGGACGACGAGGACGACGAGTAGGAGCGCGACACGATGGGATATCCAAAGTCTATAGCCTTCGGACCCGGCGACGTCGGGGTATTCGTTGACGCCATGACCGCCAATGGGCTTGCCGACTACTATGGCAAGGCCGAACTCGACAAGATGCTGCGCGTTGTGTTGGGTGCGCGTGAGCTTCACGGAGCGGCGGGCAGAATCGTTGCTGACCGACGTATCCGCAAGATCAAACGCGCAATCACGGACAGGGAACTTCGCGACCGAAACTAGGAGATCGAGCATGACCAAGTCCGAAGCGGCTCTCACGGCAGTCCGGGGCGTCTTTCCGTTGGCCAAGATCGCTCCCGAGTCTGATGACTCCGTGGGCCGCGCCCTCAAGGAAATCGGCGGTGCGAAGACCCGGGATGCCTCGAAGATCATCACGATCCTCGACAGGCACGGGATCTGGATTCGTCCGTCCGACGGGTTCATGTCCACGAAGGAGAAGCAGGACGCGGTCCTCGAAGAAGCGGAGAAGTGATCGAGGGAGTCATGGGGCTTGAGCCACTGAAGCTGAAGATTAGTTGGTACGTCGTGGACGTCGAACAGAAGCTCATCGTGGACGAGATCGAAGGTCCGTCCGACAAGCCATGGGTTATTCGCAACAAGGCACAGAAGTCTGCCGACTCTTACGCGGCCAAGACGGGTCACAGCACGGTTGTCGTGAAGCCCGAGAGCTATCACTGATTTCTCAGGACGTGTGAGAACAGCGGAAGACATCTTTGTCGAGATCGCTGCACAGGAGATTCCCTGTCCTTGCGGGAGTTTCTGCACGACCAAGCCGAAACCAGTCTACAGGACTCGGGTGATCGGCACGGGTCAGGATGGCCCCTACTATTTCCCGACGCACGAAACGTTCGATCACTACGTCCAGTGCGTCGCCACTCACACGCACTCGCTCGTGAAGGAGCGAATACGCGAGATCAGGGAACGGGCCGAGAAGAACACGCATCTTCCCATGGATACATGGCGGCTTTTCGATGATGGCATGAACGCGAACGTCTATATCCGGGCGGTCAAGAAGTTCAATCTCCACTTCGCGACTACGGAAGGGGAACTCGACAGGCTCATCGTGAAGCACTTATTCGCCATCTGCGACGTAGCCCTTGAGGACATCAGGGATGGCCGTGTTTCTACTTGATCCCCAAGGATTTTACGGCATAATATAGCGTCGAAGGAGGAGAGAGGTCATGCCCGAATACGAAGCCTTCGCCCGGGTGCGCGTTACGGCGGATGCCGAGAGCGAATCCGAGGCCCGACGCAACATGCAGAGCATCCTGACGAACCTCCTTGAGCCCAAGGGCATCGAGGTCGTCGCCGTCGCGCCGCCCAAGGCGATGCATGGCGTGTCGGAGGCGAAGGAATCTCACGGAGCCGCAGTCCTCCTCAAGGCACTCCAGAAGGACGTATTCACGGAAGCGGTTCGCATCAGCGTACCGCGCAAGAAAAGCTTTGCCGGGCGCGGCATGGTCGATGAGTACCCGCTTGAGATCATCGTCGATGACATCGAAGCGTTGGGCAGGGTCGTGAACGTTCCTGCGGATATGCGGAAGACGGGGACCGGAGTGGAACCCGAGATCGATCCCGAGACGGGGGACCCCGTCAAGCCCAAGGGCGGCGAGGATTTCCCTGTCGCCGAGGGGCATCACATCTACGGGTGGCAGGCCGTTGCGGTACTCGCCATCGAGGACATCACCAAGGCCGACAAGATCGCCAGTCGGCTCACCAAGGAGATGACTGGAGCCATCAAGACGTCCCTCAAGGGCACGGTCACCAAGGCTGAGTCCAAGTCGGATACGACGGGGGACGAGCCCACGGCCACGACAGCGGGAATCTTCACGTCGTCCATCGAGCCCGAGGCCATGGGCCACGCGCTGAAGGAGCGTTTTGGCGGGATGCGGAGCATCCTCCCCAAGGGTGTTCGCGAGAGCAGTCGCGTCCTGTCGATCCTGAAGCGCCTATAACGCCTTTTCCTCCCTCTCTTGGCCCGTAGAGACTACACAAAGTCTCGACCGGGCCTTTTGTACCCAGACGCCGAGCGGAAATAAGTTCCGGTCATCCTCGGGAAGGTTCCATACCCTATAGGCGTTAGCTTCACCCGAAGTCGAAAGTGCGATAGGGGGTATGGGCAGAATTCCCGTGATCGTCCCGGTCGTGGCGTCCTATCCCGATTGGGCCGGAATCAAGTACAACGCGCTTCAGTGCCAGAAGCGGAGCGATGTCGCCGTGTTCCTCGATCCGGCGCTCTACCGGAAGCCCAAGCGCATCAACCACGATAAGCCTTACGGCGATCCGAAGAAGCGGGCCGAGAGGCTGTTCTCCATGCTGTTCCAGAACTGCAACAAGAACGAACTGGGCATCATCGCGACGGCCACGGGCGGCGTGGGGACCGTCCGGACATTGGCGCAACTCGACGACCGGGACTTGAGCAGCTTCAAGAACAAAGTCGCCGTCGGGTTCAGCGATACGACGGCCTTGGCCCTCTTGGTCACGACCTGTTCCCAGTATCCGTCGTTCCACGGACCCTGCTTCGAGGACGACGAATTCGAGGCCGCGCTTCCCTATTATCTGCAAGAGCGAAGGGACTGGTCCGTGACCCCCACGTTCAAGGATCGGGTTCCCAACGAGACCATCGAGGGGACCCTGTGGGGAGGCAACCTGACGCTCTTTGGTCACATGCTGTCGCATCCGAATGTCCGCAACGCGGTCAACACGTCGCCCGACGTTGCGCTGTTCTTCGAGGACATCTACGAAAAGCGGCTCTACGGGACCGCCAAGAAGCGGGATCTTCTCGAAATGGAGTTCGACCGCTTGGAAATGGCGGGCGTCTTCGAGACCACGCGGGCGATCATCATGGGCCGCGTGACGGGAATCTCCCGGCGGAAGGTTCTTGAGTCCCTGCGGCTCTACTACAAGGGGCCTGTCGTGGGGATCGACGTGGGCCACAAGGAGGGCAAGAAGGGCTTTGCCCTCATGCCCCCGATGCCCCTCGGGACCCGCGTTTCCCTGTCACCGGAGAAGCGGTCCCTCGTATGCACATGGCAGGAGTCAAAACTCGGATCTTAGCTTCACGCAAGCCCCCTACCACGATAGAGGGGCGGAGGAACGAAAAAGATGAGTGATGCAGCCGTCGCGGAAGCCGATGCCCTTGATGCGAACGAGATCACCGCCGTCGAACTCGACGAGGAAATCGAGATCGCGCTCGAAACCAAGGAGAACCTTCTCGTCGAGGGTATGCCGGGTATCGGCAAGACCGAGATCCCTGCGCAGATCGCCAAGCGCAGGAAGATCGGCTTCAAGCGACTGGTCGGTCCCCAGTACGAGGAAGTGGACCTCCGGGGCATCCCCGAGGTCAACGAGCGCAAGCGCACCGTCTTCTACCCCACCGAAGAACTCCCCCATGCCGACGTCGATGGCGAGGAAGGAATCCTGCTGCTCGACGAGTGGCCGAGCGCGAAACCCTCGGTCCAGATCATCGGCCATCAGCTTCTCGACAGCCGAAAGCTCGGTCAGCTTTACGAGCTTCCCCCCGGTTGGATCGTCATCATGACGGGGAACCGTTCCGATGACGCCGCTTACGTTCACGAGGTTCCTTCAACGATCATCACGCGGTCGGCCCGCTACACCCTCATTCCCGAGTACGGGAACTGGAAGCGTTGGGCCTACGACACCGGGAACGTTATCCCCGAGATCGTGTCGTTCATCGACAAGAACCCGCAGGAGTTCATCGTTTTCGAGCCCGACAAGCCCGCGATCAACTTCGCGCTGCCCCGGACGTGGCACAAGCTTTCCGACTACGTCCGCGCTCGGACGAAGCGGGGCCAGAAACCCGCGCTCTCGGCAATCGTGGCGCGTGTGGGCCAGTCGGCAGGTGCGAAGTTCCACGGGTGGTTCGACGTTCTGGCGCTCATGCCCGACGTGGACGGTGTTCTCGCGGGAACCGAGAAGAAGGTCCCCCGCCGGATCGACGTCCAGTACTGCGTGGTGTCGTCCCTCATCGCCAAGCTCACGAGCGCGAAGGGCGACAAGACCATCGTCCAGAAGGCCAAGAACGCGCTCGGCTACCTCAATGCCCTCACGAGCGACCTCGTGATCTCGTTCCTCAACGATATCATGGTCACGAAGTTCTGGAAGGACAACAAGAAGGGTCTCATCAAGACGCAGGAGTTCGCGACGCTGACGAAGAACCACGCCCGGAACATCACGGGAGCGGGGTTGGAGGAATAAGCTTCACGCCCCGGCTCTCGGGCGATAGAGGGTATAACGATGAACGCATCTGCCGCCAAGAAGATCAGCCCCGAGGACATCAAACGGGCGACCAAGAAGATGACGTCCGGAAGGGCGAAGATCATCTTTCAGCGGTCCCTCTACGCTCCCCTCCTTTTCCGGCTCGTCTTCAAGGCCGTGACGTTCCTCAAGACCTTGGCGACGGATGGCCGCGTCCTCATGTTCAACGTGGCGTTCGTCCTGAGCCTCTCGATGGAGCATCTGCTTTTCGGCATCCTCCACGAGACGCTTCACTGCGTCATGCGGCATCCGGCGCGGCGGGGAACCCGCGATCCGGAACTCTGGAACATCGCGACGGACTTCGTCATCAACGCGATCCTCGTGTTCGAGGAAAAACTCCCGCACCCCTCGTGGATTCTTCTCGACAAGAAATACTGGAAGCACTCGGACGGGCGCAACTGGACCGCCGAGGAAGTCTACGCCGACCTCGAAAAGGAATTCGAGAAGTCGAAGCAGCGTTACAAGATCCAGTGCCCGTGCATTCAGCGGGACCCCACCGGGGGCGCGGGTGGTAGCGGTGAACAGGAAGACGACCAGAAGGGCAAGGGAAAGGGAAAGGGCGAGGGGAAGGGCAAGGGCAAGAGCGCGGGCTCCGGACAGCAGGACGGAAAGGGCTCCGGGTCCGGCGACGATCAGGATACAGGCGGGGGAAGCGGGGGCGACGACAGCGAAGACCCCACGTTCTCCGATCCCCGTGGGTGGGACGCGCCTTGGGACAAAGAGACGGATCAGGGTTGGAAGCAAGCCGTCATCCAGACGGAGCAGATGGCCCGGATGCGCGGTGATTCTCCGGGGTGGCTCTCGTCCCTCGTGGACGATCTCGTGGAGCCCCCCGTGCCCATCGAGAGGATCATTCAGCACATCGCCGGATCAATCGCGTCCGACGAAACGACGTGGAGGAATCCCAATCGGCGTCTGATCTCTCGGGGCCTCCATCTGCCCGTCACCGTCAAGGACAAGAAGGACGTGGTGTTCGTGGGTGATACGTCGGGGTCTATCGGCGACGACGAACTCAAGGACTTGTTCGGCATCATGCTCCGTGCGTTCCGGTCCAAGGGCATCAACGAGCTTCGCGCAATCCAGTGCGACACGCGGATCGTGGACGACGTGCGCGTCAAGAAGGCTCGTGAGTTCAAGACCCACGTCAGGGAAGTCGGCGGCAAGGGGCGTGGCGGCACGGCTTTCGAGCCCGTGTTCGAGAAGCTCCGCGAGGAAAAGGCCGACTGGAGGATCTCTTGCTTGGTCTACCTCACGGACCTTGAGGGGAGCTTCCCCAACTTCCGGCCCAAGTACCCGGTCTTCTGGATCACGATCAACAAGAACGAGAACATGATCCGCGAGGCCCGGAAGATCGGAAAGGTCTACTACTGGGATCGCCAGTCCAACCGCGTGGAGGTTTGCCGATGAGCGAGGGCACGGAACACAAGCCCTACGAGCAACTCGACCAGAAGGTCAAAATCTTCTGAGCGGTTCTCGTGCGATACGGGCCGTGTGTCCCGTCGGGTTCGCTCCCGGTGTTCAGCGTCGGGACGGAGGAAGAAGCACGGGATCTGCTCGTCGCGGCTTGCCCCACGAATACCGAGGGTGACTTCGTTGCACCGGAACTCGCGGAGGAACAGACGCTCGAAAACCTCGCGGCGTTCAGCGTGAGGCTTGCGCGAACGCACGACCGCCTCGTGGAGCGCGGACGTTGCGCGTGTGCGAAGAAGAAAACCAAGAAGAAGCGGAAGTAAGCTTCACGCAGAAGGGTTGGCGCGATAGAGAATTATGAAGAACGCCGAAAACCTTACCGTCTCGGGTCTGGTGGGCCGTCAGCGTTGCGTTTGGAACGTACAGGCTCTGGTGGACGATGACGGCCACCTGAACCTCTACGTCACGACGGATCGCCCCGGCGACAACATCCAAGAGATCGAGACCGGGCAGGGCGATGGGCAGGGAGAGCAACTGGCTCTGCGGCTCACGTCGGACCGGATCGAGTCCCATTACCAGAGTCACCTGTAGAGAGATCCAACATGCGGATTTACTTCAAAGAGGAAACCCTCAAGGCCCTCTGCAAGGCGGGCTGCAAGTCCAAGGTCTTCCGCGACGAGGACGTCTATCGCGGGAAGGACGTGGACACTCGGGCCATCCAGCCCGAAGATTTCGACCTCATCAAGAAGGTCGTCAAGGAAAACAAGGGACTTTGGGAACACATCGAGAATCGCCGGGTCTACCGGAAGCTCAACGCTCTCGAATCGTTCAAGAAGACGGGTCTCAAGAAGACCAAGATCAAGAAGCTCGAACTCTTGGCCGATGCCATTCAGGAGGCCGTCGGCGAGACGCCGCACAAGTGGGTCTTCCGTATGGACAGCGAGTACGGCGTGCTGCTCCCTCACTTTGTAACCGACGTGTCGTACCATCCCCCCGTGAGTGAGCGGGGATATCACAAGCCCGCTTACGTGGATATGTCTCTCCGGTGCGTCGTGCGCGGGGAGGAAAAATCGACGTCCGTGAACTTCCATCGCGAAGACCTCAAGGGGACGCTTTCGGACATCCTCTTGGCTGCGGAAGCCTACATCGAGAACGAAACGCTCGTGAGCGAGTACGAAGACGACATGAAGCGGTATCGCGACTACTCGCCCAAGACGGGAGAACAGTTCTTGGCCCGGGGGTCCGGGCAGATCGTCGGCGAGAGCAGGTGGCGTCGCGAGGAAGCCCAGTTTGAGCGCGACAACGAACCCGCGAAGGTCGTGATGGACGATGTTCTGGAACAGGGGAAATCGTCCGGCTACCACAACACGAAATTCTGGTCCGACTACGTCGATGAGGACGAGGAAGAAGAAACCGAGGACGGCGAAGTGGCGTTCGCGATGCCCACCCATCCCATCGTTCGGGTCTTCAACCTCTGGTCGCACGAATTCATCGACTGCCACGTCGGGTGCGTGGAGCCTTACAAGTACGATTCTTCCATGGGCGAGAAGCTCGTTCTCCCCGATGAACACAGGGAACTCATCGACGCGCTTACGGGTTCCGCGTTGCAGAAGATGGATGACATCATCCGGGGCAAGGCCCGGGGCGTCATCATCCTGTGCAGCGGAAAGCCCGGCACGGGCAAGACGTTGACGGCGGAGGTCTACAGTGAGGTCGCCAAGCGGCCTCTCTACATGGTCCAGTGCAGCCAGTTGGGAACCGACGAAGAAGAACTTGAGAAAAGGCTTTCCACGGTCCTCGACCGCTCAACGCGATGGGGCGCGATTCTCCTCATCGACGAAGCCGACGTCTACATTCACGAACGCGGAAACGACATTCAGCAGAACGCCATCGTGGGCGTGTTCCTGCGGCTCTTGGAGTACTACAACGGCATCCTTTTCATGAACACGAACCGCGAGACCATCATCGACGACGCGATTCTTTCCCGTGCCACCGCGCACGTTCGGTACGATGTCCTCCAGAAGGAGGTTTATCGCCGCAGCTTGTGGGAGGTTCTGGCCCGGCAGTACGCGGTCAAGAACTTCCCCATCGAAGAAGCCATGAAGGAGTTTCCGGACATCAGCGGGCGTGACATCCGGCAGCTTATTCGGTTGGCACTCGTGATCGCGAACAAGAGAAAGACCAAGCTTACTCTCGAAAGCCTGAAACTCGCTTCTCAGTATCATGACTTCACGCGCTCGGAAAAGGGGAAGTGATGCCGGAGAAGAAGGACCCGAAAATCACGATAACCGTCGAGGTTCATGACGGCGATCCCAAGATCGCGATCTACCGCGTCGTGATTGAGTCGGACAATGGCGTTTGGACGGAGGCGTTCGGAAGCGAGGAATGTCTCCGGGCGTTCATCCGTGGCCTCAAAGCGGCGTTCGCGTTTTCGGACGTGGGTTTCGTCAGGGAGCCCGAGATTCCGCGAAAGCCCTTTGGTCTATGAAGTTCGAGCGGCAGGGAGAGTGGATGGTCGGGACACCCATCTACGTGGGACCCGAAGCCCTTGTCGCCAAGGCCATGATGTGCAAGCACGAATTCGCCGAAACCCCGGGAACCTTGAAACGGGACAACGAGCCCATCACCAACAGGGTCGTGGAAATGGCCATGGATCGATGCGGGCATTGTGTCGCCAGTCGTGCGCGATACCGATACACCACGAAGTTGCCGGAAGAATAACGCCGTAAGATTCCATTCCCTATATGGCCGGAGACCAGAAGGACTACGGGCGCGATCCCTCCAAGAGGGAATTCCGCAGGCAATCCCTAACCTTCATCCAGAACACCTTTCCGAACTACGGGGCGCTTCGCGTCCTGTGTCTTGCGGGGGCCGACCTTTGGGAGTACAACGAGATTTACTCCCACCTTCCCCGAATGCGCGAGAAGAACCTCACCGTGGTCGAGCGCAACAAGCTCAACGCCCGGCTCATCAAGGCATCGCTGCCCAACGCCGAAGTATACGCCGGGGAGCTTCTCGATTACGTCAACCAGACCGACAAGAAGTTCGACGTCATCAGCCTAGATTTTTGCTCGGAGTTTACACCTCAGATTGCGGAAATCCTCAAGGCCATTCGCCATCGTGAGCTTCTGGCCGACAAGGGTGTCATCATCCTCGCGGTATCGGGACAGCGGGAGAAGAAGGCCGCAAAGAAGGAGATGCACGATACTCTCGCGATGGCCATGCTCCACGGTACACCGGAGCAGACGGCGGAAGCGCACATGTACGATTACAAGGTTCCTGACGAGCTTTCCCACAGGAACCTGAAGCGTATCCGTGGTGATGTCATCAGCCATTACCTGACATGCACTTTCTTGGGCGGCTCGGAACTCATTTACCTCAAGTGGGTGGCAGAACAGGGCAACGACAAACTTATCAGGCGCATCGAGGACATGGCATTTCGGAAGTATGCGGAACTCAACCTGAAGGCCAACGGCGAGGCCATGCGGGACAAGTACGGCATCGAAGTGGAACCCGTGCAGGGAGACTTCGTGGAAGCCTTCGGGGTCCGCATGGGGCTGCCGGGAAGACTATCGAATCCCGACGTTGAAAAGATGCTCGACGTCGTCAGGGAGGGAAAGCTTGTCATCAATGATGATGACAGCGGCACCACGCTCGATGTGGCGACGAACGAAATTCACGTTTCCAAGAAGACCTACAAGACGTGGCGGGCCATGTTCTGGGCCTCGTTGGGATTCTTTGAAGTGGACGGCGATGCGGAAGCCGTGAAGCGTGCCCAGTCCATTTCGATGGCGCTCTTTAAGCACGCGCTGTTGACTATTTTTCAGACCGATCTCAACGACTCCATTGTGGTGGGGAAGAAGAAGCGTATCGAAGTTCAATTTCCCCCGGGGTCCGGTGGCCTCGTGTTCGAGTACACGATGGGCGGTCCGGCGGGTGTCTACTGGCCCGTGCGGATGGAGCGTTACCGCTACGTTTCCGACAGCGCGACGCCCATGATCGTGGACATGCTTCGGCTGAATCGGGCTTTCCAGTACCACCAACTCGTGTCCACGTCCCCGACGGGGAAGGTCATTCCCTACATCCCCGAGAAGCTCATGAAGCGGGGAGATCCTTTCAAGATGAAGAAGTATCTGGAGGCAAACATCCGAGACCTTCAGACGTTTGTGGACGGGATATCGAACTGCAAAGCCCTATTCGTTGAAGACACGTACCCCGCGAGGGTAGAACTAAAGGGAGACGAGACCATGGCGACCTGTGAGAATTGCGACCGTCTTGAGAAGGAACTCGAACTCCTCAAGGCGCAGCTTCTGGAGATGAAGACCGTGGTCCTCGGGTCGAAGCGCGGCAAGCGGATCAAGCGTCAGCTTTCCGGTCTCGGGGGCTATGAGCGCCGGAAGATCGCCGAGATGCTTCAGGAAAAGAAGGACGAAGACGCCATCGTGAAGGAACTCAAGGTCTCGGAGCGCCAGATCGCGGCGGTCAAGGCGTGGATCACGATGAAGGGCGGATTCGAGGAGTACTTCAAGTGGCTCGATGAGAAAGAGGCCGCATGAGCAACGGGACTCGAACGATGAGCGCAACACAGCGGGCAGCCCTTCGTGCCGTCGAGTGGGCCTATAGCCACGGCAAGGGCTGGCGCGGTACCGTCAACATGACCAAGGACTTGGTCAAGTTCATGGCAGGGCTTCGGGACGCCCTCCGTGAGGACGGAATTGAACCGTTCCCCGATCCGGAGAGCCGCGAGTGAGCCAAGCCACGACAATCGAGTGGACCAACTCGACGTGGAACCCTACCCGGGGATGCTCCCGGGTGAGCGAGGGGTGCCGCCACTGCTACGCCGAGAGGATGGCGGCGCGATTCTCGAAGCCCGGACAGCCGTTCGACGGCATCGCGCACATGACGTCGCAGGGTCCCCGGTGGACCGGGAAAGTCGTCTTGGCTGAAAATCATCTCAAGCTTCCTCTTGGGTGGAGGAAGCCGAGGCGTGTGTTCGTCAACTCCATGAGCGATCTCTTCCACGAGAGACTCGACTGGGCCGACATCGACAAAGTCTTCGCGGTGATGGCCATGACTCCCCGGCACCAGTTCCAAGTCCTGACGAAGCGCCCTGACGTCATGCGTGCGTACACGACGGACCCCATGACGCCGTACCGAATCAACCGGGCAGCTTTGGAGATCGGCTCCGAACATCTCGTGTACGAATTCCCGGCTCCGAACATCTGGCTCGGGACTTCCGTGGAGGATCAGCAGACGGCGGATACGCGCATCCCGGCGCTCCTCAACGTTCCGGCGGCTGTGCGGTTCCTGTCCCTTGAGCCGCTCATCGGCCCGGTGGACATCTCCGCGTGGGCCGAGCTTCCCGACAGCATTCACTGGGCCATCGTGGGCGCGGAGAGCGGCCCCGGAGCACGGCCATGCAAGGAAAGCTGGATTCGTTCCCTTCGGGATCAATGTGTAGCCAACGGCGTCGCCTTCTTCCTCAAGCAGCTTGTCCGGAGGAAGCGGGTCATCGGGACGCCCAAGCTCGATGGAAGACGTTGGACCCAGTTCCCCAAGAAGCTTGTTAGAGCAGCGGTTTCTTAGAGAGGGGTTTTGACATGAGCGGCGAAGCTAAGAAGTGCGACTACTGCGATGGGTTCGGAAAGGCGGCGGAGAGTGACGGCGGATTCTATACCTGTCCGCAATGTCATGGCGTAGGGCATATTCACGAAGACACGGCTTCAGGCGTGAAGGTCTACGGGTTGTGGCGCAACGACGAGCGCAAGGCTGACGTCGTCGTACTGACGAGCGGGAAGTGCGTCGTGGCGTGGCCAACGTCCGTGATCGTCTACGATTCCCTCCAAGCAGCCAAGGACGTCCACATCACCCACATGGGCGGGCGCGGCGAGGAGACGACCTTCAAGCCGGAGCAGAGCGGTTAGGCGATCCCGGTGAAACCGTCTGCTGTCTTTGATCCCACGAGAACCTTTCGGTACTCTCTGTTTCGTCCGTTGGGACCCGAGAAGTATCGAGCGGCCTTCATCATGCTCAATCCCTCGACGGCGGACGAGACGGAGAACGACCCGACTGTTCGACGATGCATCGGCTTCGCGCAGGAATGGAAATGCGGCAGTCTTGAGGTCGTCAACATCTTCGCCTACCGCAGCACGGACCCGAAAAAGCTTGAGAAGGTTCCAGATCCTGTGGGTCCCGACAACGACAACAGCATCCTCAAGGCCGCGCACCGAGCCGATATCGTCGTGGCGGCATGGGGGACGTGGGGCAGGGTTCAGGACCGGGGAGAGGCGGTGCGGCGGCTTCTGGAGTCCTGCGATGTTCACCACCTCGGCCTCACCAAGGCAGGTTACCCGAAACACCCCCTGTACCTCCGGGCGGACACGAAACCTATCCTGTGGAAGCTTCCTGAGAATCCCTGAGTTAGCTTCACGCCGACGCCTCGGCGCGATAGAGGCGTAGAGATAATCGTATGGGACACATGTATCCCGATGAACTGTCGAAACTCTTCATTCGACGCATCTACGCCAAGGGCACCGTGACGATGCGGGACTGCATGGATGCGGCCATGAAGAAGAAGATCGGGGTCTCGTGCGCCGAAGGCCGATACACCGAGGACTATATGTACCAGATGGCCTTTGAGTTCATCGTGACGCACTTTTTGGATCAGCGCGTCATCACGCCCATCTTCAAGGACCCAGAAATCCAGAAGCTCTGGGAAAAGTGGACCAACAGCGAGGAATACAGCGGTCCCGTCCACACCGCTGATCACGTCTTCGAGAATCTCGACGAGGACGACAGGGACGTGCTGATGGAGGTCATCTACACCACGCCGATTCGATTCGCGCCGGGGGCGCGGAAGAAGTACCTCGCACAGGACATCGAACACTTGGAATACGTATGCAGTTGATCCCACGGGACACGTTTGTCTGGCATCAGGGGAAAGTTTGGCGCTACGAGGGATTGAAGGACTGCAACGGGCGCGTGTCTTTGGTATCCTTGAGGGACCCCTCCCTCGGCATCGGAGCCAAGCCCGGGGAGATCAGGGACGTGGACAAGGCGACCGAGGAAGCTGTACTGAGGTACTTCTATAGCACGGAAGCGTCCGGTACGGACTCATGAGGGTAGCCGTTATTTTGCGGCTCACCGAGTCCGACGAGTGCGCGTGTTGGAAGTAAATTACGGAGTGATCCGCGCCATAACGAGACTCCGCGACGGTTGGCGTCCTCAGAGGACGAGCGGCCTTCCGTCTAGTGAATTGGCGAATCCGACTACCGGACGCTCTATATATTCCATTCCCTAAGAGGAGAACGATGTCCTACATCATGGTGGACGTGGAGGCTGACGGCCCCATCCCGGGCGACTACTCGATGGTCTGCTTCGGGGCCGTTGTCGTGGAACCGGGCCTCACGAGAACTTTCTACGGGCAGACGAAGCCCATTTCGGACAGGTGGGACCCCAAGGCCCTTTCGATCAGCGGCTTTGGCCGGGACGAACACGAGAGGTTCAACGATCCCAGAGTCGTGTTCGAGAAGTTCGACGACTGGGTCCGGGTGAACGGAGGGAAACGCCCCCGGTTCGTCAGCGACAACAACGGGTACGACTGGATGTGGATTTGCTGGTACTTCTGGCACTTCGTCGGGCGGAACCCCTTTGGCTACAGTTCCACGAACCTTGGTTCCTACTACAAGGGGATGGTCAAGGACGACTTCCAGAACTTCAAGCATCTGAGGAAGACGGAGCACACCCACAATCCCGTGGACGACGCCAAGGGCAATGCCGAGGCGCTGCTCCACATGAAGCAGGAGATGGGACTCAAGATTTCCTTCAAGTAATGAAATCGCCAGAGCAGGTTTTCACGGAATATGCGGCGGACGAGATCCGGTGCTTCCACGGCCATACTGTGTCGTGTGAGGACTTCGCGGCCTGCTGCCAGATTTTCGTGAACGAGAACTTCGGGATCTGGCCTTCCTACTTCATGCGGCTTCGTCAGCACGGCGTAGACGAAGACACCATCAGGGTTCTCAATGCCGTGAAGGAACTCGAACTCAGGGATTCGTTCCGAGAAGCGGCGATCAAATGGGGCTACAGCCTCAACAGGGCTCTTGAGGCGAGACTCGGTCCATACTTCAAACCCAAGTGGCTCATGCGTTTTGAGACCGAGGACGAGGCACTCAAGAGTCTGCCTTCCTACTCGGAGGTCATCGATGCTCTTGGCAAGGCCGATGGTCTCGTCGAGGAAGCCAAAGAGTTTTACGACCTGTTTGCTCAGGTCCGCATCAACAAGATCACGGAGAGTCACGGTTGGCTCATGCTTGGATTCACGTACCCTTCTAAGGGGTGGGAAGGTTCCCGGTCAGGGAAGCGCATCACGGAGGAAAGATTCATCGCGTACCTCAACATCCTCACGGAAAGGAACATCGTGAAGATTGACCGCTGGACAGATTCCTCCCGTTTCCTTCCCACGGTTCATGCGACAGAAGCGGTGGACATCTACAACCCCCGGGTGGACGTCGTACTCGAAACGCTTGCTCGGTTCTCTACGATAGAGCTTCCAGAACAAGAACCCAATCCGGTATAATTCCCCCGTGGATCGGTTAAGCGAAAGCCTGAAGAAGCTTACCGAGGAAGAAGGGGAAAGCGTCGAATCCGCCTACGAGGAAGCCCGGTCGCTCGTCGCTGAGATCCGGGCACGGATGGCCCGTCTTACTCGGGAAGTCCATGACGTCGAAGCGAGACTCCGTCGCGGTCAGCCTATCCCCGAAGACGAGAAGCAACATATCAAGGGATTAGCCGAGGTCGTCCTCGACGCCAAGGAAGCGAGAGAATTGGGGGAGCGCCTCGATGCCCTCCCCTGAAACGGGAATCATTCCCGAAGTCTCCGGGGTGTCCGTACCTGAAGCCAACATTCAGGTCTTCTTCACGCCCGAACATAAAGTCCACAAGCACATCGAGTGGGTCGTCCACACGGCACCGGAGCCCATGGCGATAGAAATCTACGCCTTCACGAGCATGAAGCTGGCGCAGCTTCTCGTCGCGGCGCAGAATCGCGGCAAGCCCGTGAGGGTCCTGATGGATTCGGGCCATTACCACGCATGGGAAGCCCAGCGGAGAATCTACACGTTCCTGAAGGCCCAAGGCGTTCCGGTTCTGCTGGACGTTGAGGCATCGTTGCTCCACGTCAAAACCCTCATCGTCAAGAACACGCGAGTCGTCACGGGTTCGCCCAACTACACCAAGATGGCCCGCACGCAGGTCGAAAACCTCCTCGACATCAAGAGCCCGGAATTGGCCAACATCTACTGGCACCATTTCGATAGGCGGTGGAACCGGAATTCTCGGGCGCAGCGGGCCGCACGGTATCCCTAGATTCCATTCCCTTGTGTGACGTATGAGCGGATTTACCCTCACCGGGGACGATGACGATCCCATGAATGCCAATACTGGTTCCAGCATGGGGTCAAACTCAGGTGGCAATGTCGTCTGGGGCGATTTCAGCTTCATCCAGAGCATTCCTGCGGGCATCGAGGTCCGTCCCCGGAACGAACAGGAAGGGAAGAACTACGGCGTTCGCGTGGAGATCGAGGTTCCGATCCGTGGATGGAAGGACGATCCCTACGCCTACGTCGTGGACTTCAGGTTGAAGCTTTTGTCCGTCCGCGACAGACCGCCGCTTTTCATCTACGAGGCCAGCGGCGTCCTGAGTGCGCCGGATTTCAACCTCGAAGACTACTTGCGGCTCAAGAGGCGATCAGCCATCAAGGAGTTTCTGCCCAGCTTCAACGACACCGTCGCGAACAGCAAGTTCAGGCTCTCGCCCATTCGTTGGCAGTTTCTTCCCGACGCCAAGACCGTGCGCGAAGGACCCAAGAGCGCAGAATTCAAAAAGGCGGTTCGGGAAGCCATGAGAACCATGGTTCGTTCGGATGATGCCATTAAGAATCGACTCAGGGAAGCGATTACGAGCTTCTACAGGAAGCTCGACAGCGACGTTGCCGACACCATTCTCGACAACAAGGATGCGCTCACAGAAAAGTTCAAGCGCGAAAACGGCGTCTACGACAAACGCCATACTTCTGAAATCCTCGATCTCGTCTTGGGGCATCGCTACGGTTTTCACACCCATGATGAGGCGCATCTTGAAAACGGCGTCCTCTCGATACCCCGGTACTGGGTTCCGGATTTCGACATCGAGAAGAACTGGCAGGGAAAGGTCGAGATACAGGAGTCCTTTGGCCGAGGGGCGCAGTGCAACGTCATCACCTTCGGCATCGAACCTTATGCGTGGGCCATGTTCCTGTCCACATGGACGAACAACTCGTTTCAGCACCACATCAGATCCCGAAAGGGAGAACCGATGGAGGTGCGCCGGGAAGTCCACATCGCGGCCTACCGGGAAGGTCGGGTAGTACACCGGAAGCTTCCTAAGGAATTTTTCGGCGAGGAACTCGCCGATGATCGCGTAGAGATGCTGTCGAATCTGGCCTTGGGTGAACTTGAAGCGCAGGCGCGTGAGGAAGATGAAGCAGCCCGTCGAAAGACCGACAAGCCACTATAACCGCCTCCCTGTTGCTGAACGGGAATTGGCGGACAAGATGATTTTGCTGTTGATTCAGCAGGCTAGGATTCCATCCTTTAATGCGCTGAAGCCAGAGGCCGCGAAGGAGAAGATCCTCAAGATGATGGACATGGGCCTACTCCGGCTTTGTAAGAATGAGGCCCGGGCATGGTGGGAAATCCACAACGGAAAAGCGTACATTCCTATCTAGTGTCTCGATTGAGCGAGGAAATGCGATGAGCGATCCGGAGCGTGAGATGATCATCAAGGGCCTTCAGGAAATTCTGGAGAACGTGGAAGGCCACACCCCGCACGGCAGCCCCTGTAAGGGCTGCAAGACCGTGGGCTCGATCCAGCTTCTCATCGCACTGCTGGGTAAAGCGAAGGGCGACGCCAAGAAGTAGTGGACGACGACTACCGGGTACTGAAGCCGGAAAAACACTTCTGTCCGAAGTGTCGTCGGAAGTGTCTTTGCGAGTGCTGTAACGTGTGTGGCGAGTGCGGCTACACAGGCCCTTTCTGCGACGGCTGCGGTCTCCCGATCATCAATCCGGAAAAGCACCAAGGACACCTCAACCAAGGTCCCGCAGGCGGACGGTGACGCCCCCGGTCAGTTGGAAGAACGCGGTTCTAGAGCCGTGCCTTTGCAATCCGTGGGTCCGGCGTAAAAGCCGGGAGTGGGTTCAATTCCCACCGGGGCCTCCAAATCCAATGAGCAAGATTCCATTCCCTTGGTAAGGGATACCGTGCTGGCCCCCGCTAGGCCCGAGGGTGCGGTCGAGCCGACAGGTCAGCCCTGAGAGCGACGAGATCACTGCGAGTGAATCGTCCTCTCGAATTGGGGAAGGGCCGGGTTTAGGAATATCGGGCGGAGAGCACCGACCGTCCAGCCGAGTATCCCGGGAAACACGATGACGGATCTACGGACAATCGGAAAAGACGACGATTGGCTCACGCGGGAGAAGATCGCGAAGATCATCGACCGCTACACCTACGAGGGGCCACTCGAATTCAAGCGTGTACAGCACATGGAGTGCCACTACGGAAGAAACGGAATGTTCATTTGTACCTGTGGCCTCATCAACGATCTCATGCGCCTTTCCGCACCGCTCGCGGAGGAACTTTACCCGGATTACATTGACGAGATGTGCAGGCATCAGGGAAGCTTTAACCTGATGCCCCCCGCGTGAATCATGAAACGATCTGAAAGACCTTCGCCCCCGGGACGTTGTCCCAAGTGCAGCAACTTCATGAACTGGGAACTCGCGTGGGCGAATCTCTGGCGCTGTATGGGATGTGGGGAAATCGTGCAGCACGGTGAGGCCCCCTCGTCGCATCGCGCCGTAGAAGACGCCATTGAAGCCGCGAAGTCCGAGAGACCTTGGCGATAAGGAGAGACTCGTGATTGAGTACGACGGAAACGGGAACCCCAAGCTGACCGCTGGGATGGGCGTGGACCTCAAGGCCCTCAATCATCATCTTCGGAGTCGCAACTGGGAAGCGGCGCTGGCGTCCTGCGACGACATCAAGAAGCGCATCGACGACGTCGAGGGCGGCATCAACGAGGAGCAGTTCGGGGAGCACAAGAGAGCCGCTGCCAAAGCTGCCCACCCAGAGCATGAATGAAACTGCCCGACGCCAACTATCGGTGCATGAACGAGACGTGCGCCTTCGAGTGGTCGGGCTACCGCGTATTGTTCCACCAATGCATCACCGTCGGCCCACCCTACATGGTCTGTCCGACGCCTTGCCCGCGTAAGGGGAAACCCAGCCCAAAGCTCAAGAACTACGGAATGACGGAGTGCCCCGAGTGTGCCAATATTTACGTCGAGTGGGTAAACTGGGAGCAGTGCCGGATCGCTTTGGGGCGTTACTGGGAACGTTAGATGATCAGCGCGACCACCGACGTCCCGCTCTACCATAAATATACGTCAAGCTGTTCGGGCACTACCTTCACCTCGGATGGTAATTGCACCACTTGTCACGAGCCTATCCACCGGGGGACTTACGTCTACACGAGCCCGGGACCTGCACCGGAGCCTGAAAAGAAAAAGACGAAGCCGGGACCTTGGGTCGGGGTACGGACGCCTGTGGTTCCACGGTACAAGATCGTTCGGCAGGCTCCTTGGAGACCCAAGCAACAGCGGGCACGCGACGGTCTGCATTAGCACCGGAAATCAAAGATCGGTTACGCTATTATGAGGTGCCAAATGGAACGGGAGAGAAGGGGAATTGCCCTTGGGAACAAATCCGGGGTGGAAGGACAAGGCGTGGATTTCGGAACATCCGTGTCCCTACTGTGGGGGCAAACGCTTGATCGTGGGTTGTCCCATGCGGCTCGGGGGTCAGCCCATTCGCGTTGAGGGGTGCAAGCGCAGAGGGGCGCATCACCACGCACGATGCCTCGACTGTGACAAAGAAACGATCATCAAAAACACCTAGAGGTCCGTATGAATCTCGCGCAGCCAAACGAACGTCTCGAAGTGGACATGCTGATCTCCGACTGCATGGACTACGGATTCCGACTCGCCGACAAGCTTCCGGGCACAGACGCTTGGAAATCCCAGATGTCGATTCCATCCTCTTGGGAACCCAGTGAAGACATCGAGATGCACATCATTCGGCTTCGGAAGCTCAAGGATCTGCTGATGCGGCGCAACGGCATGGAACCGTTCAAGTGGGCCATCGACAGGCTGTAGCGTTATGGAAAAGATATCCGAGATATTCGGACGAATCATCCGCAAGGAAATCTCCACGAAGGAGGGAAGCCGCCTTATCGTGGAGTGCATGAACAGCCCGGAATATCGTCAGTGGAAGGCCAAATACGAAGCCAAGGAACTGAAGGACCGAAAAGCGGGCAGAGTCCGAAGATGGGCGGCGTGAGCATGAAGCCCCCGGTCCACACAGGCTCCAAGAAGAAGCCGACGCTCGGGAAGCGCAGGAAGACGCGCAGGTAATCGGAAAAAACAGGTGATCGCTGGCAGCGGGACGCAGAGGAGAACCACTGGGACTCCGATGCGGGGTGTCTCAGTCACCCACCCGTCTGTTGTGGGTATGGGCGGAGCAGCGATAGTGGGCGGTGTGCCCAGCCGTTTTTCCGGATGGACGGAATCGTTGGTGATTCCATTCCGTGTGGTAAGATAGTGTCTGCATTGGAGAAGGAGAGTATGAGAACGATGAGACAAAGAGATCCGCCGACCTAGTTGCTTTGAAAGCAAAGTATACGAGGGCGTGTCGAGGTGCTCAATTGGGTTGGCGTCCCGGGCCAAGCAGTCCTGAACGAGCGATTTACTGGCGGCACGTCGCGGGAAGAATTGAAGAAGAAGAAAATAGTTTACGAAACGAATTAGTGGGGCCGGGCGGTGAAAGCCGTCCGGCCCCCATGTTTCTCCTGAAAGGGAACAACAAACTTTCTTGATCCCGTAGCATGTGTTGGCTACAATCCGGACCCGCGTTACTCCTATCTGGGGGGAAGATGGCCGACGGGGTAACGCTAACGGACGAACGCGACGATCTGTAGGTTTCTATTGTCCGCGCCTCTGAGAGGGGGGCGGAGGGAGATGGGACGTGCCGGGAAAACCGGACCCCCTGAAGGCCAGCCTCAACAAGAAAAATCTAGAGCACAAGAAGCAATTTCTCAAAGGCCACTACCTCATCATCCCAGAAGTCGTCATCACGGACCCCGATCTCACGGTTTACGAGAAGCTCGTCTTCGGGGGTCTCCTGCACTACATTCGCCCTCGGGGAAAGGGGCGGTGCAATCCCAAGATCGAGAGCCTCGCGGCACTCTGCGGCATCAGCGTGAGGAGCGTCAAGCGGGCACTGGAGGGCCTGTACGAGAAGTGCTGGGTCTACTGGGTCAGGACCCGCAGCAGTAGTTGGTACGGGGTCTACAGCAAGGAAGGCCACGATCAGGCCATCGAGCGGATCGCACGGGACAGGGAGGCGAGGGCCAAGGAGTCCAAGGAAGCCAAGGAAGCCAAGGAAACCCAGCCCGATTCGTAGATCGAGAAGTGTCTATTGGGCACTTCTGAAGTGTCTATTGGGCACTTCTCAATTCCCAGAAGTGTCTATTGGGCACTTCTAGAAGTGTCCATTAGGCACACAGAAGAAGAGTACTGAAGAAAAGAAGAATCTACTAAGAAAAGATAGCTATTGAAGCACCGTCGCGGACAGTAGTCCGCTCCGGATGGTGCGAACGAACCCCATCTCTATCAGTAGGATGGAAAGGGGTAAAATAAAAGGGGTTACCCGGCGGAACTTATTTCCGGCGTCCTATGGCCCGAAAAAAGCACACGCTGTTTTGCAAGGGGTGTAATCGGGGCTTCAAGAGCACCCGCAGGACAGATCGGCTCTGTCGGGGGTGTCAGGACAAAGAATCCGCCCCTAAAGAGGGCCTCAAGGCAGAAGTCGCAGAAGGACTCCCCCGTAAGGCTCGGAAACTCGGCACAGATCGTACACATAGAACTCTGCCCTAACTTTATCGGAAATCCGTCGAGAATGTCAATTCCGGCCCGTTTTTTATCCTCGTGAAGCTTCCCACGGGCCTCTGAAATCCGGAGGAATTCGTCCCCGGGCTCGACTTCCGATTCCATACCCAGTAGCCAATTTGGAGGTCTACTCGTGAGCAGACGGAAAGTCAGCGAGGAGACGAGGGAGAAAATGAGGGCGGCGGCGCGGAAGCGTGCCAAGAAAGCCGCCAAGACCCGTCGGAGCAAGGCAGCGTCCCGTAGTGCCGCAGCCCGGAAAGCCGCTCGCACGCGGGCGGGCCGAAACGGGGCTGGCTCGAAGGCTGCGGTGACGGCCAAGACCATCACGCTCGCGCCGACGGAGAGCGTTCTCCTTCTCAGGACCGCCAAGAACGAGGAGGTCGTCCTGACGTTCCAGCACGGCTACGAGCCCAAGGCGTTGGCTCGCCTGATCAGGACGTCGCTCAAGAAGAACGCGGGAGCCTACGGGAACTAAACGACAGGGAGGGGTATGCGGACCGTCACGGGCATCGCGGCGCTTGCAGCCTTGGTGCTGATCGCCGTCGTGGTATTTGCCTCTAGCGAGAGCGAACCTGCCAAGAGCGCGGAGCACAAGTGGGAGGTTCGTGTCTTCGGACCCTACGCTGATGCCAAGGGCGACGTGATCGACTTTGCCCACAGCCAGAGGAAACCGATGGTTGCTCCGCATGGGCGCGATTCGGAAAGGCTCATCGTGACCTGCGATCATCTCGGCAAAGAGGTGATCTACTACGTCGGGGCGAACTGGACGGTTTCGGTGGTGGAGAAATGACTCTCGAAATCCACCTATGGCTGATCCTCGCGATCATGGGGACCCACCTGATAGGGGATTTCTTTCTCCAGAGCCATTGGATGTCGGTGAACAAGTCGAAGCGCATGGACGCGCTTCTCATCCACATCGGTATCTACACCCTGAGTCTCCTTTGGCTCGGTCCCGTCTACGCGGTGGCCAACGGCGCGATGCACTTGGGCGTGGACTTCGTGACGAGCCGCATCACGGCGGCGTTGTGGAAGAGCCAGAAGATCCACTGGTTCTTCGTGGTCATCGGGGTGGACCAGTTCCTTCATCAGGTTTGTCTCCTGAGTACGACGCACTGGTGTAATTTCTGATTTGTTCGTTCGTTCGTTTAGGGTGATGCATGACGCTCGAAGAAATCCGGAAGCAGGTTCGCGAGGGTACGATGTCCCGGCCCGCTCTCATCAAGAACCTCCGGAGAGTCCGGATGCTGGCCATTGATCGGAACGACAAGGAGATGCTCAAGTTGTTCGAGGACCCGGTCGAACAGATCGCCGACAGGATGCTCGTGGAATCGAAGAAGTGTTAGCTGCCGTTGTCATTGTTCTTTTCACGATCATTCTGTGCTTAGTCGCGGGGATGCCGCTCTACAACGCTTGGCGGGCATCGCGTTGCGATTGGGGATGTCGTGGGAAACTTAGGCAGCTTACACCGGATGAGATGGTCGAGCGGGTCAAGGCAGGGCTTCCCATCTCGGTGCCCGAGGGGTTTCCCATGAAGTGCTCGAAGTGCGGCAAGGACGCTGTGTACAGGAGTTTGGTATGAAGTGCGCCCAATGCGGAGGCAATGCCGACACCCTCGACGCGAGAGTTCTGACCATTGACGGCGACTTCGCCTGTTCAGGTGCGTGCGAGCAAAAATGGAAGGCGGCACGGGATCACTTCCTCAACGTGACGATTCACGACGACAAGCTTATGGAAAAGTGGTGGCGGGGCGAGGAATGAAGCGGTGGGTGCCCGGTGTTGACGCCTTTGGGGAGATGTGCGAAAAGATACACGCAGATCATCCCACGGGAGATCAATCATGAGTGACGTGAAGAAAACCATCATCGCGCAGGCTGGACAGCCGGATGAGAGGAACGTCGTCTACACCGAAGAAGCCCTCAAGAAGATGAAGGCCGATCTTGAGAAGAAGGGCGGGGTTCCGGTGGTTGATCGTCCGGGCGGGACCAAAGTCGTCGGGCACGCGGGTTCTTTCGTCCTGTCGGAGGACGGGAAAGTCCTCTACGCAAACCTTGAGATGTCTCGGGAAGATGTGGACAAACTTTTACAGGGAGAACAGGATGACGGATCTCGCGAAGCTCGCCGCTGAAGTACTCCAGAAGTCGAAGCCCCAGCGCCCGGAATGTCCCGTGTGCAAGGGCCGGATGCAGGTCGAAACGAGGGACGAGAACAGCGAGACCCTCGTGTGCGCGTCGGTCAAGGGCCACAACATGGCGGGCGATACGCGGCGTTACGATCCCAAGCACGTCAGCGATTCACGGACCAAGCACTCCAACAAGATGGATGACGCGACTCTCAAGAAGAACATGGTCGCGGCGTTCGAGAGTCTGACGGGCAAGTCCCCCAAGACCGAGGAGCCCAAGGAGGAACCCAAGGGTGAGGGCGAGCCCAAGGCGGACAAGTCGGGGAAGAAGGGGAAGGGGAAGGACAAGGACAAGGGCAAGGAAGGTGAGAAGAAGCTTCTTCTCGGCGAGAAGGAGCGGTAAGGAGCGACGCGATGACGACAGGTTCCCAGAGTTCCGGTATCACGCCTTCGGAGGGCTACCCGAGGATCGTGGAGATGCCGTTGTTGGAGAAGCCCAAGCCCGAGGATTGGGCGGATGCCAAGGAAGGCGTTTGCCCGCGTTGTTCTCGGAAAGTCTGGACCAACGAAGCCATCGTCAGGGCGACGGGCGAGACCAACATGCTCGCGCTCTGTTCGATCTGCACGCTGGCGGAAAAGGACAGACAGTCGAAGTCATGAGCCACGTCTTTCTGGCCTTGGGGTTTACGCTCGCGGTAGTGGGCGGGTCGATGATCCTTTCCGATCATCCTGTGCCCGGAGGGATTCTTGTGGCCCTCGGAAGCTTCCTGACGGGCTATTTTTTCTGCAATCTCAAGTTCGTGGCCTACGCGCAGTGGATAACCCGGAAGGTTCAGGAGGACGACGCCGTGTTCGCCAAGGTCATCCGTCAGCTTTACGACGATGATCCTGTTCTCGCCAATGGCGCGTGGAAAAAGGCGCATCCCAAGGTCTCCCCGCCGTGGCACAAGCAACCCGAGGGTCAAGGGTGTGACTAGACTTTCCGGTGGATTGTTGGCGGTGGTCTGGTTATGCTGCTGTGTCGGCATCGTTGGCGTCGTTTCGTTGGAGAGAGAGGCGCGAGTGGCTGAACAGGAAGCCAAGAAAGATGCCCCCCTCCCGCAGGCTTGGGGCGTCGTGTACGCGCGTCCAAATCCCGACGGGAGCCGGAAGTCCTGTCAGAACTGCATGATGTTCATTCCCCGGGACGAGGACGGACGCGGGAAGTGCTCGATCCACGCGAGGACGCAGGAGATCAAGCCCGACGACACCTGCGGGTATCATGTCTTCGGAACGCCGATGGACAAGTGGATGGATCATCCCGGCATGGACCCCGTGGACCCGAAGTACTCGGGGCTCGGGAACGTTCCCGGGGGCACGTCCTGTGACGTGTGCGTCTACTATGAGGGTCAGGGCGAGGGCAAAGGACTTTGCCACGCGGTCGCTTCGGGCGACGAGCCCCCGGCGGGTCCGCCACCCGTGACCGTCGAGGCGAAGGGTTGTTGTTCCCGGTGGGAAGGACGCCCGGCACAGACGGAGGGCGTTGCGTTGAACGCTCTCCTCAAGAAGATTTCGGAGGCGTAGTGGCGAACCCTGCGCACATAAAACCGCTCGTCAAGGCCATTCTCCATCTCAAGGGTTGCGAGGCCAAGAATCCGGAAGAGTGTGAGGAGTGTGTGTACTCCGCGACGCGAGTAGCTTCGCTGGTGAGCGAGGTGACCGAGGTGTGTAACGCACTTCGGAAGTTGCTCGCGACTGCGCCGAAACCCCCGGGAGCGTTGTAATGGGAAAGACGTATTTCGTATTCGGTGAAGTCTTCTCGTCGAACGGGAAGGACAAGTTCATCACCTCCGACAAGGATCGGAAGATCCACATTACGGGAGGTACGAAGGAAGATCACGAGAAGTCCGTCGAACTCGCGGGAGAGTTCTCCAAGGAGATCAACAAGGCGAATCCGAGGAATCAGCGCGAGATGGCGGAAATCTTCAAGGACGTGGTCCGCAAGGTGGGCTCGTGAACGAGACGTTTCAGAACGTCTGTGAAGACAAGGATTGCTGGAAGGCGAGGTATACTCGTCTGTGTGCTCATTGCAAGGGGTACTATTGCCCGATGCACATGGCGAAGCATCGGGCACCCTTCTACAGAAGGAATTGGCTGAGGCTGGAACGAGAAGAGCGAGGAGAGAGTGGCGAACGTAATCCTGTCCGTGCCGCACGCTGTTTGTCGGGATGAGGCTGACAAGATCCAGCACGTTTGCGACGTGGTGTCCGAGAAGGTCGCGCGTCGGCTGTTCGATCTCCTGACCGACAAGGGCCACAAGGTCTTCCTCAGGATCGCGGACCTCAATCGCGAAGAAGTCGATTTCAACCGTCCCGAAGGGCGCGAATCGAATTTCCGAAAGAGGCTCGCCAAGGACTTCTCGCGAGCCGACTTCCTTTTTGACGTCCACTCCTTCCCGGGGCTCAAGAGCCATTGGGAGCAGGACATCATCCTGCTGAAGTGGAACAACGCGGACGACAACCGCGAACACGTCTGGAATCTGCTGGATCGGCTGGCGAGGCTGGATCTGGAAGTCGGTACAGCGCACGCGGCCAAGGAGAACGACATCGTGGCCCACTCGTTGTCCGAGGGGCTCCCCGCGATCCTTGCGGAGTTCTCGGAGCGCAACGTCGCGGAGCGCGAGAGGAAAGTTGTGGAACGTGTGGCGGAAGCCCTCGATGGTTTCCTTGAGGAGCTTCCCAAGAGAGTGTCGGAACGCCGAGTGAGTGGTTTGCTGGGAAGGCTTGAGGCTTGATGCCGGAACAGGAAGTCGGACAGGACGTTCCCGCGACGAAGATCATACTCCTTGATCTCGACAGCACCATCATGGACGTTTCGGGTCGGGGCGTGGCGGCGCTCAAGGACATCGGCGTGCAGGCGACGCCGAAGGATTGGAGCGAGAAAGTCAAGGGCCTGAAAAGCCGGGACAAGAGTCGGTTCTTCGAGATTTTCCAGTCCGACAAGTACACGCATCTCGACGAGCCCAACGAACACGTCATCCGGTTCATCCGCAAACTCATGGCGCAGGAACGCCTGCCCGCCGTGGTGTTGACGGGAAGACTTGAGAGCATGGAGAGCACTCTCGATGTCATCAAGTTCCTGCGCGACCGTGGTGTTGAGCCCTACGACGTAATCCGGAGACCCGAGCGGCTCAAGAAGCTTCCCGGGCGACAGTTCAAGGTCATGATGCTTCGTGACCGGGGGTATATCCCGGCCATCGTCCTCGACGACGAGCCCAAGATCCTCGATGCCATCGCGAGCGAATGGCCGGATGCGGTTCTTTACCTCGCGACCGATGGAACCTTGAGTCGGTATCAGCCGACGGGCGAAGTTCCCGAGAGCGTCGAGTCGTTGATTCAGCAGCTTTCGGCGGTATAGATGGGGACGCGGACCTTCTCAGAAATCACATCTTTCCTACGCAACCTCGACGAGGATTCGCGCCGCATCGCGGTGCAGAAAGACTACGTCGGCATTCCGGTGCGTAATCCCCGGGTCCGGCTTCCCGAGAAGGATCTCCAGTCTAGGGGCGAGTACCACATCACGATCTTCTCGCCTGACGAGATGCATGAATTGATGTCTCGCAAGGGTTGGACAGCCGAGAAGCTGAAGGATGAGCTTGAAGGCGTCGAGATAGAAGGCGAGCCCAAGTACGTCTGTCTCGGGAAGCAGGAGAAGGATGACAACGCCGTTTATTACGTTGTTGTTCGTTGGTCGGAAGCACAGGAGTTCAGGCGTCGGTACGGGTTCGATAAGACCGATCTCCATGTGACCTTGGGGTTCAGGACTTCCGACATCCACAACGTCCGAAAAGATTCGAGCACCTGCATTGGCAAGCTGCGCGAAGACGTCCGCGAGACAGCCGCCGAGACGGAAATCATATTGCTGGATGTTGACGGGACTCTCGTGGACGTGAGTGAACGAGCCGCTCGGTCCATGAAGGACATCGGGGTCAAGGTTTCCCCCGAGGAATGGGAAGACGTTTACGCCACTTTCGACTGGGCCAAGAAGGACAAGTTTCTTCGGATCTTCCTTTCCGACAAGTACACCCACATGGACCGTCCGTACAACGACGTGTTTCAATTCGTGAAGCGTCTTGTCAACAGGACGTCCCTGCCCGTCGTGGTCCTCACGGGTCGTCCGGAGGAAATGGGGCACACGGGAGAAGTGGATCAGATGCTACTCCATCAGGGCATCCCGGTTCGGGAGGTCATTGCCCGTGGCGAGGGGGAAGAGCGCACCAAGACCGCAGGGTTCAAGGTCAGGATGGTTCAGCAGCGCGGGTACAAACCCGTTCATATCTTCGATGATGATCCCCGCAACCTCGTGGCCTTTGCGACGGAGTGGCCGGAAGCTTCGATCTACAGGATCGATAGGGGGAAGATCCGCAAGTACAGGACCAAGCGGATGTCCGAAGGTCATGTCCTCGTGGAGAAGACCATCCGGAAAAGGCTCGACATCGAAGTTCCCTCGACCGTCATGTCGATGCTTCAGGCAATCCGCGACGCGGGTGGCCTCGGGATGATCATCGGGGGCGCGGTTCGGGACGCGATCCTCGGGAAGCCTTCCAAGGATATCGACATCGAAGTCTATGGGCTGCCCGGCGACAAATTGCAGCAGGTTCTCGGGAAGTTCGGGAAAGTCAACCTCGTGGGCAAGAGCTTCGGGATCTACAAGATCCGCGTGGGCGGCAGGGAGCTTGACGTCTCGATTCCCCGGGCGGAGAAGAAGTCGGGTGTTGGGCATCGTGGTTTCGACGTGAGCGTGGACCACACGATGTCGTATCAGGACGCGGCCCGCCGGAGGGACTTCACGATCAATACCCTCGGGTACGATCCTCTCGACGGCGTGATCTTCAATCCCCACGGGGGCATGGAGGATTTGTCCAAGGGCGTCATCAGGATGACCGACCCCGGAGCGTTTCGGGACGATCCGCTCCGAGTTCTCCGCATGGCGCAGTTCTCGTCCCGTTTCGGTTTCGACATCGATCCCGAGACGATGCGGCACGCCCGGGAAGCCCCGGAGCTTGAGACTCTTCCGGCGGAACGGAATTTCGAGGAGTTCCGGAAGGGTCTTCTTCGGTCGAAGAAGCCCGGAGCGTTCATCGACGCTCTGCACAACGCGGAAGTTATCGACCGCCTCTTTCCCGAGTTGCAGGGGAAGGAGCGGGAGATCATCGACCTGTTGGATCGGGTCGTTCTGCACAAAACCGGGAAGGCCGATAACGATCTGGTTCTCGGCTTTTCCGCCATGGCCATCGTGACGGACTGGAGCACGGCTTCCCGATTCCTCAACAAGCTCACCAAGGAGGTGGCGATTCGGAGCCGGGTCAAGAACGTCCACGAGGCCATCGCGCATCTCGAACGCGCTTGGCCGGAGACCGATGAGGAGATTCGTCGGTGGCTTTCTCCCATCAAGGAATCCAATCTGGACGTCGTTCGTGGTCTCGGGACGGCGAAGTGGGGGTCGCGGTTCGAGGATCTATTTGATCGGGCGGAGCCGCTCATTGCCCAAGTCCGTCCCATCGTGTTGGGTCGGCACCTCTTGGATCTCGGTGTTCCCCCCGGCCCGAGGGTTGGCAGTCTTCTCAAGAGGTTGTATGATCTTCAGTTGAAGGGCGAGTTCAGCGATCTGGAAGGCGGGCTCGAAGCCGCCAAGCGTCTCGTCGCAGTCGCCGAGGGGGATGATATGAGCATCGCGGAATCCGAAGTCCAAAAGGCCATGGCGGAGCTTACGGCTGATCGCGATTACCGTGCGCTCGTTCCCCGGGAGCGGAACTTCATCGAGAATTTCCTTTCGACCGTGACGGGTGATCGTTTTGCCGACGGTGCGAACTTCCAGAGGGATCTCAAGTCATACGGATACAAGAACGTCACCCGGCTGCTGTCCATCTTCCAGCGGCTCTACCCGACTTTCGCGCAGGCCGTCAGCACGCCCAAGTCCGAGGGCAAGCCCCTGAAGGTGCCGCAGCAGGAAGGTCAGGCGGCGCTCATGGGGGACTTGGAGACATTCCTCGAAGGGCTTCTCGACAGGCTCGGTTGGAAACCCACCGTGCATGTTTACATCACGAAGTGGGGCCTTCGGGCGGAGTTGGAGGACTGGCAGGCGCACGATCCTTCGGTCGGGGCCGTCGGGGGACGGGAAGCCTACGTGACTTTCGATGTGGACGGCGACGAGCTTAACACGAAGTGGACGTGGGCGGATCACGTCGGTCCGGAGCGGCGTGCCAACGTGGAGAGCATGTTTGGCCGCAAGGAGTCGGAGATCAGGGATCTCGTTGCGAGCGTTCTGGGTGATTAGATGCCGACTACCATAACCGTTCGGGAGATCGAGGAAATCGAGGCCATGACCCGGGAGATCGAGAAGATTTCCGACCGGGCCATGGATCTCGTGGGCAATTCTCCCATGCCGGAGTCCGAGCGTCGGCAGGAAGCTGGCGCGGTGCATTCGGCGACCTCTACGTTTCTCCGGGCACTTGAGCGTTCACGCAAGGCGTATCAGGCGGGCGTCGGGGAAGCCACGGGGACTGCGGCGATTGCCCGGTATCCCACGCC